>Ga0214544_1000694_pt1 | contig 64769 bp, 29 predicted proteins | sample CNSS3metaG_FD_160074 | JGI IMG/M metagenome (GOLD analysis project Ga0214544, IMG submission 160074) | Root nodule microbial communities from cowpea collected in UCLA plant growth center, Los Angeles, California, USA - CNSS3 | ecosystem: Host-associated > Plants > Roots > Nodule | place: USA... | reverse complement strand
CAACTTAACGGAGAGGACCAAATTGAACCTCTTTAGAAAATTGGGGTACCAAATTGAACATTTCTAAAGTTCAGGTACCACATTGAACTTTCCGAAAAAGTTTGGGTACCAAATGTGTATTTATACCAATAAATTAATAATAAACTTTACATAGTCTATCATAGACGAAAGTATGTCCTCCGTACTTCTAGACTAGTCTAGTTAGAGAGATACACATCATCCCGTCTTTTATTAAAATAAAAATAAAAACAGAACACTTTAAATACTAATAAAGTAAACTTTTCAAATTTAAAAAGCAAAATTTAAGCGTCTAAATTATATTTTATTTCATTTCTCTGTTTTTTAAAAAGACTAAAGGTGTGTTGGGGGAGAGGATTTGAAAGAGAATAACGAATGAATACGAGGGATAAAGAAATGATTGAGGTGTTGTTTGTTTTAAAGGATAGATGAAAATATTTGAAATTAAAGTGGGTGAAGTTTGTGAATGGTTTAATAGATATGATAATATAAAATAATATTTTATAAATTAAATTGTGAGCTTACAATTCTGTCCCTATAGTTTAAATTATTATAAAATTAAATTTTATTACTTGAATTGAATTTAAAATAGAATTTGGATGATTAGTTTTTTTAATAAAACAAGTTAATACGTATAATTAATTTAAAATACAATGTCAATGGTTGAAAATAGTTTTAATTTAAATATTATATTATAATAAAATGAATAGATATTGTATTATTTTCAATAATATTATGTTGATATGCTTTATATTTGATTATTGTACTATTATTATTATTAGGTATTATAATTATTAAAATACTCACAACTCTCATAACTTACTACACCAATTTAATTTCACTCACCGATGTTCAACCAATCAAATTCAAAATCAAGGAGGGACAAACAATCTACACTATTTTGGCAAATGGGCACATTTGGAACTTTACCATACAATAAATCATCCCAAATCTTCTTTATTTATGAAGATGGAAATATCAATTTAAATCAGAAATCCGTTCTCCTAAATCATTTCAAATACATTCAAATAAACTCAATGTATATACTCACTCTTACTTGCTCATCAACAGTAGATTTGTCTAAACAAACATGCTAAATGATAAATAACTAATATAGGAAAATAGTCTTATGGAGAAAATATTTCTCTGTTAAATATATATAATTACCTTTTATTGAAACCATCAGCAAGTATTTTCTTTTTATAAAACTGACGTGCTAAGCATTATTACGAGTTAAAAAAAATCTCAATTAGATTAGCATTTTCATGCTCATCAATCATTTCTAGCACATCAAAATATAAAAATACTGAAAAAAGAGTGAAAAAACATGAGAGGATCAAGCTAAATTCTCACAGAAATAAGTAAGTTTAAGAAATCGAATAACCATAACTAATGAAACAAGTAATTTGAATATCTCTCGTGCAATCTTAGAAATACGCAGTAGGGAAGAAATAAAAAAAAATGTTAATAGATATATTATGGAAATAAAAAAGGAATAAATTACAGAGTTTGGGTGTAAAGAGTTAACATTTACTAACGGGGTTGGTAGAGTGAAGTAAAGTTTCATATTTGACAAGTCACGTATTTGAATTCCCGGCTCTTAAATCTTTGAAGGATATCACTCTTCTCCATGATTTTTTATAATACTCAACATATATAATTTATTTCAATATATAGTATTAAAAATGACCACTAAAACTAAGACGACACATTCACAAGTTCTATTATTGCATCACCCAAATGCTTATTGTACTAAATTCTGTTTAAATTTATAAGTGTTTTTCATTTTTTAGAGAAAAAGGGAAAACAAATGTCTCATAATTGTAAAAAAAGGTGAATATTTTACAATATAGACATTTCTGTATAAATTACTCCTAGTATAACTAATAGGCCCTCTAAGCAATGATTCTTGTTTTATAAAACAAAAATCAATCTCTAATGAGAAGTTTTAGCAAAGAAAAATAAGCAACGAAGCATAGGTAGTTGTGGGCCTGTGTTCCCATAGTGGATCGTGCAAACTACGTTGGTGTTTTAACAGTGGTAGATTGGTAGGTTGAGTGATCTTGGAGTGTTGGTGTTTCAGAAGCCACAAATTTGATGGGTGAAAGATCTAGTTTTGTATAAGCCACAAGTTACGTTGACACGGAAAAACATAGGCATAGTGGGACAGTAATAACGTGGGATTGGTGAGGGTATGGTCCATCAAAGACACAAGATGGAGTCGATTTTGTTGTTACTCAGAGAAGTCACGGCAATATAGAAAAGAGAGGCACATTTTAAGTACAGAAAAAAGCAGAGTCTATGCCCAACATCAGAAAAAGGACCAAATACACACTAAAGATAGTGGATCGAGTTGTCGCTGCTTGTGCTGAATCTTTATTTTTATTGATAATAATGTAATACTCCTATTCTGGAAGTTAAAGGGGTCCGCAAAAGCTGTCAATAATGGTGAGAAAAAGTTAGGGGAAGGGAAGCGAAGGGAGAAGTGATACTGAGTTTTTAAATCAGTTTGTAAGCAAGATATGATGGTTGTGTTGTGTGGTGTGTAGTTGTCAGTGGGCTACGTCCATGCACAGTACAAGTGCATTTTCAGCCACTTGTGCTTATTCTTAGATATCAGAATCACACTCTAATGCCATTCTTAACAAAGTTTATAATTTCCCCAGTAATGGGGTGATGAAGCCATTCTGATGTTGAACCTTCCTTTCCCAAAAATAATTGAGGTGTTGGATTGATGAGTCGGAAGTTACGAATTAGACATGTCTTATCTTGTTGGAATATAATAAATTTTAAATTACTAGGATTACGAGCCAAAAGAGTTGTCAATGATCTACAGAACACTCAAATCAGCATCGACCCAAAATATAATACCTACTACCCTTTCTTTAACTCATACCATTTTGCTTCCAACTATACAATCACCTCGTCGCTTCCTTTTGTTTGTATTGACATATCACAGTCACAGAGTTAATCAACTTCCATTTCGGAACAATCAGAATATTATTAAGTTTGCTTAGTGCTAAATTAGACGGTGAAAAGACCCTGCAATATCCATTATTTGTTCAAACACAAGAGTTTAAATAAAGCTTTGGCCAAAATGGTGTTATTTTCTTTGATAATTAAAGTGAGGGAAAGAAGTGATTGGATAATAAGTGCATATTGAGTCAAAATGTGATGAGGGAGGGTATCAAGTTGAAGCATTTTGTGAGAAAGATCCAAGCAAGCAAGCAACAAGTGCTGGCTCTGAAGTGGTTAAAAGGAATAACCCAAGTGATAGCTTGGGGTGGCTTATCCTCATATATTCCTAGGTGTGCTTCTGTTTGGTTTAATGCTGCTTTCAAACATCTACTAAAATAGAAGACAAAAAAGGTAAAAGAAAAACTGTGAAGGAGAACAAATTCTGATCATGTAGCAGATGCTAATAAAGTGTGGCCCTCTTTAAAAGTTTTGCTATTACGCTTTGCAAACCTTTATTCCTTCACTTACAAGCTTCTACACTTCCATCACCATGTACAAACGGGGAACGGTAAACTCCATATAGATTTATGATTTTTCTTTTATTTATATTGTTAACCTTATTTACTTTTTATACCACGAAGGACTTTAATTCACCTTTTTTTTTTCTCAAGAGAAAAAAACCTTGTTTTTATTCGTAAACCAAACCATATATGAATGCTTTTCATGTGCTAAAAAAATATAGGAATATCTTTTTTAAAACAATAATAACATTTAAACTAACATACAAATGCACCGCAATAACTCTACATGACGTAATAATATTTCTATTGTACCTTCTTTACCATTATATTTAAAATTAGTATAAAATCGTATGGAAAACATAAATTAAATTACCTATAAATTCAGATGAAAAAAATTAAATTTAAAATATAATTTAAATAAATTTTCAAAATAAATTTTTTGTCCAAAATCAATTTGATTTTTTTAGAATATAAATTTAAATAAATTATATACCACAAATATATAAAATTAATTTTTTTAAAATAAATTCGATTTTATATACAAATAGAAAATACAAAGATAAATTAAATTTTAAACAATTGTTTTATTAATAATAAGTAACGAATAACAAATATTTCTGAGTAAAATATCACAATACCATAATTATTGAAATACTTGTATCCTAACCTTTTAATATTTATTAAAGATATTCATCTGATATTTATTACAAATTTTATCCACCAATATTTATAAATATTGATATTTTTGTCATCTATGATCATACTCTCAAATGAAGTAACTGAACAATGTTGTGTGATAGAATGCAAATGTAAGTCAAAAGTTGAACCTCAATAATTCCCGGTCTTCCCATGATATTTTTGTGTAAAAATATAAAGTAGTCATGTATTTATTGTATATGTGCTTTTGTTTTCATATTTTCATTAAATTTAATTTTTTATTATAAAAGTATTATTTATTGCATTTATCAGTAACCACAATTATTGAAGTAACAATTAAACTTTTTATCCTTCAAAAGTAATTTTACAAGTTTTTGGATTAGGAAAATTTCTTCTAATAGTTTTTAATTACCAATAACTAAGAATAATTAATAAACTTTGGATTTTATAAAAAATTCATAATTAACTGGGACATCAAATGAATTATAATCTTAATAATCATTAATGCAAATTTATTTGATTTAAAGGACAAAAATATTCAAAAATATTATATAAATGTAATTGATAATTTATTTGATATACACAATAAAAAAAGTTAAAATATAATTAAACAACAAAATAATTTTAATGTTTTTTTATTTGATATACTAGGTTGCTTTTTTTTTCTTTGTTGTTTTCTACATTAATTTAAGTCTTTTAATGTTTAATTATCAGGGGTGCAAAAACAGACTAACTACGTCTATTTTGATCGAGCCCATTAGTAGTATGTTAAAAACAGGTCGGAATAGACTAGGCTGTCAAATAGAAACATGTCAATAACAATAACTTGGCCATACAGAATTGGTTAACGGGTTGGACTGGACTGACCTATCCTTTTATTTTTAATTTGTTTTCAAATTTTTGTTTTATTTTAAAAATTTGTTTGTATATACAAATAAATGAATATTAAAAACATATTTAATCATGTAAAATATTTTTTAAACTTTTAATTTATTATGTAATATTTTCAATTAGATAAATTAAAATAATTATTATATTTACATGTTAAATTACTCTATTATAACTAATAATTGAAACTTAATTTGTAAGTGTTAATTATTTAAATTACAATATTATTATATATTTACACTTTTAAAAAAATATAATATAAAATATTAATCTTTTTAATTACCTTTTATTTTAATTTTTACTTAAAAATAAAAATAGGTAAACAGGCCAAGCCTAATTGCTTGCATTTTGGCCCGTCAAATTGATGACTAGACGGACCAGATTAAACAGACTGACGGATTGAAATCAACCCGATTTGTTCCTGACTAACTTGTTGGACATAACCTATTTTGCTAATCCTATTGATTATATTTTAATTTTTACAACCTTAAAAGAAAAAATAAATTGTACAAAAATCTTAAAATTATTTTATTATTTTTTTAACTTTTTTTGTCTAAATCAAATACATTATCAATTAAAATGATATAATATTTGTGAACATTTTTGTCCTACAAATAAAATAAAATTGCATTATTGATTATTTAGGTCGTGATTCATTTAATATCATATTTAATCATTAACTTCTGTAAAATTAAATATTTATTAAATATTTTTAGTTAGTGCCCAAAGAACACTATTTAACAAGAAAAAAAATAGTGTATGAACATGGTCTAGTATTTAATTAATAATAGAAGAAAATTTAAATTATGCAAATTAAACAATTAAGGTCGCAAATTTGAGATATGAAAACATTCCAACCTATTATACCTGGCCGTTATTGTTTAAAATTAGACAATTTTTTTTTTTCAATTTGTAAAAGTATTTCAAAAAGCAAGATCTTCAAAACCAAATGATGAAATGTTTTAAAAAACACTCCAAAAAAGTTTCAACATTATTTTTGATAAAATGGTATATGATGAATCAAGTGTGAATTTGATAATTCTCTGAAGTTGTAAGTTTACCCAGAGTATTTATATTAACGCATATAATAGAAAATATTAAGTAATAAATCACATACAAGTTAGATGTAACATTTAATTAATAAATAAAAGAAAATTTTTGTCTATAGTTTTTACTTCGACCAAATGTAGATAAGGTTTAAATGAAATTAATTATTTAAAGATAGTTAATTTTAATTTTTAAAAACACGTTAATGAGTTTTTCGAACAGATACATCAAAAGAGAGTGTAAAGTCAATTCATATAAAAGGCTCAACCTCACTTTTTAAGTTATTATGTTTATTGGTATTTTCCTTATCTATTTACTTATAAAGTTGGTTTTGTGAATTGGTGTGACAACTCAATACTATAAAATTTAAATTTTTAGAAATAATTATAATTATCAATTTAAATATCAATTTATAAAACTAAAAATTCTTTATTATTAAAATGATCATTACAAAGTGATGTACTTTGCAGACAAGGTCATGGTTCTTCTCAATTTTTTTTATATTTATATATTTTAATATATAATTTCAAATATGTTTTTTAAAAAGTTAATATTTGTAATATATTTTATATATTTGATATTATAATAAATTTGTATACAATAAACAGTGATGCACTTCACAGAGAGGGTCATGGTTCCTCTCAATTTTTTTTATATTTATATATTTTAATATATAATTTCAAATATGTTTTTAAAAAAATTAATATTTGTAATATATTTTATATATTTGATATTATAATAAATTTGTATAAATCTATATTTATACATAAGAAAAAAAAATTTCGGGTTGTCCACATTTATTTTTTAATTTTATATTTTAAATATTTTTTAAATAAAAATAATTATTTTATTAATATTATCTTTTAAATAATTATTTGTGTAATTTAAATATTTTTTATTTAATTATTTTTTAAAACTTAATCATTATAAATGAAAATTAATTATAACAAAATTATAAAAATTAGTTAATTTAATTTTATAATTATAATAATAACAATAATTATCATTTTATTATTTTATTATTATAATAAAATAAATAAATAGAATGCTTTTACTAGTTTATATAAAAATTTTGAGATTACTCTTTTGGTAACTATATATTTTCGTTCAAAAATATCAATTTAGTTCTCTAATATTTTTTTTTTCAATTTAGTCTTGATTTTTGAAAAAATAATTCAATTTTATCATTTTCGTTAAATTTCTTGAATCGAATTTTTCAAATTGAAGTTGTGAATAAGAATGACTTGATTTGTTGGTGTAATTAACATAATCATAGTGGCAATTTTGATAAAAAATCTTTCTTCTGCTTTAAAAAATTTTACGAAAACGATCAAAGTACATCAATTTTTAAAAAATAAGGACCAAAATGATACTTAAAAAAACTAAATGAGCAACTTGACATTTTTGGATGAAAAAATGGACCAAAAGAGTAATTTAACCAAAATTTTGGCACTCCCAAAATATTGGTTGAAGATACGCCACTAATTATGAATAAAAAATAATAATTGGTTACTAAATTGATCTTTGCTACCAAAATTAGTTACCTAGGTTTTTGCTACCAAAATGAACTGATTTCTAAGTTAGTCTCTACTTCATTAGTAACGAATTTAGTCATCAATTATAATTTTTTATTTATAATAGTGATTATTTTAGTAACTAATAATTTTTAATTTTGTAAATTTATATCTAAATTAGTCAGTATAGTGACTAACTATTTTTAATTTTTAAAATTAGTTTCTAATTGAAGATTTTCTTGTAGTGATTCCAATAACCTAACAACATGTTTTTTAAAAGTTAAAATAAGCTCACTCAATATATTTTCTTCAAGTTTATAAATATAACTTTTCTCAACTTCACATATGAATTCATCACAATTTTTCCCTTAAGTCATCCACATAGGAATGACTCAATGTTTAGAAGGTTTAAAGCAAATTTAAGAATAAAACATTTTTATTTACTAATAAAACTATTTATGATAAAAGCAAATTTAAGAATGAGACATTTCCTAATAAAATAATTTATTACTTTTAAGATAAACTAACTTATAAGTTAAAGATATTTTTATATTATTTTATTTTATCATGTTCTTCTTTTATATAAATTTTAATGGACATATTGGGAAGAGTTGGTATGTAATTAGGAAAATTTGCATCAATTAGTTATAAGCAAGTCCATGCAAAATACATGCGTTGAATTATTAACATTAGTCTTAAAGATATTAATGACAAATAATAAACTAAGCAAATGTTAAATTATGTTGGCATTACGTATTTAAATGGTTATGTAACTTTTTATATGTATGATAATTAAAGGGTAATTAATGGTAAATAGAATACCAAAGGATAATCTTATTGATCCATCGTAAATAAGTTAAATCCCATATATCAATTACATTTGATAAAGAGATTATTCAAATGTTTTATGTTGAGAGTATTTGTTGATTTAGAAGGAAAACATGTTGCTCTCTCATTAAAATTCATTTATGTATTCACTTCTAGTTCTGATGATTAACATGATAAATGTAAGATTATATACATGAATAATGTTATTAACACTTAAATTTAAATTTGATTCTAAAAATTTGAAATCAATTCTAATTCAACATTTTAAAATATAAGTGTTTAGATTTTTTTTTTCTATTATATTGTTCATCTCTACTCGTTATGAAACTTTAAATTCTCTCTTAGAAGTTTTTATAAGAGTCATTGCCAAATTTGTATTTATTTAAACACAAATTTGTATTTATTTAAATTTTTTATCATTCTTATATAATTAATTATATGATGACTAAGGGTGTGTTCTTATGTGAGTAGTGAATGATTTGAAGGAGAAGGAGATGATTGATTTGGGTTGATTAGAAGGTGATATTTATACTGTTCTTTTTTAGGGATTTGGGGTAATAGTGTAGTGGATTTTAGAGTAATTTTTGTGAAAGTTTGTGAAAAATTTGATTGATGTAACTAATAAAAAATTAAATTTAATAGATGAAAGTATAAAATGACCTAATTGTCCTTGGTGTTAAAAAAATGATATTTAGATAAGGTAATTAGTTTTTGATATATTATTATCATAAATAAAGATATTTATAATATTTATTAATTGAAAAAAATTAAGATTATAATATATTTGATTTGAAAAATTTAATATTTGGAACATGTTCCATGAAAAGGTAACCGGTTACGAAAACAAGCATGAAAATAGAATAGGATACAAGTCAAATGGAACCGGTTCCATGAGTGTTGCACCAAAACATAATAGGTTCCAATTAAAATGGAATTGGTTCCATTCATTCATCTGATCTAGTTACAAAACAGATCTAGTTCTAAACTATGTTGTCTCGAACCATGCATGCCCTCCACCAACAACAATGGTGGAGAGGAGGGAACAACAAAGGTGGAAAGGAGGGCAGACCTTGAGCAATGAAAAGGGTGTAGCTTCTTCCATTCATTTATTCTAATAAAATGACGATGATATTTTAGTAAAAGGGGCACCATCACTCTCAAATCTCACCTACAAAGCCGTATGCTATTATGAGACTAATCTCGCAAATCAACGTCTTCCAACACTCTTCAATCAATAGAAAATAACAGAATAAATTTTTTAAATCGGCACTCGCAATTATCTTTAAACATTAATTCATTTCAAAAGAAAATACTTAAAAGTAACATTTATATATATATATATATATATATAAATAAGTATACTGTTATAGTTTTTAATACCAAATGACTTTTTACGATCCTTTAGTTCAATACCACAGCTTTCTTTTTCTTTTCTTTTCTTGTTATTGCTATTTTTCTATTCCACTAAAAAAATGAGTTGTGACCTTTATGACCAACTTCGATAGGCGCAATATCGAAGAGACAGACTGTCACAAAACCAAGTTGAGGGTGAAGGGAACAAAGATGGGTGTTCTGGAAACATAAAATTTAAAAACTATTCCATCCTTTTTCATATTTTAATATACGGAATCTAGGGTTTTCTTTCGCAGAAGTGGCAAGACGTGGCAGCATTCTGAAACAGTAGTGTATTCCGGTATCTAATAATGCAGAGACAGGGTCGAAAACCAAAACCCTTCCAAAATGAACACAAACACAAGTGCCTCATAATTGGTGAGTTTGAAGGTACAGGTTGAAATCAGTCCTAACATCCATGCAATAGCAGAAGAAGAATACATGCAAGAAAAGGTAACAGTACACTGCATAATCTTTCCTCTTGTGGGGCATAATGCTGCCCAAAAAGTTCTAACACTGGCTCGTGATCAAAACTACAAAGCAAACCAATGTGCGTCACATGTGACAATAATAACATGCATCAACCCAACAGGAGCTACTACACCACTCTCCTCTCGCCATGCTCACCGCCCAAACCAAACCATTGGCTCAGGATCTTGCACAATAATATCTCACTAATCACAACCAAAGATTTTGTTTCTTATCACACCTAACCTAACCAGACTCTATATTATATGCATAAAGAAGTAGAAAAAGAAAGCAGAATAGGAAAAGAAGAGTTTAACAAAAGTTAAGATTGAAAAATGAGAGTTGAAACATAAACGACTAGTGTTCTTGGTGTTGCTGTGGAGAACCAAGGTTACCGACCACGTATAGCATGGACTAATTAAGGTGAAACTTATAATAATAAAAATTGTGGAGTTCTCATCCCACACCCTATGCATCTCTCTGTTGCCCTATTTGACATAACATTTTACTATCAAAATGAATACATTTAAAATCATATCAAACAGTTTTGAGCCAAAATCCTAATTATGTTAAATATATAACCACTGTATAACACTTAAATATAATTGATTTCCTTTTTGTTCATTTTATTTGGACGGGTCTTTTCATTGGATTGATCACGACTAAATCTACCTCAATCAAATCAAAAGAGATAAAAAAAAAAGATAAAAAAAAGGTGAGTGTGATCCTTCCCAAATTTCGAACAACTTTCATACGTAGGTATAAAGCGTTTCAATCCAAGCTCTATAAAAATTACAAACGTTTGAAATTTTTTCAACCAATTTTTTTTATCTGAAAATATATGGCTATTCTATAAGGAATACCCTATCAAATATATATTAAATAAATTATCACAAAAAACAATTTGAGTCAAAAAAAAAAAAGAAAGAAATGAATTTGTATAAAAAATTAAAATTGTGTCATCTCAACACAATTTTAGTTCAAATCAACCTATATCAAAACACGATTTTAATAAAAATTAAAAAAATTTGATCAACATTTCTCCAAATTGTTAATTAGGAGTAGGAGAGATCAAATTCACAAACTTCTCCTCCGTTTCCTTCCTTTTAACCATTATACCATCTTATCAACTCCTACTTTAATCGGTCAATAATCATTTCAAACTAATACAATTTATTCACAATAAATTTGTATCAAACTAACATATCTTATTCACTTTTATAATTTTTTAAAATGTTTACTTATCCCCTTTTATAATTTTTTAAAATGTTGCTATTTTCGATAAATGTAAATGTGGTTATGGTTTTATTCCACCCATCCACGGACTAAAACGTGAGTTTTATTTTCTGTAAATTTAGTTTCGTTGGAAATAGAAGGACACGAATTCAATTACTTGAGCGATTGAGATTTCAACGTACAATCCAATGGTTATAATGACATATTTATGAGTTGAAAACACTGCACAGAGACAAACAAAAGATTAACAAGTTAGTTCGGGAGTTTTAAATTATGTAGCTTATTTAAAGGTTCTTGATGACCTGTGTTCTAAGGATACCGGTTAACTGATTAAAGATAATTAATATGTATTGATAGTTGGAAAATATGTGAAAAATGTGTGAAAAACGTGTGATAGCTGGATAGGAGTGAGCTCAGTGCATCACAACCAAGCTAGAATACACTTTCAACACTTTTATATGAGTAGCTTGAACACTAGGCAAAACACACTGTGGAAAGGAATGTGACTGGCTATAGTTGGGGAAATTTAGAGACATAGGAATGAGGTGATCTTTAAGCAAAAGAAAGTTGACACGGAAGAGATTTTTAGTCTTGCTCAAGTTAACGTTTGGGCTTGATTGAAACATAAAATTCCTTCGGTAAAGTTTTCATATAGTGACTGGTACTTTGCTCCTATTGTGTGTTTAAAATTTCTATGATATGATGCTTTCTGTGTTTAAGTTGTCAGGTGAGCATGAAAGGGATTTCCATGTCTAAAGCAATGAGTTTTTCATCAGTGATTATACACACTTCTTTGGTTACTGCGTAACAACCAAGAGAACATAGTTTTGGGAGCGCTACGAACCATGTATACCTGGTTTTGTATTCACTTTCTGTGTAATCTTGTAGACTGGCCGAGGAAGGTGTGATTTGGGTAACTAATCTTAAGATTCCTACCCAGCTTGACCTTGGGAAGGCATAGCTCTTGCATTGAAAGTCTAGTTTTAATTGTTCTGTCAGATTATTTTAGTAGCATAGTATGTTGTTGGCGCCTACTCAAGCTCTATTTCCTTTCCAAGAATGTTGTTTAGATGTTGTTCGAAGGCCTCTATGATATATATTTTATGCCCAATGTTTAGGGGAGTATTAGCTTTTGTACGTGAAAGTTTATTGTTTTGACTGGTTTTGGAGATGCACTTCATCTTTCTCCCATCTTTTTGTAAATGGGTTAGAGCACCCCTCAAATGTTCTATTATTAATTTAATTTAATTTTTTTTATCAAAAGAAAAATGTATTGAATCTGATAAAAGTTCATTGTTAATCATTAATATAGTTTTATTTTATTTAAAAGATAAAAATATTCATAAATATTACAATTGTATTTAATATTTTATTTAACGTTCACGTATAAAAGTTAAAAATAAGTAAATGATAAAATAGTTATATTTTAATATTACTAAAAATTAAAATATAATTAAACATAAAAAAAATTAAATTAATAGAAAACTAACAAAATGTTAAACGTCTACAAAGTTTAAAAAAAAAATTAAAATATCAATTTGAGACTTCATTGGATTTCCTGACTTCTCCATAACCTTCTGCAACATTCTTGTTAACTTAACCAAATCTCAAGAAACATATAATATTTTAATATATGAAATTATTAATTATAAATACATAAAGCTAGCAATATAAAAAAAAATTAATTATTTAAACTTTTAGTAAAGACCTTAAAATTTTCAAAGTACTTATTTTGTATAAAAGTTATTACTTAAAAATTTTAAAGAATAATTTTGTCTTTATAAAACTTGTGATATGCATTTATATTATTTTAATTAATGAACTTAATTATTTATTTTTTTAATATAGAAATAGTGGAACCGATGTGCATTAATTATTTCTTAACGGGTGTACACCAATTAGTATTCTCCTCAAATTCAACTCAACACTGCCATACAAAAGGAAAGTTTTTGTCAATTGAAGTGTCCCTATACAAAATGTGCTGCATAATTATGTAGAACTCAACCAACTTGCAGCACAATTATGCAGAACTTAACCATTTGGCAATAGTGTGGTCTTATCAAATTAAAAAGAAATGGACAACCTATTACCGCTCACATTCTTCAATCTATTTCTAATTCAACGCTAAGGAATGTTTATCACCAACGACTAGACTAAAAGTTATAGTCATTAATTAGGGTATAATTTTTTTTTATTTAAAAGTGTAACGGCATAAACGATACACTTACCTTTGTCATAGGACTATTAGTGTCACCTAAAAAAAGAACTCCATTGGTACCTTAACCATATTTAGGCGCAAGAGGAAAATCTCTATATATCATGAGCGAACCAATGGGACCAAAGGAGATCTGAAAAAACAAATGGAAAACAATTAAAATAGTACTTCATCATATGGATAAGGCATAAAAATATCACAATTAAACGGAGAGTCCAACAAATTAGATCACAGATACAATACAACTTTTCCTATAACAAACTATTATCTTATGAAATCGAAATTTTTGGATTGAATAAATTATTCGGAAAAGCTATGCCTGAAGCCCTTATCTTCTTCCACTTCCCTTTATCACATTCTTCAATCGTGCAAATTTTTCAAGCACTTCGATTAGTCACAGGACAGAAAAGAACAAACTAATAACAATCCACATTACAGAAAACTAGCAGAATGCGTGTATGCATTTTGTAAATATACGTGATATTATATTAGTAGGGGATAATACTGTAATGTTATTAAGTTAATATATAAACTAAAATTATATTTATTAAAAATAAAGTGAAATATAGCAGAAGAGATGAAAGAATAACCATTGATAAATAAAAAAGAAGAGAAGAAACAGAGATAACCGATTTTATAAAAAAACTTGTAAAAGTAATTGTTAATTTTTAAAAATTTAATAAATTATTATATTTAAAGGATAAAATTGATATTTTAAAATGTGGACACAAAAAGAAAAATCCACTTTATATATTGTTATAGATAATAAACAAACAAGAAACCATGTATTGCCATGCTCATCATTCCCTAATATTAAACGTGCGGACAAATTTTTTTATTGAGTCCGAACGTGTTCGTCGTGGCCCAACTTGCAACTAGAGCCCAAATGTATCCACTTTTGAAGGGGCTTTTCCATGCACCTCCAATGCTTTTATCGGTACCTTTTCAAAATTTCCAAATTACCCTCTGTTTAATCTGTTAAAGTATAAGTAAAATTCTCTTTCCTATTTAATGCATACCCCAGCTTTGTCTCAACGAATTGGAATCTTTTTTTACTAGGAAGATTGAATACTCATGAGGAATGAGTTGCCCATTTAAAAAAAAAATGATATTTTAACCTACTTTTTTTGACCCATTTTTAATCCACCACTTCAATTACCATTAGATCATCTTTTTTTATTTTTTTTGGTGATGTGATGTATGATCTAATGGTGATTGAAGTGGTGGGTTAAAAGTAGATCAAAAAAAGTAGGTTAAAGTATCATTGTCCTTTAAAAAATATGACTTCACAATTATAAGATTTAATGTACGTAGGTCTTGTTTTCTTATATATCATTCTTTGACCATTTCTAACACAATCGGAAATCCTTATTTCATCCATTTATCTCAACATTCTCTAACACCAGCTTCGATATCACTACTGAATTCTTTTTTCCTGGGAAACATTGGAGAGATTGACCACTTATGAGGTATCAACTGTTTATATAAGAAATATGAAACCATTTCTAACATAAAATCTTAAGTTTGTGTTTGTTTTTCATGATGGTGAAAATGGAATTGTTCGGATCAAGAAAAAGATAGTGAAAAAATAAAGAAAAATAAGAGAAAGTTTTTGAAAAAATTAGTGAATAGTGCGATGAGTTTGATGTATTAAAAAAATATGGTTAAAATACTTCATTGGTCCTTGTTTTTATTGTAGAATCTCAATTTGATACTCGTATTTTTATTAGTTTCAATTAGGTCCTCATTTTTGTAAATTAGTATCAATTAGGTCCTTTTCGTTAGTAGAGAACTAACACCGTTAAGTAGTGCCACTTGTCAGCTCCTCGTTTTTTGGATTTTTTTTTTAATTTTTTTTAAATTAATTTTTTTTAAAAAAATATTTATGCCACGTGTCACGTCTGTAGCGTGTCAATTTAATATGGTGACACGTGTCAAATTAATGTATGAATCTCAATTTGGTCCTCATATTTGTTAAATTGATTTGATTTGAGTCCCAATTTTTTTAAAAAGTTTTCAATTTCAGGTATTCCAAATTTAGACGAAATTTTACTTTTATATAATGTTACGATTATTTTTATTAAAATTGATATTTTTATTAAATATTTTATAATATTAATTATATTTAATATTAAAATTTTAAATATATTTATTTTAATTTTTTATAAAATTATTTTAAAATTTTACATTAGAATTTATAAAATTGTTATTTTTAAGCCAACTCTAAAATATTGTTGATATTGAATATTATACAAATATTTCGAATATAAATTTATTAATCTATATATTTATAATTTTGAAATAAAATTTAAATAAAGTTTAATGTAAAATATGAATTTAAATAAATTAAATGTTGTTAAAAATATGTAATTGAAATATCACTTGTAATAAAAGTATCATCATTACAATTATAAAAAAATTAAATTTATTCTAAATTTGGAGCACATGAAATTAAAATTATTTTAAAAAAATTTGGGACTTAAATCAAATCAAATTAACAAATATGAGGACCAAATTGAGATTCATACAATAATTTGACATGTATCACCATATTAGATTGACACGTGGCACACACGTGGCATAAATATTTTTTTAAAAAATTTAAAAAAAATTAAAAAGAAAATTCAAAAATTAAAAAAAATTAAAAAAAATTAAAAAAACGAGAAGCTGACACGTGACACCTACTTAACGGTGTTAGTTCTCTACTAACGGAAAGGACCTAATTGATACTAATTTACAAAAATGAGGACCTAATTGAGACTAATAAAAATACGAGAACCAAATTGAGATTTTACTACAAAAACGAGGACCAACGGAGTATTTTAACCAAAAAATATTTAATTGATAAAATTATATTATTATAATTTTATCATTGATCATAAAAGTAATTTAAAATAAAATGTAATTGTTGCAAACTATATTATAATGAAATGTGAGTTATTAATTAAAATTAAAAAAAAAGTTAAAATTAATAAAATTATATTAAAATAAAATGGAATTGTTAAAAATTAAATTGAAATAAATTGTGTATGATTACTTTATATAAAATTAAGGGGTTAAATATGTTTTTGGTCCCTTAACTTTAAGTGAATTTTGGAATTAGTCCATTTTGAAACTTTGGACCAATTTAGTCCTTCATCTTTCGGAATACATGGATTTAGTCCTTTTAATCAAATTTTGTTAGGTTTATTTGATATTTCGTATACATTTTAGGATTGTATTTGAGTTGTTTATACTGTTTGACACATTTTTGCTTTAATGTTAAGTCAAATACTTTCGTGAAACGCGCTTCAAATGTCAAATAAACTTAACAAAATTTGATTAAAAGGACTAAATCCACGTATTTCAAAAAATGAAGGACTAAATTGGTTCAAAGTTTAAAAATGGATTAATTCCAAAATTTACTGAAAGTTAAAGGACCAAAAACATATTTTACCCTAAAATTAAGTAATAATTTTTATATTTGAAATTATTATTATATTATTACATCGTGAAAAGAACAAACTTCAATTGCTTATATGTGACTTCTCGTTTTATCTTCTCGTGTGAGGAAGGGACCTCTACAAAGACTCACATGGAAATCCATACTCTTCTTTCATATCATCAGAAACAAATGAGGATGACACTCGTTTTCCTTCTTTTTCAATAGTAATTACCCTGAAATAATTAAGAGTTAGAGTTTAGTGTTCGTAGATCCTACATTTTTATATACCATTGAAATTTTTTATTTTTATTATTTTTATTAAATGTGAAACTTTCAACTTATATTCAAATTCTTAACAAAAGAATTTACATCTTGAACTTAAATATGGAAAGCAAATTAAAGATATATATACAAAACTTTTGGATATGTTGCTCGTGAAGGCTGGGTGACAAATGATTGAGGAATGGGTTACATTGGTGTTTTTGAATGTCTTGTTAAATTAACACTAACAATAAAATCGCCAAAGGGGAAGAGTAGTAGAGAAGGAAGGAAGACAAATGTTAGTTTGAGAAACACGAAAATAATTATAAATAGAGATACACTGATTTGATTTAGAATAAAAATAAATCTAAGGATTACAAAACTATCTTCTAATGATTTGTTCTCTTATGCCGTGGATTATAAAAAAAAAAAGATTTTTTTTGTTCTTTTAAATAGGAAATACATCATGACTTAAATTTTAAGTGTTAGATGCTTATTGATTTGACTAAGTCTAATTTACATTATACAATTATCAATGGCATTATGAATGGTCCAAAACTTCATCATATATTCACCAGCGGATTTTGAGCAAAAGTGTTATGGATCTTGAACAAAAGTATTGGAGGGGTCAAATTAATATAATCTTGAATTCATTAGATTCCATCATTAGTATAATGTTTTAATAAATGGCTCCTTTAACTAAACAATTTGATCAATAGTATAATGCTTCAAGATATGCGAAGAAATAGAGTCTATATTGTTTTCATCCATAGTTTCCTTTTTATTACTTTTAAAAATGAATTTATTCTTTTATTTTTTATCAATATACCTTTTTTTGTAAATAATATTAAAAAATAATTTATCGTAATCCAATAAAAAATTGAGACACGTAATTATTAAAATCAAAATATATTATAGTAAAGTCACAATTAAAAATCGGTTATGAATACATTATTTATTTTTCTTCTCTATTCATAAAAAAATGAATATATAAAAAGCTCATGAGATAAACATAATGTTTTCATTATCAAATGAGACAAGATACAAGAAAAGAAGAGGATAAATGAGAAATGAGATAGAAAATAATAAGTTTGTGTCTAACTTTTGTTTTTTCTTCAAAAACAAAAGAAAACATATGAGAATGAGAGATGATTACAATGTGTGAAAAAAACTAAAAAAGACAACGAGAACGGAAATACAAAATATCTTAATAAATATTTGGTTTAATTATTCTTTTTTATTCATGTTTTTGTTTAAAAATGTTAAGTTGGTCATCTAGTTTTTTAGTCTCAATTTAGTACCGATTCTTGAAATGGATAAATGACTTTTTCATTAAAATTAAAACTATTAATATAGATGGTTTGCTTGGTTGATGTAATTAACATAATTCTATTGTCAATTTAAAAAAAAACAAAGATCAAAAGAGAAATTATACCTAAATATTTTTATTATTTATTATATTTAATTTTATGTTTTATTAGCTATTAACATGAAAGATTCAGCCCTATAAAAAAAATTCACAATTTAATTTTCATGGATTTCTAAAATCTATTATATATATAATTACAAGAAAAATCAAAATTTAATGTTAGGATAGTGAAATTACTAAATTAGACACTCCCGTTTATTGACACATGTTCTAGAGTATAGGTATTTTGGTCTTTCTGCACTTATTGAGATTTCCCGCTCATTTTATGTTTAACTTCTGATTGACGTTGGTGAGAGAAAATTAGCATTTAACTTCTGATTGACGTTGGTGAGAGAAAATTAGCATTCTTCTTCTCCTCGAAGCCAAGAATTTTCATTCTTCAGTTTTCCATCAAAAGCATTTTGAAGACCAGAAAAAACCTTTCCGGTTGAAGGTTAGTTCTGCTTTTTGTTGATGAAAGTTTGTACTTTTTTACTTCTTATGGGCTGAACATGGTATCATTATGGATTAGTAGTATTTGAAATTCAGTCGGTTGAGTTTTGTTTGTTCTTTTTAGTGGTGTTTTCTTTATTTTTTTTTCTTCTGGGGTGCCAAAGTTTCTTTTTTTTTTGTTTATTTTTCATTATCCTATGACAGAAATCGTTTTAACTGTTCGCGAACGGTTTGCTGTTTCAACAAAAAGGAAAACGACGACAACGAGCGGTGGTGGTGACACCGACAACAGTAGTTGGCACATTCCCGAGGTTGCACCGCTATCTACTCTTCCGCGGGAAGGAGAAATCGAAAGAAAAGGAGAGAGTTCCGACACGCTATCTATCGGCGTCATTGTTGGTGGATGCGGCATCGTTGTTGATGGCTTCGGCGTTGCTGTTGGTATTTGGTGGTGGCTGGTGGAGAAACATTGGTTCTATGGCAGCAGTGGTCTGAAGGGGAAGAGAAGAAAACCCTAGGTTTCTGATTGTAAAATTTGTGATTTTTTTTAGAGAAATAAATGTGTTGTACTATTCCTTTCTCTAATACACATTTTCTACTTTTATTTTAACTTGAGTTCTGTTTCTGTTTCGTATCTGCAGGTTTCCTTCATCAAAGGTATTTAAATAGTAAAGGTATGAAAAAACAAATTAAAATATCGAAGCAAACTATAAAGCTGGAGAGAGATTAAATGCAAGAATATTAAAGGTAATTTAAATATATTAAGCTTTAGATATGCTATTGGGTTGTATGTTCTTTCCAGGAGCTTTTATGCCTGTTGGTTATAATATAAATTGCAACTTCTAGCTGTTAATTGTGATTGTTTGTATATCTCTGTGTATATTTTACAATTGAAAATGCTTTACATAGACCTGTTGTATCTATAATATGTTTGTTTTATCCACTCAGATAAATATATTGACTTCAGAAAGTTGCCCTATAATAAGGGTAAATCTAGAAGACAACCTAATATCCTCAAGGGGAAAAAATTGGAATCCAATGAAAATATGGACGGGTTGCTTGACAATGATTCATAAGGAATGAAAACATTTGTAATTTGGCGAGGTATAAAGAATGTCAACTTGGCTTTCTTGCTTTCTTATTTGTTTTCTCTTCTTAATTGGTTTTTAATTTCTAACACGGAGAAGTATGTTGTTCAAGGAAAAGCAAATAAGGGCAGTCAAGGAAAGATTACTTGAGGAGTATGTACCTAGACAGTGGATGAGTTTGAAAAGTTGATTCAAAGCTCCCCCAAGTTTTATCTGGATCAATAACATGGATTTCATGAAAAATTGTTTATTTTTATTTACTTCTTTAGGTTTATTTTGAGAAGTTATACATATCATAAGTTAGTACGTTATTGGACTTTACAGTTATTTTATGACTTTATTTTTTGTTGGGTTTATTGTCTTCTTATTGTTTGTTCTATTAAAATTCCTTAATGTGTTGTATTCCAGATATATTAGAATGTCTTGAGAAGGTATAAATTTATCTAATACTCTGTGTGTGTTCTTCATTTTAGAGAATAAACTGAATCAGGTTGAAGAGCAACTTTTTAGGAAAGCATCAGATAATTGTTTGAACTTGAAGAAACCAGATAACAATTAAATTATTTCATGACTAAATTAGAGTGATGAATTTGACCAATGAAAACAAGAACTATTGCAGGAAGATCTTGCTTTTCTCCAGGTAGTCTTGGATAACTGACAGTTTATATATTTTTTAATGTTGTACATTTTGATGAACACGTTCTGTTATGTTTTGCGAAATTCATAATTACTATAATTATATTCGTGTTGTGACAATCCTGTTGTCCATGAAGAAATGAAAGACATATTTATTTACCATACCTAGACAAAATACTAGAACATATTTAAATGTAATATTAATTATATTTGATACTTAAATATAAAACTAATAAAATCAAATCATAACACATAATAATAATAATAATAATAATAATAATAATAATAAGATTTTATTATTTATAGTAATACTAAAGTTATTAATGAATTGTGCTCTTATGCGTACGAATTGATTTATATAATTAATAATTATATGATTTGTTATTTATTGCGAGTCAATTTCTTTTATTTTATACGTTTTGGAATCTCTTTGATTTATACATTTATAATTAATAAGATTAATTTCTAAACTTTTTCTTTATCAATTAATTATATTAAATTTCTTTAATTATGAAAGCAGTTTTAATTGGTAATTAATAATACTATTATAATTACTATTTTGTTATTATTATTTGAATCGATAAATATATTTTATTTTAAATTATTATTTTAATTAATTTATTTTAAAATGGGATTGGAAATATTTATGGGATTAAAATATTTATTTTTACAATCAATTTATATAATTTTTTTATTTACTAATTTATACATTTATAATTAATAGTTACATATTTAATTTATAAGTATTTTTTTATCAATTAGTTAATTTCATTAATTATTTTAAATTTCTTTTGATTGTGAATGAAGATTTTAAGTTCATATTGTTGACATATTTAAATATTTTAAATTTCTTTACTGATGTCCAAAAACTATGTATGTGTAGAATTCTATTTTGTCAATATATTTAATCGTCTTTACATTATCTTTCTTAATTTGCAATGTATTTATCATTATAATTATTGATATTATAATTTTATATCATTTTAATATTTTTGTCCAATTATTAATATTACTTTTATTAATATTATTTGTTATTATAAATATAATGAACTGTTTTATTTTATTTTAATTAATTAATATTATTATTTTAATACTCAATAGAGTTTGAATTTGTATTTATCGAAGATTACAAAGATTTATTATATTTTATTTTTGTACAATTTCATGTTATATTTATTTTTTACGGAACTTTATTACATTTTGCTTTAATAACGACCTGTGTATATGCATTTTATTTTAATATAACATACATGTGTTTATAACACAAATTCATGTTGTATTATTTTATACGAGACATTATTTCTTGAATTTGCATTTATTGAAGATTACAAAGATTTATTATATTTTATTTGTGTACAATTTCATGTTATATTTATTTTCTACGGGACTTTATTACATTTTACTTTAACAACGACTTGTGTATATTGTGTATATGTATTTCATTTTAATATAATATACATGTTTATAACACAAATTCATGTTGTATTAATTTATACGGGACATTGTTACATAATAAGCCTACATTTTACTCTAACAAGGGACCATGGATACACATTATATTTTAATATAATATACATATGTCTATATGTGTTTCTATCTAAAAATTTTTAACATAAATTTCATCTTATATATATTTTGTATGGAACCATATAACACAATATGCCTACATTTTACTTTAATAACGACATTTGCATATGCATATTTCATTTTAATATAACATTAAAGTGTTTATATGTACATGTGTTTCCTGTTTAAAAATTTTAACATCAATTTCATGTTGTATTTAATTTATACGAGACAATATTATATAATATTCCTACATTTTACTTTAACAACAATATGTCTACATTTTAATTTAGCAACAACATGTGCATATGCATTTCATTTTAATGTAATGTACATGTGTTTGTATGTACATGTGTTTCTATTTAAAAATGTAACATCAATTTCATGTTATATTTATTTTGTGCGGGACTATATTACATAATATGACTACATCCTACCTTTAGCAACGACTCATGCATACTCATCTCATTTTAATATAATATACATGTGTTTATATCTATATGTGTTTTTACTTCAAAATTTTAACAACAATTTCACGTTGTGTTATTTTATACGGGACAATATTACACAGTAGTTCTACATTTTACTCTAACAATGACCCGTTGATACATATTTTATTTTAATATAATATACATGTTTATATCTTTTTGTGTTTCTATTTAATAATTTTAATATCAATTTTATGTTATATATATTTTGTATGGGGTCATATTACACCATATGTCTACATTTTACTTTAATAATGACTCATGCATACGCATTTTAATTTAATATAACATTCAAGTGTTTATATGTACATGTGTTTCTACTTAAACACATGTACATATAAACATGAAACACAAGTGTTTAAATACATATAAATTAAATACAACATGAATTTCATGTTGTATTTAATTTATACGGGACCATATTACATAATATGCCTACATTTTACTTTAATGATGACTCATGAATATGCATTTTATTTTAGTATAATATAATATACATGTTTTTATTTATATCTACGTGTGTTTATATTTAAAAATTTTAACATCAATTTCATGTTGTATATATACGGGATCATATAACATCATACGTTTACAATTTACTTTAATAACATCCATGCATATGTATTTCATTTTAATATAGCGTATTTATATATATACATGTGTTTCTATTCAAAATATTTATACATATGCATTTCAATATAATTTATTATTATTATTATTATTATTAATACTATTATTATAAATTGTTATAATTAATTAAATCGATAATATATTTAAATAATAAAATTAATTATTATATGCAATTAAATTAATAATAATAATAATTCAAATAATTGATTTATATAATTACAACAAAATTTCAGTTTTAAAAATTACAAAACATAAAAACTAAAAAACACGACCCGTGCGTATGCACGGGTCTCCTACTAGTTGATTGATAATATTTGTATAAAAAAAAAATACGTTATGCATTAAAAAAATTTTACCCTCTCAAATTTTCTCAAGCACCCAATTGATAAGAATTTAAATACGAGTTTAATTCATATATTGAATAAAAATAAAAATAATTAATAATATATAAAAAATAAGACTCACAAATATATTGAATTAATGTTTTTAATAGGAATGGTGTGAATTTATTTATTTTGTTAAATCTCTCTTGTAAACTTCTTTAAAAAAATGTAGCACCAATAAGTTAGAGGTAAAAGGTAAGAGGTAAGAGATAAGAGGTAGGAGGTAAGAGATAAGAGATAAGAGATAAGAGGTAAGAGATCAGATATCAGATATCAGATATAAGAGATAAGAGATGTGAGATGAGAGATAAAACATAAGATATAAGTAATAATGTACAAGAGATAAGAGATAAAAGATACACGAGATAAGAGATACGAGATAAGATATAAGAGATAAAATACACAAAATAAGATAAGAGATAAGAGAGATAAAAGATAAAAGATATGACATACGAGATAAGAAATAAGAGATAAGAGATATGAGATAAGAGATAAGAGATATGAGATATGGCATAAGAGATAAAAGATAAGAGATAAAAGATAAAAGATAAGATATAAGAGATATGAGATAAGAGATAAAAGATAAGAGATAAGAGATAGAAGATAAGAGATAAGAGATAAGAGATAAAAGATATGAGATATGAGATATGAGATATGACATATGACATAAGAGATAAAAGATAAGAGAAAAGAGAAAAGAGAAAAGAGAAAAGAGAAAAGAGAAAAGAGAAAAGAGAAAAGAGAAAAGAGAAAAGAGAAAAGAGAAAAGAGATAAGAGATAAGAGATAAGAGATAAGAGATAAGAGATAAGAGATAAGAGATAAGAGATAACAGAAAAGAGAAAAGAGAAAAGAGAAAAGAGACAAGAGATAAGAGATAGGAGATAGGAGATAGGAGATAGGAGATAAAAGATAAGATATAAGATATAAGATATAAGAGATAAGATATAAGAGATAAGAGATAAGAGGTAAGAGATAAGAGATAAGAGATAAGAGGTAAGAGGTAAGAGATAAAAGATAAGAGATAAGAGATAAGAGATAAGAGATTTGAGATAAGAGACAAGAGATAAGACATAAGAGATAAGAGATAAGAGATAAGAGATAAGAGATAAGAGATAAGAGATAAGAGATAAGAGATAATAGACAAGAAATAAGAGATAAGAGATAAGAGATACGAGATATGAGATACGAGATAAGATATTAGATATACGAGATAAGAGATAAGAGATAAGAGATAAAATAAGATAAGATATAAGAGATAAGAGATTAGAGATAAGAGATAAGAGATAGGAGATAAGTGATAAGAGATAAGCGATTAGAGATAAGTCATAAGAGATAAAAGATAAAAGATAAGAGATAAGATATATGAGATAAGATATATGAGATAAGAGATAAGATATAAGTGATGTTATAATAGGTAAGAGATAAAAGATAAGAGATACGATAGTGATAAGAGATATGACATAAGAGATAAGAGATAAGAGATAAGAGATAAGAGATAATATATAAGAGATAAGAGGTAAAGGATAAGAGATAAGAGATTTGAGATAAGAGATCAGAAATAAGAAGAGATAAGAGATCAGGAATAAGACATAAGAGATAAGAGATAAGGAATAAGACATAAGAGATAAGAGATAAGGGATGAGATATATGCGATAAGATATAAGAGATAAGAGATAAGAGATAAGAGATAAGAGATAAGAGATAAGATATAAAACATAAGAGATAAAAGATAAGATATATATCGCAACCGAGATCGCGGCGGGACGACAAAAATAATTTATATGGTAGAGAGGAGTCGCCACCATAGTTTATTATGGAAAATTATAGAAAAATCATAAAAAGAATGGTCTTCGAAACCAAATTTAAATTCGGGAGTCGGTTACCTGTGCGGAAGGTATTAGCACCCCACAACGCCTGTCCTAAGACGATTTCCTCTTTAATTAAGTGTGCAAAATAGAATTTTGATGTTTATAATATTTGTTATTCCCCAAAAATCAAACAAAATAAGAAAACACATACAAAAATATTAAAATAAAATTATTCTTTTATTTTTTTTTGGCCCGACGAGGATGACACCTCGTTCCTACGTAGTTCCATTTGAAAAATCAAGGATAACATAGTTCTTTGTAAAAAATTTGTTGTTTGATATTATTATCTTGTTTTTTTTTAAATTTTCTAGATTTTTTTGTATATTTATATCTTATTAATATCAAGAGAACCTGAGATTCTACATGATAAAAATTTAATTATCAAGCAAATTCGAGATTTGACATGATATTTAAGATGATTTTATAATTTTTATTTTTTATTATTACTAAAAAAAAAATTAAAAGCCTATGAAGGAGTGTTTTGATTATCAAGCAAGTCCGAGACTTGACATGACATTCAATACTTATATAAAAAATAGAAATAAATTTTATTTATTTATTTTTTTATTATTATTTTTGTAGAGAGATTATTATTGGGTGCATTTTTTTTAATTCATTTTCCATCTCAACATAATCAATACATCCACTTTTCAAGAGAATTGTATCAGTAACAGCATTCCACACTACATAAGTACATAAAACAAATCTTGGATTCCTTAGAGTGATTCTGGGAAAGCTTCAAATAGCAATGTTGATGCTCCGAAATCTTTTGTACTCATAACAGCAACACCCAACCCCAATTGTGGGTTAGTACAACCTCATCAATATTGACACCTTTGATAATATTATGTTCGTGAGGAAAACACAAATTAAGACTCCAAAAGGATAACTAAAACATATTCAAAAAAATAAGACGAATGTTGTTCTGATATCAAAAGTAAAACTAATGTGGGAAAGGAAAAAGACCTAACAACCACACTTTTATAAATTATAACAAATACAAGTTCAACTTTTATGTTTTTCTCTAATACACTTAATAGAAATCAACATTTTCTCATGGTCTACATGGCTTTTTTTATTAATGGGAACATCAAATTTATAAAAGCTGGTGGGTGAGGCAATTTCTCATCTTCAAGGACAATTTGGATCCAAAAGCAATACCTTAATATTGTTATTAATGTATCTCCAAAAAACTTTCTTTAGGTCATTATTATAATGATTCTACACAACCATGAGATGCTCCCATATTTTTTTTGTGCTATTTTCTTGCTCTTCAGATGTATTAATGGGTTTAAGAAAATGAATATATTGGGATGTGAAAGGCAATTTGGATTTTGTTGAGAAGAAAGGATGCATAATAAGATGGGCATAGATGCGGTGTGTGGGTGTAGGTGTATAAAGAAAGATGAGCCCAATCGAAGTGAGTGTATTGACGAAGGCGGCGCCCTCAGCTCAGGTAGACAACCTCGCCCTCCTAATCGACAACTCTAAATCCATAAACCACCTTCACCAAATCCACGCTGCACTCCTCCGACGCGATCTCCACCACCACCCCATCCTCAACTTCAAGCTCCAACGCTCCTACTCCTCCCTCGGCCTCCTCCACCACACCGTCACCCTCTTCCACCGCACCCCAGCCCCTAACGTCTTCCTATGGAGCTCCATAATCAACGCCCATGCCCACTCCGCTCTCTGGGACTGCGCTCTCTCTTATTACGCCCAAATGCTAGCCCACCACGTTCAACCCAACGCCTTCACCCTCTCTTCCCTCCTCAAAGGTTGCACCCTCCAACCCACCACAGTCGTTCACTCCCACGCCGTTAAGTTCGGACTAAGTTCCGACCTTTACGTCTCCACGAGCCTTCTTGATGCCTACGCACGGGGCGGTGATGTTGTATCCGCGCAGAAACTGTTCGACGCAATGCCTGAGAGGAGTTTGGTTTCTTTGACTGCCATGCTTACTTGCTACGCGAAACACGGGATGCTCCGAGAGGCGCGGCTGTTGTTTGAAGGGATGGGAGTGAAGGACGTGGTGTGTTGGAACGTGATGATCGATGGGTATGCTCAGCATGGGTGCCCGAATGAGGCTTTGGTGCTTTTTAGGGAAATGCTTGGTAAGGAGGTTAGGCCCAATGAGATAACTGTATTGGCTGTTTTGTCGTCTTGTGGCCAGCTTGGTGCGTTGGAGTGTGGTAGGTGGGTTCATTCGTATGTTAAGAATAATGGTGTTGGGGTTGGGGTCAAGGTAAACTTACGTGTGGGTACTGCGTTGGTTGATATGTACTGCAAATGTGGGAGTTTGGAGGATGCGCGCAAGGTGTTTGATGGGATGGAGGGAAAGGATGTGGTGGCGTGGAATTCGTTGATTATGGGGTATGGCATACATGGGTTTGGTGATGAGGCCTTGCAGTTGTTTCATGAGATGTTTTGTGTTGGAGTGAGACCCTCAGATATTACTTTTGTTGCTGTTTTGACTGCATGTGCGCATGCTGGTTTGGTTGGCAAAGGATGGGAGGTTTTCGATTTGATGAAGGATAGGTATGAGATGGAACCAAAGGTTGAGCATTACGGGTGTATGGTTAATCTTCTTGGGCGTGCTGGGCGTGTGCGAGAAGCTTATGATCTTGTGAGAAGCATGAAGGTTGAGCCTGATTCTGTCCTGTGGGGGACATTGCTTTGGGCTTGTAGAATCCATAACGATGTTTCTTTGGGAGAGGAAATTGCGGAGTTTCTTGTGAGCAATGATTTGGCTACTTCAGGGACTTGTGTCCTTCTCTCTAACATGTATGCTGCTGCTCGTAACTGGGTTGGTGTGGCTAAGGTCAGATCATTTATGAAAGAGAGTGGGGTTGAGAAGGAACCTGGTTGTAGTTCCATTGAAGTTAACAACAGAGTGCACGAGTTCCTTGCTGGTGACATAAGACACCGGAGAAGCAAGGATATATATTCGATGCTCGGGAAAATGAATGGTTGGCTCAAGGCACGCGGTTATACCCCAAAAATAGATTTGGTATTACATGATATAGGAGAGCATCAGAAAGAGCAATCGTTGGAAGTTCACAGTGAGAAGCTGGCCTTAGCATTTGGGCTTATAAGTACCAGTCCAGGAACTGCAATCAAGATTGTAAAAAACCTTCGAGTTTGTTTGGATTGTCATGCCGTGATGAAGATGATGTCCAAGATTTCAGGCAGAAAAATAATAATGAGAGACCGGAATCGGTTCCACCATTTTGAGAACGGTTCGTGTTCATGTGGGGATTACTGGTGAACTTATCATATTTGCTGCTGTTTCTTACAATAGCTTTGGATGCAATAGCAGCTAACTTATTAAGAGCCGCACAGGTTCTAAATTTCAACAAAACAAAATTAAGATCGAATTCCTGTTGCATGTTAACATGTCATTATAATCTAGAATTCTACAAATGCAATTTTTACTTAAATCCTTGCTATTCCTCACCATTCATAATTGTCAAAAAACAACTGTTATCAAACAAACATGAAGATACTAATTATCCCGAGTCAGCTCACAATAAAGTTTATTTTTACGAAGAATAAGATGTTGAACCATTTGTTCAATGCTGTTTAGGGCCCCACCAAAAATAAAGTTTATACATTAAAGCGTTTTAGAAGCCCACGCGAAAGTCTACTTTTCCTCCTTCCTTTTATCGAGCTGTTAAAAACGATATTATTTACCAATAACCTTCCCTTCCGCGTTTCCTTCATAACTTGCCTTAATGGATCAAAGGAGCCTAAAATGCAAGAGAAAGGCAAGTATACACAATAGACAAGTCTAGCGATACTTGAACAGGATGTTGTCCAACTAGATCTATACATTTTGCTTATTAAGAATACACTCCTACAAACTACTTTTCACTTAAGGTATAGCAAATTACAACAGGATCCACGAACAATGAGTTATACCTACAACTATGGTTAAAATGGGCAACCTAACCCACCCAAAATACACTTCCACCGATCTCATCTCAAGGGTGGAAAAGAAAGAATTTAATTTACTAAGCCTTCACAGATATTACATTCTGAAATCCAAAACACAAACTGTATTATTAGCAAAACATGCAGCAATCTTATCCCCCTCCTTATTCCAACAGACCTCAAAAATGCCTCCATTGCCCGTGTATGTCTTCACAATCTTGCCTTCCTTCAATGACCATATGTGCATAGATCGGTCAAGAGACCCGCTAACTAAATACTCACCATTGGGACTAAAAGCAACAGAATATACGGGATGCCTGTGGAATCAAATACACACATCAGGAAAAAAAAAAAAAAAACTTATGGCATGGCTTATTTCCTTTTTTTTTTTGAGAGTTTTTTTGGAAGTGCTTGTCCTATGTTATTCTGTTCTGGAAACAACTTTCGAAAATAGCATTTTTTTTTTTAAAACAGTGTTCAAAACAAAAAAGTGAGAAGGAATCAAACAGGCCCTATGTGCCTCTTTGCACTATGCCTGATGTTTTCCACATGTAAAACGTAGTGATCAACCTTAAATTGAGGGTTAGATTAAATGTTGATCAGCCTCCTATCAGTCTATAACCTCGAAACAGAGAATGAAAAGAGGCTGAAATACAAAGAATAAACCAAAGCTCAGAAGACCCTCAAATAAATAAATAAATTCTATCCATAAAAACGGTACCTATGTCCATCCAAGCTGTAGATGAGTTTCCCGAGTTCTACATCCCACAGCTTTACAGTTGAGTCAAATGAAGCACTGCAAAAATATCAGATGACTGCAAAGTTTTTAAAATGAAAACAAACTTCCAATGAAGTATCCAACAAAAGAGACAATAGCAAGCAGGCACCCAACATCACAATTAAACTGTCAAGAGGGGAACAATTTACAGAAAGTTTAAAAGAGTAATTTAACAAAATCTCCAATTCAGTCAAATATATAGAATGTAAACCTTGTTTATGTTAAAGAATTTTAAATTTAGGGATGGGTCGGTCAATCAAAGAAGAAAAACAGTATAACACTACGTGAACACAACTATAATCAATTGGAATCAGCAAGCAGCCAAAGGCAACACAGCATTACCAATTTCAAGGCATCACCCAACATTAATCTGTGTAGTTTAGTTAACACATACAGGAAACAATATTACTGACTGAAGAAATGCACTCCACACCCATCAACTGGGATTCAGGGGTCCAGAAACAGTGTAAAACAACATTCTAAGTTTCGAGAAAGTATACACAGATGCATGTATGTACATCAGAAGTGCAGAACCTAATTTCACCATGAAACTAACTTACCTGGCCAACACCAGTTTATGATTAGGATTATTTGTACCAGGACCAGTGGGGCTCCATCGGATGGTATATATCTCCTACAAAGCAAATTATTTAGTTTTACCAACAACATGCATAACGCAACAACAATTAAAATTGCAAATTACAAAATGCGACAAACCGAAGACACAGGAAAACAAACAAAACTCAAGGTACCTTGGAATGCTCTCTCAAGTCATGAAGATATGTATCCTGCTTCATACTCCATATCTACAAAACAATCACAACCAATCCAAACAAGAACATCAGACCAACATACAGTATTTTCAAAGATAATTTCATAATTCTCAGACAGTAAATAATTTTATAAAAATACCAAAACAATTGCCTGCTGTATCAGCCAAAAAAAACAATTAGTACGAAAATAACATATCTTAAGAATGTAGATTTGTGCCTAACTCATAATGAGGTGAGAGTTACCATCCACTTATACATATACTATCTGCCTTTATCTCTAGGCAATGCGAGACTCAGTTTTTCCCAAAACAACCACTTACATGCACACCATTGGACTTGCTATTAGTTGTATAGTAGGTGGTCCAATAACAAATTTAGGATAGGTATTGATATCACCTCAGAATATGAATTTGAGTTTAACTCAATCCCCATAAATAAGCAAGAGTTGCCCTCTACTTACATAAACCATTTCAGCCTTTTCTCTAATCAAAATGGGACTTGAGTGTCCTAAATATTAAATAATAAGGTCACAAGGTTAGTTATTAAGTGGTCAACTATTACCTTTGCTGTGATATCATCAGAACATGAGGCCAGCAATGAACCAGTGGGATCCCATTTGACACAATTAACTTCACCCTGAAAATGCAGTAAGGTAATTAACAGATGTAATTTAAAGAAATATCTCAAGCTATTGCTTTGTCAACACTCAACAGATAAAATTCAGCATATTTTTAACAATACACACACACACACACACATATTTTTAAGTAGCGAAGAATGCAGGGGATGAATCCTTTCTCACAATATACGCCTATAGCATAGTTGCACAAAATAAGAACTAGTGTACAAACCTGATGTCCAGCAAAAGTCTTTATAGGGCGGGTTTCACCAATTTTGCATACATATATCATATTGTCGGTGGAACTAGTGGCAAAAGACACATTGTTGCGCCAATCAACATCTAGTGTGGGACCTAAACAACATATCAATCCCGAATTAAACAATCATTCATAAATATGGCAGAGAAAACTCTCACTAAGAGCTCTTTTTATAGAATTTTCCCTTCATTGCACATTCGCACCTGAATGAAATTCAAATTGTTGTTTCCATTCCTCTGCTTTCACATCCCACACAATTGCAGTTTGATCACAACTTCCAGTGAGGAGATAATCGCCTTTCTTATTCCACTTCAGGGAGAATATTGGTCCCTTGTGTTTGCTTAATGTACTCTTCAGTTCACCTAGTCACAGATAGCAAGAGTCAAAACACCTAAAGAAAATTGAAATACGCCCAGAGTCTATTTAAATAAATCAGAAGTCGAATTCAATGCTTTTCCAAATAGGATGAATGCAACTATAAAAATGAGACATTAATAGCCATAGGGGATTCTCTGGAAAAGACAGTTGAAAGACACATTACTAAATTGTAAGACAAAAGCATAATATTCTTAGCACTCAAATCAATCCGTTTGACATTTATTAAAAAATTCTGTGAAAGAAAAAACATTACATACGATTCATGTTCCTCCCCAATCATTTTGAATAGGGAAAATAAAATTGTGTCACCAAGCAACCCACACTGACATTACAACATTAGAGGTATTGTTATAGAATATATAGTCAACTATATTTTAATTAGTTTAGAATCAATTTCTAGTTACTAAGAAAGGGATGGTATTCTGCGAGCTATCGCCTTAGATTACTCTCCAATTGAATGTAATAAATAACGAGTTAATCACCAGAACACGAGTGTATCCTAACATAAGTTCTCTCAATAATTTGTGTCTTGTAACAATCGTGCATTGATTTGCAGCAAGATCAATCTAAACATGAATTTGCTAGTTGTTCCTAATATTCCCTCAAAAAACTAATAACACTAGCTGCTGACTTGTAGTAAAACTTGTACCAACCTACACTATGCAATTAATATTGAACTTTTTTTTTTCTCATGATTGTGGAATCAAACGCATACTTATAAAAATATGATTCCAAGGCAACTTCTAGTTCTTTTATCTCGTCAATTAAAATTCCTTAAAGGAGAATCTAAGGATACAAAAGAATGACCTACCATTAGTAGTCCAAATTCTTGCTTGCCCGTCATATGAACCAGTTGCAAGAAGTGTCCCCTCCCCCTGTAAAACAGCCAGAGTTAACTCTCCATAAGGTGTAAATCATTACTAGCAAATATTACAGATAATAATCTTAAAAGCAATCTCTGGATATTCCCAGAAAAAAAGTTACAGAAACAACAATATTTTGTGGAAAATTTTAAAATCCCATCTATTGCCTTGATTTTTAACAAATATCCTCCCACTGTTTTCATAACCAAAACATCACTCCCTTTGTGTCATTTTGGCATGCAAAAATGGAAGTAGAAGACCCACAATTAGGGTTCTTCGGGACACTCATCTATGTGCTATTTCACTTTGCTTTTGGTGACAGAGATACTCTTCTCATCACGCCATCCCTTTCTCTTGGCAGTAACTATGCCCATCTCAGCGGCGGTGATGACAACCATCCAACTCAGTTGCATCCCTTCTCAGTTCATCATTTGTTCTTCCTTGAGGCTCAACCAAACATCAACAATCATCTCCCTGCAATGTTGTGGTTCACAGATTTCTTGAAGTTTTATCATCTCTGTATGATTTGAAGACATTTCTCCTTTTTTCAGTTATTTAGTTATTTAAATGTTAACTTGTATATTGCATTGACTTATGTTTTATTTGGTGTTGGTTGAACTTATTTAGTAATGAACTACTTGACTTGTTACCTTTTTATTGAGATTTAATGTTTTTGCATTATTGTGGAATTAAAATGTTCATCGTTATCTTATTACTTGGTGTTTTAATATTTTTTTATATGAAGTAAACTCATAGAGTTTACAATTAAAGTCTATGGACTTTTCACGAGTTTGTAAAAAGTCACGAGTTTGATAACATTGCTTGCTAGTATTTTGGGGGGAAGAAGAGCTTCACAAAACTTACAACAATGAAACAAGAGAAACAGCTTTGGTATTAAAATATATAAATAACAGAAATGAAAGTAGTTGTCTTAGATTTAAATCATAGTATGCAACTGAACTCACATTCCAGTCAAGTGTAGTAACATCTTTACTTTTTTCATTTGTTTTACCCCTAACATGCTTCAACACCAACACGCTCAAAGGGCCATTATGTGAACCAGGCTTACATCTCCCTTCTGCTATTGTCCAAATACGAGCTGTTGAATCCCCAGATCTAAAAATTCAAGTGATCATGGTAAAGTGAAAGAATATCATTAATACCATAAAGCAAAAACATTCAGACAAAAAATAACCTATGGGCTACTCCCTCCATCTATTGCAAATTTTGTTAGTTTCATAATGAAAATATTGCAAGGTTCCTATTCCTATATTACTCTTAATACCCAAATGTCTGTCACAATTTTACCAAATTCACAACCACAGACAATACATACCTTACATAACCCATATGCAAAAAGTAAAATTGAGAAAAAGACAGAAAGTCCAGGCCAAAGTTTGTATCTACAACTTCAAAAAGGGTTAAATGGCCCAAAAAAGAACTAGAGAAATACAGACCCCCTGGCCTTTTATTTCAGTAATAGTTAAGCATGGGCAATGGATACCACTGAAAATTGTTGGAATGTAATGAATAATTGGATATCATTAGATAATTTAAATTGTTTGAATGTTTTTCAATGAAATCTATGAACAAATGAACAGAATTTAGCAGCAGCTATTGTCAATGTAAAGTGGTACTTTTTTTTGGTCCATGAAAAATGAATGGAAGAGATGCTAAGACAGGTATGTCTGGACTACACAACAAAGTTCATTTTGTACAAACTGATGACAATAAATACAGATAAGTATAGGATACTTTATCCCTACATAAATTATATAATATGTCTATAAATGATATGCTGATAAAGGTGGATGACCTGAGAGATCATATAGAAGCTTAGGAGATGGGGATGCTAAATAAACATTCACAGTCTATTACCTAGATACTAGAGTCCCCTAGATTCATGTCCTTCACCAATCAGTCAACTATTGTGCTCTTATATAATAGAAGAATTTGCATCAAAGGTATAGAACAATTTAAAGATTTAGTTAAGTGACTTGAGGAAATTAGGTTAAAAGGACAATTAAAGACAACTGTTTTAGGTTCAAAGACAGAAAGGGAGATTCAACCAACTCCTTGAGAACTAACTTTGGATCCATTGGTGAAAATAATAACATAAGGAACTTTAGGATGAGAAATGGAAGAAAATAAGGAAGCATTACCAGAAATGTGATTGAACGCACTAGAGTCGATTATCCATGGAATTTGATACTCCAAGGTTTGAGATATGCAAGCTTTTAACAAACTAGTGAAAGGTTGTGTTTGGCTGCCAAACTTCAAACTAAAGATATTTTTTTACATTCTTCATTAGAAAAATGTGGTTCAACCTCAATAGATTGGAAGATGTTTGATGTCTTGCTAGGAAAACCATGTAAGGAGAAGGATTTATTTGCAATTCTCTCACAAAAGGAACATTGAGGATGTTTGCATCCACTTTGAGTAAAGGAAGAATTCACCAGCAATCAATATTACAAAACAACTTATACTTCACAGCTGGTGCCAATTGTAAAAGATAGCAAACAGTAGTGGATGAAGAGTATGAGAGAGAGGAGAGAGGAGCCTCTCAACCAAGGCTGAAACCAACAAAACAAGGGGTCAAAACAAGGACAAGGAGGTCCCGCGAGCCTTGTGGAGAAGAATTGGATTTGGTCTAGTGACAAAAAGGTGGTCAACAGCGGATGACAGTGGCTGGCAACAGAAGAGGAAAACAGTGGACAGAGATGGACAACCGCAAAATTGGTACCAACTTAAGAATGAAAATAGGGCATTATCTCTCAGCTTATCTTTGTTATTTATAAAAGAAACTTAGTAAGGTAATTAATGATAATAAGTAAACAGCTCATAGGTACAACATGTAGCACTTTTCTGATACAAATGCTAACTACTTATATTTAATACCTATTCTAACAGGTTAACAGTGTTAATTATGCACCTAACCGAATCACTTTTAATTGTAAAATTCACATGCTAAAACAATCATCCACATCAATTTTCCCTCTATCCTTATGACCAACATGGACCTAAAAAATTTAAATTTTAAAGGGACAAAACTAATACAAAACTTGTTTGGGGATGTACTTAATATATTTAAAATTTTACACAGATGTGACACAGTTCATATAAAACTCTTAAAAAGGACAAAAACAAACTCAAAACTATTCATTTAACAATAAAAAGTCATGCATGTCTTAAACAACACGTAGAAATAAATGCTAACAATGGTCATATACAATTTTCCTAGACAGGAATCACTAGTAATCATCTTCTAAATGCAAGTAACTTTTCACGACTTTTAGTAACATTACAGTGGCAGATTTCACTTTTTTAATTGAAATCCCAACAAAGCTCAATGTCTCCGTTCAAAGGGACTTTTGGAATAAAAAAGTAGTGCCACTAACTCATCCACTGTGTCTGCAATTCGGTCCACTATTGGGTGAGCTACCACAACTACACTAAACTGCTCTACTAAATAGGCCCCTGTAGCAGCCAGGGGCCACTTTTACATGCTATTAAAATCCAATTCCAGAAACACCAGTTTTTTAAATCATACTGATTTTATTTTCCACTTCAGAAATTGAATACCAAAAACAATGTTTCCAAACAGGTTTAATTAATTAAAAAATAATAACTGAATGCATTCCATTTTCCTCAATCAAAAAGGAAATCAAACAAAATTGTAAGCATTAGAAAAGGAAATCCAATATGCACCAATATGATATAATGTGTATTATCCATTAGGTTATGCACACTTTAATACATATTTATATAAAGAGAAATAATTTATTTGGATGTCTACCCTGATGCAAGAAGAGATCCTGTAGGGCTCCATGCACAAGCGCACACCTAAGAACAGATGATGAACAGGCTAATTAACAGAGAGTTTAAGAAAAATATCCCTAAATGAAAAGAAAAATTAAGAAACAAAAGCACCATTGAATAAATACTTAACCTCTGATGTATGACCTTCCAAAATTGTTACACATGAACTGGGAATTTCACATAGCTGAGATGTTGATGTTGTAGAGATGTCCATTGGTTCTGGCCCTATTAAAGCAAATGAAAAAAAATCCAATGAAGGAATAATATTAATTGAAATATACCCCTAGTCAGCATTTTTGTGTACTACTGCAACATACAATGAAATACTCCTATTAACAGCATTTGTGGCAAGGGACTCTAGTGGTAAAAACACTAGCAACTATGATAAGCAATTTCAAAGAAATGGATAAAACTATTTTAAGAGAATCATATTTCCGAGCAAGCTACAATATCAGTCATTTATCATTAGTCATTAAACCACTCTGATTCATAACCTAACCATAATGTTCAAGCAAATATAATACAAATTTTAGAAGGAGCAAGCAATGATAGAAACATGTAAAGATGAACAGAAAATAAAAGAGAAGTAAAATGAAATTATTTGAAAAAAAAAAAATTAGGACAGATTTTAGAAAGAAAATGCAGCCAAGAAGTAAACATGCAGAAAAAAAATTCTACATAAGCCATTTCCACGGAGCAGAACAATACCTCCAACTGCTCCATTCTCTTCATGTTTTACAGGGACCCTATCTTCATGATCTATAACCATGTCTCTAACATTCTGATCTCCATGTTGTTGTTCTCGTTCTTTATCAGTTTCTACCTTCTCCCTATCCTTTTGAAGTTCTTTCTCTCTTTCACGTCTCTCCCTCTCAACTTCTTTCTCTCTTTCACGTCTTTCCTTCTCAACTTCTTTCTCCTTTTCACGCCTCTCCTTTTCAAGTTCTTTCTCCCTTTCACGTCTATCCCTTTCAACTTCCTTCTCCCTTTCACGTCTATCCTTTTCAACTTCTTTTTCTCTTTCACGTCTTTCCTTTTCTCTTGCCCGTACACGTTCTCCTTCATGTTCCTTCTCAATTTCTTTCTTTCTTTCCTTCTGTAGTTTTTTCCTTCGTTCACTTATTATTTGCCTAAGTTCATGCACATCTTTTGTGATAATATCCAAAGGTTGTAAGAACGAAAAATCTTCTTCCAGGTCTGCATCACACTGGCAGGCTTAAAAGAAACATTGATCAACATGATACCTAGGGTTTAAAAGCTTAAAAAGGTCTGTTCAAATGGATAAATGTTATGTTGATATAAATCAAGAATACAAAAAGTAGAAAATGCTAACATTACTCAAGTTGGCTTCCATCTCAAAGTACTGTAAACCCTTCTGAACGAATGTAACAAGAGCACCTTGTGGCACCAAATTTCCGTCAATGGGGCATTTGTTGATACCAGCTTCATAACCAAAAGTAAAAGCAGCATGCGTGAAACCTGCAGGAGTGATGCAGAACAAGTAACAAGTAAACCAATTCAGTTGCAAGTAATATGGTCATTTCATATATATTGAAAGCATGACATTTTATTATCCAGTAAACAAATTATGCTATAAACACAACATCATCCAGTTTTCCTTATTCTTATGAATGCACCAACATATTATTATCATTACAAAATAACTTCAGACAGATGTTTTGAAGGACAAACTCTCCCAAAAGCTTTTGCAAGGTATAAGCAACAACAATAACTTTTCCCACAACAAGAGGGGTGTCTACATGGACCAAACCAAACAATGTGATAACATTCCGTCATAAACCATATTTATAAAATAACTATTGCCCCTAAGTTATTCTGAATGATTTAACTGATATCTTCCCTTTTGTCTCCTCTACCCCTATACTATATACATATTCACGCCAGGAATTAAGGATCAGATCCCAAGATTTATAGTTCTGCTTAATGTATACACAAGGAAGAAAACAATAAGAGAAACTCCCGTTAGGCACTTCAAGAGGCATAAATTCTCCGAAGGGTCCCAAATTCGATTTATCCCAACCTAATTTATCCACTTATACCACTATTCTCTAAAACATTTCCCACACACCACCCCCTCCCCAATTTCCACACACTACTGATAAGCAGTCAGTACCTCCCAAAAAACTCAGTGCATGTTGCCAAATTTATCGGGGAGTGTTGCAAAGTACTTTTACAAACAAACCAATAAAATCTTCATTTTCCATTTTGTGAACTGGAATTCACAATTGTTAATTGGAATTTGAGAAAAGTACTTTGCCAACTTAAATCCAAACATACATACCTGCCTAAACTGTTTGGTAAAAAGGCATGAAATGCTTTTATATCTTACATTATACATCGCATGTTAAGCAGTTCTGTGAACAATGACATTTAGTCCTAAGATCAAGCAAAATTTTATTCTTCAAACCACCCAAGAGTCACTTTCAAAGTTACCTTGACCACCATCTTTTTGCAATATAATTCATGATTTATAATACACGATTAAAACATATTTAAATAGGAGCAGAAAATAATTATAGCTCGTCGCAGGCATAAGTTTGATTCACTATAGCATCTCACTCGGTAAAAATGAACTGCAACCCATACCAAACACCAGGCACCACCATCTCAGTATCAAAATATAACTACAGCCTCAATGTATCTTAATTAAAAACCTTAGCTGATAAAAAAAACAGAGAATTTTACAACATTAAATATCAACCCTAAACACCCCACACATTTTTTTTCAGCAGCAGATCTACAATTTTCAGCCCTCTTAGATCTTCAACCCAGTAAAGAAAAGACAAAGATTTTTTTTTTGTCTCGTGAGTAATTTTCTTTTGCTAACCATACAAAACCCTAATCCTCTGGAGCAACATTGGAACGCCCATACAAACTCGAAAACGTCAAATTATAAACACGAAGGACTCAATACTCGTCGAAACATTTAAAACCTTAACATCTTCCAGACCCCCACACACAACAGAAACAGGGAGAAAGAAAGAAATACAAGTATATGACATATCAACAAAATTTGAATCACAAGAAAGTCGAAAGCGCATTCAAACCTGATTCTTCTCCTCTAGATAAAAGAAAAAAAACTAGGAAATTGACAACATCTTACACGGAACGAAACACGAGAGACAGAGAAAAAGAGGAAAGAGAGGAGAAAGTAAAAGTATACCACATATGAATAGATTTTGAAACGAAAAAGAAACAAAACAAAGAGAAGAAAAGAAAAGACGCGGAAGGAAACCTGATTCTTGAAGATAACGAAAAACTAGAAAGTTGAGTTCGGCGGCGGAGATTGAAGCCATCTTCTCCCCTACACGAGCATGAGTCCTGTAACAGTAGCTGAAGAGAGAGAATGAGGAGGAAAATTAAGCTGTGAATTGAAAATGAAGGTGAATGTGAAGGTGAACGGTTATGTTATGGTAAGGGGTAGCAGAGGAACGGATTATAAACTGCAACAGTCACGCTCAGCTCACGGGGTTCAGAGCTTCCCTTCCTTCCGTCTGCCTCTGTTACTTTACACAGCTTTTCCGTTTCTTCTACTCCTCCCTTGTTATGATTCATTAATTCATTACTTTAAAATCTAAAAAACAATGTCATGCTCTTTAATTTTTTTATTTTTTCATTAACACACAAGTCATGCCACCTTAACTCTTAGCGAACAAAAAATTTGAAATTATTTTGTACTGTACTATGTTTATGATAAAATTGAGGATTTTTAATTGATTTTTCAATAAATATTTTAATTTATTAAGTATTTAATAATTTTTTTAATTAACTCTCTATTGTTAATTTTTTAATTTTTTTGTTAATTAATGACATGACTTATTAAATAGTTGATGTTGATATGATTATTATCTTATCATATTACTTTTTTAAGTTATCATATAATTTTATTATTTTATAAATTATAAATTTATAATTTTATAATTTTAAAAAATATTAATAATAAATATGTTGGATATTACTGTCATTCATAATATATTTTTACAAATTAAATCTTGTAGAATAATTTTTGTATAACTGAATATTGTATACTTAAAATCTTGTATGCTTAAATTTTGTTAGAGTCTAATTGTATTTTACTTTATAGTTTTAGCTATCAAATTATATTTTTATAATTTTATCGAATTATATAATATTCATGACAAATCTTTTTACCTACGTAGGAATATTAAGTTTGTATGATTTTATATTTTTTAGAATGAAATGTAAAATTATGACATATTTTTAATTTCATATTAAAATCAGATAATTTAACATCAGATAGTCAGTTAACAAAAGAAAAATTAAAAGCATAGACTCAATTAAAAAAAAATTTATTAAGTTTGAACTATAAACTTTTGTTAGGAACTTAATTAAGTTTTTAATTTTTTATCAAATGAATTAGGGAAGTATTTGTTTTAAAATAAGATGTTTATTAAGAATGGTTTAAATATTCAAATAATTCAGAAGTAGCTTAGCCAAAATTATATTTTTTATTCATTTAATTATTGGACAAATTAATCTGTTTTTGTTCAAATTTATGGAAGAAAAAAGTCATCTACTTGCTAAATATATATTTTTTATTTGATTTTTCAATGCAAACACATAAACAACACAAACGAAATATCTAGTTGCATCGTGAATTATTTATTTATTAATTGATTTTGAAAATCAAATACATACTAATTCTGTTTTGAAGAATTAATTCTAACCAATTGTATATTACTTTATTGCAGAATCAAACACGCACCTAATATTTTAGACAATGGTATCTAGATTTGTTTTAGATAATTTTTTTTAACGACTAAAAAACAAAAAAATAAAGATAGAGAGAAAAAAATTGTCCGATTTTTTAACTTCTTAAAAATACATATTACTCGTTTAAAAAGTTAACAATTTAAAAAAAAAAAACTCGAAAGCAATTAAACCAGAAAAATATTAATTAATATGAAAGCCTGATAGAAAAAAAAATATTAATACTTCATTGGAGTTACAATCAGTTTTATTTAAAGTCATTTTGAACCGAAAGAGGATTATTAGAATACGTTTAATTTTGATTGAGTTTGTATAGTTAATGGTGAAAATAAACCAGACCTTGTCAAATAGGGTTAAAGATTTTAAAAATATGTTTGAGCAGATGATACAGTCTTTGAAATATTTGAGAAACTATTAAATACTAGATTTTAAACCTCGTCAGATATATTTTATTTATATGTATTTTTTTTGTTTTTAATATATCTATAATATATATATATATATATGATACATAAATAAAATTACCTTTTTTAAATATTTTGGAGTATATTAAATATAATTACACTAAATCAGAATCAAACATAACAATTTGGGTTCTAAAGAGTCAACTTGACTCACACGGATTGAGTTAAAAAAATTCAGCTCAAACTGACTTACTTTTTGGTGAGTCAAAAATTTTATAATCCGATCCGAACTAATATATTGACTCATTTATGAATATATATTTTTATATATTTATTTCATTACAATAAAAGTTAATTAACTCGAATTATTTTATAATAGAATCAAAATATTGACCTCATTCTTAAAAAGTTATTATAAAGATAATAATTAAGATTAAAGTATCATCTTATATAACTTGGTAAACAAATAAACGAAACACTCAAATTATTGAAAAACATACCTATATTTAAAAATATCTTATATAATTATAAGTAATAAATAATTATAATAAAAAATAAAAAATTATAAAAAAAATTAATAGTGTATTGGTGGGTTCGGAGTCGAGTGTTGACCTACACCTTAAACCTACGTAAATATTAATTGGTTTAACTTTATTAAACAGTGCATGTCAGAAAAATATGCTGCCTAAAATTTATAAGCAAGTTGCAAATATTTATGTCACAAAAGAAAGTGATTTAACATGGAAAAAAGAATTTTATGATTTTATTTTTCTTGCACTTTTAGACGATTTATATTTAATTTTTCTTTGTATAACTTGTCGATAAAGTTCCTCTTCCACTGGATTATTCCATTATTTTTTTTGGATAAAATAATATCTCCCACCATACCGAAACCCTAGACTTTGTTTAAAAAACTCAAGTGTCAAACCACTTGTGAAACTCGGTATTTCATATGTAATTCTTGAGTATTTTGAACTGCATTGAAAAATCCTTTTTTCATGCTGTTCAATTGATTATGATCATACAATTTACAAGACGATTTTAATAAATTTATGAATAATAAGTCTATACAGTTGTTCCATGCTCCAAATAGAAGCAGCAGCAAGGTAAAGTTGTAAGAAAATGAGGGAGGTAAAGTGGCAAAACTTACCCAAGGTCATTATTGTGATACAAACAAAAGGGACGATAATTTAATCTAAACAATCAAGAAAAACTAACAGCGCCATTAATCCTAGAAACACCTTATTTCCCCCACACTTTGGGCTGAGGGGAACAATTACCAAGATTTTTGAATTACCAAGATCTTTTTTTCCTTTAACTACCCAGAAAAAAATGGGGGGAGGGGAAAGTTTTGCGTTCACTTTGTTCGTGTAATGACTCTGTGAGTTAGATCTATTAGGGCTTTCCTTGATTTTCTTACTTCCTCGTCGTCACTGTCAGGTAAGGAATCAATTGCTGCTGCTGCAAGGTTAGCATGCTGCACGGCTAGCTCCCTTGTTCTCTGTATACCTCGGCTCTTCCCTAGATAGTCCAAAGCCTACAAAACCAAAATTGCAAATGCAAAAATATGTCAACTGCGTAATATTAAGCTAGTCTGATGTGGATTTTGGGCACCACGAGTTTGGTTTGGAGGATAGATGAAAAGGGTTTAATTCAATCATTGTTGTAGGTTACCGTGAAGGATCCTGATATTGCATTCCTGAACTTTGAAGGTAACTATGGTACGAGAACTAAAACACACAGTAATTATAGATTTTGTTGACCTTAATAAAAGCAGGGAAAATAAACCTCACTATCAGAGAGGCCATCAATGATCATCAAACTAAAATCGTTGAAATGACAAAACCAACTGCAATCACTTAAATGGCAGATTCACGGAAGTTATCTGATCTAAACATGGTTATTTCTTTTGTTTAGAGGCACAAGAAGTAATTATGTAGAATAAACGCAGCCAAGAAACATAATTTAACTTACAAGCTCAATATTGGCAGGGTTTTCAAAGCCCTCGTTAACAATTAGACGCAACTGTGGGAACTCCTCCATCGCAAACAATATGGGAGCTGTAACAATTCCCTGCATTAATTTTTTGGACACCTAGTCATTCAGCAGGTAAAACAAAAGACAACAGGACTCAAGAAAAATAAAAGGCAAAGCAAGCCATATAGTAATAATAAAAAATATTTTCTTCTATATGGCACCCAACCAAATAGGTTTGTTAGCATAAAATTCAATATCAGTGTAAAAATAAATTTCTGTATGCTGTCAAAACAGGATCAAGAAATAAGCACAATAAATAACACATGTTAACAGATATTAAATGAAATGTTTCAAGTCATATAATTTTTTGCTTAAATGCCCTTTTTAATCCCCTCAAGCATTCCTCTGTGTGTGCTTTCCGACAGTTGAAAGTATGCAAATTGGATCCTTCAAGTATTGTGATTACATGAATTTGATCCCTCCATCAGCCTTCCATTAAACTTTTTCCAGATTTTGTTGACCTTTTGCTAGATGTATATGCTAACATGACTTAATTACATTAACGGTTTCTCACGATTGCAATACCAAAGAGACAAAAAATGCAAGTCACAATAGCCTGTGTCAAGCAACACATCAATTGTCACGTCAACAATTTTTTTTTAATATTTAATGGAAGACAGATAGAGGAACAAAATCATACTTTTACGATACTCGAACGCTCTAATTCATGCATTAGGAAACCAAGGAATAAAAATTGCACTATTGCCATATCCGAAGTGAAATTAAGCCTACTTTTTTCTTTTACCTCATTTAGTGAGATTTTTTTAAACATGAATAAAATTCAAAAGTGGATGAAATTTAAAATAGCAATAAATTGTGAAATTACATGTTGAATGTCCGATAAAGAACCCTTTCCAAGGGATGCAGAGGTGCCAGTAAAATCAAGAACATCATCAATCAATTGAAATGCCAAACCCTGCAAAACAGTGCACAGGGAAATAAGTTTCCAGTAAATCATAAGCCGCAACATATGCATAACATGTACAGACAAGAACATAGATATCAACCAAATGTTGCCAGATAAAATGGTGGATAAGCGTTTGGCACAAGAAATTAAAATAAAAAAGTTTGCAATCTATGTTTAATCTTTAAAATATAACATTCTTAGGAATGAAAATGTGTTTAGCTGATTCCAACAAAATTGCTTCCAACAGGAGATATGGGAATCTAACTTTTTTTCGAGTTAAAAAACAGTTTCATTGCAGTAAAAATAACACAATACAATACTCTGATCAGATAACTCAATACATTAAATAACTTTTAGGGCAAAAACAGGATGCTACTCTTTGATTACCAAGACTCCTATGTTTATGTGTATATTAAGAATATTCATGACCAACTGAACATATTTTAGTCATTCTTAGGAATCATAATTCCCAGTGGCATGAAAAAAATTTACCAGTACCAGACGTTTCTGTAGTTCCATTTATTTTATCATGCAAAGCCTTCAACTATAAATAATTAAACAAACTATTTACTATGTAAAGTATCATACTTCAAAGTATAAATCCATGAAAAATTGAATATACAAACCAGATTTTTTCCATACTCAAAAGCAAGAATTGCAACTTCTGTTGTTTGCCCTGCAAGGATGGCTATTGCCTTGCAACTATTTGATATTAAAGATGCAGTCTTGTAGTAGGTCTTTTGCATATAATACTCCATGCTGAAAACATTAACAATTATAAGAAACCATTCTAACCATACATTGGTGCCTTACATGCCCACATTCTAACGAATTGAGACTGATCTATAATACATGTTTGGGTAAAGGAAAATCGTTGAATTCTTATAAAGAAAACATTAACTACTGATAGGATATAAGAATCTACAAAACTAAGGTTAACCTTCCAGCAAAGAAAATGCATACATACATGACAGAAAAGGACTCGAGCATACCTACACTGTTCATCAGATGTTGTAGTCATTTGCATGGTCTCCCCGGTGACAAGATGCTCTACGACTTTTGCCAATAAAGATACAACCTACAGGGATGCAATCCTTATCATAGGCAGATGGCAGAAAAACAATTGTGTGCCCCCCCATCAAGGAAACTAGATACATCACACATCTTTACAGTTTTGAATGCATACACAGCATATCACCCATTTAACTTACCTCAGTGTTTTTCAAAGAGGCAAGAGCAACGCAAGCCCGAGAAAGAAGAAAATCTCCAGCCAATACTGCCAACTGCATAGAAAAAGAAAAATAAAATCAAGCAACCTACGCCCACCACTTGACAGTATGTGTATAGAAAATATAACCAAACAATACTGCACCAATGGCATATAATATGCTGGCAAATGGGACACAACTTTATATATACCTTATTGCCCATTACAAAATTCAAGGAACCAATACCACGTCTGGTATCAGCATCATCCAATACATCATCGTGAAGAAGACTGGCCACCTGTGATGACATCATGCCAACATTATTTTGTAATAATGACAAAAAAATATTCTTACAGCAGTATAAAGAGGGACTTTAATCACACACCCACCACTTGGGGATATTTATACACGACTCATTCCTAGGACTAAACATTTGAGAGGCATAAAGTTTTCAGATTTGGACATCTACAGATGACCCAAAATAAGACTGAATACGCTAATAAACTCAACCTAACTCAGCCTCAAAAGCTAACTCAAGAGGAGAAGATTGTATAGTCATTGTAACAGGTACTTTGTCTGATGCTAAAATGATATATCTTAAAAAGAATAATAACAATAATGATAACCTTAATTGACAGAACACGTCAAAAATTGTATTTAATATCACACCTGCATGAATCTCATTTTCATATACAGAATTTTTCAGTTTGTTAACATGACTAAAACATAAACATTAAGTAGCTATCACTTGAGCGACCAAGTACAGATTACAAAATTAATATAATTAGAATAAGTTGGAAGATATTAATATCACAAAGCTGGAGTGGTATAAAAAAATATCTCTCTGCTTCAGAAGAATCTTTCTCATATGCGCAAGAGCAGGGAAACACAACTTTCGTCAAAAATTTATTTCCAAAAATCTGAAAGGTCATGCACAGTGGCTACAAGGGTTTATCAAAATGATATTTTTCAAACAAATAAAAGGAAAACTAAACTAGAAAGCACAAACGAATAAAAAGGAAATACAGAGAGCAAAGGCAAAATTTGCAACAGAGTTGTTTAGTCTTTTTGCTTGTCTGAAATGGATATTCCCTTTCCATAGAAACAACAACTAAGCCTTACCTCTTTGAACAAAAAATGAAAAAAAAAAAAAAACCTAAGCTTTGTCTCACAAGATGGGTAAGCTTTATCATAACAAATTTTCAATAAATACATTTAACGCAAGATTTTTTAACAGTTTCTCGTGGAGTTTTCATCAGTCTTCCTCCATTGGCCTTCTTACTGGAGCATCTATTTGTCTTCTCCTGTCATGGCCAAGCCACTCTAAGCAAATTTCTCTAATGTTCTCCTCAACATGTACCATTCCAACCTTATTCCAGATTCATTCATTCTTCACTTTTCTCTTATCATATGATTCACTCACTAATCTTCTACCACAACCATAATCACAAATAGATAGAGACCATAAACACAATCATGAGCTTTCTTCAGAGTTATGACAAGTAAAAGCCCTTTCTTCCAATTCTGACTACCAGTTAATAAACTGAGTAGTTCAGGTTATTCTTTTTCCCCTAAGAAATTTTTATCATACAATCAAGAGCTCGAGAGAGAGACGCATAAAATGTCAACAGCAAGTCTACCAGAGAATAACAATGGTCATAAAATAATAAATTACAATACTGTATAGAAAAAAATAAATGGAGAGCCAGATCAGCCAGTCTGACCAGGAATTGTTCTGCCAACCCCAAAAAATTGGCTCATTTAACAGAACCCATTGAACTGATGAAATATATAAAATATTGGTTTGAATCAGTATTTTAAATTTTAATTTATCTATTGATTTAATTTAAAACATTTTTACGATAAATAAAATGTGTTTTTTATTATATAAAACATAAAACTTATACATTTATATTAATTCACAATTTTGTATCATGATTGCTATAATTCTATATTATTTCGTTACTTAAAAGATTAATTTAATATATAACACTTTGACCACGGTTAAACCAATAAACTGTGAAGCAGTGCTTTGCTTTCACTAGTTAAAACCCGTGTGTTTATTAAACATTACAGGAGAAAACAACACATCTTTTAGCCAGTGTCAACATTGCTTGAAAAGAATCAACAAAATTAGACTAAAAGACAGAAACAGAATTTTAATTTAATCAACAAAATATTGCTTTCAAACAGTATTTTAAATTTTAATTTAATCTAAAACATTTTTACAATAAATAAAACGTGTTTTTTATTATATAAAACATAAAACTTATACATTTATATTAATTCACAATTTTATATCATGATTGCTATAATTCTATATTATTTCGTTACTTAAAAGATTAATTAAATATATACCAGTTTGACCATGGTTAAACCAATAAACTGTGAAGCAGTGCTTTGTTTTCACTAGTTAAAACCCGTGTGTTTATTAAACATTACAGGAGAAAACAACACATCTTTTAGCCAATGTCAACATTGCTTAAAAAGAATCAACAAAATTAGACTAAAAGACAGAAGCAGAATAAGCAGTGCATCAAAGATGGAAATAACAAAAAATGTAAAGCAATATTGCAATAATCTCTTTTCACACATTCATCTCTGAACTTCTTTTGTGAAGTTATTGGCAGTCAAGAACATATCCTTAATCTAAGTCTGAACATCATATACCTAAATCAGGGCCACGCCCTAAAATTTAATTTATATATATTCTAAAACTAATATTATCAGTAGTATCAGAGAAGCATTGTTTTATTTAACATGGATACAAAGCTAGAAGGGTTTTAAAAGTTTCTACACTGGAAAAAGCTCTTATACTTCCAATAGAGAAACTGTTAAAAGCAATGCTAATTTGTATAAAAAACAGACACTGCGATAAAATTTCTGAAGGACTTACATGAATCATCTCTGTTATTTCAGCTATCCGTTGTTGTCTTAAACGTACATCAGTTGTTAAGTCACCTCCTAGCTCAATAGGAGCAGCTGCTTCATTTATTGGTAGATTTAATGCTGTTGCCATTAACAATAAAACCTGCAGAAACATCAAATCATCAACCTGAATTCAGAATGTGAATGAACGAAACAAGATTAACAATAAACAAAACAATACAGGAGAACAAAGACAAAATAATAAAATAGACATTTTATCACCTTATAACTATTATATGCACACTCACAAGGAAAAAAAGATGGAGAAACAGACACCATAGTCATCAGAGTTAATTAGCACCATGAAGTGAAAAATTAAGAATGATAGGAAGGCCTCCTGATCCAGACATCAGAAAAAGTAAAAATATGCTTAAACAAAAGTTGCACCTATTGTTAAAAATATCATTGTCCCTGACATAGCCCAAACTACTAAGGGCACCTCGTATTTTCCAATGTCCATTTTTGGAAGAGCTTATTTACAGCTTGTTTAGACTTATTACATAAGCACCACTTCAATTGTTTAAGAGAACATACGAAATAGTTTATGATGTGTCCATAAGCTGTTTTAGCATATTTCATTTAGCTTAAGATAACTTGTCAAAACAGCTTAAAGTCTTACAACACAAACAATCTAACCTTTTTTTGTTCTTTGATTATAAAATCGACTTGAATACTTTTGATTGATAAGAATTTATTCAATAATCACGTAAGCAAGATATTTACCCAAACACATCCTTAAAGTCAACTGTCAATAATCCTGTTTCACAGAATTGGGTGAATCTGAGCTCACGATAGAACAGAGGAAATGAGTCAGTAAGTATGGATGTGTAAGCTTGTTTGTACTAGTTTTAAAGGGGCAACTTGAAGTCGAGTGATTGTAAGAAAATTCACAACTTTCCAAGCATAAGTTAATGCTAGTTTAGGTCCCGCTATAACGATAATTGATATGCAAATATTAAACCCAACAAAAATAATTGCTGCACAAGCAGAGAAGATCTGCAGCAAACATTGATGCAAAAGAATACAGGAACATCTACAGAGCATGGAGAATATGCTTACTGTAGGGCGAAATCGTTTTCCTTCCACTCCCATTTTGAAGAAGTATTCAGCAGCGGTGGCAAGCTTAGGAACCTGATACATAATAAACAATTTTCACCATGATTTATGTCTGATTTCTAGGCAGCAATTGACCCAGGACTTAGCCTTTTGATTCAATGCATACACTAGAAAGTAAATGAAGGACAATTTGATACCTCAGCAGCTACCATTGCTCGGAGTTTGTTACCAAGAAGTGACAATTCATCAGCAACCAGTGAAAATGGATCATGTTCATCCTGAGAGCAACACATGTATCATAATGGAAAATTAAGTATAGACAGATAATTGAAAAATACATACAAGAGTCTTCGATAAATCTTCCAATTTTTATTACGGATGTGTTTGGTTGTATTTTCGTCTTTTATCTTTTAAAAAGTATTTTATATAAAAATTTTCAAAAACTATTATTTTTAGTGAGTAGCATAGGAAGATGTGAAAGATATTCTGTTTTTATTTAAAAAATAGTAAAAATAAAAAACTGAAAATAGAAAACCAAAACAACTAAAAGACAATGTTTTTTATATGTAGCGTTGAAACAGGCTTCAAAACTACTACTATCAAACACGATTATTTTTCTCAAAAAAATATTAAAAATAGAGAAACAAGAAGCCCTAAATCTATCAGTATTTGTTCAAAACAAAAAGGTTTAAATTGTTCCTGAGAACAGATAGGGAACAGCACAATGGATAAATAATGAAATTTGTATTACTTATAGTCATGGTTGTTAATCACATTCTATTGCATTTTACAACCCTGGGATGCTACCCATTTTCAGATAAGGAGGAACCAAATTACATTGCTACAAGTTAACCAGACTATTATACATTGAATAACTTTTTCTTAGAAAATATTACCTCAATCTGCTATTAATTGTAAAGCCTTATTATATAGATCACACTCTTTCATTACAGCCCTGGAATGCTACCCATTTTCAGATAAGAAGAAACCAAATTACACCACTACAAGATAACTCAACCATTACATCATTCAATAACTTTTTATCAGAAAATATTATCCCAAAATATACTATTAATTGATAGTCTTATTAAATAGATCATACCTTCAAATTTTACATTTATTTCCATTGATAAACATCAAAATCAATATACCTTTAACATGTTAAGTGAGAACTCTTTGATCACAAACTTATAGTTTTTAATTTTAATAAAATTTGACAAGAACATCCAAGTTGCTATATATTTATAGTTCAACAGTTCAATTAGTAAAATCACATTTTGTATGAAGTTGTTGATAACTTCACTGTAACTTACATTGTATCTAAAATTTCACAATAGCGTTCATCCTACTATTCGAGTCTTGGAATCAGCCACTGCACACTAAATTCCATGATTGATAACTATGCTTATAATGCCCTTGCTTTTTTCCTTTGAATAAATATACATGTGACCACACTCGTAAACGCACCAACATGATTAGGGAAACTCTTTGTAATCTGGTTTTTAGTAAGAGAATATAATAAAATTTAGAAAAAAGAAAATGTTCAATTACATTTTCTGTCGCTGAAGTATTGCAATTGTATGATTTTGGTATCCTAAGTTTCAATTGTACCAACAAGTCCCTCAAGTTTCAAGTCCCTCCATCCCAATTCCATCCAATATTTAAGTCATTGATTTGCTTAGAATGAAAAGATATTCCTTTTGTTGTTCGTTGTTGTTATAAAAACTATAATGTACCCACAAAGCATCATTAATATAACAACTAATTCAATACAATCATAAGATGATTTTAGGGTTCAAATATTCTGTGTTCTTAAGCATATACATTGTATTTACTCTGTCATGACATGTTAGTTTGCCACATCAGTAAATCTGTTAAATATTGGATGGAATAGGAATGGAGGGACCTGGTAGTAGATGGGAGAGAACTTGAGAGACTCAATTGGTGTTTTTGAAAACTAGCAGAACAAAATTCTACAATATCTTCAAGGAACTATAATGCAACTAGGCCATATAAAAACAGCATAACTAATTGAAGCAGTAAGAAATGGGAATTCTAATCAATGAACAGAAAAATGAGAAGTTACCTAGAAAGAACACAGAACTAACCTCAACTACGGAGCTGCTTTGTTGATGGATCAGATATCTACAACTATGCAATGCTGGTAGGCGATTTGAAAAATTTAAACTTCTCATAACCTGCATCACACCATAATCATTTGCAAGTAAAATTAAGTGTTGCAAGACGTTTTCCTTCAGATAAAAGAAGACAATGTTATGAGAACGATATAAGATAAAAAGATGATATTATGGTGATGAAAGAAGACTAATTAACAGGAAGAGGATAAGAAGTTTTCTTTAGGTAAATTGATACAAAAATGAACCAACGAAAGAAGCTAAATACAACTGCAATTCAGTGCCTGATTGGATACTAAAGGAGAAAACTTCTCCTTTCCTGAATAGTCTCTAGGAAATAGCGCAAAACATAATTTGACGTTAGAGAGTCCGAAATGAAGTTGCTAATAAGTTGAGCAACTTGAGGATACCATTGATCGAACGTTTGAATAACATTATTATAGAAGTTCATTACATAACAACTACAACCAAGGTCACTTAAAAAAAAGAAGTTAAAATGAGGATTTGTGAAAGAGGAACAATAGAATGAAATCTACTGAAAATAAATTAAGAACTCAAGTTCTACCTTTAGAATAAAAAATAATGAGTATTCTTAAATCCTATGTAACAACAAGGGGCCGCCAAAAGAGATTTCAGAACCCAAATTTTCCAATGCTCTTAACCAATCAGACCTAAAGCACTGATACAATAGAGCTCTCTTGTACCTCCAAATCTACTAAAGAGACTCCTCTCTACCGGGCACAGATATCCATTATTTGTAAATTACATTATATGATATGAACATACTGTTAATGCAAAACATAAACTTCCTGTACAAGTATGGAAGCTAAGTGACCACAAAATAGCTTACCCATTCACAATTCACCACAACAGATTCTACTTCCTCAAAATGTTAAATCATAGCAGCGACAACAATCACCACACTATAAGTTCTTCACTTTTGATTTGCAACAAGACAATTCTAAATTTGAGCTCCCAAGACCAGGAAGCGTTACTAAAACTCAGAACCAAACACAACTTCTACCGGTATAACTCCAAACAGTTAGTAGGCACATCGTTGATGTTTACCAATAGAATTCAGAAAGCAGTGATCCCGCATGCCGCATTGCCGAAACGAGATTCCAATTAAAAGAAAAGGGGCGAAAGAAGAAGCAAGAAAGTTCGAGACTTGAAATCGGACTACAGGAAATGAGGATCCCAAAACGCGCATGTTAAGTGAAACAACACAAAGCAAAGAGGTATAATAAAACAGAAAACCTGATGAGTAGAGTCTCCACGCGAATGAAAGTTATGCGGGGTAAGAAACCGGTGGTTGTGGTCCCCAATGGACAGAAACCGCCGACATGAGTTGAAGCTTCCTCTGAGGTTTTTCGGTATCCGAGAAAATAGCATCGTATACAACGAAGAAGGCTTGCGACGGACAGGGAGTGAGAGAGGATGAGGGCAAAGACTTTAAGGCGGCTAAGGAAAAAATGAAATTAGGAATTGGGAGCCGTCGAAAGTGAAGTAAACAAAACTCTTTTGCCAAAGAAGGAAACAACTACCGAGTTTACAATGTGGTGACGACGGCGAAACACAGCCATATATATGAATTAAAATTAATCCTAATTTTTCCAATATTCTTGCTCACTAATTATTTTATTTTATTTTTATAATTGACTGAAAAGTGTTATTTAGGCCTGATACAGCGAGTTGCGTGCAATTTTGGGACATGCACCCACCCCAAAGGGTTAATTTCATGTCCACTTTTATTCTTCAACTAGTTTCATCAAAAGGTCACAAATAAACAAAAACTAAGTTTAATTGTCATCTAGTATATGTCTTTGTCCATTTCTCATGCTCGATGTATCAAACTTTTGTTTCTTAATTCACCTTAGATGCATAAGAAATTCTTGCTGATATGCATTTTATGAAATTTAGATAAAGTTTAATATTATTATAATAATAGTTTATGATTGAATGGTCGTGTATTTTTTTAACTGGTTTACACTATTTATACACTTAAGATGGGAAATAATATAAATTTGGTAAATATTTAAGTGAGTTTTATAAAGAAAAAAATGAGATCGTGATTTCAAAGAAAAACCTGACTTTTCTTTTTTATATTTCAGCATAACAGGAGTTCATTTGAAAAGAATATTTTATACTATCCACTCGTCTCTTGTCACTTAGGAGTAGACTGTTAGAAATTTTTCAAATATATAATATGTGATATAGTATGAGATATTCACATAATCAATTATTTTTATGAACGTGGTTTATTTGTCGATCAAAATATAATTGTTGTATAACTTTTTATATTGTAATCTCATCTAATGGACAATAATTCATTATGGCAACTAGCAACTATTATATGATGGTCAAAGACTCTATATATTTTAGGTCATCAAATCTGCTCTCCTTTACGGTATATTATGTCATCAAAGTGTCAGAGAGTACATTTTTGGAACCAAAAAACATATTAAAGGATTTTCATGATAGTAACAATGACCGAAGGTCTTTAATCTCTCTCCCTAGTGGGGGGTTTTAGTGTATGTTTAGGGGGCTATGGCCCCTCCAAAATTTTTAATTTTTTCTAAAAAGTATATCCCAATTTTTTTAATTTTGTTTTAAAATATATTATTTAAAATTTTTAAAAAAATATATATATAATATATATTATATTGATATGGAAATTAAATTAGATAGGTTTTTATTATTTTATAAAGTAATATTTAATCTTAATAAATAATAAAGCATAAAATTAAATATATAAAGAATAAATAAAAATTTTTGAGATATTTTTAATGTTTTTTCTCATTATCTTTTAAGTCTCTCACATATTCTAGTCATCTTTCACTTTTGCATGTTTTCTTTTATTTTTTGTTTTTAAAAAAGGAGTTAAACACAAATTCATTCTTTCTGCTATCATCTCTCATGTGTTCTCCTTCATTTTTTAAGATAGAAAGGTAATTCTCTTTTATATTTTAATACTAAAATATTAGTTTAATAGTTAATATTTTTTTATCTCATAAGTTTTTTTGTATATTTATATTTTTATGAACGTAGAAGGAAAGTTATATAATATATATTTTTTCATAACCATTTTTTAATTTTTTCTTGATTATCATATAATGTTTTTAGTAGGTACGTCTCTCAATTTTCAATTAAATTTTAATAAATTATTTTTAGTCTTATTTTTTGTTAAATAAGTATATTGATGAAAAATAAAATAATAGATTCATTTTTTAGTGAGAGAAGGGAAGATATATGTGAAGATGGAAACAATATAGATTTACTTTTTTACCTTTACATATTTTCAAACATGATACTAAGATCCAATAGTTGGAATAGAGGAATCATTTCTTAAGATTCGAAGAATTATAGGTGGGGATTTCATATCAATTCTTTGAAACTTAACCATTAACCAGGAAACATTCTCAAATATGAGAGTATCCAATGAATAGAGAGTGAATGAGATGAAATTAGACAAATTTATTTAAAATGGATTATATATCAAATACAACATAAAAAAATGTCATTTTTCTAAGGAAAAATTCAATACTCAATTATATATATTTTTGTTAAATTAATAACAATAATTAAATACATAAATTTTAAGTGTATTATTTTGGCCCCTTCAAATTTTTTGGTAAAGATCTGCCATTGCCTCTCTAGAAATCTGAGATTTGTTTTGTGTACTCGTGTAATGCAAAACGTTGTCACTTGCTTATGGCAATTAACAATGATATGTTTATAAATGATATGTTGTATGATTGTATGATTAATTTATGTACGTAAACATTAATATTTATTTTGGTTGCATTATAAACAAGGTTGATGCATATGTTTATTTTAGATGTTTGAATGGGAATATATTTTAATGAATTAGAGAGTGTTCACACAGATTGATTGATATTTATAATCACGCAATAAACATTAATCGTAATTAATTATATGTGATGTCATGAATTTTTACCCACATGAATTTTCTGACATTTGTATGATTAATTATGATGAAATATTGGATTATATCTCTCTCCCAACTTGTTCACCGGAATTAAGAGAAGGAACATATTCTAATAGTTTTGTCATTTGGTTATATGAGTGTAATTGAACAAAACTTTAGCCCACATGCAAGTTTTATGTCACTATATTCATTCATTAAGATGTGTGTTTAATCGGTAAAACATAATGATTAATAGTTTTATCATTTTGTGATGTGAGTCTAATTGAGTAAGACTTTAGTCTATATGCAAGTTTTGTATCACTAGATTCATTCATCAAGACGCGTATTTACATCGGTAAAACATAATAGTATAATAGTTTTATCAGTTGGTGATGAGTCTAATTGAGTAAGACTCTAGCTCACAAGTGTTTTATGTCACTAGATTCATTAATTAAAACGTGTTTGCATCGATAAAACATAATAGTTTTGTCACTTGGTTTTATGAGCCTAATTGAGTATGACTTTGACCCACAAAAAGTTTTATGTCACTAGATTTATTTATTAAAACATGTTTCCATTGTCAAGACAATCAAATTATGACAATGAACATGTATTAAAAGAAAATTGCAGTTTCTCAAACTAAAAAGAAGGTAATTATAAGTTTTGGAAGGAGAAAGTTCTTCTCCATTTGGGTTGGGTGAATATTGATTATGCTATTAGAAAAATAGAATCACAGTTATTACTAAGACAACACTCCAGATGTTGTTAATCTCTATGAAAAGTGAAAGAGGTTAAATTGTCACCTTGTGACCTTAATAAAGACCAAGTTTTTTGTTGATATTCAGAATCTATTGATCAGTAATGTGAGAGATTTGCTAATGTTTATTGATGAACAATTCATCACATTTGATAAATCTCTTACCAACACTATATCATGTATTTTCATCCTTAAGGCTCATCGAGACTAAAGGACTAAGTGAATGTGTGATCAATAATACGCATAAGAGACATTGTGGCTTAACTAAAGAGCTTATGTTACTATATGTAATTCCCTTATAGTACATTATATTTTGTGTATTTTGCCTCATCAAGATGTTTCTTTTAAAATTGCTTATAACACATAAGGATAAGTGGTCTATTAATGAATAACTGATCATGTGTGTTCAAGAAGAGGAAAGGTTGCTATTCGAGAAAGGTCAAATGGTGAACTTGACTACTTCTCTTAAGAATAAGAAGAATCAAGTTAATCAGAAGAAAAAAATATCTACTAAACCAGTTATAAATAAAGAATCCAAGTGTTCCTTTTATAAGAGGAAGGGACACATAGAGAAGGATTGCACAAAATTTAGGAATTGGTTAGGGAAGAAAAGTAATTATTTTGCTTTGATTTGTTATGAAATCTAATATGACTTAATTAATCATCACATGTGGTGGTTTGATTCTGAAACTACAATCCAGAATATTTTTGTTATTTGTATGATGACATGTATGATAATACATGAGCAGAAACGCTTGTAAGAACATCGTCTGAATGACAAAAAATTTTATTTTTGTTGGCATTATTATTATTATTATTATTATTATTATTATATATTTTTTATTTTTTTCGTATATTACGCAATATTTTGAAATACTTTATGGTATATATAAACCATATATAAGGATATGTTATATATTTGTTTTAGAATGTTGCATATATAATCTATCTAATATTTAACAGAATAAAAGAAGTTATTCACATCAACACAGTAATACTTTTTAATTCCATATGTACTATATTGAAAATGTGGAATGTGTTTGATTTTTTTGGTAGTATTCTCCATGTGACTGATGAACATCAATTATTGTCATACATTATTGTAGAATGAATGCAGTTAAAACTGCAAATATAAACAAAACTAGAAAAGGAGAGGTCACCCTTTATTCCTCCAGCACTATCTCATTAGACAGTGTCTTTAAGCTCACAAAAATGACTTCAATGGCATCCACCAATTTCTTAGTCTTTTTTACTCTTGTATTGCTTTGCATGATCGGTTCAAGTCGCAGCAAGTGTGATTTCGAGGCCATTTTCAACTTCGGAGATTCAAATTCAGATACTGGTGGCTTTTGGGCAGCTTTTCCTTCCCAATCTGGTCCCTTTGGAATGACTTACTTCAACAAACCAGTAGGAAGAGCCACAGATGGGAGACTCATAGTTGATTTTCTTGGTAATTAATCAACTCTTTCATCTTAGTTTGGTTTAAATTTGTTCGTTTTCTTTGATTCTGTATAATATCTCTCACCTTATGAGTGTGGACATTGAAGAAAAACGAAAAAGAATGAAAAATTTAAGGAAAGATTTAAGCTTTTGGTTCTGCTCCCCTCGTTCATTAGGTGAGACCCTATCAATTTCTATAAAGGGTAAAATAAACACAATTTCACGTGACAAGGGTATGCTTAAGTCCTTTTTATATATAGAGAAAGTATTTTTTTAGTAAATAATCACTTATTGTGATTATTAACATATCTGGGTTTCTCTTTTTAGAAGCAACTTAAGTTACTTTTACAAAAATCATTTAAAAATAAATCATTTTTAACCATTGCTATTTTTTAGTACAAACAAACATAGTTAAGTTGTGGGATAATCAAACTCTCATCCCCACTGGGAAACATAGATCATCAGATTTTATATGTGGAGCCACCAGTTAATTTAGTATTCTTTTTTTCAATAAAATCTGCAATATGAGAAACCATTTTATCAGTAGTACAGAACTAATATTAGGCAAGCTATACATTGCTTTTCATTGGGCAGCTCAAGCTCTTGGATTGCCATTTTTGAGTCCATATCTGCAATCAATTGGATCTGATTATACACATGGAGCTAATTATGCTACACTGGCATCCACTGTGCTTCTACCTAATACTTCTTTGTTTGTCACTGGGATCAGTCCCTTCTCTCTTGCCATCCAACTCAACCAAATGAAGCAGTTCAAAACCAAAGTTAATCAAGTGCATGAACAAGGTACAAAATGCACAAACTTCCTAGATCCCACTCTACTTTTTAATTTCTAAGGCATTATTGTACTACTTTTGATTGTTCCTCAGGATCCAAGCTTCCTTCACCAGATATATTTGGAAAGTCTCTTTACACATTCTACATTGGCCAAAATGATTTTACTTCCAACTTAGCTTCCATTGGCATAGGTGGAGTGCAACAATACCTCCCTCAGGTTGTTTCACAAATTGCTGCTACCATTAAGGTGAGATTACCATAACAGTCAACAATAACTCAAATCTATAATCAATGAAAAAAAAGATGTATAATTGAGTTTTGCTCAATGAATTTACAGGAGTTATATAATCTTGGAGGACGTACATTTTTGGTTCTTAATCTTGCACCAGTGGGATGCTACCCTTCCTTCTTGGTCCAGCTTCCTCATAACAGTTCAGACATTGATGAGTTTGGATGCTTGGTTTCTTACAACAACGCAGTGAGGGAATACAACAATATGTTGAAACAGTCACTGAGACAAATCAGAGAAAGTCTTTCCGATGCTTCTGTCGTTTATGTGGATACTTTCACTGTTCTGCTGGAGCTCTTCCAGCATCCCACTTCTCATGGTTCAAACACAAACCCTACACTTGTTTAAGACTACCAGAATTTCTTCATTATTTTTCTGACTTTTATCTTGAAACAGGGCTTAAGTATGGTACAAAAGCTTGCTGCGGCTATGGAGGTGGTGACTACAACTTCGATCCCAGAGTTTACTGTGGCAATTCCAAAGAGATAAATGGCAGAAAAGTGACGGCAACTGCATGCAATGATCCCTACAACTACGTGAGTTGGGATGGAATTCATGCCTCAGAAGCTGCAAACAAGCTTACCACCTTTGCCATTCTTAATGGATCCTACTCCGATCCTCCTTTCCCATTTCAGGAACATTGTGATCTTCAACCTATACATTAATCCATTTCTCAATTAACAAATTATGATGGCCAAATTCTGGCACAATTGTGAAATAAATTTTTCCAAGAAATCAAATTTCTTACCACGCAAAATTTCCAAAACTGTAAGAAACAGTTTGTATTTGTAGATGCATTATCTTACAATTCAGTCAACAGTACTAATAAAGAAATTGGAATGAAAACAGGGATGAAATGAAAATAGTTGTTTTCCAGTGCCCTTGATATCCCATACGATGAATAAATAAGTTCAATTTTTTATATTATAATTTTTTTCTGAAGATGGTCCAAGTTTATGACATAACAATTTTATATTAATTTAGGTTTAGAGTTTAATGTCTATAATTTAGAATTAAAAGAATAATTTAATAATCTAATACTATTGTTTTTTTTTTACTTAAAAGATACTCCAGTGTTAATATATTTTATAAATAGGGTCAATATAGTGGTTTAATAGATTGTACAAGTTTAAGTTTGAAATTTATCGTTAAACTTTTTTAGCTAAAAATAAGTTGTCTGTGCCATCTTCATGTTATTTAGAAAGATAATACACTATGCTTTTCCTTTCTCTAGTAAATCTCTTCAATGATAGGTTGATATATAAGTATTTTAAGAATTAATTATTGTTTTGTTTTGAAATAATGCTATCAGCAATAGTTTGAAGACTGTTTTCTACTTGTAGAGTCTTATTTTTAATAGTAATATTACATTTAATAGTAAATTGTTCCTTAAAACAACATATTTTAAATAAATTTAATATTTACCTTATTGAGAAAATTATTCATTTTTGCTTTGCAGACTTCAAGCATGCCACTTAGACCATTTATACTAAAGATGGATCCAAATTATTATTAGGATAGAAGATAAAGTGACATATTTTAAATGACAAACATTCATCAAAAGATTTTGTTCTATTAAATATAAAAAATAGTATGTTATAAATCACATTATTAAATGTCTTTTTATTGTTGGAGAGAATCTTGTAAGGACTCATAATTCTCAAATTTCTCGGGCAAGACTTTTCCATTTTCATTTTCATGAATGTATAATTTAGGACCCCGTTGTGAATAAATAAACATTCAGAATAAAAACAAAAGAGAAAAAATAAGAAGAAAACCCAAAGCTGCCATTAGAGAACTTGACCTGTGTCGAAGTCTTCCTCTGGTTCCAGTTCCATGCTATTCTAATCTGATACAACATCGTACGAAAAACTAAACATTGATTACCATTTTGCATGGCGACTGTTCAGCTCCACACAATTCAACACTGCTTCTGCGTGGCACTTCTTTTCCTTCTTCAGCTCTCATCACTGCAGTTCGCCTCACTCGGCTACAACGTCCCAGATAAGTACTTCATCAATTGTGGTTCAGACAACAGTGTTACCGAAAGTGGCAAGCTTTACGTTGGTGAATCAACCCCTGAAGCCGGTTTTAGCAGCAGTAACACAGAAAGGAACCAGTCATCGGTGCCTTCTCCTCTTTACCAAACAGCAAGGATTTTTCGAAGGGAATCTTGGTATAAGTTCAACATCGATACAAATGGCACCTACCTGGTACGCCTCCATTTCTTCCCTTTCACTTCCCCGAGTAATCTTTCCTCCGCCAGATTCAACGTTTCAGTTCCTGGATTCTGGTTGTTGCAAAACACTAATGGTAGAAATGATAGCAATAACAACTCTGCTTTAGTAAAAGAGTTTTTCATGGAAATCAGTACCCCCAGTATTAAAATAACTTTCAGACCTCTGGAATCATCGTTTGCGTTTGTGAATGCCATAGAACTGTTCGTACTACCCCTCCATCTCATATCCGACAACAACGTGAGGCGTTTCACTCCTACTAGGGGTACATCTTCATACAGCGGAGGTTTGTACTCTCGGGTGTTGGAGACCAAACACAGGCTTAATGTTGGTGGCCAGACAATGAAAGATATCTTATTGAGAAACTGGATTCCAGATGATATATATCTCATTTATCCGGAAAACGCCAAGAATCGTTCCCCTTACCAGGGTCAGATCGTGCCCCGTGTAGGTGATGACTCCGATGGTCCAAACGCAGCTAGTTATACTGCGCCATCTGATGTGTACGGAACTGCTAAGGAGACTAAAAACATCTCTACCAGTGCCATAGACTTTGGACTTTTCAACATAACATGGGCTCTTCCGGTGGACAACAACACAGATCATCTCCTTCGGCTTCACTTCTGTGATTATGTCAGTTCAGACGTTGGCCTTACACTGTTCGAACTTTCCATTTATGACGCCCATGTCAAGCAGCTAAATAATGACCCAAAAGTGTCTAACGAGTTGCCTGCCCCTTATTATTATGATTTCGTGTTGAACTCTGATAACTCTGGACATATTAAGGTCAGTCTAACACCTAATGAAACCGCTGACATAAAGGATGCATTTTTAAACGGGCTAGAAATAATGAAATTGATTGAATCATCAAATTCTGTTCCCCCTGACTTGGACTCCGAGTATAATCGTCTTCCTGTGTTACTGGGTTCAGTTCTCGGTGGTGTAGTCTTGGTTTCTGTTGTGGTGGTACTTGGCTTTCTTTGGCGTTTTAAAATGAACAAGGAAAAGTCCAATGAGAATTCCCACAGGTTGCCAATTCTGGATAATGGTGGACGGAGTTCTCACGGCAGATTGACTGATACAACCAATCGCGGCTCTCCCCTTCCCAACCTAAACCTAGAGCTCAAAATTCCATTGGTTGATCTTCAACTGGCAACAAAGAACTTCCACGCAAGCCAGCTAATTGGCAAGGGAGGTTTTGGCAACGTCTACAAGGGAGTCCTCGAGAATGGCATGACAGTGGCTGTGAAAAGAAGCCAGCCAGGGTCAGGTCAAGGCCTTCCAGAATTTCAGACAGAGATCATGGTTTTGTCTAAGATTCGCCACAAGCACCTTGTTTCCTTAATTGGGTATTGTGATGAGAAGTTCGAGATGATTCTGGTGTATGAATACATGGAAAAAGGGACACTCAGGGACCATTTGTATAATACAAAGTTGCCAAGCTTGTCCTGGAAGGTGAGGCTTCAAATCTGCATTGATTCTGCCAGGGGTCTCCATTATCTTCACAAAGGAGCAGCTGGGGGAATCATTCACCGTGATGTAAAGTCCACAAACATATTGCTTGATGAGAACCATGTTGCTAAAGTTGCTGATTTTGGTCTTTCAAGGTCAGGTCCTCCTGATACTCAACCTCATGTCACCACTGGTGTTAAAGGCACTTTTGGGTATCTTGATCCTGAGTATTTCAGGTCGCAACAGCTGACAGAAAAATCTGATGTCTACTCATTTGGCGTAGTTCTTTTGGAAGTTTTGTGTGCAAGAGCAGCGATTGACCCATCTCTTCCAACAGATCAGATAAACTTGGCGGAATGGGGATTGCTTTGCAAAAGCAAGGGCACACTCCAAGAGATCATCGATCCTTCCATCACGGAGCAAATTGATCAGAACTCACTCAGAAGATTTAGTGAGACGATAGAAAAATGCTTGCAAGAAGATGGTTGTGATAGGCCAACCATGGGCGATGTGTTGTGGGACTTGGAGTATGCGCTGCAGCTTCAGAAAGGTGCAAATGCAATACAGAGAGAACCGTATGAGGATAGTTCTAGTAATGTTTCTGCATCACTTCAACTGCCCAATGTTCGGCGTCTTCCTTCACTCTCGACACTGAGTGAAGCGGATGACACCATTGTGAGGGGTGAGGAATCCGATAGTGTTGTGGATTCCGTTTTCTCCCAGTTGAAGATTGATGATGCCAGATAGAAAATGTGGCACTTCAAGACAGTCATCTATTCCCAAATGTCTGGAGTAGGTTGCTTTTTACGATAGATTTTCCAACCCTTCCTTGTTGTTTAAATAACGTTAAGAAAGCAATTGTGAAACAACTTATTATTAGTCAATTTCCGTGACTGCAATAGATTATTGATTGTTCCATTTTAAACAACACTTATTTCAATGTTTTCACATGTCGATCTCACATTAACTACCTATAAAACTAATGTGATATAACACTTGTTTGAATGTTTGCGTAAGTGTATATTGTTTGACATCCTACGTGAGTTAAAAAATGAGGATTATATATATATATA
>Ga0214544_1000693_pt1 | contig 64798 bp, 46 predicted proteins | sample CNSS3metaG_FD_160074 | JGI IMG/M metagenome (GOLD analysis project Ga0214544, IMG submission 160074) | Root nodule microbial communities from cowpea collected in UCLA plant growth center, Los Angeles, California, USA - CNSS3 | ecosystem: Host-associated > Plants > Roots > Nodule | place: USA... | reverse complement strand
AAATTTTATAATGATATTTTTATTAAACATTTTAATAATATTAAGTTTATTTTATATTTTGTTTTAAAATTTTAAAATATTTATTTTAACTTGTTACAAAATTATTTTAAATAATTTATATACAAATGTTAGAGTTGGTTTAAAATTAACAATTTTATAAATTTAAATATAAAATTTTAAAACAATTTTGTAAAAAGTTAAAATAAATATATTTAAAAAAATTTTAAAAAATGAACTGAAATGTAATAAAAATAACAAATATATGGACCAAATTGAGATTCAGACAATGATTTGACACGTGTCACCTTATTGACTTGACACGTGGCACAATACTGACGTGACACGTGGCATGAATAATTTTCAAAAAAAAAATTCAAAAAATTCAAAAAAATTCAAAAAAATGTGGAGCTGACACGTGGCACATCTTTAACACTGTTAACTCTATACTAACGGAATGGGCCTAATTGTTACACATTTTCAAAATATGGACCTAATTGAGACTAAAAAAAATCTTAGGACCTATTTGAGATTTTTCAACAAAAACATGGACCAAAGGAGTATTTTAACCTATATTATTTTGCGTAACTGCTTTTGTAATGGATAGTAAATATTTTGTTATAATTTTATTCTTCCTCTAACACCCACTTTCTTATTTAAAAAGGATTGAGCCGGGTTTTATGAGAGGCATAGAGTTAGTCCATTTGTTTTCCAGGATTCTTTTTGGCTGTCCATATACTTTCACTTTGCTCTCTCAAATCAAAACATCTCACTTATTTCTCTTTTGTGTGAATTAGGAGTTGTGCTAGGGCAGGTGTAAAACTATCCTCCCTCTCCATTTCAGTTGTTTTGGTTTTGTCCAGGGTTCCTCTTTAGAGCCTTATTCTCGTTCTTGTGTGCATGCTTTTCTAGCAAGTCATTTTTCTAGTATTGAGGGAAGGAAAACTAGAATTTTTCATGTTTTTAAGTATCTGTCTGTTTTTAGTTCTATTTCATGCTTATAATGCTCGCTTGTCATTGTGATTGTCTGGAAATGTTGAAATGTTGTTTGGTTTTGAATGTCTGATGTTGCATGCGTGACCAGGGGAGGAACATGTTGTTTTCGTCCAAGTGAGCAACCCTCGTTTAAGCGAGAACATCAGAAAATTCTTCAGGTTTTTGCTCGAGTTGTCGCTTAAGCGACGTGCCTCAGTTTTGAGCGAAGAGAAATCTCGCCTAGGCGAGAAGTTCTCACTTAAGCAAGAACTCGTAAAACCTCACTGTGTTCCTTGTTTGCAATCTCGCCCAAACAAGAGCTTTTAGCTTGAGGTGAGAGGCTCGTGTCGCCTGAGTGTGAACTCTTTAGGTTGAGCGAGATTGACAACAAAATTGCCTTAATTACTTGGTTGTTTCCATGATTGATTGATTTACTCCTTAAAACATATAGTTTGATGTTATGTATGTTTAATGCTATGCAATGGGACTGAAATATGTTGTGCATTGGCATATGAGATTATAATGCTTGAGGTGACATATGAATTTGGTGTGTAAACATAGTTTTGGTATGAGTTAGACGTAATTCTATGAGTCTCTTGGTAAGATTTCATGATGGTATTGTAGTGTATATAATTAGGTAATGATTCAAGCAAGGTTGCATCTTGAAGCTCTAAAGAATCGGTTAGACTCACATAGAGTAGACTGATTCAAGTGATGAGAGTAGTAGGAGGTTCTAGTCTTTGGCAAGATAATGGCCCTAGACAATCATGGACTAACCTTGTGGGTGGTAGGGTGAAACTCATTGACAATGGCTCTGCAGGACAGTAGAGGCCACCACAAGTGCAAGCATCTAGTGAATCGGATCTTTTTATATTTATCCGGATAATTGAGTTTGACATTGTTTACCTTCATATGTCTTATGTACTTACTAAAATGCATGTTTAAAAATATGCTTGTATAGATATATGATGAAAATTATTTTTATCTTTAACTTACCCTTTACTTTTGTGTCTGTGTTTATGTTTGGTTTTCTTTTTGGGATGATTATCAAATCTTAGTGTAAGCAGATGTGGAAACTCTTGGTGATCAGCTTCCTGAATCCTTTATTACTCATGGTTTTCTTTGGTTATTGCTCATTGTTGAACCTTTCTCCTTGTGAATTGTTATTTTAATTTCATTGTTTTGTGAGCAACTTTTTTGTTGAGCCTTTCTCCTTGTGAATTATTTTAATTTCTTTGGTATTGCTCATTGTTGAACCTTTCTCCTTGTGAACTGTTATTTTAATCTCATCGCTCTGGGAGCAACTTTTTTAACTGTTTCATGTTTAGTTTATGTTCAAGTCATTATGTTGTGACTTTGGATATTCCTTTGAATATATCATGGATAATTGTAATGATTCATTCTTGTATACTTTAGGTTTATTGTTCTATTTTATACTATTAACATGCGACATTTTATTTATTAGAATTATTCTATCAAATTGGGACGTTACACTTGCAATACAAATTATTTTATTTTTTAGATTTTACAATTGTTTTTAATTGAATTAACTATATGTAATAATATTATAAAAAGTATTTATTTTTTAACTTATATATTTTTTAAATCTAATAATATTCATTTTTTTATCTTCTTATTATCATAATAAAAAATATTATATATATATACATATATTTCCACTAATAAAAGATTAATATGATTTATCTAAGATTTTTTATTATCATAATAAAAGATTTATTATTTAATATTATTTTATGGATAAATAAAATAATAGTAAAACTACATATTCAAAAATATGAATTTATCTAAAATTTAAATATAAATAATATTAAAAGTATATAATATATTTTATATCAAATTTTAAATTTAAATAATAGTATTTAATACTTTGTTATGCTAAATTTTATCGAATGAATTTTCTTTTGTAATACAAGCTTGCGACGAACAGGTGAATTCCAATATTTATTAAACTTCCATTTTTAATATTTTATAACATTCACTTACTTAGAAGAGTTAACTAAATTGGCTAGTTTAGTTAAAGGTAATAAATTTTTTAAGAAACTTAAATGCATTTTTTTTTCAAATTATCAATAATATTAGAGTGATATATTTTAGTTTTAATTCTTTTCAACTATTTTACGAGCTCTTAAAAAAAAACTTTCTTACCGATACTATAATGTGAATTTTATTGATATGTCATATAAAAATTGACAAAGACAAAGTTAAATTAAACTGGCAAAAAAAGTTTAAGGCATAAATAAATGTAAGAAAAACTAAATGAAATGTGAGAAGTCTAAAATAATAATTTGATTATATACATATAGAGAAAGTTGGTGGAATGGGTTTGATTTGTAGAATATGTTTGATTGAATTGACTGTTCCAATATTTTTTAAATGGATTAAATCAAATTAAAAAATAATGATATAAATTAAAGTGTGTTAATTTTAACCTGACCTAATTGACATTTGATTTAAATGAACTTATGATTTACATATAATTTCATTTAAAAATATCATTATATCTTAAATGACTTCATTTGCTCTGATAAGAATTAACGGATACCTAACAAGTTTAACATTCTTTATCAACATGTAAGAAGTGAAAGTAATTCTCATATCAATTAGAGGAATTTTACCACATTCAACAAAATCTTCTTCATACATAAATTCAAGAGATCCAAACCCTTGTCTTATCATCATGTTTACACAAACAAGTTATATCAACTTTGTGAAACTTTAGTAATTAAAGTATAATAATCGTTAGAATAAACATGCATTTAAGCCATGAGATTCATTGCAATGTTCAATGGTGTTGAGAATATTACTTAATATCTTTTTTTATTTAAATTAGTTTTTAGAAAATATTTCAGTTTTAGAGATATGTTTCAGTTTTAGAAATTTGTTATTATTTTAGATCAGGAGTGAGATATTCTAAATATTCTATACTTATATTTGTTATATTTTGCTCTATATACAGAGTATATCAATAAAATACAAAAACATGTTCCTCCGTATAACATATCACATATATCTCTCATATATCTCATATTTTTTATATTTTCAAAAGCCCTGAAAATCCCAGCAACTAATGACAGTGCCATTTACTATGATTTTGCTTTGCTCTCTCTATAATATTATCATTTACAATTACTCAAACGTCTCATGCTTACTATTTCTAGGTTCTAAAGAAACACTGGAACACAACTTCACCTACATGTATAGTATAAAAAGAATATGTTCATATGATCATCAGTTTTGAACTAGTTCAACCAAAGCACAAGCACTCATAGATTCAGAGCAAGACCATACATATATCATATGCAGTAAGTTGGAACTTTGGTGGATCGATACACAAAGGTCCTGACATTGTGTGAATATCCTGATGGGTGATTGTAGCTGAATTTGACTCCCAAGTTGCCCTCACCAAGTTGAGTGCATTGTTCATGGAAACTACTGATCGGTCGAGCTAGACACGCGTCCCAACGATCACTCTCCGGCATTGTCTCGGCCACTGTGTATATCCCCTTGGCATCTGTGAATGCCTGATAGTTTAGAACTTCTCCAGACCTGGTAATGCAAAGAACAACAACCTCAGCACCTAAATCATAACACTAAAGTCAATTACTTTTTGTTAAGAAAAGGAAGTAATAGTCTGATAGTATGTCAAAATAAGTTAAAATTGATATGTGGAAATTGCATTTTGATTTGTGAGTTGCAGCAAGATTTTAAAATGCACCAGTAAAAGGAATCCTGTGTGAAAATCAACATAGATCGCATTGCAAGTTTAAATACTTCTGAGTGATAGATAATGAAGTAGTTAAGTTAGAAAATGGTGAAAATAACACTCATAACAAAGGGAAATACAACAAGAAACTGTAAGGGAGAAATATGCATGAATATACTTCACCTTCTGTTAGAGACAACATTAAATTAGGTTGCACAGAACCAACATTAAATGTTGTCTTAAGTTTATTGCACAGAACCATGAGACATCAGTGCAAAAACAAAAGGATCTTCAGGATAAAAATAAGGGATTTTAGATCATCAAACTTTTGAGAAAACGAGTTTAAGAGACACATATTTGCTACAAAACCTAAAAAAGACAGCTAAGAGTTTATTCCTATGAGTTTGATCTTCATTCCTACAAAACCATAGAAACTTTGACTGCAAATATAAGGTTTTTGGGTCAGCCGCCACTGCAATTCAATTGTAACCATATATATCCATAATTTCCTACAATATCAAAGATCACAACAAAACTGCAACTGCAACTGCTACAACAATTTAAAACCTTGGTGTTCTTTTGTTGTATGACAAATTTACTTCGCTGGGTCAAACAACCTGAAAATCAAGGAAACAATTTGAAGAGCTACACGGTTAAGACGCTAACAACTAACCACACCACTGATAACACGCACAAGTAAATTTTCAACCCAGTTAAACAATCGGTGGAGAGTGAAATGACTTAATTACAACAACAAAAGACAAACAATTTTCATCAAAAAAGGAATACACCATTCCAGAAACTCAATCAAAACGCAAAAATTGAAACAAAACGCATATTAAAGAGAGAGAGTGAGAGGAAAACCTTCAACCACATGATCTTCAGGTCCAAGAGAAGAATCTCCACAAACATCACAAACAACTCTTCCATGGATTTCACCAGTCCAAGCACTCACACCCAAAACAAAAAGCAAAAGAATCAAACCCATCACCGTCTTTTGTGTTTCCATGGTTGAGATTGAGAAAAACAAAAAAAAATGGCACCTTTCTCAGAGAAATGCTTTTGGGTTTAGGGGTAGTTTTCTTTTAACTCTAAACTGCATTGCATTGATATTTCCACCGACACAATAGGTGAAATACTGAATGAATAAGTCCAATGCCCGAGTCGACCGGAGTAGGGACTGAATTGTCATTATGTAAAAGTTCAGGGGCTAAAGTGGGAAATAAAGAAATTATGCCCATTGTTCTGTGTTCTATAAATACCAACTAAACTCTTCACATGTACTTGTGTTGTGACGCTTCTAAGAAGGTGACTGGGGGGGACTGGTACTTACCGATACCCTTTGTCATGATGTATTGAGAATTTCTTTTGATGCATTGAAAATTTCTTTTAATGTGTGTTTGTTTTATTGTTTGCGTGTTGCGCGCTTTGGACAAGACTAACGTTGTTATTGATTGTTTTTTGTGTTTGTTGTTCGTGTGTATTGTTAGCTAGGAGGTTCGATTTTTCTTTTCTTTTCAACAGGGTTGTTTTAATTAAAGTTTCTGAAAAGTGAAAAATGAACTGGGCTGGATCTTAAAGGTAGCAACAAATCAAGTCAAGTGATTTGCTACCAACGTTAAAACGACGACAAATTTTGTGTTACTCTTCTTTCCCTTTTGTTGCTAATTGCTCAGTTCTCTGCTTAACTTCGATTGCAGAGCCACTGGCAGAAAAACGATAATTCTCGAACCCCTCATAGACGTGCCTTCCTTAAATGTTTTGTTTTTGGGTGGTTGAAAGTTAAGCGGGTGCTGCTTTAAGGAGTTCATCTTCGGTATTATCCAGTGCCCTTTACCAAAACTAGGGAATGCTGAAAGATGTGGTTGAAAGTTAAGAGTTCCCTCTCTAGTGTTAATGAAGTTGTAGCACCATGTGTTCTAGCCTTATTAATCCTTAATGAGATTGGATATTTAGACCACTGTGAATATCTGTTATATGCTCATTTGCTTGAGGAGGGTGGAAATATGGGCAATTGTGTGATGTCAAAACGTGATGTTTGTGAGGATGGCTGAGCTTTGAAGATCACTGGAATAGTTTACTACTTTCTGATAGTGTAAGCACACCTGGACTCAGTAAATACTTGGTATACTATACTATCAAAATTAGCATTGGTCTTACGCAAAAAGTGCTGCAGAAAATGGAACAGAAGGGAGGTGTGCTTCTACAAAAATATGAACTTGGTAGGTTGCTCCAGAAGCAATAAACAGAAAGGGTTATGATGGGACAAAAGCCGATATTTGGTCATGTGGGGTAATCTTGTTTTGTTCTGTTGGCTGGTCATCTTGCATTCCATGATTCAAATCTGATGGAGATGTACAGAAAAATCAGTAAAGGGGTATTCAAATTGCCTAAACGGTTTGCACCAGATGTCCGTGATTATTTTCAGAATATTGGATCCAAACCCAAAGACCAGGATATAAATTGCCAAAATTATGAAATGTTCTCAGTTTGAAGTGGGATTGGAGAATCCTGCTATTACTTCAACCGAAAACCAAGAACCAGCTCCCCCGAATGATGATTGAATACTTGAAGCCTGCAAGAATGATGGTCCACCTATTGCAGAGTCAAAATGAACTGACCACGCCTTGCCAGTTGAATGCTTTTTCTATTATCTCCTTCTCTACTGGGTTTGATTTATCTGGTATGTTTGAGGACACTGTTCCCATGAAAGAGATGCGGTTCATGTGAAATAAGCCTGCTTCGAGTATAATCTCTAAGTTGGAAGAAATTTGTAAGAAGCTTTGCTTGAAAGTAAGGAAGAAAGAAGGAGGCTTGTTGAAGTTGGAGGGCTCTAAGGAAGTCAGAAAAGGGAATTTAGGTGTTGATGCTGATATTTGAGATTACCCCACACCTCCACATGGTGTAACTTCAAAAGTCCAATGGTGATACCATGAAGTATCAGAAGCTTTTTACACATGATATCAGACCAGCACTTGAAGACATTGTTTGGACATGGCAAGGAGAACAACCACAGCAAGAGCAACAACATCATGAACTAGTTCAGGAAGAGCACCAACCTTCTCATATCGCTTAGTTTCCTCATGAACAGTGAGGGCAATATGCCTGAGGATATAGGAATATTGACTCTCATAATCAAGCTCAATGTCGCTTATACCTTTTCCTTTTTTGTGGGGAGTATAATGTGTTGTGTTAGGGTGACTGACTAATGTTTAATTTAAAATCTATCGATTTTTTTTTTATATCTTTTGATGGGAAAAGTTTGTTTTTTTTTTCAATTTGATGGCTACCATATGATTTTCAAGGTTTTAAATTCTAGTTAATATTGTAGATTCATTGTGATCTTCAATGTTTCGGAAATTGCAGACCAATGCAATTACCATTGTAGCTGTTTTGGTCATAAAATCTTTGGTTGTTGCTGTTACAATTGCAGTTATGGTCCTTTTATTGAAGTATTTTCCAGAGGACGGTATTGTTTTTTGGTTTGGTGCTTTGGACTTGTAGGTGAGGGTTGGGTTGGGGTTTACAAGTGGAGGGAGATGGCTTAATCTGTTTTTAATGTTTGGTACTTTGGATCTGTTTTCTTGCTTTCATATATATAGGCCACATAAATTGGGTGACATTTATTGCCCTTTATTGTCATGAATGAAATTCCCTATGAGGATTTATAATATTGAAAGTAGTGCACTGAATTCCCTTGAGGAGAAATGAAATCTGAGGGATGTTCTTCTGCAATTTGTTGAAGTATTGTGCCATGTAGCATCCATTATGAGTCCTAATGGTATGCGTCTAGCAAAATTGCAAAAAGATTCTACTGATTCAATTGTCAATTTATGAAGTATATTGTGTCATAAGCAGTTTGGTTTCATTTGTGTCATGAACTGGTATAGTATAAGCATGACCCTTAAGATCGCCTTCCTTAATTCTTACCATGGAAGCATTTCGAGTCATAGCTGTGCAAAATCAACTTACCAATTATGGAGTTTTGCCACTAGGATTTTCCTTATGGGTCCTCCTCTCCTCCACAAGATTCATATATTAATGAGACATAGACCCTTTTTACCATCGGACCTGTTACTTTTATCCTAATTACTGTTGATCTTGTTGGAAATGATTTTTTGTCACCATAAGATTCAACAAATAGGATTTCAGCTTCTTTGTTCTTGATTAATATCTCAGCTAGAAAGTGGGAACACTTACATCAAATATTACTTTTCCTTTTTTGGTGACATGTACTTTGATGACTGATTTGGTGCCTTGAGGCTGTTTTTATTACTCCTGTTTTAGTTGAAAATATAAAATTTATGTTTGATGAATCAATTAAATATGTGAGAGGAAGTGGTTTCTAAACTCAAATTATGAGTCATTGATATTGATATACCTGACTTGTCATTTCTAAATATTTGAGAAATACCATGAAATAATTTTAAGTAGATCGCTAAATTAGATATTTACCATGTGCAGAAGGGCGTTGGAAAAGATTGTCCCCCTCCCTTTTCATGTTCTGTTGGCAGGCTCATATTTTATGAACTCAGGTGGCAATGTTCACACTTTTGGATTTTGGGTTGAGCTCATTGATCCCCTCATTCCATCCAATTTCCTTTCATTGCTCCATTGTTTTCACACTACATATGCAGTAGGTACCATTTCAGAGAGTTAGTTATAGCAAATTAGACATGATTTTGTTAGGTACATATTGTTTCACCACAGTCCCATCAACAACATCAGCATACCCTTCTCTACCTCTAGGATCCTACTTTGATATGCACAAGCCACTTCTATATTCCAAACCATCCAAATTCACCTCTCTTGTAATCAATGGCCACAGAAGGATGTAAGTTGCATTGTTCTTATCTTCCCTTTCCATTAATATCCCTCTTCCTTACTCTTAAAAATCTAACCATTAAACTAAATTTGCAGTTGTGATCTCTTTGATTTGCATCAGGAGCAAGTCCCTTATGAAGTGGCATGGTCTTGGCAAAAGGAAATTGTCAGGGACAAGAGGGCACAGATTGAAAAGGAAGAAGATTGTAATGACACCCTTATTATTCTACAACACCCTCCTGTCTATACATTAGGCACTGCTAGTACTGTGGAGAACCTCAAGTTTGACATGAAAAATGCTCCTTTTAATATTTATCGCACTGAGCGTGGTGGAGAGGTTACATACCATGGCCCTGGTCAGGTGCTTGCACTAAATCACTTGCTACAGTTTAGATACCTATTTTTATTTATTTTGTATAGCAGTTCATAACATAACTGTGCTTTGCATTACAGCTAGTCATGTACCCAATTATCAACCTCCGAACGCACAAGATGGATCTTCATTGGTACCTTAGGACTCTTGAAGAGGTTGTCATTCGTGTTCTTTCTTCAACATTTTCAATTCAGGCTTCTACGGTGGAAGGTTTAACTGGTGTTTGGGTTGGTAAACCTCTAAATCCTATTTATATAACACATAGTTTCGTATTTTTTGTTCTGCACCACCTGCCCTGATTCTAAATTATCTTGGTTATTACACATTAGCAGATAATAATTGTTCTGCCTTGGATTGTATTGTTTAACTCTAAAGTATTTTCACATATGATCCAATAAGACCTTTCTCTCTTAGCAATAATATTGGTGTCGATTTCATGTGACATTCCCTCAGGGATTTTTGAGATGATAAGTTTTAGTATCATCCATAAATTTCAAATTAAATCAAGATTACAGACAGTTACATTTCTAGTATTCAGCAAAACGGATGAGACTTGCTGCTGTGAAATAAGATTATACAACACATTTGATTATGCTTGTGAGTTTGTGATGATTCAGATATCCAAATTTCATATGACATTTCATATGACATTTCCCGAGGGATTTATTTGAGATGATAAGATTTTATTTTCATACATAAATATCCAAATTAAATCAAGATTAGTAATGCATTACAAATTAAATAAAAAATTATGCTTGTGACTTTGTGATGGTTCAAATAATTTTTCTTTTACCTTGGTAATGCATTACAGGAAATGAGAAACTGGCAGCTGTTGGCATCAGAGTGTCTAGCTGGATAACCTATCATGGCTTGGCACTTAATGTCACAACAGATTTGTCTCCCTTCAAATGGATCATCCCATGTGGAATTCGAGACCGTCAAGTAGGAAGCATCAAGGAGTTGTTGGTGAGAGAGGGTGTTGGTCATGGAAGAGCTGATTTGCATCATCTGAATGATGCTAGTCTTATTCATATTACACATGAATCCTTGCTTGAAGAATTCTCACAAGCATTTCAACTTGAATACAGTTACAAAAGCGTTTCTTCCACCATGTTGTATGAAAGGAAATGAAGCTCTCTTACCAAATAAACACAACAAGGTTAAATTTGAATGATGGTATAATATCCCTTGTCTCTGAAAAATATCATCTGTTTTGCAGTAGAACACACTTGTACATACTTTCTACGTTTTACCAATTTCTTGAGATGAATAGCTAGATGATAAAAACTATGAAAGTTCTCTATCTTGTTTTTGAAAAAAATATTATTCATGCTTGTTTTACTGACCCTTGTTAATTTGATGGTTGCTTCGAAGTTTCAGAAATGTAAATTTCTGGGGTCTATTTTTTTTTTTTTTATCTTCAGTCAACACGGAAATTAGTAGTGAGTTGGTTTGTAGTATATTATGATAATCAAGATTGTAGTATCTGAGTTTGTAATTTTGCCAATTTCTGTCAGTATTTATATCAAGATTGACGATTTTTGGAACGAAGGAGCATTTGGTTTAAACAAAACGTTATTTTTTAGTGGTAATTTATCTGAAATAGATCACTAAAGGTGTTAAAGTGAAAAACTTGTCTCAGCATGATATTTAAGAAATCTATCCTTTTTCAGTTTATGCTTCATTTGGTTCAATGAAATATTTATATTAAACTACTTAACTAAGCAAATACACCAAAGTCAACAACCTGGAATTATACTACTAACAGAACAAAACTTAGTTAACTAAACCCAAACCAGCAAATGTAGTCATATTTGAACTACAATTTTGAATTAGAAAAGTATGACTAAATTAATGCTAACTGCCAAAATCAACGAAACTAAATCAAAACATATAAAATATGAACTGGAATCTAACTAAAAAAAGCAAGGGACACTAAGTCACTACCAAAATATTACTAAATTTTGTATCTGAATCTAAATCTGCTTCTATAAAACTGAAACAAAACACTAAAATTAACAAAAACAGAACAAAATCAAATAATGCACTAATCAGTAACTTAATCCTAAGTACGTACCTAAACAAAGTTAAATCAACAAGGTGGAATTAAAGAATGTATGTTACATAAATCTTTTTTACACAAATTTTTTACAATCTTTTTTTACATTGTCTTTGGTGTAGTAAAGAGGGAGTAAACCAAAACTAAGTTACATTGGCTTTGGAGTAGTAAAGAGGGAGTAGACCAAAACTAAAAACAAAACTAAAGGTAGAATGTGTGGAGAAAAACTAGTGCACAGTAGTGTGGCAGAACTGAATGTGGTTTGTGAGTGGCAAATAAAACTGGAAAACATGAAAAATGAAAGGCTAAACTGTTCAGAAGAAAAATAAACTTCAAAGAAACTCAGCTATTTTAAACTAATGAAAAAGGAAAAGCAAACTAGACTACTCCTACAACTACAACAGATTGGTCTGGCTCAAAGTGGCCACAAATCAAAATTGATTCTTTTTAATTTTATGTACTATACCATTCACAGCAGCTGCAGCTATATCACACTCATCTAACAGAACTGCACCAGAAAGTCAGCATCAGCAGCTTTAATTAAATCTGCTACTTGATCATCAACGTGTAACTCGGCATCAACAACTTTTAATTCAGCAATCCAATTAGGACTGTTATTCTCAAATTCAGAATGAACTTCATTAGCAAAAAGGGTATTCAGATGTGAATAAGAGTCAACAAAGCTAACTGCAAGTATATTAATATTATCAATGGCAAATGCTGACTCAAGAATGTATACTATATTAGGATGATCAAGATTGTAGTATCTGAGTTTGCAATTTTGCCAATTTCTGTCAGTATTTATATCTACGAAAGTGTCTAATTCTTCATTATCATTAAACAACACGTTATCTTTTTATGGCAATTTATCTGAAATAGATTGCTAAAGGTGTTGTTAAGTAAAGAGAAAAACTTGTCTCGGCATGATATTTAAGAAATCTATCCTTTTTCAGTTTATGCTTCCTTTGGTTGAATTATAAAGAACTTTTCCATACTCAATTTGGTTTATTATAATATTCAGATTACATATAAAAATATTTCTAAATCTATACAAATAATATAACTCTCTTAGGGGTGTTATATAGAAATTATGTTAACAATATGACAATTACTATAAGAAAATTTTTTATTAACAATTAATTATAGTGACAAAATTATTAATGACCAATTTAAATACCAATTTACAAAATAAATAAAAAATTACTATCAAAAGAATTATTATTATGAATAAAAAATTATAATTGGTCATCAAATTCGTTACTAATTAATTAAAAACTAACCTTCGTAACTAATGTTTAGTGACCAATTTTTTTTGGTAACTAGACTTTGGTAATTAGATTTCAAAAACCAATTTAGTGACCAAATGTAAATTTTTTATTTATAATAATGATTATTTTAGTAACCAATATTTTTTTATTTTATAAATTAATATATAAATTAGTAACTATAATAACTAACAATTTTTTGTCACCGAAATTGATTAAGGAAACATTTTTGTTCTATTTTTAGAGAAGAGTTTCTTAAAGAATATTTTGTCTATATTGATATCAAGTTCTCTAATTAGGCCGAGTTAATACTTGTCATCCTTACCACAATAATTTTCTAAAGCTAAAAATTAAACACGTCTAAAAGTTATTCAAGTTGGCTTTCGAAATATTTCTCCCTAAGAATATAAAAAAAGAAGAAATATTAAATTAGTGACTTTACAGGTTAAAATTATTTATACTAAAATAAAAAGATAAAAATTCAATGAAGTTACAATAAAAATTCTACAGAAAGATATTTATTTTTTTCTTATTTTCCAAACTTTGGGATTTTGTAAAAAAATTCGTCTAAATGAACCAATACACAAAAGTTGATCAATTTCCACGTGGAAAACACCCATCTCATACACCAGTTTTGGTCCTGGACAGAGATATATAACAGTAGAGTGCATTCTGATTAGGAATAAGCAGAACCATAAACATTCAACCATGCAATCAGTACAGTTACTCAAATTACTACCCATCTTATATATTCTAACAGTATGCAATGAATATGAACATTTTGGAATCTCTAAAATCTACCATGGCATTGCACTCTGTAAAATCTTTCATATTCTGCATTCGTATATCGTTTTTCTTTTTCAGTCTAAAAACCCAGAAGGATACTGAATTATGTCTAAATGCATTGACCCTGTAATGTTGTGAAATCTGTCTAGGACAATGTAACAGTGCTAACTAAGATAGTATGGTATCATGTTACACTTGTTTTTGCAAAAATTCATGTCATGTAATTCTGCAAGTATATATAAAAGGAAATACATGTTAACAAGTAGTAAGGTTTTGGTTTGATACGCTAATAATTTTTTCAGCAGTGACCAAATTTTTCTATCTTCAATTTTTCAATCACTGTCTCCAGTTTTTTGATTCTGTGTTCAAGATCTATTACATTCATTCCAGATACACAATTATAGCTTTCACCTTGAGCCCCAGATAGCCTTGCTTCTATGCTCCAATTTGCATCTTCAACCTCTTCCTTCAAAATCAATGGTTCAACACTATCTTTCCCAACCAGTTTTGCCTGTGATGACATCCTTTCAGCATTGTCGTAATCTGCAGTAGAGGCTGAAGAACTCTGATTGGACAAATTTTTACATCTTGCTGGAACTTCATCATGTATATTTTCATTATCTTTGAAACCATCTTGAGCAGAATTTCCAGAAGGAACAGTTTTCAAGCGTTTAGCAAGAAAATCAGCAAAAGGCATAATAGCATAACTGTTACCTTTCCTAACATTTGAAGCATCATCACTGGATTTTCCAGAATACACAGTGCCACCAAGTTTGGGAGGAAAACCAGGAGGAACATCAGCATCATTACCACTTTTAAGATGAGCACTTTTAAGATGAAGTGACCTTGGACTTCTCTTTCGCTGCACAATATTCTTAACAAAATCATGTTGATTCGGTAGCACCGATTGCTTCCACCACTTTGCATAACGTGTGGTAACATCTCCCTCAAAAAGCCTAGCAGGAAAATACAACTTATAATCAGATATTGGTCTGCAGTAATTTTTCCAAGCAAACTCTTTACTCCCATCAAATCTAGGCACACAACCTGGAACATCTTGATCCATTCCAAATTGCATAGCAACTCTATGTGGCATGTATTTCTTGATAGTATATTCAACTCCAACAAGCACAGAAACTTTCAAGCATGTAACAAAAGGGACTAGTTCTTTATCCAAATCCTTCTCTAATGGTACCAACGTTTCATTTTCCGGATAAAACACCTTGAACCTATCAGCATATTGAACATAAGGGCGCCATCGAAAATGCTCCATACCCGAGTCTAGTGCCAATCTCGCATTGTCAATTTTCAAGCCCTTAACCTTGTGCCACCTATACAACCAAGGGTTTCCAGGGTTGATCACCCTCGGTTGTGGTTGAAAATTCTTGAACCTCTCCCACACCCAAATCTGCACCAAGTAAAAGGGAGAACGAAGTGTTACCTCCAATTCCAAGTTATCACCACGTAATAGATTTTTTGTCAAACCAACTACTGTTTTCTTTAGCAAAGACAGATCCTGATATATGCTGGCCAAAACTGCTGGTCCCAAAGCAATGGGGTTCCCTCTAGCAAGATGAATGGCAATAGGAAAAGCAAGTCGACTAACACAGTCATTGGGGGAAAAACCAATCATTGACAACCAAGTTGCTAGGAATGCTTCATGCTCTATTTCACTCCCACTATTACGAAAAATATCTATCCATGATGACAAGGTAGCCTTACCTTTTGTCCTCTTCCAAGGTTCCTGTCTTGCAAGAATCAGTTTCTGCTGCACTTCTATCATTTCCTGGTTTTGAAGTGCGCTGAAGATAGGATCACCAACAACAGGGTAACCCCCCAACACCATAACATCCTCCAAGGTGATTGTTGCCTCGCCCCATGGAAACAAAATGGTATTTGTCTCAGGACACCACTTCTCAGCAACCCCAATACACAAGTTCCGATCTTTCACCAGGGAACACTTGGTGCTCATGATGGCTTCAAAGATACCAACTTTCTTCCACACTGATTCATACCTGTCTCTAAGGGCATCCACCCATTCGACCCATTTCCGGAATGTGGGGCGCCAGCAGCTGAAATGGATCACCAAAGGCCACTCCTTTGGTTCAAAAACCGGTGGCAGTGGCATAGTCATAGAAGTTGAAAGGACCTCAGAAACTGGTCCTTCGAGAGATTCTGCAAGGGGTTTCAGAAAATAGGCTGGTCTCAGAGTTGGTTTACTGTCACCAACTGGTGAAACCATGAAATCTTCCCTCACCTCCATGATGCTCGACAATGATTCATCCATGTTGAAAATTAAAACCGAAAACTTTAGTTATGTCCTAGTTTGATCAATGGAATGTGAAAATGTAACAAAAGGTGTGGAAGCTTTATGAAATGAACCCAGATAAACAAAAGTGGCTACTGTGTCAATGCATTGCCTAGGCCAATAAAATGGCTCATGAAGTTGCTGTGTGGAACTTGAACCACGAACTTTCGTGTATAAAGAAAGCTGTCTCTTTTTCAGTGAGTCAAAAAGAAGAAAAACATCCTCAAAAAAAAAAGTTGAATTGTGATTTGACGAATAAATTCTCTTTATATTGGTATGATATATTTAAAAAGTAATTTCTAAAATAGTTTCATACAACAATAATAAAATTTAAAAATATAAATTAGAATTAAAATAATTTTAAATTAGAATAAAAATGATTTCGAAAATTGAATAAATATAAAATTATTTTTCAAAATCAAAATAGATTACAATAAATTAATTTTAAAAAATATTAAAATTTACAATAATTAGTTTATTTCACTTCTGTAATTAATTATTTTACTATAACATAAAGTATAACTATTAATAAAATTCTAACTTAATTATTTTATTTTATTTTTTATTTTAGTATTTTTATTTTAAATATCTATTTCTATAGTATAAAAACATGTACTAAAAAATATTAAAATTAATTTATTTTGTTTCATTTATTATTGACTAATATTGTTTTATTGTAATATAATATTATATTGACAAAATATTAATAATATAATTAATAAAAGCTTATAAATGCTTATAATTTATTCTACTATTTAAATTGTGTAAACGTAAATATTAATGAAACACAATCTCTTTATATTTCTTTTGTTTAATTTAAATGTAAGAAACAAATTATAGTATTAAAGTGTCATTATTCTTTTTTATTGAATATAGTAGTGACAAGTAGACAATTTTAAAGTCTAGGAAAAATTAAAAGAAAAACCTAAAAGTATAAAGTATTTGTGTAATTATTTTATTTTGCCGCATACGTATATTATAAGCGTGGTTCATCAAAAAAACTGACAAACACACGCCTCTCTTAATAAAAACCTACCCTCTATTATATAAATAATTTCAACAAATTATATATAATTGATTTAAATAAAATAAATATAATTAAATTTTTAGATCAAAATGAATTTAAATATTTTTAATGAAATTTTTATTAAAAATTAAATTTTAACACACAATTTGATTCAAATAATAACATGAACTATTAAAAAATAGATAATAGAATTAACTTGAAAAAATAGAAACTCTTTTAAAATATAGGCTTAATTATCATTTTGGTCCCCTAATTTGTTGGATTGGTTCATTTTGGTCCCCTTATTATTTTTTGGTTCAATTTGGTCCTCTGATTCTTTAAAAGGTTCAATTTGTCTCTGGCGTTAAGTCAACTTTAACACCGTCTCCGTACATACCATGTGTCATTTTGTGAAATTTTCAATTTTTTTTTAATTTTTTTAAATTTTTTTTAAAATTTAAAAAAAAAATAAACTGCCACGTGTCACCATATGGTTGTGACACGTGTCAATTTGAGATTTTTTTATTTAAAAAAATGTAGTGCCACGTGGCGGGTCACGATTGTATCACGTGTCAAGCTAACATTGTTGTTTTCACTTTAGTCCCTCTATTTACAATTTTGATTCAATTTAGTCCCCAAATTTTTTAAAATGATTCAATTTTGTCCTCTCCAATTTGAGACCAAATTAATAATTAAGCTTAATTACAATTTATATATTCATGTTAAAACAATTTTTTACTCAAATCACTTCCTAAATACTCATGTTATTTCATTTTCTTACATTTTTCACTTGAAATTTTATATACATGTAAAAAAAAAATAATTTGAATAGTTAGATGGAGCAATTTAATATATAAATATAATAAAAATTATTTTAATATGTATATATAAGTTGTAATTAAGTTTAATTACTAATTTGGTATCAAATTAGAGAAGACAAAATTGAATCATTTTAAAAAATTGGGGGACTAAATTGAATCAAAATTATAAATAGAGAGACTAAATTGAAAACAACCAATATTAACTTGACACGTGGCACAATCGTGACCTGCCACGTGGCAATACATTTTTTAAATAAAAAAATATAAAATTGACACATGTCACAACCATAAGGTGACATGTGGCAGTTTATTTTTTTTAAAAAATAAATTTTAAAAAAAATTAAAAAAAGTTAAAAGAAAAGTTGAAAATTCGACAAAATGACACGTGGCAGGTCAAGGAAACGGTGTTAAAAAATTTTGTCAAATAATTATTAAATTGTGTTAAAAAAACCTTTGTTTTTCAAGAATGCATTACTACTAACAGGAAATGGGCAAGTTGGAGATTTTCCAAGATAAGAAAAGAAGGAAATGTCAAATTCTTTTGATAGGATCTGGAGGAGAAGAAGGGTTCCACCACAACCCTTGTTAAGTTATTATGCTGAATCCAAAAAAATGTACTTATCCTATGATAGGTAAAAAATATCAACCGTCAAACATGTATATAATAAAAAGAGACCGGTATTTTTACACCATCTTTTTATTATCATTTAACATTATTCCTTATTATTATTTACTTTTTTTAAAAAAAAATATATATAATTAATTTTTATTAATATTATTTGACCCTTATACAAGTTGTCAACTGGTCGTCAAATAGTGTCAAACAACATTTTTTTATAATAAAAATGTTTAATTAGTCGGATGGTACCCACTTTCGTTTGAATATATGTATTCGCTTTTAAAGAGATGTTAAGTATGTTCCAACTTTTGAAGAAGTGTCTCAATGAAATCTCTCTCAGCAGAAGATTATTAACGATGTTAAAGATGTGTCACGTGTCGGTCAACGTTTTCTCATTTTTTAAATATTTTTTGAATTTTTTTCTTTGCCATATGTTAGGACCCTAGTGTGTGAGACACTCTCAGTGCCATGTGGCAAGGCTGCCACGTCCTAGTGTCACTATCTAATGTTATTGTTTTTGTTTCAATTTAATTTCTACATATGTCTATTTATTTCAATTTAGTCTCCACATATGTTCTCTTTATTCAATTTAGTTCCATTTTTTTTTTGAAAATAGAGAAATATTGTTTTTCTCTTAAGCCAAAATTTATTATTTATATAAATGTTATATTGAAATTTGTTATTAAAAATGACTTACAAAATTAAATATTTATATTTATATTAAAATTTAGTGATAAAAATCGTGAATAACAAAACATGGGTTAATAATCAAGAAAAATGTAATATATTATAACGTCATTTCTAATCAAAAATATGAGTATTAGTATTGAAAATGTTATACTCATATTTTTTTTTTATTTAAAGTAACTTTATAACATATTATTTTTTTTAATTGTTAATCCATGTTTTGTTATTCATGACTTTTACTACTAAATTTAATATAAAAATTAATACCTATTTTTGCAAGTAATTTTAAATAACAAATATCAATATAACATTATATAAATAATAAATCTGGTCTTAAGAGGGAGAAAATATTTCTCTACTTTGAAAAAAAATGGGACTAAATTGAAATAAATATACATTTATGAAGACTAAATTAAACAAATAAACATATCTGGAAACTAAATTGAAATCAAGACAATGATACTTGATAGTGACATTGACACGTGGTAGTACATTGTCACGTGTTACACCAAAACCTGAAACGTGACAACAAAAATTAAAAAAATTAAAAAAAATTAAAAAATTTATAAAATGTAAAAATTTAAAAAATTTAAAAATTTAAAAATTTAAAATTTGAGACCAAATTGAGACAAAATAAAGAATATATGGATTACATTGAGACTTTTCACATCTAATAGTGACATGTGGCACTGCCACTGCCACATCACATTGTCTCTGCCACGTGACACAATGTCAGATTGACACATGATAATTTTATTTTATTTTTAAAAAAATTATAAAAAAATTAAAAAATTGAAAAAAAATCAAAAAAATCACGTGTTGACACGTGACATATAATTAACACCTGTACAACTCACGGGAAGGAACTGATTGTAACAAACTTTCAAAAATAGGGACGTCAAATAAAAATGGGGGACCTACTTGATATTTGGCTACAAAAATGGATACCTCTGGAATGATTTAACCTTTATTTTTCAATATAAATAGAAATATAATTAGAAAAAATCAATTATTGTCAGATATAAATGAACATTTTATAAATATTTTTAATTAAAAATATAAAAATAGTTTTTATTTGTTTTTAGAAAAAAAATTAAAAATAATATTAATTATACTCACTTGAGTTAAGAGAAGCATCATCTTAAAACATTGAGGGAGTATTAATATCTTTTCTACACATAATTAACATTCAAACCTCAATTTGATTTCACATACTATTCTTTTTTAAAGATTTTTCTTTTATAATTATTCTTAATAAATTAGGGTAAAAATTTCTTTTTTCAAATAGATCTTTTATTTTGTTCTTTGTGATCGGTCGTGACATTAAGTATCTAAAATTTATATTCGTTTTAATCAAGTATCTAATATTTGATTTTTCTCTTGGTAACAATGACATCATTATTACTTTTCATCATCATTATTTATGTTTGCATGTGAAAAAAAAATAATTAAATTTTAAGTTCTTTATAAATTTGATTTGATTTTCTTGAGTGTCTCTTAAAAATCTGTATTGTGTTGTATTAAATCTAAAATTTTTATATTTTTTAATTGAGCTCTGTTGTGAATTTGATTTTCTAACAATACAAATTTATTGTCAATTAGGTTGTTGCCCTATAAAAAAAAAAGTGTAGTCCTAACTATCTTTATAAAAAATGATATTATTTTATTTTATAAATTTAATATTAAAACAAAAATTAAAACAACCATGTGGAAACATGAAAAAAGAGACATTGACAAAAATAATTAGGTTTTCAGAACTTCGGTTTTTCTTATTAATTAAATTGTGGTGTATTATTTCTGATTGCAAAATCAAATGATCATGTCACCGTTAGTTGATGACATAAATTTAGTTGAAAAATATAAGTTGATGACCCAAACTTAGTTGAAAAATATAATTATTTTGGACATTTATAACAAAAAAAATATAATAAAGACTTAATTGAAAAATACTTAAATTTATAAAGGATTTAAAACATAGTTAAATCATCTTTTATTTTTCATGCAAAGATACATAAGTACTGACGATATAAAGTAACAATCATATTATTCAAATAGTACTATAGCCATTAAATTTTACAGGTTAATATACCTATCTCAGGTCTATCTTCAAATAAACAAATATATTTTACTTTATCCATTTGTGAACATTTTTATAGATACCCATATGTGCATTGTACACTTTTATCATTCCTATTGAGTCTTGATGGTGAAGTTAAGCATAATACTTTCCTCTCATTTGAGTAACATTGCGAGTACATAACTTTTGTTAACAAAAAGTCATCTTAAAACTACTGGACAAAATCAGAGCATCACTTCAATATAGCCTACTTTGAAGAAAAGGACTCATCATATGATATAAATGCCATAATAAAGGTCACAAGATCGATACCAAGCCTTATATTTGGTTAAAGCCTAAACAAAAATGAAAAAGCCATTAGTATCTTTTGGCTTTTCTGCTCAAACTTCCCATGCAAGAAATTTTCTTCAATACCAACTCATCTTCCTATGACGAGTGGTCAAATTTTTGGGATTTGTGTATAAATAGAATTATAATATTCTTAGCTTTCAACAGATAAATTGTTACGTATGAGTTCAAAGTTTTGTATCGAGAAGAAATAAGAAACAAGAAATTGAGTGACACTTAAAAAAAATACTTAAATATTAAGGTTTTATGGTGAAGATGATTATAGATCTTTTATACGTGCAATTAAACATAAAAAGTGGTTAATCACTTTAATTTATTCTAATAAAAATTTTCATCATAAATAAATTACATTATATTATGAACATAATTTTAAATAGGATTATATATGTTGAATAGAAACTGATGAAAAATAGAAAATTATCTATCATAAAGGCAAACTATAAATTTTTATAAGGTGGAAAGTGGTAATGGTATATATAACAGATAACTAACTCAATATATAATTTAATAAATAGTATGATAAAGTTAAAAATAAAAAAAAGTTTGAATGGAACAATTTCTCTAGAACAAATAGAAAATTCACTAGAAAGCACACGTGAATAGAAGTGGTGTTATAAAAGGTTTGAAGGTTTTGTGTTATATATAGTTCTTACAGCTAACTAGCTCCCATTTCAAGTCTGTCATCATCGTTCATCCTTCGTTACAAGCTACCAGAATGAGTACACTTGGTGAGTCCATTTTATAGAATGTAGATGAAACATTCTTCAACTATTGTTCTAATGTTTCCAAATTCTGCTTGGAATACATTATTAGGTTATTACTATGTTTGATACTAAATTTCGTTTTGTATTTTCTGATTGATTAAAAGTCTTCTACAAGATTGACCAAGATCTACACTCTTTGTATCTCTAGAATCACCGCCAAGATTAGTTTCTCAGGAATCAGCACCAACCTTGGTTTCTCAAGAATCATCAACGATAATTGAAGGAACAGAAGAAGTTAGAAGCGGGGATGAGATATCACTGTTCCGAGGGTGCGTACTGGAAGGAAGATGGGAGTTCGTTATTCCTGCGTACAGAAACGAGAGTGAGTTTCACAAAATCAGAATCAACGAAAGCAGAGGCACTGCACTGCATGTGGCAGTGAATGATGGGAAAGTGGAGCTTGTTAACATTCTTGTTGGATCAATCTTGAGCCACGAAGGGAGGGAAGTGGTGAGGAGTAACAGTGCACTGAGATCAACCGATGAGAGAGGGGACACTCCTTTGCACCTTGCAGCCTCAAGAGGGTTCATTTCCATGATTAAGTGCATCATTGGGGAAAATGGTGAAAGGAAGGATCTGATTAGGGTTAGGAACAACAGGGGTGAAACACCTCTTTTCAGGGCTGTGCTCACATCCCAAACAAAGGCCTTTGTTTACCTTTACAATGTTTCCAAAGGATTAGAAGTTCCTCTTAAGAACTATGATGGAGACACCATCCTTCACCATGCCATTTGGAGAGAATTCTTGGGTAAGCAAGCTTCTCTCTGTGAAAACAATTTTTTTCCTAAAAGTAATATTTGAAAATTAGTCTCATCCTTTATTTTATTTTGTGATATGACTTAATATGGATTATTAATTAATGTATCATTATTTTTTTTTATCAATGATTCATACTAAATTATTTCAACTATTTAAGGAAGTAAAAGATAAAAGTAAAAAAATAGTATTCATAATATAATTTTTCTTTTGAAAATAATTTTATAATGCAGATACTAATAATTGTTAATGATTGATAGATTTGGCAATTATAATAATTCATTGCTATCCTGAACTTGCGAAAACACCAAACAAAGATGGAGCCACACCTCTCAAAGTTCTTGCTCGCAAACCTTCGGCCTTCAAGAGTGGAACCAATCTCCCATGGTGGAAACAAATTCTATATTATGGTAAGTGTTGTGTGGTGATTATGTTCATAATTAAGGTTTTTAACTAATAATTCTGCTTTTATCTTTTATACATTCTAATTAATATATGTACATCCTTTCAAAGAGTGGGATTCTTAATTAATGGCTGGCCTAATTGGGATTTTAAATTAACAGAAAAAAAATGTTGTATATTTTATTTTATATATAAAAGCTTGTATGGAATTAAATTTGCGAGAATTTTAAAAGTAAATATAATTAATTAAGTAAAAAAACTTAGATAATGAAAAACATAAGCATGTTAATGTAAACTAGAGCAAATCAAATATTTAACTAAGCCCAAAAAACAAAAATAGAATAAAACTTATATTTTGGAAGACCAAACATTTAATTGATTTATGTTATCACACGTAGACACACTTTTAATACTATTTCTATTATTTTTCATGTCAAAAGGTATTCTTGTAGAACCTCTAGATGCTGTAAAAGCCATAAAATCCTACACGGAGAAAGTTGAAAAATTTGAGGACCATGAACAAAAAGGTAACTTTCCATTAATATTTAAAGTGTGATAATACTCTCTTTAATTAACTTTCACTAATCACCGATGGAAGTGAATATTAATAGCTACTTTCCATTTTCCCCACTTTTATGATCTTACGAGTATTAGTTACCTATTTATTTTAAACTATATACATTCACAAATGAACAATAAAAAAAATAGTTCCTTAATTTCTGAACTCTTAATCACTTAAACTTAAATTACGTATGTTTATCACATTCAGATATTTCAGTGAGTATACAGTCAGTAAATGAAGCCAAGAAAGCACAGATTTTCGTGGAACGAAAGTATGCCACATCTGTTCGATTTGTAAAGAGTGCTGTTCGATTTGCATTCAAATGCCTCAGCCTTTCAGGATTGGGTGTCACTGCACAAGGTATGTTGCTCTCTCTTTCTAACTATCTTCCAATCAAAATAATATTATTCTCGATTTATCATCATTTTTCTGAGTCTTCATGTCTTTATGACCATATTATCTCACACTATGTTTAAATTGAGATAATCTTCTACTTGCATGAACATGACTTTGAAGACTTGAAAGCAATAAAGAAGATAAGGCAGAAACACAAATGGGGTCGTCAGCTCTTGAATATTTTTATGCAGAGACCTCATGAGTCGTACATGGGAATTAGTGGGGGTCCACCATTCTTGCAATTTGACAGAGGAGACAACTTGGTCCAAATTACCCAACATCAGTTGCAGAGTAAGCAATAATCACTTCAATGTAATGTATTAAGTCACAATTAGTCAAAAGTTGTTTAAATATTTTATCCATCTCTCTCTTTCTGTGTATATATGCAGTGGTGGGTGCAGCTAGCTCAGGGCAGAATCAACAAGAGAACACAAGAACAGAATCTGCAGCAAAAAACGAGGAAAAGGAAACAACATTTGTGTCGGTGGCGAGAGCTGGCATAGTGGACCTTGTGAACGAGCTTCAAAACAAAATACCAAGTTCCCTACATGCCACCCCTGAGAAGGAAAACCTGCTGGTTGTGGCAATGAAGAACATCAACAAAAGCAAACTTGGAGAACACCACGTTGACAAGAAGGAGACTGCATTTTTGACTGCTGCAAAAAACGGCATTGTGGAGATTGTGTTTGAACTTCAGTCCAAAATACCCAGTGCTGTGCACGAAACCAACTCCAACAACGAAAACGTGTTGCTTGTGGCAGTGAAGAACAGGCAGACCAACGTTGTTGAGGTGTTAAGGAAGAATTTGGATAAAGAACTGTTCGATAGCTTGATTTTGGAAGTGGATAACAGGGACAACACTGTCTTGCACTTGGCTGCAGGCACAACTACCAACGCTGAAAGAACTTGGCAGATTGCTGGTGCTGCCATGCAAATGATGTGGGACATCAAGTGGTATCAGGTATGCATGTATGTTTTCATGTTCATTATATCATCCAAGCCAATATATATACATTCATAGCATGATCATGTTAGATTATGAATGCATGCACGCATTGATACAGTACGTGAGAGCCCTAGTGCCGGAACATTTCACATTCAGAACGAACAAGGACGACAAAACCGGCGGGGAAATCTTCAAGCAGAAGCACAAAGACCTGGTGAAGGAGAGTTCGGAGTGGCTGAAGGAAACCTCCAACTCCTGCTCCGTGGTGGCGGCCCTAATCGCCGGCGTGTCTTTCGCCACCTCGAGCTCCGTGCCTGGCGGCACGGACAAAGGAAAGCCGGAGCTGGAAGGGCAGCCGGCTTTCGACGCGTTCGCGATCGCGTCCCTGATCGGGCTCTGCTTCTCGGTGACCGCTCTGATCATGTTCCTGGCGATCCTGACCTCCCGGAAACAGGCGCAGGACTTCCGGAAGAGCTTGCCGTTGAAGCTGCTCTTCGGTCTGAGCTCTCTCTTCGTTTCCATTGCTTCCATGCTGGTTTCTTTCTGCGCTGCGCATTTCTTCGTGCTGAAGGACAAGTACAAGAACATCTTGTTCCCTGTCTACATTGCCACTTGTTTGCCTGTCACTTTCTATGCCGTGGTGCAGTTTCCTCTCTATGCTGATCTGCTTAAAGCCATTTTCAAGAAGGTTCCACAACCCAGTATTACCAGCAGCCAATTCTAGAGGACTTTTTCTCGACTCCGGATTTCTAACGTCTTTTTGGTTTATCCTCTATCATGCTTTTAAAATAAAAGTGATTTTTGATATCGTAAAAAAAGTTTTTAATATATTATAAAATATATTTTGAAATGGCAACACATAAACAATGTATAAAAATGTACAAAATGTCGTCAATAATCGAAATTTTTTCTTTTTTATCTACGATGACCTTAAATTATCACATCATAATACTAAAAAAAAAATCAAAATAACTAATTAAAAAGTAATTAAAGTGATAATTAAAATAAAAAAAAAGAGTAAAATATCATTTTACTCTTAATGATTGCACGAATTTACTAAAAAATTTTATACTGTTGTAAAGATAGTATTTGGTCTTACATGATCAACCTACTCTCTGGTCATGAAAAATGAATTTTTGACAAATTTTTTTTTTAAAAATCTGACAAACTTTCTATAAATAAGATTAAAGTAAATTGATCTTTTAATTTTTAATGAAAACAAAATAATAAAAGTAGTACTTGTTTACCTTATTTAATAATTTGTCAAATTTTGTTAAAAAAAAAAAACTTTCTTAGTGTATATTTTTCTTTGATCATTAGACAGCCTACTTGCTTCCTTGATCAGATGGTCTACATTCTTGATCATTATATGGTCCACATGCTTAGTCAGTGATAAGATGTTGACGTTATCAAATTAGGTACTCAACTATAAGAATTTCATGCATAGTCACTAGTTAATAACTTAGAAAGATATGAATTTCAAGATTCAACGAGAAAATATTACATGAAAATATTTTATTAGTCAATTACAGATATTTGTGATTGTCCCTTTGAATTTTTCTTTTATATTTTAGGTATTTTTAATTTTTTTTATATGATAGATATTAGATAATATATTATAAATGAATGATGATTAAATCAAATATTTTATTTCTTTTATAAACATAATAATTAATGTTAATTAATAAAATATAAAATCAAATATAATAAAAAATAGGTTAAATTATTCATTTGATTCCAATTTTCATAAGTAAATTTGAATTTGGTTTCTTAGTTTTAAAAAGTGTTACCCAGGTCCCTAATTTTGATATTTTGTATCAATGAAGCCCCTTTCGTTTAAATAGGAGAAACGACGTTAAGAACACAGTGACATGGAGATATGAAACTGAAACTGTGTCATTTATATTTAAATGTATTTGAAAACAGTTAAAAATTTTCAATATAAACATGTAATTAGTCATTCATAAATACCTCATTGTTCATCCTTTTGCCTGCGGGTAAAAATGTTGTCTGAGCAATGTTCATCCTGCAATGTTGAGGGAAATCAAAATCTAAGTGCGTCCTTATGTGATGGAAGTAGCTTTATAGATATGGGTGTAAGAGTGATATGCTATTGTGGAGCGTCTCTTCTAGAAAGCAAAGTATTTACTTACCCTCTATCAACCTTAGTGAGGACTAAATTTTTTAGGTTACATGATGTGTTTACTAAACTGGATATTTATCGCAGAATCTTGAAATAAAGAAAATCAATGATGACAAGAAAACATCGATGGCAGCTCAGTTTGCTGCTGAAGCCACTCTTCGAAGGGTCCATGCTGCTCAGAAGGATGATGACATGCCTCCTATAGAGGCCATTCTTGCTCCTCTAGAAGCTGAACTTAAGCTTGCCCGGCAAGAGGTACTGTTACTTTGTTCTTCTACTTTGAATGCGATTCCCATGAGAAGAAACTGATGAAGGCAACTGAAGCTGGCCTGTCATGGGTGATTTTATGTCATTGCTTTCTTCAACTTGTTCCTTGCAGATTGCTAAACTTCAAGATGATAACAAAGCTTTAGATCGTCTTACCAAAATAAAAATCAAGAGCTAATCAAACAGATTGAGATTTGCCAGATATTTGCAATTTTGTACTATGTTTCTTCTCCAATTATGTCAGCGATAATAATTTAATTTCTTACATTTGGTGTCATCATATCCTCTTCCAGGAAGAAAATAAAATTTTGGACAAAATGCCTAGACTGAAGGTGGCAGAGGTTGAAAAGCTTATCAGCGTGAGGGAGAGGCTGTACTTGCGGGTGGTGCGGCTGCCAATGCTGTGAGAGATTATCAGCGAAAAGTTCAAGAAATGAATGTAATGAGTTAACTATATTAACTATACTCTTCTTCTTTGTTTTCAAATTTTCAAATGCATTTAAATATAAATATTATGTTTCAGTTTCATATCTCTACGTCATTGTGCTCTTAACGGCATTTCTCTCAATTAAACGGAAGGAACCTCGTTGATACAAAATATCAAAATTAATTAGGGACCTATGTAACACTTCTAAAAATTAAGAGACCAAATTCAAATTTACTTACGAAAATTGGGACCAAATGAATAATTTAACCTAAAGAATAAAGAATAAAAAAATTCATCAAGATGTTTTTATTATTATTTTTCAATATGGTTCTTGAGTTTCTTATAAATTGTTTTCATTTATCATTCTCACATGCTTCCTTTTGTTTTTGAAAAGAAAAATATCTATTTTTTGCTCTTATTTCTCTTCGTTCTCTTTCATTCTCGAGGTGAAAAAAAAGAGGTAATTCTTTTGTATAATTAAGAATTTCAATTAGTTTATCATTTTCCAAACCTATAATTTCCCTTAAGATATTTAATTCTGAAAATAAACAAAATCCATCAATATCCAATAAATTATCCTTTTCTAAAGATTTTTCAAGGTCTAAGCCTTTTTCTTTAAAAAATGTATAATCTAGTGACTTTAATTCTTTAACACTAAAAAACAATCAAAAATATCTTCATATATTTTAAATTGTTCAAATCTACTTTGAAGTGTGGCAATTGTTTATCTATAATATACAAAAAAGTAATCAATTTTAAATGATTATTGAAGATATTTTACATTTCCATTCTGAACATTTTCATTAATTTTTTTTTCTTATTTTCTAATTCATTTTTCTTATCTATTTTTATAAATTTATTCTTAAATCCTTTTTGTGATGCAATTAAAGTCTCAATTCATTTTTACTTTAGGATTTTTGAATAGTTTAATTCAAATTTTCTAATTGATATATATAATATTTTTATATGAAATAAAAAGTTATAATATATAAAATATTGTTCAAGATAAATATATAAAATAAATAAATTAAAACAATATAACCTAGTTCTGATTGTAGTATCTTGAATTCAATATTGGTGATCCAAAAGTATTCATATTCATCTGAAGTTTAATATTTGTGAATTAGTATCGGTCAAATTATAACCACACAAGCAACATTTAATGGCACGTTGAAATCATAAAAATGTTGGACTATGGATAATTTGCCCCCTTTTTCATAATTTAAAGAATTGATGTAATCCCATATAAGTTATTATTCCATAATTTATTTAAAATCCATATCTAATATTCCATTTTCTTTTAGTTTACTAACGCGGAGAAAACTTTTTATGTAAGTTGTTTTGACTATTTATACTAGAGATATGTTTGACGTTATAACAAGACACATAAATTTAAGTAGTATGAAAAACACACGACATAAATTTATGTCAGACACTTCTACAGATATAATCTAAAAGCGCAATATTACGTCGGACTATACTAGGTCCAAGGTAAAAAAGTTTATGATCAATAAAAATACTACATTGAAATGAGTATTTTAAAGTTTGTTTCAGTTTAGTGTGTTGCATATCAAATGAAGGATTTTGATAAATTTAAAAAAGAATGGATCAATAGAGAATGCAAACTTAGGAGAGAGGTTAGACTATTTTGGAGGAAGATTAAGCTAAACAGATTCAAAGATATTTGAATGTAATTTTATTTTATTTTTATTTTTGTGATAGAAATGAACCAAGGTGAGATTTTAGATTCAATTTCGATTTTAAATGTCATGAAAGTGAAAAAATACAAGCTTTTTTACTAACATATTTTTTACAAACAAACACTACAAACAAAACCAACGTATTTTTACCAACAAACATTGCAAACAAAACAAAGGAGGCATTCACGCATATCCATGGCTGAATTCCCTAATAAATAATCATGGTCATTAGTGAAAAAAAGAAAAATTCGCAAACAAACCTTAAAGATGAAGCAAAACCAATGAAGGCACGTGAATGAATCTCTAAACCACCATTAATTCATCACTAAAAATCAAATCGTGACTTGCAAGAGCGTTTTCACTATTTTTGCACAGTAAGAAAAGAAGATGAATATTATTTTAATATATAGAAAAACAATTACGTCCACATAAATGATCTGTTTTACATTACAAATAAAGATCCGGTATAAATCACTTCAATTTATTTACAAAAATGTCATCACATTTTTACGTAAGCTTTCTCACTATCTATACAGCCTAGACACAGATACGGACATGATATGGACATGGGAAAAACGTCTAAATTGAAAAAAAGTAGGATACGAATATATATATATATATATATATATATATATATATATATATATATATATATTAGTTCATAGTCTAAAAAATTGAAGATTAATATTTGTATAAAAAAAATCTATCAATTATACTTCATGATCTAATATAAATCAAGATAAACAATTATAAAAGAAACAAAGTCCAGCAAAGGAAAAACAAGAAAAATATTTGTAAATCATAATGTTTAGCTCTCATATTTGTTCATCTTTATTGAAAAATACTTCTTCTAATTCTCGTTCATCAAGAGATAGGATAGCAATATGAAAAATTTCACTGTTTTCTAATGAAAAGTCATTTCCTCCAATTGAAATTAAATTATTTAAATATAAAAAATAAAGATGTCATAGATTAAAATTAATTATAATATAATATATTATATACTAATAAAACAAATTAAAATTTCTTCAAATAAAATATATTATATTAAATAGGAAGAAAATATAGATAAAGTGAGAATGTGATAGCGGAAAAGAATTATTTTGGGATTCGTGAAATTAAAACAAATTTATTAAATAAAATAACTAAATTATTAAATTAATAAGAATATGATTAGGTTTTGTTTTCAGATTCTTTCTCTCTTTCACCTGACTTTCCCTTTCCTATCTTCTCTAGAATTTCTATTTTGTCTGCGACGGCAACTCTGCAACGACAAGTGTTTGCGTCCCACCTTTTCCTAGCAACGCAAACGATCTTTTCCGCACGTTGAGAGAGAATGTTGTGTCCAATACAACATTATATGTGCTTTCGGCAAGTGTCCGTGTTCGGTGCGCTTCCGAAACGGGAAAGGGCGGCTCCAACACTGTGTCGGAGCTTCCTAGACTATCAAACATAAATTAGTGATGTAAATATCTACTTTTGCATTGGTGATTATAACAAACATATAAGGAAAATAAGTAATTGGATTATAACAATTCATATATAGAAATGATATCTGAATGAAGAAAAAGAGAATATTTGTCTTTCACCTATTGAGCATAACATTAATACATCAAGCCTTTTCCCTTCATGTGTCTTTAATTAGACCAAAATAAGTCTTTTATCCTAAAAACAAATGCTAGTTACAAACACATTACTTGAGTTCATCTTCTTACCCTTACAGGATTAATTGGTCTATTAATATTCTACAGCTTTTCCAAAACCACAAAAAATACAGGACAATACATTTCCTAATGATTTTTATCTACCGTATGATCTGATATTTGCATCTTCCCATTTTTTCATTGTTTTTACAAGACCTCACAAAGTAGTCCCTCACTAGACTTGAAAAAGCTCAATGATTAAGCATACCAGGCCAGACTCACAAATTTTCCTATTCAACCAGGACAAGTTAACACTAAAGCTATTACTGCCATTTGAATATCAGGTACAGTACAATATAACTGTATATGAAATTTGATGTAGTTACGTAAAAGAAAGAAGAAAGGGGAAGGGAAAGAGCTAAAAGAGATAAAATGAAAAGAAAAAGAAAAAAATACTTCCTCTCCCATTTTTTATTCATAACATTGGTCTTATAAAGATTCTGCTGTCTGACACGTGTCCCTTATAATAATAGAAAATATGGAGGTATAATTCACTAAGTAGGTCAAATGTAATTTTCTAGGTTTACCAATCTTTCTAACGAAACTTGTATAAGGAACCTTGAGTAGTTGGAGTATTAGGAATTATTCGAAGAGATGGATTTCAGAGAGAAAGTGAAAATGTATTTGATAGATTTGAATAGATAAATACATGTGTTCTTTTAATGAATTTAAAAGATAAAAGAAGCGAATTTAGAGATAAATTTGATGAAAATTATTGAGTATTTGAGTGATACAATAAGTTAACAAACAAATTATAATAGATAGAATTTGAAAATTACCTAATTACCCTTACAATAAAAATAAAACTAAATAATTTTTAGATAAGTTAAAAATATTAAATTTTAATAATATTTTAATTATTATATATATATATATATATATTATTAATTATATACATATATTATTAATAATAATTACTATTATATATATATATATAAATACATATTATTATTATTTTATTATATATATATATAATGTATTTTATATTTTCAAAAATTTTATACATTTATCTTGGATTTAGTTTTTTTATCAGAGTTTTAATATAAAATTAGTATTCGATAATGTCCCAAACTTTAATATTTTTTTTGTTTTTAAATTTTATAAAATGAATTAATATAATTATTTTAATCGAATTACGTTAAATGTTTTTAAAGTATCAAATGTGTTTTGTGTTATCATTTCAATTTACTTTGTCTAACACGCTTTTGTTTTAATACTTGTTGGAAAAACGCGTTTGACATATAAAAATAAATAAATGCAATTAGGATAAAAGGATTATATTCGTTCATTTGTAAAATGTTTGCGGATAAAAAATGTATTGAAGTTTCAGACAGTGACAAATTTCAATTTGACGTCAAAGTTTAAAGTTTAAAAACATACTTCACTCTTTATTTTGACACCCTCTAAATTTTGTTTGAAGATCCGTCACTTAAGATAAGCATGCATAAACTTCACACACTTGTTCAACTTGATTTATGATTATTGTTGATTGTTCTTGAATATATTATTTGAGGTTTTAAACATTGATTTGGTTGGTTAAATGTTTGTTTAGTTGATTATTTTTCATTAAAATGTTATTGTTTTAGTTTTTAATAATTTTATTACAAAGGATTTCATAAGTTTCACAGTTATTTCATATATGTGCAATTAAGTACAAGTATGTATTTCACACCAGACAAGTAAAATAAACTGTCTAACTCTTTTTAGCAAAACTAAAAGGCCAAAATTTTAAATATAAGCTTTTTTAAGTGTATATGTTTTAATTAAACAACAATAACAATCCCTTTTAAAAACATGTTTTCAAATTTTCTTCGGATTCAAAGGAAAGCATACATTCCACATGATTGTCTAAGCAAGGAGTAGAACATAAACTTTAGGAAACCAACAAATAATCACTCTCCTTCATGCAGGAAGCATTTCTTTTCAGAGAATGTAATCAAACACAATATATTAAGATAAGAAAAAACAATGTTATCATATAATAATGCTTTAAAGTTTGAGATTAATTTTACTTAAAGTTGATCATATATGATAAGTGAATCAAAGTGTTAATGCACATGTTAACATATATTGAGGCTTAGATTTCACATGCCCTAGCAAATTTTATTGGCTTTTACAATAATTTTCGTAAAATCTATTCCTGATATGATTTCTTTTAATTGATTTTAAAGGTCCTTTATGCACAGGTTTTAAACTGGATTTGATTTTACTAAAAACTAATCCAATCATCTAAATTATTAGTTCTTCCTCTCATGTATATATTATTTGGTGAGCATTTTTGTTTTGTTGTGTGTGAAAGTGAAAATGTACAAGACAAAGTTACAAGAGCTGTGCCATAAGAGAAAATGGGGTTTGCCAAGTTACTCTGCCATGAAAGATGGTCCAGATCATATACCAAGCTTTAAGGCTTCTGTTCATGTCCATGGTGTCATCTTCACTTCTTCTAGTGCCTCTAGTTCCCTTAAAGAAGCTAAAAACCAAGCTGCCATGGTTGCTTTCCTCAGCCTCTCTTCTGGTACCCCACCCCTTTTCCTTTGTTGGTTTTACTTGTTTCCTTGGAAAGTTGGTTTCTTTACTGTTTTTTCTTCATGAGGATGATGGTCTTCATGTAGGTATTTCCTGTTATGTGAAGAGAGTTGTCTGATTTATTCCTTAGATTGTTCTGTGTTTGTGTTCATATACAATCATAGCTTATTGTAACAGTTTTCAGGAGTTGTTTGAGATTTTGGGTTGGAAACCATCACTTCCGTGAAATGGTTTGAGAAACTACAAAACTGTTTGATCAAAAGTAGACTCTAAGTTGCACTTCAGTTTAAATTAGCACTGATAATGACATCTTTCCTAACCTTAATTGATTTCATAATATACAAGTAGAATTTAAGGATGAAGTTTAGTATCTATCTTATGTTCTAGAACTATTTAAATCAATGCTGTCAAAAGTCTTTTTCTCATTTAGTTTTCATTCTTAATTTTATGTCTTTAATAACAAAATGATGATAACCAATTAATTGTGTGCTTTATGACCGTCTAGAATCTTCAACACAAACTTCAGAACACTGTACAAAAGAACAAATTAGAGCAGTGAAACCTCAGGACAGTTCAATTCCTGCAGAATCTTCAGTTATTATAGATGGTGAGTGATGTCTTTCCTCCTTACTTTTTTAACTTAGTTTGAAAGCTCTGCTTCATATGGATCCTAAAGATCTAATAAAGAAAAATAATACTCTACTTTTACTTTCCTTGTAGTTCCATTCTAGTGAACAATATATTCTCATCAACCCCTCCAAAAACCTGGTTGCACTCTCTTGTATGCAATCATTCTAGTTTTGTAAATTTAGAAAGCTATAAGGAAGGAGTAAAACACATTCAAGATTATCTTTAGAAATTACTTATGTCAATCCTAATTTCAATGTTATTATTATCTTTTTCTCAATGAACAAACACTTTCACTGAGTTTCAGAGTCACAACTACAACAATAGTTTCTACATATATTCAAAGAAACTACTAATGAACTTATTCTAACATTTACCTCAAGTTCATTGTGTTCTGGTGGAATCTTTAGAAGTTTTTTGTAGACTTCCTTTCATTTTATTCACTACTGTATTTGCATATCTAGTTATGCTATGATTGTTACCATTTTCTGTTTCCATTTCATCATCTAACAACATCACTCAACTCAATTCTCTAGATATGGACTGTATTCACAAAATTCATCTGCAGAACAATGCTCGAATGAACAATCTTCATCCACCTGTGTTTGCATGTAAAATTGAGGATCTGCCTCCAGCCAAAGACTTTAAGGCCGCAGTGCTAGTTGATGGGCATTCTGTTGAAAGTCCTTCATTTACCAACACTATAAAAGAGACAGCGCAGGCTTCTGATTTAATGTCATTATCACTTGACATCTTTGAGAAGGCAATTATCCTTGTTATTTCTAGCAATGCTACTAACTAAGAAGAATGTTGGAGAAAAAATTTCTGAGAACCTATATAGTTCAATTACCAAGAGTGAACTCTGTTTAAGTATTTTATATGGAGCTACAGTTTTAAAATATACTATGACCAAGATATACTTTATACTGATGTTAAACTGCCATCTTAATTCCTATTATTTTATACTGATGATTTTCAGGTAAAATATAGAATGTCTTGGTAAGTTTCGTTTTTCTTATCTTTTGTAGAATGTTATCTTTTGTAGAATGTCTTTATATATAAAAAAAAAAAAAGTTCAGTTTAAGAATAGTTCTTGGATCTCTATATTATATGTAATATTGAATGTTAGCTTATCATTCGGTGTGAAGAATAGTTTATCTATGGAAGGCATTTAGATTTTAAATAGATGATAGCGTGATTTATTAACAGAGTAGATCAACTGCATTCAAAGGTCAAATCTATTGGTGTGTTCACCTGTATGTTCGTGTGTTCTGTTTTCATTAAAAATTGCTACAATTGAATATGGATTTGTATCCTCTTATTCAGGGTGACTCTGATTCATTCAAGACTTCACTAATGAAATTAACCTCGAGAGAAGGCTTTCACAAACCAACGTATAAAACTATGCAGGCTGGTTCTCCCAACATGCCAACTTTCTTCTCTACCTTGGAAGTAGAGGGTGAGGAATTCCATGGAAAGGGATGTAGATCAAAGAAAGAGGCAGAAGAGGATGCTGCAAAGATTGCTTACATTGCCTTAAAAAAGTGTAAGTTCATTGTCCCTCTTCATTCGTGCAATCCCCAATTTTGCTTACATGCACACTGAGGAAATTTTGATATATCACCAAAAACTTTACCTCTGCTTTTGTGTATTTTGAATGACCTTAACCTAAATCATGACTTCTATTTAAAACATGGGATCTACTTAAATCCTAATATCTCAAATGGTGGACGATGGTTATAGGTCAATTATACTATATTGTGAAGTCCTAACATAAATTTTACTACAATTAAATGACCTTGTGGAGACTCTCCCACTCACTGTTTCTAATTTTTTACTGCCAGTGATGTGTACCTGAATGATGTCTAAATAATTCTAAGCTGGTTTAATTAAAACAATGTGGATCCTTCTTAAGTGGTTTAGGATGAGACAATAATTAAATAAAGGAAACATTTTCCTCCTTTGTCTGTAGGTTATGTGTGATATAACAGAATATGCATTGGAATAATTATGCTTTGATAATATGTATGCTATGCACAGGTAGACTCATTATGTATGCTGTTTTATGTTATGCACAGGTGGACTCAGTTTGTATGCTGTTTTTTCACCTTCTCCAATAGAGCATAAAGCAGTACAATCAATTCTTAGCTCAGATATTGTCAATTGCCTTCAAAATCTCAAACTTGAAGGTCTGTTTCTTTCATCTTCTGTCACATAAAATAAGCTATGCGCATGGATTTCTGTTCTAACATATAACTTTTGGTCCTAGACTTGAATGACACATTATATGAAAATGTTAAAGTTACCAATGAGGAGGTGCAAAAATCATCTTTCCTACAGTCACCTGACGAATAGATGAACAACAGGAGCTCATCATCTGTGAACCAGCAGCATCCAGTTCTTCCCCAAAATCATCTCCATTTCACATAATGATGTTGATGTGTGACTGTAAATTTTTTAGTCTTTGCAATACTACCTATTAGTGATAATAAGTAGGTTGTGTGAGACAGGAATTCCCAAATGACATAAGATCTTTTATTTTAGTAAAAAGCTTAAAGGCTTTGCTGAGTACCTAAACTTGATGTTAAAAATATCTTATGCATAAGTAAAACTCATGTTGACTTAGGATACGTTTGGACAAACTTTAAGGAGAGAAAAATAAGGCAAAAAATGAAATGAATTTCTGATGCATCAGAGTTAGCTGCAAAAATATTGAGTGACAAACAAAGTGAAAAGAAAGGATGGGAGTGGATGAGAGTCAAAGCTCCCTCAAATGGTCCAATTTCTAATTATGATCCTCCAGAAAGATACTTCTTCATCACTACATCGTTTCTTATAACAGAAATGCACACATCACAATCCATGCAACCAAAATTCCTCTTTCTACCCTTTCCAACTTTTACAAAAGAAAAATACAAATTATTAACTAGATTTGGGCTTGGACTTTCGTTGATAAGTCTGAAATGGCTTATCCCATTTTAAGGCATGGTTCCTATCAATGTCACCCTCTATAAAATTAGCCTTGTGCTCAAGGATAAATTTCGGAAAGCAGGAGCAAATAGAATTAGGAAATTCCCAAGTAGTCTCTTCTACAGAGAGTGCCACTACACTAGCCACTTATCAGAACCTGCTGCTGCCTTTCCTTCATGAACTGCTGGCATTGCTTCTGGGAGGCAACTCAGACTGCTTCAAAAATGAGGCCAGGGGGCAAGTTGGTGGCCTGGGTTCCCATGGTGACAGATTCTCTTAGTTGAGAGATATGCAAAACAGGGTGACATGATCTACTTGAATGAAATATATAACTGCTGAATAGGTGACTATCAAAGAGAAATTAGAATTGAATCAAATCATGAAGCAAGCTTTAAGCACATACTTATATTCTAAAAGGGCCCGATTAGAGAGAAAGACTTATCTAAACCAGAAAAGAACAAGTTCACGACATACAATGAACATTTAAAGGTATTTCTTTCTTTTTAAATATAGATATTAGAAGTATATAACATGAAAATATTCCTTATTTAAATTTACACCGTATAAATACTAACATAGTTAATCCTTGTTAATCCTAAGGCATATAAACTTAAAACAACTTGAGATAGAAATGGATTTGACCAGTACCATACAAGTCTGCACATAATTTGAATTTGCTTCTGAGTACAAGACGAAATTCAAGTTTCAAAGAATATTGTTACTTCGGTCAAGAGAATTATCAATGAATTAAACAAAACTCAACTATCCCATTTTAACATAACCATTGCTAAAAAACAAGGCAACTACACAGGTTGTACCAAAAAAGGGACCATCACATCAAAACAAGCAGCAATACAAGTTAGCAATATACACATTCTGTTCTACTAGCTAGATTTAGGAACTATGTTCTATAATGGCAAAAAAGGATTCTTGGTCTTCATTTACACAAAAGGACACTATGGTTCAGCTTTGACTCCAATATTTTAAACTTTATAACCTAATTTTTCTGCTTTAAGCTTGGCGACCACTCTTTCAAGCCTCCCAATCCGGTTTTCAAGATCAGAAGATATTTCTTCTATGCAAGAGCTTGCATATTTCCTTTCCACATCACTGACACCATCTCTATCACAAAATAAATTCTTGATTTTGACACCATTGTCGTCTTTGACACTTCTTGCTTCTTCAACAGGACTAGACACATTTTCAACTTCTTCATCACGAACACATGTACCTTCACTTGAAGAATTGGACAACTCAATGATCGGACCCTTTTGCTCAGAAAGACAACCCTCTCCTTCATCAAAATCGTTTCCTTGAGCAGCACAAGGGTCAGGTTTGGCAGTTGAAAAGAAATCAACACGCATCTTCATTATCTGTTCCTTCATCTCCAAAATTAGCCTTTCATTTTTTTCAAGTTTTTCTAACAAATCCTCTTTCACTTTAGAATGACGTCCACCCTCATTCCCATCATTTTTGGCAGTGCGTTGCTCCTCAATATGGAGTGCAGTTTGAATAATGGGGTTCTTTTTGTCCTCCACACTTAGGGTCCAATCAAAAACAACCTACAAATAAATGTCAAATATATTTACAACACATGTCATAAGAAAAACTAATTTATGCAAACGAATTTAAACAAAACAACTAAAAACACCTTGTTCTTTTTGAAAATGGACTCAATATTAACTGTCCTAATCTTGACCGAGGGCCTCTGCAAAATTCTTGGAAATTGTACCTGGCCATCTACATCTTCTAAGCCAAGACGACAAGCAACCCAAAGCTATAAAAATGAGAAATAAATTAAAATGTGAAAATCGATAACAACAATATACATCTTATGAAATGACTAATTACCTGAACAACTGCAACACAACCAGCTACGTGGAGACTACAAGAATTTTGGTTTTCTCGTAGAACCTTACATGCACGATTCAGACCACCAATCAAAAAATTATGAACTGAATCTGCCCAATTATAGTCGCTTAGGTTGTCAAGATTGTCTAAGATTTTGAAAGGCATATTTGTGACTGCCCTAGAAGTCCTAGGAAAATAAAAGACAGAAAGACAAAGTAACAAATACAACCTACTAACATTGTCCACATCATCATCACTACCTACACTGTTCTTAATCTTCTTAGTTATGTCTCCTAATGTAATTGTTTTCTTCTCAAACAATGAACCTACTACCCCACTTACATCACTATCAAACTGAACAGATTTACCTACCATATTAAGACCTAAGCATATACAAACATCATAAATAGATAAGTGCAACAAGTGTTGCCTAACACGAACAAATTTCCCATTTGCAACCCATCGATGCAAAACTTCCCTCAGCAAAGGACAATTTATTTCCAACACCTTCTCCACCTCCAAACACCATCTAAATGGTGTGTTACTTCAATCCGTTTACGGTGCCTGTCCTTGAGTACATTGTTGACTTCAACAATGTATTTGGTTTCACACCGATGCACAATTCTCACCTATAGTACCATACAAAAAGAAATTAGATAAATTATAAATAACAAACAGCTTATATCAATGTACACAACGATTGAAGATTGACCTGGTGATCCTTCTTCGGCATCTTCGCCTTTTTCCCCTTATTGCATGCTTCAGAAGAATTTTTCGCTTCATGTTTACCAACCATCTCAAAATTGCAACAAATGAACAATACTACACATATTAAAGAAAAAGATAAATGGGCATAAAATGTACCCCTGCAACATGCTTGCGAAATATACACCACATGTCATCACTAAAATGAACAAAAGTCATTGTTTATAATAAAATATTTCTAATGTCCTAATACAACAATCTCATTATTCAATCAACTATGAATAAACAAGCTTCATCTAATCATCCAATCCATATAATAAATATTCCTAAATAACAACCACAATATATTTTCTTTCATGAAACACATATCCAGATAGCAATCAAACATCACTGTAATTTGTACAAAAGCATCTCAGGTAGTCACTACATTTATAATGTAACAAGAACCCACTCCTATAAGATCAAAGTCACAAAAATTGACTCATCCTACATGCTTCCAAAAAATACACCACAGGTCATCACTTAACCGTTGAACGAAACTCAACGTTTAAAATACACCAAACTCATAATTAACACAGCTATCAATATACAAGCTTCAATACAGTAATGCAAATATTCATGCAATCCAAAAAATACACCAATCTCATAATTAACACAGCTATCAATATATAAGCTTCAATACACTAATGCAAATATTCATGCAATCCAAAACACATACCACTAACCATAAAATATGTTCTGTCAAACAGATGTTCACTACGGATCAAACAACAATGGAAGTTCTTACACGTGCATGTCAGCTTAATCAAATACGTTTCTACAGTTGTACAAAATAGAGAACAAAGCTCATCACTTAATTTAACAAAACTTATTACTTAAATGAACAAAACTCATGTTTACATAACTCAAGTAAAAATTCATGCCAGCCAAAACTTTTACACACAACAAAAACCTAACCAATTTTATCATATTCAGAAAGAAATAGGCCACAAACACAATCAACAAAGCCAAAATACTGAAACCCTACCATAACAACCACCATGTAAACGGCAAAAATTTATACTTTCCGGTTTTTACAACAATAAAATGATAAGGTTCTTCTAGGAAGATCAATTGAACTCGAAGAAGAATCAAGAATGGGTAGGGAATCCAAAGAATTGAATGGAATCTGAACAAACTTTATTGACGTAAAAGAGTGCCAAGAGATTACACTGAATGAATGAATTCCCCACTATTCTTTACAATCTGCTATATAGCAATAATTCTCTAACAGACTAAAACTTCCCAAAACTGAAAGTTCAACAGAATTAACCAACTCCCTATATCTCCTAATGACACGTGTCCCTCATCTAAACCATCAATAACAGTCCTAACAATCTGAATTAATGTCCTGCATCAATTCCTTCCCCTTAAGCAAGTCCTTGTCCTCAAGGACTGAAGTTGGGAAACTTCTTCTTCAATTCATAATAGAATTCCAAAGGTAGCATCTTCAGGCAGCTGATGCTTCCACTTAACTAGCACTTTGGTGACAGCCTTGTTACCCCTCTTCACAGTGGTTCTGTCAATGATAGCTTCAAGTTCCTTGATGACAGCTTCTTCTTCTGATAGTGGATAGTCCGTTGAAGTGTTTGCTTCCCCTACTGATTTCTTCAATTGTGAAACATGAAACACATTATGTATCAAGGAATTAGCTGGTAACTGGACCTTATAAGCCACAACACCAATCTTTTCAAGGACTGGATAAGGTCCATAGTATTTAGGAGCCAGTTTTGCGTTGCTTCTAAATGCCACAGAGATTTGTCTATACGGATGGAGCTTGACAAAAACCAAATCCCCAACTTGAAATTCCCTTTCTAATCTATGTTTATCTGCCAATTGTTTCATCCTCTCCTGTGCCCTCTTCATGTGAAACTTAGCCAGCTTGAGCATTTCCTCCCTCTTTTGTAAACTTTTGTCCACTAACTCCACTTTAGACTCTCCTGGAAGATATGGTAAATAAGTAGGAGGAGTCTGCCCATACACAATTTCATAGGGACTAGCTTTTATAGAACTGTGGTATGTGGTATTATACCACCATTCAGCCAAAGGAAGCCATTTGGACCACTGTTTAGGTTCATCACAACACATACACCTCAGGTATGTTTCAACACATCTGTTAACTACTTCTGTTTGACCATCCATTTGAGGATGGTAAGCAGTGGAAAGCTGGATTTGAACGCCTTGGAATGCCATAAACTCCTTCCAAAACTGGCTTACAAACACCGAGTCCCTATCACTTGTAATGGTAGTGGGAAACCCGTGTAGTTTGAAAACATTATCTAAGAAGCATTGGGCTACTGTTGCAGCTGTGTACGGGTGTTGTAAGGCCATAAAGTGGGCTGCTTTGCTCAATCTATCAACTACTACAAAGATAACTTGCTTATCAAAAGAGTTAGGTAATCCCTCTATAAAATCCATGGTAATATCCTGCCATACATGGTTTGGAACTGGTAATGGCTGCAGTAACCCAGGTGATGCAGCAGTATCATACTTGCTCCTCTGGCACACTTGACATTGTTGTACAAACCTCCTAACATCCTTAGTCATGCCCTTCCAATAAACTACTGATTTTACCCTATGAAGAGTAGAATCCCTGCCTGAATGTCCTCCACATGTAGTAGCATGTAACCATACCAGAATCTGTCTTCTTACTTCCTGGTCTCTACCAACTACCGATTTCCCTTTCCTTCTCAATTCTCCCCTCTGCCAAGAGAACTGCTTATGAGTAGCACTGTCAGCCTGTAACTCAGTGATGATCCTTTGTAAATCTGCATCCGTTTGCCAAGTGTTTATAATCGTATTTAATAACTAAAATGTAGGTTGATGAACGAGTAGAGCGGCACATTCCATCCTGGATAAGACATCAGCAGCGACATTCTCACGCCCTTGTTTATATTCAATATTGAAATCTAACTCAATTAGTTTAATTAGCCACCTCTGCTGGAATGCCGTAGACAACCTTTGATCCAGGATGTATTTCAGACTTTGATGATCTGTCCTTATAGTAAACTTCTTAGGCAATAAGTAGTGCCTCCATTTCTGTACTGCAAACACAACTCCTAGCAGCTCCTTCTCATATGTCAAAAGCGCTTGCTGTTGCTGGTTAAAGCTCCTACTAATGTAGGCTATAGGGTGTCGATCCTGCATTAAAACAGCTCCAACTCCTTGTCCTGATGCATCTACTTCAAGCACAAAATCTTTAGAAAAATTAGGTAAGGCCAGAACTGGTGCAGTGCTCAATTGGGTTTTTAATTTCTGAAAAGCACACTTGGCTTCTTCTGGCCAACTAAAACCATCCTTCTTCAGCATGTCATGCAATGGTTTGGCTATGGTGCTATACTGGTTCACAAATCTTCTATAATAGCCCGCTAATCCCAAGAATCCTCTTAACTGCTTCACAGATTGAGGTAAGGCCCATTGTTGTACAGCAATTATCTTAGCAGGATTTGTGGTCACACCCTCCTCTGTGATGAAATGTCCCAAATATTCTACCCTTGTAACTCCAAAGTAGCATTTGGATTTCTTGGCAAATAGAGAATGGGTTCTCAAAGTGGATAGGACTTGGTATAAATGAACCAAATGGTCCGCAAGACAGGTGCTATATACTAAAATATCATCAAAAAATATCAGGACAAATTTCCGCAAGAATTCCTGAAACATAGTATTCATGAGTCCTTGAAAAGTGGCAGGGGCATTTGTTAGCCCGAAGGGCATAACTAAGTATTCATAATGCCCTGAGTGAGTCTTAAAAGCTGTCTTGTGCACATCCTCGGCAGCCATTCAAACTTGATTGTAACCAGACCTCAAATCAAGTTTAGAAAAATTTTTGGAACCATGTAACTCATCTAATAACTGTCTACTAGAGGAATAGGAAACCTATTCTTTATTGTTCCTTTATTCAACTCCCTGTAATCAATGCAAAGTCTCCAGCCACCATCTTTTTTTCCAACCAAAACAACTGGGCTAGAGTAGGAACTGCTACTGTTCTGAATGATGCCAGATTTCAAGTATTCCTGTATGATTCCATCAATGATGTCTTTTTGTTGCTTTGCATATCTATAGGGCCTTTTATTCACAGGGTTTGTGCCTTGAACCAGCGGAATTTTATGATCATGTACAGCTCTTTTAGGGGGAAGAGTAGTTGGCTCCTGAAACACATCTTCAAAATCCAGCAATAACTTTTCAATGTTGTCAGGGATAGTAGTGGGATCAGCATGGGTTGATAAGGACTGCAATAAAGTGCCTTCTCCTGTTTCACACACCTGTAGCATGGACACGTGGACTCCAGCTGTAAGGGTCTTATGCAACCGCTGGTTCCTGACTGTCTTAAGTCTTGTACCTGGGGTTCCCCGCAATACAAGCTTTCTACCATGCACCACAAACTCCATGGTCAATTTCTCAAAGTTCCAAGTGATATCCCCTAATGTAATCAACCATTCTATACCAAGCACCATGTCGCAACATCCCAAGGGTAACAATAACATGTCATATTTGAAGGATGCATTATGCAGCAGCCAGGAAAATTCTTTGACCATACTGTTGACCTGCACCCGAGCTCCATCAGCCACCGTGACACTCAAAGGGTCCATGTTAGCAATTTCGCATCCCAGCTTCTTGGCCAAGTGGACATCTAAGAAATTATGAGTGATGCCACTGTCAATTAGGATATGCAAAGGTTTCTTTTTGAATAGGCCAGTGACCCTCATTGTTCGAAAGCTAGTGATTCCAGTCAAGGCATTAACTGAAATTAAAGGATCCCCCACATTGCTTGTACCTGTTTCTACCGCAGTTGGGGTTTCCTCATCAGAATCAGTGACCTCATCCAACTCCAAGACATGGATCTGTAATTTCTTGTGGGTTAGGCTATGAGCCGGGGTGAATGGTTCATCACAAAAGTAGCAAAGACCTTTGGCTCTCCTTTCATTCATATTAGCAGGGGTTAAACTTCTAGTAGTCTGTGTTTTGGGTCGACTGACGTCAAGGTTTTTGGGAGGGTTAGGTAATAAGGGTGGTTTAAGTTGTTTGGAGAATGGCTTAGTTTGAGAATTAGTGGTGTTCGCAGATTCATACATCTTGGCCAACGAAAAAGCTTTCATCACAGAGGTGGGATGGAACATCCTTACCATCATCTGCACATCCTGCTTCAATCCACCCAAAAAACAACTCAATTGATTGGCCTCAGAGAGTTCCACTTGAGAAACTAGTTGATCAAAAGCTTCATGATAGTCCTGAATAGAACTCTTTTGTCTTAATCTCATCAAGGCAGCCATCGGATCCTCGCATACCTCACCAAAACGAGAAATCAAGATCTTGGTGTACTCCTCCCAAGATGGAAGATTTGGTAAACCAACATTCTTGACATATGCACTGTGCCACTATAGGGCCTTGCCCTCAAAATGAACCACTGCCAAACGAACTTTGTAATCCTCCAGTGTACCATCAACAGAAAAGAAGGTTTCACATTGGATTAACCATTGTTTCACACCATCTCCATTGAAGCGAGGAAAATCTAGCCTAGCCAATCGTGTATGACAAGAGTAAGGGCGAGATTGAGTACCAATAGCGGGGGAAGTGTAGGTTTCACGGTTGCAGAACATCTCCTCAAGGTTGTTTTTCAGTGAAGCACCAATGTCCATGAAGCGGGCCTCCAATGAAGTTCCCATATCCAAGAAACGCGTCTCCATTGAAGCCTTGAAGCTGTCAAAGTCTTCACGAACAGAGCGTGTGTTGCCGGCCATGGCGAAAACGTGGTTTGGAAGGTCACCTTCTGATACCAATTGTTAAGGTTCTTGTAGGAAGATCAATTGAACTCATAGAAGAATCAAGAATGGGTAGGGAATCCAAAGAATTGAATGGAATCCGAACAAACTTTATTGACGTAAAAGAGTGCCAAGAGATTACACTGAATGAATGAATTCCCCACTATTCTTTACAATCTGCTATATAGCAATAATTCTCTAACAGACTAAAACTTCCCAAAACTGAAAGTTCAACAGAATTAACCAACTCCCTATATCTCCTAATGACACGTGTCCCTCATCTAAACCATCAATAACAGTCCTAACAATCTGAATTAATGTCCTGCATCATAAAACACAGCATAGGGCATGTAAAAGTAACGAACACTAAACCAATGCTCCAAACCTGGCAGCGCGCCCAACCACTGAGCTTCTTTCAAATACACAGTTGAAGAAGACTGCCTCCAAACCCAGCTAAGGATGACGGCAACGCAAAAACCCACTTTCGCAGCAATAACTGACACGGACGCCAAAATCAAACCCCGTAACCAGGTGAGTTCAATATAACCAACACAGAAACGACGACAGCACGACGGCACAGAGACGAAGCAGTGAACAGTATCGCGCCTGATACACCAACACAAATAGAAGAAACCATCACCACACTGGAAAACAAAAACCATATCGTTTGGGGAGGGGAAAACACCTTACGCTAATACGCTAATGGAAGAAAGCCACTTCCTTCGTAATGCCCTTACAAACTTAAGAGAGGGGACAACAGTTTCGAGGGGATGCCAAACGTTGCACATACTTTTCGAAAACGTGAGAAGAGAAAAGTCTGGGGAGGGGAAAAGATGGAGGGGAAAACACCTTACCCTAATGGAAGAAAGCCGCGCCCTTACAAACTCCACAGAAAGGGCAAAAGAACAGCTTCACCACTTCTCCCTAACCCTTTTTTCGTTCTCTGCGCAACGCCTTCTTCAACAACAGTGTGGAGCCCTTCACCCTAACCCTTTCTCGCTCTTCAGTGAAACGTTACAGAAAGAATGTGGAAAGGTGAGATGTGAAACGTTGGGCGAGGGACAAAGCAAAGCGTCGAAAAAATGAAAACCGTTCTCTCTTCGCTTTCCCGCCAACACTTGCTCTTCTATAAATAAAAAAAAAAAAAAAAAAAAAAATCAAATTTCACCTTTTGCCAGTGTCTTCTGTAAAAAAAAAAAATCAAATTCCACATCTGCCACTTAAGGGAATAAAATCGGAGTCAAATGGCAATCATATTATAATTTTTCTTGAAAAGAACATTTTTTCAAATTTTCTTTGAATTCAAAGTCAAAAGGAGACCACACATTCCACGTGATTTACTAAGCAAGCAGCAGAAAATAAACTTTAGACTGAACCCAACCAACAATCACTCTCCTTGGAGCAGGAAGCATTTCTTCTCAGAGAATCTAATCAGGCACAACAAATTAAGATAAGAAAACAAATCTTATCATATAATCATCCTTTGAAGTTTGAGATTAATTTTACTTAAAGTTGATCATATATGACCAGTGAATAAAGTGTTAATGCACATGTTAATATATATTGATCCTTATATTTCACACGCCCTAGCAAACTTTATTGTCTATTACAGTATTTTTCTTAAAAATTATTCCTAATATGATTTCTTTTAGTTGATTTTAAGAGCCCTTTATGCATAGGTTTTTAAATGGAGTTGATTTTACTTAACACTAATCCAATCATCAACATTACTTCTTCCTCTCATGTATATATTATTTGGTGAGCATTTTTCTTTTGTTGTGTGTGAAAGTGAAAATGTACAAGACAAAGTTACAAGAGCTTTGCCACAAGAGAAAATGGAGTTTACCAAGGTACTCTGGCATGAAAGATGGTCCAGATCATATACCAAGCTATAAGGCTTCTGTTCATGTCAATGGTTTCATCTTTACTTCTTCCAGTGCCACTAGTTCCCTTAAAGAAGCTGAAAACAAAGCTGCCATTGTTGCTTTCTTCCGCTTCTGTTCTGGTACCCCACTTCTGCCATGGTTGAACTACTGATTTTTATGATCTAATGCATGCAACAAGTCTAATTTGCCTTGCTAATGAGATATGCAATTATGATGCAAAAAAACTGAAATCATGCATGTGAACCTAAAGCTGGCAGGGATGGCAGGAACAGATGTTAATGCAGATTCTGGTTTTCATCTGACATGCTAGTGCAGATTCTCCCTATGCAGTACTTCAACAAGTCTAGAATGATATGAAGGAATGAACAACGCTCTCTAACCCTGCAAGAAAAGAACAGAACCTAAAATCACTCTTTGCACCTGTTGTGTTTCAGATTCGAGGTGCATACATGTTTCTCAAACTTCTATTCCCTGAGGGAATTGCAATACTACCTATTAGTGAAATAAGTAGGTTGTGTGAGATAGGAATTCCCACAAATGACATAAGATCTTTTATTTTAGTGAAAAGTTTGCTGAGTACCTACACTTGATGTTAAAAGTATCTTATGCATAAGAAGGAAAAAAATAAGAAGGATAAAAAATTAAATGAACTTCTGATGTGTAAGAGTTAACTGCAAAACCAACGAGTGACAAACAGACGCAGTTATGTGAAAAGAAAGGATGGAAGTGAATGAGAGTCAAAGCTCCCTCAAGCAAGAGAAACTCTATGCTCCAATTTTAAGGCATGGTTCCTATCAATGTCACCATGTGTAAAATTAGCCTTGTCCTCAAGGACAAATTCTGGAAAGCAGGAGCAAATAGAATTAGGAAATTCCCAAGTAGCCTCTTGCCAATTTAAATTCTCAATGTGTATAAATTCTAACATACTTAATCCTTGTTAATCGTAAGGCATAGAAAGTTAAAACAACTTGAGATGGAAATGAATTTGAATTAAACAATACACGTGCGGTACCAAAGCAGAACCAAACACACTTGGTAATTCTCTTAGATATTCTTTTAACCAGTTCCATACAAGTCTGCACATAATTTGAATTTGCTTCTGAGTACAAGACAATATTCAAGTTTCAAAGAATATTGTTACTTCGGTCAAGAGAAATATCAATGAATTAAACAAAATTCAACTATCCCATTTTAACATAACCATTGCTAAAAAACAAAGCAACTACACAGGTTGTACCAAAAAAGGGACCATCGCATCAAAATAAGTAGCAATACAAGTTAGCAATCTACACATTCTGTTCTATTAGCTAGATTAAGGAACTATGTTCTATAATGGCAAAAAAGGATTCTTGGTCTTCATTTACAAAAAAAGGACATTTTGGTTCAGCTTTGACTCCAATATTTTAAACTTTATAACCTATTTTTTCTGCTTTAAGCTTGGCAACCACCCTTTCAAGCCTCCCAATCCGGCTTTCAAGATCAGAAGATATTTCTTCTATGCAAGGGCTTGCATATTTCCTTTCCACATCACTGACACCATCTCTATCACAAAATAAATTATTGATTTTGACTCCATTGTCGTCTTTGACACTTCTTCTTGCTTCTTCAAAACTTAATGATGGAAAAACAACAGATACAGGACTAGAAACATTTTCAACTTCTTCATCACGAACACATGTACCTTCAGTTGAAGAACTGGACAACTCAATGATTGGACCCTTTTGCATTTCATCAAAATCATGTTCTTGTTTTCTCTTAATCTTGCAAGTAAAACCAGGTGGTGGGCCACAGGATAGGCTGCTCTCTTTCTTCACATATAATGATATTGGTAACGCATGTTTTGAGCTACTTTCAACACAATCATAATGTTTGCTTCCTTCCTTACTTTGATTTGATTGCTTCCACCAATGATAGTACCTAGAACTGACATTTGGCTTTTGGCGGGCAGATAATACAATGTACAAATTTGTATCTGTTACTGGCTCACTATAACTTATCCAAGGATTCTCATTGTGAGGTACTAGCATACCAGGAATGTCTTGATCCATCCCAAACTGCATAGCAACACGATTTGGGCAGTAATGCTCTACACATTCCATACCCACCAACTCTGAGAGTCTCATGCAGCGAGCAAAGGATTCTAATTCATCATCAAAATTGGGATTTTTGCATACCCACTTGTCATTTTCATTGTAAAGCTGAAGAGGAGGAGAATTCACAAATGGACACCAAATAAAGTCATTTCCAGCTCTTGAAGAGTCCAAAATCAATTTTAAGTTGTCATGTTTAGCCATTTTCACTGTGTGCCATTTAGCCATCAAGAGTTGACCTTCCTCAACTACTTGAGGAGACGGCTGCAACAAGGGAAATCTCTCCAATGCCCAAACTTGGACCAACTGAAAAGGAGCCCACAATGTAACTTCTAACTCCACAGTTGTGACAATTCTGATTTTGTTATTCAGCAAACTCAAATCCCTGTAAATGTTGGCTAAGACAGCAGGGGCAAGAGCTAGTTTAGTTCCTCTTGCTAAATGTATAGCAATAGGAAAAACACTTTTCAGAATGGATTTATATGATCTACCAGGGAAAACAAACCTTGACAACCACAAAGACAAGAATGCCTCATGTTCCACATGGTTCTCATTACTCATGAAATACCTCATCCATGGATGATGATCTGCCCTTTTGGCCTTTGTTTTGAAAAACATCCTAAACACAGTAATCAAATATTGTTCTACTTCCTTTTCCTCATCACTCGCAAGAGGTCTAGAGAAAGGCTCTCCCATGACAGAGTAACCCCAACAAACATTCAGGTCCTCCAGGGTTATAGTTGCTTCTCCCCATGAAAACACAAACGTGTTAGTCTTTGAACACCACCTTTGTGCAAGCTCAAGAATCAAGTCATCATTTCTACGGATAAGAAAAGTAGAAGCTTTGATAGCTTGGTCTATCCCAGCCTTTATCCACATATATTGTTGAACCCATGTATTCCATTCTTGATGTGGAGGACACCATCCGCTGTATATCACTTCTAGAGGCAGCTTTGCATGGTTGGAATCAACAGTGGCTGTTCTTCCAGAAGAGAACATGTAATGAGGAGGATTCGCGGAGCCTTCCATGCAGGGTTTGATAAAATAAGCAGTTCTGCGAATTGGGTTTTCACCAGATAATGGTGAAACCATGAGTTCTTCTTTTGCTTCAATAATATTGTCCGGTGATGGCTCCATACTCTATTGATGAAAATCAGCAAGTACCTGAAAACACAGAAAGAAGAGTTACATCAATCAACCAATGGATAAGAAACAACCGAGTCCAGATTCTCTACTGATTTTTTTGGTGTTGTACTCTGCTGAGCATTAAAAATACTGTACTGATATTTTAAATATCTTTTTAATATATTTTAAAACGTGAAAATAAGTGGTAATCAATGTATTATGAAGGCATAGTAGAGGAACAGCACAAAAAAATCAACAGAGAATCCAAATTCGAAACAACCCTACTGAAAAGGACCTTTGAACTTACAAGTTTTTTGCTTTTTTATTTTCTTTAGAACATGGCTTGCACGTGATCAGAGGGAAGCTTATACTATTGATATTTGAATAAGATTTCGTGGCTCACAGAACAACACAACCTTCACTTTGTTTGAGTAGAATTCTCTGAACCCAAAAAAGAGTGTGAGAACTGAGAACAGAGAATTTGAAAAGTTTGAGTAATGTGACATCATATGTCATTGAATTAAAAGAAATTGCACAGTTGATTATTCATAGACCTGGGTATTTAGTGAAGTCAAGAATATATGGGTATCTGTGTGATAATTGGCAGTCATCTCAGTAAATTGGTTTGCTATAACATATGCCACAGGATTGAACTTGCATATTCACAGTCCTGTTATAAAAGTACAACATTTATTACTTGTTAGTTTACAAAAATTTACATTCTCTTACCAGTTTGAGCTATCACAGTCAAAAAGTATTAGATAGTAATACTCAATAGTATAAACAGGGACTCACTATAATGGTGACAACACAAGACTCTTCATCAAGAATTATGTTACGATATTGCAAATCATTGTGGAAAAATCCTATGCATGGCCTATTGCCTGATAATTCATTTTCCAAAGTAGATATTTCCTTATCCAAACTGTTCAATATAAATGCTTCAACAATTTCGGGAGAACTCAAGCGTTTGGCTTCCTTGTGCCAATCTCTGAAGCAATAAAATAAATGTATATTAGAAATGATCAAATTGTACTGATAAATTCATATGTTTATCAAAATGTGCAATAGTTATATAAGTAGTTTATATAACTATTGGCCCATGATTTGCCTAAAAGAAAATACAACACAGAAAATAACATAAAATAGTTTATCTCAATCTCCACAATCCCTATCTCATGAAACTAGAACAGTGTAACAACACTGTCATTGCAAGTTTCCCTATCAAACATACTCTCCCAAAAGCAAACAATAAAATTACCAAAATAACAAAAAAAAAAGAAGAAAGAACGACGAATAAAAAGGAAAGTTTGCATTAACTGCTTCAACCTTGCATTACAGGTTTGTTGTTCTAGGCTATATAAACAACGCAATCCCCTTTACCCATGCCAACTTCCAGTACTCACCAGACATGAACAAGTACAATCCCCAACCAACAGATATCAAAATAGTAAAATCCTAAAACTGAACCAACATACTCGTAAATGAAAGTAGAAAGTTTTTGCTAAAGAATAGACAGATAACTCTGACATCATATGAACGATAAACTTGTAATATTAGAGAAATTATAGGCAGGAGGAACCAACTAATTAGGTCCAGACACGAGAAAAAAAAATACCTAGCCAACTGTAGGAATATAATCTTCTGAATTAGAAGATCGTTCTCAACTTCTGCTCCTAACGTGCAAATGAAGAAAGTGAACCTATAACTAGATGAAATGAATCAAATCAGAATAAGATGCCAAATCTTAATCAAATTTTTACAAACTACTCAATAACAATAAGAAAAATCCTAACCACTAATTTATAATGGAGGATCAACGAAAATGCAGCAAAACCACCGTCGCAATGTGTATGTTGATGTTCTTGTACATCTATGGCTACTATACCTACACAATGCTCATGGCTACTGTACTAGCACAATGGGAAACTAATGGTTGAAGAAATAGAAAAAAAGAAATGAAAGAAGTTTAAAGTTGCACAATCAGAATACTCTTAGAGTACTATTACAGTAACATTCATCCATGAAAGATCATAATATCATGTTTACATGATTTATAGTTATATTTATATAAAAAAAATGTTACTATAATAGATGAAATTATGTACTATAACATTTTAAATAAATATAATTAAGAAAATATTATTAAAGATAACAAATTATGCAGAGAACAACTAATTATAAATAATTTTCAAATTAATTTGTATTTAATTAATTTTTTATAGTGTTAATAACATTTTATTAAAAAATATTATATAATAAATTAATTTTTCTATAGTAGCATTTTTAAAAATGTTACAATATTACTGTTAACGTTACTGGCATGCAAGACAATGGCGGACCTAAAAAAATAATAAAATTTATTGAGATATTATTTTTCTCTTTCATTGCAAGTTTTTCACGTTTATTGAGATATTTATTATTCTTTATCTCTTTAGTTTTTTGATTAAAAACAAAACAGAAAGTTAAACATAAATTCATTCTCTCACTCTCACGTTCTCTTCTAAAATAAAAAAATGTAATTTTCTCATTTCTCTTGATAGAAAAATATTAATTTGAAATTCAGTTTTTTTTTCATCTTATGAGTTTTGTATATTTATTTTTTTATAAATATAAAAAGAAAAGTTATGTACTATATGTTTTTTCATAATCATTTTTAATGATGACTTGATTATCATATTTTTTTAGTAATTACGTCTCTCAATTTTGTATTAGATTTTGATAAATTACTTTTTAGATTTTGATAAATTACTTTTTAGTCTTAATTTTTTTAAAATATGTATTATTGATGAAAAATAAAATAATAGATTCATTTGTTTTATTAAGTGATAAAAGGAAGATACCTTTCAAGATGAAAACAATACAAATCTACTTCTTCACCTATTTTTCAAGCATGATACTAGGAATTCAATTATTGAATTAAATGATCATTTCTTAAGATTCAAAGAATTGTAAGTAAAAAATTTCATATTAATTCTTTTAAATTATAAGCGAAATGTTTTATATTAATTCTTTAGAACTTATTATAAGAAAACATTTTCAAATATGAGAATATTCAGGAAAAGAGATGGAGTTAGAAAAACTTATTTAAAATGAATTTCATATCAAATACAATTTCAAAACTATAATTTTTTTAAGAAAAAATATACAAGGATTTCAATACTAAATTGTATATACTTTAGTTCTATTAGTAATAATAATTAAATATATAAGATTTAAGTATATTATTTTGGCCTCTCCAGACTTATTTATCAAGATCCACCATATAGGCGCTATCGTGCCTGTGTGTATGCATTTTCTAAATATGAATGATAATATGTTAGTAAGTAACAATAATGTAATGTTATTAAGTTAATATATAAAATAAATTTATATTTATAAAAAATAAAATGAAATGAATAGAGAAATTAATTGTTGATGAATAAAAAAGAAAAAAAAATAGTTTTATAAAAAATAGGTAAAAATAATTTTAATAATTTTAATAAATAATTATATTGTAAATAGTAAAATTGGAATCATGAGATGTGGATACAAAAGAAAAAAAATCCTTTTTATATATTGTTATAAATTTATCATAACATTTTAAAGAAAATATAATTATGGAATATACACAGTATCATTTTTAATACTTTTAATAAATATAACTAAAAAAATGTTACTAATGCTAGTAATTGATGTAGTGTATATATATTAATTAAATTTTTATTTAGTATCATTTATTTAGAAATGCAACAATATTACGTTCTATTATTTATTATTTATAGTAATATTTATATTTAAAATATTATTATAGTATGTAAAATTTATATATTGTAACATTTAAATAAATGTTACTAAGAAAATATTACTAAAGATAGGAAATGGAGTAGTGAATTAATTAGAAGAAGATATTTTTCAGTAGACAAGTGAAATCAACTTTCTAACTAGTTTTAACAAAGCTAAAAGGCCAAATTTCTAAATATAGCCCTTTTTAGTGTATATGTTTTAATTAAACAACAGTAACAATCCCTTTTAAAAAAACATGTTTTCAAATTTTCTTTGAATTCAAAGTCAAAAGCAGACCATACATCCCACGTGATTTTCTAAGCAAGCACCAGACAATAAAATTTGGACCGAAACCAACCACCAATCACTCTTCTTCATGCTGGGAGCATTTCTTCTCAGAGAATCTAATCAGACACAATGAATTAACATAAGAAAAAACAATCTTATCAGATAATCATCCTTTAAAGTTTGAGATTAATTTTACTTAAAATTGATCATATATGATAAGTGAGTAAAGTGTTAATGCACATGTTAACATACATTGATCCTTATATTTCACATGCCTAAGCAAACTTTGTTGTCTATTACAGTATTTTTCTTAAAAACTATTCCTAATATGATTTCTTTTAGTTGATTTTAAAAGTCCTTTATGCATAGGTTTTAAAATAGAGTTGATTTTACTTAAAACTAATCCAATCATCAACATTAGTTCTTCCTCATATGTATATATTATTTGGTGAGCATTTTTGTTTTGGTGTGTGAAAGTGAAAATGTACAAGACAAAGTTACAAGAGTTTTGTCACAAGAGAAAATGGGGTTTGCCAAGGTACTCTGGCATGAAAGATGGTCCAGATCATATACCAAGCTTTAAGGCTTCTGTTCATGTCAATGGTGTCATCTTCACTTCTTCCAGTGCCTCTAGTTCCCTTAAAGAAGCTAAAAACAAAGCTGCCATGGTTGCTTTCCTCAACCTCTCTTCTGGTACCCCACCCCTTTTCCTTTGTTGGTTTTATTTGTTTCCTTGGAAAGTTGGTTTCTTTACTGTTTTTTCTTGATGAAGATGAAGTCTTGAAGTAGGGAATTCCTTTTATGTAAAGAGAGTTGTCAGATTTATTCCTTAGATTGTTCTGTGTTTGTGTTCATATACAATCATAGATTATTATAACAGTTTTCAGGAGTTATTTGAGATTTTGGGTTGGAAACGATCACTTTGTTCTGTGAAATGGTTTGAGAAACTACAAAACTGTTTGGTCGAAAGTAGACTATGAGTTGCACTTTAGTCTAAATTAGCACTGACAATGACATTTTTTTCTAACCTTAATTGATTTCATAATAGACAAGTAGAATTTAATGATCAAATTCAGCAATTCTAAAATTATTTAAATCAATACTAATGAAAACCCTTTGTTTAGTTTTCATTCTTAATTCTCAATATTATGGCTTCATATCACAGGGTAGAAGTTGTTGACCTAATTTTGTTCAATTGTGCACCAATTAATTTTGTGCTTTATGACGTTCTAGGATCTTCAACACAAATTTCTGAAAGCTGTACACAAGAGCAAATTAGGGCCGTGAAACCTAAGGACAGTTCAATTCCAGCACAATCTTCAGTTATTAGAAATGGTGAATGATGACTTTCCTTCTTACTTTTGAACTTAGTTTGCAAGCTTTGCTGTATGTGGATTCTAAACATCTAGTAAAGAAAAACAATACTTTACTTTTATTTTCCTTCTAGTTCCATTCTAATGAACAATATATTCTCATCAAACCCTCCAAAAACATGGTTGCATTCATTCTGGCTTTGTAAATTTAGAAAGCTATAAGGTGTAAAACGCATACAAGATTAATTTTAGAAATGACTTATGTCAATCCTAATGTCTAGTATTTCAAAGCTAAAAGGAAAAATTTGTAAATATAGATTTTTTTAGTGTGTATGTTTTAATTAAACAACAGTAACAATCCCTTTTAAAAAACATGTTTTCAAATTTTCTTCGAATTCAAAGTCAAAAGACACACATTCTATATGATTTTCTAAGCAAGCAGCATAAAATAAACTTTAGACTGAAACCAACAACAATCACTCTCCTTCATGGAGGAAGCATTTCTTCTCAGAGAATCTAATCGAACACTATGTATTAAGATAAGAAAAAACAATCTTATCATATAATCATCCTTTAAAGTTTGAGATTAATTTCACTTAAAATTAATGATATATGATAAGTGAAAATAAAGTGTTAAATGCACATGCTAACATATATTGATCCTTAGAATTCACATGTCCTAGCAAACTTTATTGCCTTTTACAATAATTTTCTTAAAAACTATTCCTAATATGATTTCTTTCAATTGATTTTAAAAGTTCTCTATGCATTGGTTTTAAACTGGATTTGATTTTACTTAAAACTAATCTAATCATCAAGATTAGTTCTTCCTCTCATGTATGTATTATTCGATGAGCATTTTTTCTTTTGTTGTGTTTGAAAGTGAAAATGTACAAGACAAAGTTACAAGAGCTGTGCCACAAGAGAAAATGGGGTTTGCCAAGGTACTCTGGCATGAAAAGTGGTCCAGATCATATACCTAGCTTTAAGGCTAATGTTCATGTCAATGGTGTCATCTTCACTTCATCCAGTGCCTCTAGTTCCATTAAAGAAGCTGAAAACAAAGCTGCCATGGTTGCTCTCCTCAGCTTCTGTTCTGGTACTCCACCTCTTCTCCTTTCTCAGTTTCCTTGGAAAGTTGGTTTCTTTACTGTTTTTTCTTGATAAAGATGAAAGTCTTGAAGTAGTGAATTCCTGTTTTGTGAAGGGAGTTGTCTACTTTATTCCTTAGATTGTTTGTGTTTGTGTTCATATACAATCATAGCTTATTATTACAACAATTTTAAGGAGTTATTTGAGATTTTGGGTTAGAAACAATCACTATGTGAAATGGTTTGAGAAACTATAAAGCTCTTTGATCAGAAGTAGACTATAAGTTGCAATTGAGTTCAAGTTAGCGCTAACGATGAATTTTTTTTCTAACCTTAATTGATTTCATAACAAACAAATTGAATTTAAGGATGAAATTTTGGCATCTATCTTATATTCTAAAACTATCTAAATCAATGCTGCAAAAATCTTTTCTTTAGTTCTCATTCTTAATATCATGTCTTGTATTAACAAAATGATGCAGAAAACAATACGATGGTAGAAACTAGTAATATTACACTAAGTTCATACAATAGGGTAGAATTTGTTGACCTAACTTTATACAATTGTGCACCAATTAATTTTGTTCTCTATTATGACCGCCTAGGATCTCCAAGACAAACTTCTAAAGACGATACAAAAGAGCAAATTAGAGCGGTGAAACCTCAGCAAAGTTCAACTCCAGCACAATTTTCAGTTATTATAGATGGTGAATGATGCCTTTCCTCCTTACTTTTTGAACTTAGTTTGGAAGCTCTGCTGTATATCGATTCTTGTTGCTAGTTCACTTGACAAAGATCAAATGTATTCAATGCATTCTTGTCTCTGTGTATCTTCTGCAAATGACTTATGGCAATCCTAATGTCTGGTATTTCAAAGGTTATTTTTATCTTTATTTCAATGTTATTGTTATCTTTATCTCAATGAACAAACATTTTCAATGACTTTCAGAGTCATAACTACAATAGTTTCTACATATATTAATAACAAAAAACTACTAATGAACTTATTCTAACAGTAAACTCAAGCTCATTGTATTGTGGTGGAATCTTTAGAAGTTTTTTGTTGACTTCCTTTCATTTTATTCACTACTGTATTTGCATATCTACGATAGTTATGCTATGATTGTTACCATTTTCTGTTTCCATTTCATCATCTAACAACATCACTCAACTCAATTCTCTAGATATGGACTGTATTCACAAAATTCATCTGCAGAACAATGCTCGAGTGAACAATCTTCATCCACCTGTGTTTGCATGTAAAACTGAGGATCTGCCTCCAGCAAATGACTTTAAGGCCACAGTGCTAGTTGATGGGCATTCTACTGAAAGTCCTTCGTTTACCAACACTATAAAAGAGACAGAGCGAGCTTCTGATTCAATTTTATTATCACCTGACATATTTCAGATGGCAAGTGTCCTTTTAATGTCTAACATTGTTACTAACTAAGAAGAATGTTGGAGAAAAAAAAATATGAGGACCTATATAGTTCAACTACCAAGAGGGAACTCTATTTTGTGTATTTTTCGTGCAGCTACAGTTTTAAAACTTGCTGTGACCAAGAAATACGTACAAACAAAAAGTAATATGACAAATTAGTTAAATTTCCATCTTAGTTCCTAATCTTTTACAGTTATCCTTTCATGAGGAAAACATTTATTAAAAGTGAATATGTTTTATACTGATGTTTTCCAGGTTAAAAATATAGAATGTCTTAGTAAGTTTCTTTTGTCTTATCTTTTTTAGAATGTCTTTACATAAAAAAATTCTGTTTAAAAATAGTTGTTCGATCTCTATATTATATATAATATCTGAATGTTTACTTATTATTCGGTGTGAAGAAAATTTTATGTATGGAAGGCATTTAGATTTTAAATTGATCAACTTCGTTCAAAGGTCAAATCTATTCTTGTGTTCACATGTATGTTCGTGTGTTCTGTCTTCATTAAAAATTGCTACAATTGAATATGGAGTTGTATCCTCTTATCCAGGGTGACTCTGATTCATTCAAGACTTCACTAATGAAATTAACTGAGAGAGAAGGCTTTCACAAACCAACATATAAAACTATGCAGGCTGGTTCTCCCTACAGGCCAACTTTCTTCTCTACCTTGGAAGTAGAGGGTGAGGAATTTCATGGAAAGGGATGTAGATTCAAGAAAGAGGCAGAAGAGGATGCTGCAAAGATTGCTTACATTGCCTTAAAAAAGTGTAAGTTCATTGTCCCACTTCATTGGTGCACATCCCTTATTTTGCTTCCATGCATAAGAAACACTCAGAAAATTTTGATATATCACCAAAAACTTTACCTCTACTTTTGTGTATTTTGAATGACCTGAACTTAAATCATGACTTCTATTTAAGGCATGACATCTACTTAAATCATGACATCTCAAACGTTGGATGATGGTTCTAGATCAATTATACTATTTTGTGAAGTCCTAATATAAATTTTACAACAATTAAATGACCTTATGGAGACTCTCCCACTCACTATTTTTAATTTTTTACTACCAGTGATGTGTGATCAACATGATTTTGCTAAGAATATTGTGCAGCGAAAGAGAAGTCCAAGGTCACTTCATCGTACAAACGGTAATGATGCTGATGCTCCTCCCGGTTTTCCTCCGAAACCTGGTGGCACTGTGTATACTGAAAAATCTAGTGATTATGCTTCAAATGCTAGGAAAGGTAACAGTGATGCTAATGTGCCTTCTGATTTTCTTGTTAAACGCTTGAAAACTGTTCCTTCTGGAAATTATGCTCAAGATGGTTTCAAAGATAATGAAGATATTGATGCTGAAGTTCCAGCAAGATGTAAAAATTTGTTCAACCAGACTTCTTCAGCCTCTACTGTTGATTACGAAAATGCTAAAAGAATGTCACCACAGGCAAAACTGGTTGGGAAAGATACTGTTGAACCATTGATTTTGAAGGAAGAGGTTGAAGATGCAAGTGGGAGCAAAGAAGCAACGCTGTCTATTGAGGGAGTGACCCTATCTGGGGCTCAAGGTGAAAGCTATAATTGTGTATCTGGAATGAATGTAATAGATCAACATGATTTTGCCAAGAATATTGTGCAGCGAAAGAGAAGTCCAAGGTCACTTCATCGTACAAATGGTAATGATGCTGATGTTCCTCCCGGTTTTCCTCCGAAACTTGGTGGCACTGTGTATACTGAAAAATCTAGTGATGATGCTTTAAATGCTAGGAAAGGTAACAGTGATGCTAATGTGCCTTCTGAATTTCTTGTTAAACGCTTGAAAACTGTTCCTTCTGGAAATTATGCTCAAGATGGTTTCAAAGATCAGGAAAATATCAATGCTGAAGTTCCAGCAAGATGTAAATATTTGTCCAACGAGAGTTCTTCAGCCTCTACTATAGATTACAAAAATGCTAAAAGAATGTCACCACAGGCAAAACTGGTTGGGAAAGATAGTGTTGAACCATTGATTTTGAAGGAAGAGGTTGAAGATGCAAATTGGAGCATAGAAGCAAGGCTGTCTACTGAGGGAGTGAGCCTATCTGGGGCTCAAGGTGAAAGCTATAATTGTGTATCTGGAATGAATGTAATCGATCTTGAACAGAGAATCAAAAAACTGGAGACAGTGATTGAAAAATTAAAGATAACAAAATTTGGTCACTGTTGAAAAAATTATTAGCTTATCAAACCAAAACCTTACTACTTGTTAACTTGTATTTCCTTTTATATATATTTGCAGAATAACATGACATGAATGTTCAGAAAAACAAGTTTAACATGATACTATTACTATAGGATCTTAGTTAGCACTGGTACACTTCCTAGAAAGATTTCACAGCATTACAGAGCCAATGCAATTAGACATAATTCAGCATCCTTCTGGCCTTTTAGACTAAAAAAAACGATATTCATTTCGTTGATAAGTCTGAAATGGCTTATCCCATTTTAAGGGATGGTTCCTATCAATGTCACCCTGTATAAAATTAGCCTTGTCCTCACGGACAAATTCTGGAAAGCAGGAGCAAATAGAATTAGGAAATTCCCAAGTAGCCTCTTGCCTATTTAAATTCACAAACTGTATAAATTCTAACATAGTTAATCCTTTTTAATCTTAAGGCATATAAACTTAAAACAACTTGAGACAGAAATAGATTTGAATTAAACAATGGACGTGAGGTACAAAAGCAGAACAAATACACTTGGTAATTTTCTCAGCTATTCTTTTAACCATTCCATACAAGTCTGCACATAATTTGAATTTGCTTCTGAGTACAAGACAATATTCACGTTTCAAAGAATATTGTTACTTCGGTCAAGAGAATTATCAATGAATTAAACAAAATTCAAATATCTCATTTTAACGTAACCATTGCTAAAAAACAAGTAAAGGCAAACTACACAGGTTGTACCAAAAAGAGGGACCATCGCATCAAAATAAGCAGCAATACAAGTTAGCAATCTACACATTCTGTTCTACTAGCCAGATTAAGGAACTCTGCTCTATAATGGCAAAACAGGATTCTTGGACTTCATTTACAAAAAAGGACACTATGGTTCAGCTTTGACTCCAATATTTTAAACTTTATGACCTAATTTTTCTGCTTTAAGCTTGGCAACCACTCTTTCAAGCCTCCCCATCCGGCTTTCAAGATCAGAAGCTATTTCTTCTATGCAAGAGGTTGCATATTTCCTTTCCACATCACTGACACCATCTCTATCACAAAATAAATTCTTGATTTTGTCTCCATTTTTGTTGTCTTTGACACTTCTTGATTCTTCAGCTCTTAAGGATGGAAAAACAATTGATACAGGACCAGAAACATTTTCAACTTCTTCATCACCAACACATGTATCTTCACTTGAAGAACTGGACAACTCAATGACCGGACGCTTTTCCATTTCACCAAAATCATGCTCTAGTTTTCTCTTAATCTTGCAAGTAAGACCAGGTGGTGGGCCACATGATAGGCTGCTCTCTTTCTTCACATATAATGATATTGGTGACGCATGTTTTGAGCTTCTTTCAACACAATCATAATGTTTGCTTCTTTCCTTACTTTGATTTGATTGCTTCCACCAATGATAGTACCTAGAAGTAACACTTGGCTTATGGCGGGCACATAACGCAATGTACAAATATGTATCTGTTACTAGCTCACTATAACTTGTCCAAGGTTTCTCTTTGTGAGGTACTAGCATACCAGGAATGTCTTGATCAATCCCAAACTGCATAGCGACACGATTAGGGCAGTAATGTTCTACACATTCCATGCCCTCCAACTCTGAGAGTCTCATGCAGCGAGCAAAGGATTCTAATTCATCATCAAAATTGGGATTTTTGCATACCCACTTGTCATTTTCATTGTAAAGCTGAAGAGGAGGAGAATTCACAAATGGACACCAAATAAAGTCATTTCCAGCTCTTGAAGAGTCCAAAATCAATTTCAAGTTGTCATGTTTAACCATTTTCACTGTGTGCCATTTAGCCATCAAGAGTTGGCCTTGCTCAACTACTTGAGGACACGGCTGCAACGAGGGAAATCTCTCCAATGCCCAAACTTGGACCAACTGAAAAGGAGCCAACAATGTAACTTCTAACTCCACTGTTTTGACAATTCTGATTTTGTCATTCAGCAACCTCAAATCCCTGTAAATGTTGGCTAAGACAACAGGTGCAAGAGCTAGTTTAGTCCCTCTTGCTAACTGTATGGCAATAGGAAAAACACTTTTCAGAATGGATTTATATGATCTACCAGGGAAAACAAACCTCGACAACCAGCAACACAAGAATGCCTCATGTTCCACATTGCTTTCATTACTCATGAAATACTTCATCCATGGATTATGATCTGCCCTTTTGGTCTTCGATTTGAAAAACATCCTAAACACAGTAATCAACTCTTGTTCTACTTCCTTTTCCTCATCACTCACAAGAGGTCTAGAGAAAGGCTCTCCCATGACAGAGTAACCCCAACACACATTCAGGTCCTCCAGGGTTATAGTTGCTTCTCCCCATGAAAACACAAACGTGTTAGTCTTTGAACACCACCTTTGTGCAAGCTCAAGAATCAACTCATCATTTCTACAGATAAGAAAAGTAGAAGCTTTGATAGCTTGGTCTATCCCAGCCTTTATCCACATATATTCATACTTTTGTTGCATCTGTTGAACCCATGTATTCCATTCTTGATTTGGATTATGCCATCCCCTGTATATCACTTCTAGTGGCAGCTTTCCGGGATTGGAAGCAACTGTTGCTGCTCTTCCAGAAGAGAACATGTAATGAGGAGGATTTGCTGAACCTTCCATGCAGGGTTTGATAAAATAAGCAGTTCTGCGAATTGGGTTTCCACCAGATAATGGTGAAACCATGAGTTCTTCTTTTGCTTCGATAATAGCGTTCTGTGATAGCTCCATACTATATATGCAAATCAGTAAGTACCTGAAAACACAGAAAGAAGAGTTACATCAATCTACCAATGGATAAGAAACAACCCTACTGAAAAGGACCTTTGAACTTACAAACTTTTTGCTTCTTTCTTTTCTTTAGATCATGTCTTGCACTTTATCAGAGGGAAGCTTCTATTACTGATATTTGAATAAGATTTCGTGGCTCACAAAACAACACAACCTTCACTTTGTTTGAGTAGAATTCTTTGAACCCAAAAAAGAATGTGAGAACTGAGAACAGAGAATTTGAAAAGTTTGAGTAATATGTCAGCGTTTGAGTTCTTCCTCGGAACATGTAGTCATCAAATGTTCCACACGTCACTTTTAATTGAAGACAGCACTTGGATTAAGGAGATTTTTATTTTTTTTAACTATTATAACTCCTTTAATTTCT
>Ga0214544_1000689_pt1 | contig 64968 bp, 24 predicted proteins | sample CNSS3metaG_FD_160074 | JGI IMG/M metagenome (GOLD analysis project Ga0214544, IMG submission 160074) | Root nodule microbial communities from cowpea collected in UCLA plant growth center, Los Angeles, California, USA - CNSS3 | ecosystem: Host-associated > Plants > Roots > Nodule | place: USA... | reverse complement strand
AGGTAAAGGATTAGTAGAGGATAAAGAAGAGAACAAAGATTTGTTACCAGTAATATGATCAGTGGCTCCTGAATCAAAAACCCAAGGATTAGTAGACACGCGGCTTCGAATGCGGCTTCGAATGGCGCGTGAGGGATGATCAAAACTGTATGGTCGCCGGTCGGAACTAACACTCCGGCGACGACAACGGTGGTGGCGACTTCGGCAGCGGCTCCGGCGACGGCTCCGGCAGCGGCTACGGCAGCGTCTCCGGCGACGGCTCCGGCGACGGCTCCGGCGACTACTCCGGCGACTACTCCGGCGGCGGCGCCGGCAGTGGCGCCGGCGGCTCCGGTGGCAGCAGCGGCGGTGGCGGCAGAGGTGGAGGCAGCGATAGCGGAAAAAAAAACCTTAAGCTCTAGATACCATGTTGAGAATAAAGAAGATAGGGATTGAGATTAATCTCCCTTGTGTATAAACCACACATAGGGTAATCTATATATAATAGAGAGAGGTACAAGTAAAAAGAGTAACTGAAAATAAAAAGATTAAATAGAAGATATTGTTTGATATTGTGGTTATCAATATCTAACAATATCTTAATAATATCAAACTATATCTAACACATATGATAATGATTAGACCTATAATTACAAAGATGCTAATTAAATAAGAAAGCAAAATCATAAAATAAAAAGCATTATCAAGGATATTCTAAAATATTATAAGATATAAAAAAATATCATGAGATATTTGTTAGATTTCCTAATAGCTACTACCTAATGAAGCACTAGAATATGTGTCAAAGGGTATGTGCACCAGTATGTTCAGCATCTAAACATAAAGCTGATACTTACTGGTCATGTTGCCTCTCAACCCAGACTTCCATCCATGAAGAAATTTGATTCTCTGCATAGATAAGATCATGTGGAAGATTATCAAGTACCTACACAAAGTAAATTAATTGTTGTTATCCAGTAGCAGCACCATAGAAGAACAGCAGAGCAAGGCAGCCATGGGCAGCTATGGAATTCAAATAGTAGAGTTTTCAATAGTGGCCACTGCAGCCAAAATGTGACTTTCTGTTTGCCATAGTGACACTACCATGATATAGGCTTCTAACCAATTTTATCCCCTAAAACATCATAGTTTAGGGTTTTAGAGGTATAAAACGTGCTTTCTCCCCCATTTTCTAATACATTATTTGCTTCAGAAAGATGTTTTAGAGCATCCGCTTGAAACAATTGAAATAATATAAAACACACCTCAAGCATTATTACCCAACACGGTTGTTGCTCCACCTTCCCTGTAAAGAAGGGAACAACATTAGCATTACTGCATAAAATTATCCAGCAAAGTCACCATACATCCAAAATAAGAGGCAAGAAGTTTGACAAAATTAACTTTTTAAGCGCAAGATAGGTAAATAATTGAGGTCCATGTACCATAAATATTCAATCAGATTATCTTGATCATATCTTAAAACGTCTTGTATTATTCGTCAGGATTAGTTTAGTTTCCCTATTTCCTTATCATTCCTTACTATTGGTTACAATATTCCCTTATCTCATGATATGTATCCTTTTAAATTAGGAATACGGTTAGTATAAATAAGTATTAGTGTTCTAGGTTTTAAGAACCTATACCTCATTGTAATCCGTCAAAATATCAATAGAATAATATACAAAGTCTCACTCTCCTTTTCATCCCTCTAGACCTAAAACCCCATAATTTCAACAGGTGTGAAAGCAATATCTAAAGCTTGTCCTACATCTGAAAGTGCACCATCATCCATTCAACCCATTGATGTCCACTATATCCTCTCTTCCTCCACAACATTGTACCCTAAGAAAAAATAGAAGTCCATACCCTCGTATATAAATTAAAACATTTGAAAAGACACAATAAAGCAACAAGTGATTCCAGTTGAAGCATTCTTCAAGCATGAAGATTTCTAACAACACGGGTATTGTAATAGGATCCTGAGTACTAAAGAAATGAGGAATAGGAAAATTAAGTAAATAATGGAGATGATAGACATTACAAAATGTTATAAAAATAGAAATATCCTTGTAGGACTCACGGGGAAAAATAAAAGGGACATATTTATTGTTCCATTGTTGTCATTTTGTTATAAATTATTAATAGGAAAAAAGGGGGAAAAAATACACCTAGTGCATGAGGCTTCCACTTAGTAAGATTTGGAAAGGGAAAATGTGCACAACCTTACCCACAAGTAAACAAGATGTTTCAAATATTTGAACACATTACCTCCAGGTCACATGGAGGCAGCCTTACCATTGCAGACCCTCAGCAATAATAATGATGAAAATTTTAAATATTATAATAGTAAATACAATGACTATAGGATAGCTTAATCTTTATATTCTGAATCACTTTATAATTGTAAGCCGCAATAATGTGTAATTTGGAAGAATTATAATTGCACTCTACCCCATCCACTCCTGTCAGCAGCATCACGACATTCTACCCTGAACTTTGGTATATGGCTGCGCACTTCACCAACAGTTTCTCTTTGCACCTCAGCAAGTGAAGGACTAATCTCAACTGAGCTGTGGTAAAAGAAAAAAAAAAAACAGGATAGTAATTCAGATTTGAATCATATGATTCCAATGAATACACAAGACAAATTTACTAAATGATGAACCTACTCAGGGATGGATTCACATGTGAGTGTGGGGCAGCTGCCCCACTAACTTTTTAACATTTGTAAATATAATACACATGTATAACTATAAATTATTATTATTAAAATTTGAAATGTAGTAAAAATATATAATATTAATACTGCCCGCACAAATCTATTCCTAGTCTAATTATTTTCACCCTCTCAATTAAACATTCACAATATTTCTCTTCTTTTCAATGGATATACATTTTTCCTGCAAGGCCGCAACTATCAACAGCCTGGCCCATCTAGCCCATCAAAGCCATGTGACATTGGCCTAGTACATATCAGGCGTAATATTTAATAACTCAGCCTAGTCTGGCCCGTTGGGCCAGACCAATTTTGACAATTTTAGTTCAGTGCATCAGAAATTGAAAATAATTTATAATATATAAGAAAACTACCTCCAGAATTGGTCCAAACCATGCCATCCAAATTGGCTGAGAATGGAATATAGTCAAGTAAAATCAAAAGGGACACAGCTTCCTAATTTATAATTTTCTACATCATTCATCTTTAATATTATTGCAACGAAATTATTAAAAGCCCCAAAGTAAAGATTGACCTACATAGAAGTTACTAATGGGAGAATTATACAATATATGAATTACACAGACAATAGATATATATTACAACAAAAAGTTAAACCTACTATCTTAACATAAGAATTAAAAACAGTGTCTAACACTATAATTTGGTTTTATAATAAATATATATTACATTGACTATCAAGGCACGTACGTGTAAGTCATACTGTTATAAACTTTTGCAGGAGCATTCAACATTATGTAATCCATTATACCCTTGGCACAAGTTCCAGATCCACCACCAATTTCATATATCTGATTGCAAATTAGAGGATAGTATCAACTACTGATTGAAGTAGTAAAAAGGAACAGCCTGTGTAAACAAGATAAATTTAAGATGCTTACTACATTATATTATCAAAAAGAAAATACGAGGCTTATTGAGATAATATAAAGTTATGAAACATACTTATAAAGAAGTGAAACATTATCTAATAAGTGAAACATTATCTGATAAGTGGTTTAGTGCTGAATAGCAGCACATGCAGGGCTCTCATATAGCCCAGTTGCTGGATGAAGAGAGAAGTTTAGATTGGGGAAAAATGCCAGATGAACTTAGTCAAGACATTGATCAAATGCAACAAGACTGCAAGACACTTACTTTTAGAGGAACAGAGAAATTTGCCGTGCGCATGATGGCTTCAGCAATAGCATGAGCATACCATGGCTACAAAAGTAAATACATAAATAAATAAACACGAAAGAGCTATAGCACTGCTTAGACATAGATGACTGAAATTTTTAAGAGAAACAAAAATATTCATTGAGGTTCTACAGCTTTTCCAAGCACCAGAAACTAATTTCACTATAAATTGATAAACTGAAGAAAAAATACTAACACAAATCCTGAAAAATTGCATACCAAAGTTTTCACGTCCTAATATGTGCTTGATTTTCCATTTAGATTCCAATGATGAATTGGGTGAATTGTTAAACTATATTTTCAACATCCAAGTTTTCCTTGTGGGTTTTGTAGTTTGGGAATCTAATTCAGACCTGGTCCTTCAGTCCCATTGTCTGTGTGATGCCTAGATTAATTTTTTTTTCTTGTTTTCAATTTTAACTTAAATGCCTTGCCTAGTCAATTCTTGCCTGAACTTTCCCTAAATGCATCCGTCTTAACACCATAAATTTGCAGGTAATGCTCACAGCCCAAAACAGAGACCGATTAATCCTTTAAATCAATTTCTATTGTTTACAGGCCCCTGTTGACAAGAAGGTTGAGCTTGACTTAATAATAGTTCTTAAAGATTGAAAGTTCATGGAAACTATAAATTCTTGATGTAATAAATTATTTAAAAACAGAGAAAAATTCTACATACAAAACTGGGAACCATAAAAAACCACGTTCTGAGTCATTATTCTACAAATTAAGGACTAGAAAATCTTTATCACATCGAGAGGGTACCTTAAAAAGTTCCACTGGTGTAAACCACGATATGTCACTCTGCCTGTAAATATTATCCAAGTATTTCATATAAGCTTTACGGCCTGAAATGTCACCACTCTATTACATTAGTACAAACCAGGGAAAATTTATAACCAATGTAAAATTGAGTCATTCAACTTCTTAAAATATAGCAAGTGTTTGAATTGAAATAGGTCAGGAATTTAAGAAGTTCAATGTTTTGCTTGAATCCAGAGAACAGATCAACTGTCTGAGCTGAAACAATCCAAAGCAGATATTTTAAAACTAATTCCCCATATTATGATTTATAACCGGCAGTCAAAATTGTAAAAAGGTCATTATCAATAGGATGAGGTACATTATTCACCCTGCTTCAGACAAAGTAAAACAAAATTAACTTCATTTTATTTTACAATAACTAGAAACAGTACTAATTAATTCTCGAAAATCAATTAAACGAAAACAGATAAACAAATACAAAGAGCGATACCTTGAAGCTGATTGAACTTGATAGCATTAGGAAGAACTCCAACGGAGCCCGATCTTCGGGAGAAGTAGCCATGTAAGGGGTGGTAGAGTGCGGAATGAATAAAATCCCGAACCTGGTGGAACAACAGTGGGTGGCAATGGCGCAGGCATGGCTTAGAAATTTGAATTCATGAGAAGATTATGGGTTACTTACCAGAACGGGCTTATCGCCGACAATGTGGGTGGAGTAGGAAGCTTCGAGTGGAGAGGCACACACTTGATTGGGAATCGCGAAAGAGAAACGACGTTAGGTTAGTGAAGAAAGAGAAAGAGAGAAGACAGAAGAAAAGTAATACCTTTGGAGGCGATGGGGATGAAAGGAAAGGTGCGAGTGCGAGAAAACATGGTGGAAACAAATTCAATAAGAGAAACCTCGTCTGGTTCGATACTCTACTCAGCTCAACACCACAAAGGCGCCTATGCTCTTAAACCCTTCACTGTTCAAGGGTTTTTTTTTTTTTCTTTTTCCACGGGTCTTCCAGAGGATAAAAAAAAAAACACTCTTTGTGACTGTTTTAGTGGCTTAAAACTATTACAAAATGATCTGGAGATAATAAAATGGTAATCTGGAGACTTATCAAAAAATTCATAAATATTTAAGGCATATTGAAAACAATAAAAGGCTATGAGTTTATAAAATACAAATTCTTAATTTGTAGTGAAGTTTTTTTAAAATAGTTATTTTGGTTCCAAAAAATTAAGAGTATATTAATGAAGGTGGCTCACATTCTCATGTCTCAAACGAAATTCTGAGTATTAAATTCTTGTTATCATTTTTACTCGAAAAAAAATACAGTCATCGGAGGATGCTTTTATGGATATGATATGAACCCACAAGGTTTCGTGGACACTGCATTACTAGCTAGCCTGCATGCAATTAGGGATTGAACGTTTAGAGGTATAAGGGTACGATCCAAGAAACATTGCATAAAGGTAACTGCTAATTTTATGGCATTTATTATGAGTGGCCAACTTCACTTGTTACACATAATAGTTCACAAATATTATTGATAGGCAGATATGATTATGCTCGAGTTTCAGAGCCATGATGAAATTATTCTGTAACATTTATTAATTATGATACAAACATGATGTTTTATAAATTTTAGTGTAGTGACTCTGAGAAAAAGAACTTCTTGATAGTAATCTTCGCAGTGGAAGAAAGAAGGACCCAAATGCAGCCATGAGAAAAAGCACAAATTCTTGGTGGGAATTTGGCCTCTTGAGGTACCCTTCTACTTGATTTCTACCTCCAGCTTGAATTCTTTTCCAATAAGAAGTGACAACTTTGAAACTTGTACACTAACAAACTCAGAGGAGCTATCAAAATCTGACTTCATAACTGCATTAGTCATTGAACTTGTTCCATTCACAATACTCAACTCTTTCCCTAACAAATCCATTCTATTAAGTTTCTGATGCTTAGGTATCCCCAACAAAGTTACCTTGTCTATGATCCATCTTTGGTCCAGAGCAAATCTTCCATTAGTCACCTTAGATGTAACAACAACGCTATTGTTATATACAGCCCCATAAAAGCTTACCAATGTCCACTCATATTTCACCCCTGCTACGTCTAGTTCTTCCCCATCATCCAAATACACTTCACCATAGCTATTTCCACCGCCACTGATAACTACCACAAGTTCAAATGCAGTTTTCCGGGCAGCATCAGTTGTCAATGCTTCTCCTTGCAAGGCCAAAACATTACCTTCCCCAACATGCACATTTATGTGATCTGGTGGAGCATCAAGAGTCACATACTTGCCTGATTCTGCGATCACTGAATTTGAGACATTAAAGAGGTCAAACCAGGTTCCTTTAGGAAAGTACGCATCAACAGTGGTTGCCCCAGATCGTAGTACTGGTGATACCAAAACCCCTCTGCCTAATAGAAACTGAGAGTTTATTTCGTATGTTGTGACATCCTCAGGGAATGAAAAGAAAAGAGGTCGTGCAATGGGTGTTCCTTTTGTATGTGCTTCATACATTAATGTGTAGAAATAAGGGAGAAGACGGTAACGAAGTCCAAGCACTTTCCTAGCTGATGCTGCAACTGATTCCCAAATGTAAAGCTCTTGTCTGATGGAGTTTATAACTGAATGATCTCTGGCAAAGGGATAAAAAGCCCCCAACTACATTGATAAACATAAAACGATTTAGATGTGTATGAAATAGCATTTCAAAGTTTCTCTCTCCAATCTTTTCAACAAATCAAAAATCATAGTACTTTTATATTTAGGCAAGGAAAGCGTTGAATACTTAACATTTCACTATATAAAAATATTATTATATTACTGCATTTGAGGATCAATACCTGGATCCAGCGCCGGCAAAGTTCTTCAGTTGTATTTCCACCGAAACCACATATATCTGCTCCAACCATTGGAATCCCAAAGATTCCAGAATTTAATATAGATGGAATTGAGTATGCCAAATCATCCCATGTAGCAGCATTATCTCCTGTCCAATGTGCAGTATACTTACCAGAACTTACAAAAGTTGATCTACTCAGGATGAATGGCCTTTTACCAGTTATATTCACCAGTTCCTCGTTTGTTACTTTGGATTCTAGTAGTCCATACAAATTGTGGGCATTATACTCGGTGATGTTACCGTAGTGTAAAGATGTGGCTGGGACTGTTCTGTAATTAATGGATCGTACAACTTCACCATTGTTAATTTTGTAAGGAGGGTTATCAAGATTAGAAGATGGAATGGGAGGAGAAGTAATGAAATTAGATAACTCATTCATGTCAAGCCAAAGACCATCAAAAGGGAGAAGCTCCCTAAATAATTTGATTTCCCCACCCCAAAATGATTGGCTTTGAGGGTTAAGAAAATCTGGGTAATAAACTGGTCCAGGCCAAACTTCACCAAGATAATTGGTTCCGTTTCTCTTTATGTAAGCATCAGCCTTCAAGCCTCTGACATAGGTTGCATATGTCTCATTTACATTGATACCTGTTTCCAAAATCTGCCAACAATTAATAAAAGATACATAGATACGTCCTCTACCATTTAGAGCACAATATGATTTTTATCCTGTGTCAAAATTAAGTACCTGGATCCAAGATAAGCACGTATTTCTGACCATTTTGATGAAGAGTGTCAACAAAGCTTCTCATCTTATCCAGCGGAAAGTTGATGGGATCTAATGTGAAATCTTTAAATGCATCCATGTAATCAATATCCGTCCACATAACTTCAAGGGGTATAGCTGCTTTTGCATAGTTGGCAACCACACTCTGTATATCACTTACGTTCTTGTATCCCCATCGACACTGATGAAAACCTTCAGAAGAGATATTACTAATGTGGATTAACCTCCAAAGGTAAAATCATAAAGTTCCATAATTAATCTTCAACTCAACCTTGAGACAACATGTTTGAGTTTTAGCAATATCAAAGATTGCAAGGAAACTGCTATGATTTGTGGCTGCAATTTAAAACTTCAACTTAAGCACTAGGGTGTATTGTGACTTACCAAAGGACCAATAAGGCATTGGAGCAGGCCTGCCAATGAGTTCAGTGTACTGTTCCAAAACCAGCTCTGGGGAGGATCCAGCAAAGAAATAGAGATCAAAAACCCCACCAATGACCTTATAAGTAATGCGATCACCGCCATACACAATATCCATTCCATTGCTGTTGAGCAGCAACACCCCATGTGAGGTGCCAGCCTTCACTCTTCCATCAGAGGAGGGTGATCTCACGTCCAGGTAAAAAGGGTGAGAGCCATAAAGGTTCACGTCCGGGTTGGCGCTTGCAATATCTGTATTCCACAGTGTAAGGGTCTGGTTGGGTCGGAGCTTGAAGGAGCTCTTGGTGTGTTCCCCGAGGCCGTAAAGAGAGGCTCTTTGCGGTGGGAGCGAGGAGGAGAGCTGCAAGTACTGGTCTTTGAAAACAAGAAAAGTTTGAGGGTTGGAAGGGTCTGGTGCGGCATTAAAGAGAACATCGCTGGAGGATTTGCGCGACAGAGTGAAGCCAAATGGGGTGGTGTTGTGGAGGGTGAAAACAAGGTCTGAGTCTGGATGTGTGAGAGTGAGAGAGTGTTGGAAAGCTTGTTTGCTATGGAGGAAGGGAAGAGGGTGATACTGAGAAGAGGAGGGTCTGGGAATGACATGTTGGGGAATTTCCCATCTTTTGTTGTTGGAGTCGGTGATTCTGAGTCTGAACCTATCCTTGTTCTCAAAGCTTCCATGTCCAAAACAAAAAACGGTGATTTATGTAAGTACATAGATGATAAAGTGTTAAGAAAAGTTAATTGGTGGTTATTACCTGGCATGAAGGGAGAGGTGAGGAATGTCGGGTCCGAAAAGAGAGGAAGGTTTGATGAGGTTAAGGTGTGCAATGAAAGAGTTGTGTTTTGGAAAAGCGTGAAGAGATGAGATGGTGTAGCCATAGCCAAGTGGTGATGAAGCTGAGCAGAGGATAAGAGAAAAAAAGATAGAGAGAGAGAAGAGTAGAGTGGCGAGGAAAGTGAGTGCAGCCATGTGTCGAGTGTAAAATGAAGGGAATGATGTTGGAGGGAGGAAAAAAAAGGAAGGAATCGAAGCTGAGTTGACTCACATGGCTTCTTTCAACAACACCTCTACTTCTAGGAACCAACGACCAAGGTTTTTTCGCCAACGTATTTTTAATTATAATTGAAACTTGCATATGATGGCTACTTGCGAATGTAATTCTGGATTATGTTCGGTGGTATTTCAGAACATGTATTCATTCATATGTAGTATGTAAATCCTATCCTTGTCATAATTAACTATTATGAAAATGTATAAAATTATTTTTATTATATGATTAAAATAATATAGCGAATAATTTAAATAAATTTAATAATTTCTTTCTAAAATAACATACATTAAGTATATTTTAATATAATAATTGAATGTAGTGCTTATTCTTGTATTTTTGTCCTCTCGAATGGATATACAACCACGTTGTTGCTTCAAAAATAAAGTTGAGTACTTCGATGTATAGTATACAAAATTCTTATTATTATTATTATATTTGGCGTATAACAAATCCTTTTTTTTAACATATTGTTAAGTCAATCCTAGTAGTTATATAAGTTATTATAAGTTCAAAAATATATCGGAAATCATGCTTTTCAAAATTATAATTCTAATAAAAATGGATTTATATATGAATAAAAAATTGAGAGATTTTACTGATGGTATATAATCAAATTCTTAAAAATAATCATAAACAAGCAAATAATTTTAACTTATATTAAACGTTTAAAGGAAATTTTAAAATAAAATATTAAGTTCAATTTTGAATATAGATAAATAATAGATTTACTCTAACTTGTATAATCTTTATTTACAGAACAAAAAATAGATTGTGACGGTGACACAGTATAATTAACATTTTCCACAAAAATATTTATTTATAACATATTATTAAAAAAATGTGTTTTAGAAAGTTATTTTGAGAACTTTAATAACACAAAAAAAAATTCCTTGTACATTTCAACTGCTTTTAATTTTTTATCTTTATATAAAATAAAATAAATTGATAATTTTAGGAAATCATTTTTCTCACTTAAGAATACATATGTAGTATTATTATGACGTTAAAAAATGGGGATAATAGACTGGGAGGGTACGAATAACACCTGCATGTTACTTCTTACATCTAAAAAAATTCGTTCATTATTTATTAAATATTCGTTAAAAAATACTTATTTTACATCTTTAGCTATGATCCATGTTATAAATCATTTTTAATTTTAAATAATTATTTAAGAATAAGTTTATAAAATGTAAGTTTAGATAAAAAAAATAGTAAAATAACAGTTTTTATAATTTAAATTAATTGTACTAAAAGATAAATTTTAAAAAATTACTATCTTTAAATGTTATATGTTTAAATAAAAAAATACAAATATATGAAATCAAATTATAAATTACTCTTTAATAATTAATATTTCTGTATAATTTTATTTTGATTAACGGATATTTTTTATTATCTAAATTAACACAAATATGTGTAGTTTGTGATTTAATAGTTTATATTTATATATTTTTTATAATTTAAAATAAATGAAAAATAAAATAGATTTTAGATAAGTTATCGAAATAAGATAAAAAAAAGTTATAAACATAATATATAAGGACAATTTTGTCATTGAACCGGTAATGATGAAAGATATATTTAAAGTGTTTTTGGTTTTAACATGTATAACTATGGGTATATCAGAATAAGTATTAAGTTAAATCCGATATATCGTTTGTTTTGAAATATAGAATTTTATCATAGTTTTATATTATTTGTTTTGAAATATAGAACTTTATTATGGTTTTACTTTTAGAAAGTCTTTTCAATAATAAAAAAAGAAGAATTATTTAAATTTTATTGATCTCAACTCTTTAACGATGTTAAATTATTGGATGTAAGGGAAAGTAAAGATTTTTAATCTTTATTATTTCAATATTCTTTATATATTTGTATTCTTCGATTGTAAAGGGAGATTGGATTTATGACGTTGTTAAGATGAAAGTTTAAGTCTAAATGTTCCTTTAAAAAATGTTTTTGTTTTAATAAGAATAGAGTTTAAGTATGATTTTGTGTAAATCATTATGTGAATCCATGTGGATAGTGCATTGCTAGCCTGCATGCAACTAAATTGTGAGCAATCATTTCTATTATTGAGAGGAACATGTGATCATGCTTGAGCTTCATAGCCATGTTCACACTCTTCTGTAACATTTATTTCCAACACAAAAATTGACATTTTATGGATGTTGGGGCGGTGACCTGAGAAAATGAAATCCTTAACACTAACCATACCTGTGGTAAGAAGAAAGGCCTCAGAGATGCAGCCATAAAGAAAGCACAAATTCTCTGGGAATTCGCAATCTTAAAAGGTACCCTTCTACTTCATTTCTATCTCCAGCTTGAATTCCTCTCCCATAAGAAGTGACAATTTAGAAACTTGTACACTCACAAACCCAGAGGAGCTATCAAAATCTGACTTCATAACTGCATTAGTCATTGAACTTGTTCCATTCACAATATTCAACTCTTTCCCTGACAAATCCATTCTATTAAGTTTCTGATGCTTAGGTATCCCCAACAAAGTTACCTTGTCTATGATCCACCTTTGGTCCAGAGCAAATCTTCCATTAGTCACCTTAGATGTAACAACAACGCTATTGTTATGTACAGCCCCATAAAAGCTTACCAATGTCCACTCATATTTCACCCCTGCTACGTCTAGTTCTTCCCCATCATCCAAATACACTTCACCATAGCTATTTCCACCGCCACTGATAACTACCACAAGTTCAAATGCAGTTTTCCGGGCAGCATCAGTTGTCAATGCTTCTCCTTGCAAGGCCAAAACATTACCTTCCCCAACATGCACATTTATGTGATCAGGTGGAGCATCAAGAGTCACATACTTGCCCGATTCTGCAATCACTGAATTTGAGACATTAAAGAGGTCAAACCAGGTTCCTTTAGGAAAGTATGCATCAACAGTGGTTGCCCCAGATCGTAGTACTGGTGATACCAAAACCCCTTTGCCTAATAGAAACTGAGAGTTTATTTCATATGTTGTGACATCCTCAGGGAATGAAAAGAAAAGGGGTCGTGCAATGGGTGTTCCTTTTGTGTGTGCTTCATACATTAGTGTATAGAAATAAGGGAGAAGACGGTAACGAAGTCCAAGCACTTTCCTAGCTGATGCTGCAACTGATTCCCAAATGTAAAGCTCTTGCCTTATGGAGCTTAGTTCTGAATGATCTCTGGCAAAGGGATAAAAAGCCCCCAACTACATTGAGAAAAACAAGACCTGTTAGATATGTATGCATGACATTTTATAGTTCGTTTCTGCATGTATCTCCAATAAAACAATTGGTTTTCACAAGAGACCAATTTTAAGGATAATGTATTTCCAACAAAACAATAGGCTTTAAACACAACAACAGATCACACAATGAAATATTATCCCATTTAAGGATAATATTTACCTGGATCCAACGCCGGCAAAGTTCTTCAGTTGTATTTCCACCAAAACCACAGATATCTGCTCCAACCATTGGAATTCCAAAGATTCCAGAATTTAAAATCGATGGAATTGAATATGCCAAATCGTTCCATGTGGCAGCATTATCTCCTGTCCAATGAGCAGCATACTTACCAGAACTCACAAAAGTTGATCTGGTTAGGACGAATGGCCTTTTACCAGTTATATCCACCAATGCCTTGTTAGTAACTTTGGCTTCTAGTAGTCCATACAAATTGTGGGCATTGTACTCAGTGACATTATCGTAGTGCAAAGATGTTGCTGGGACTGTTCTGTCATTAATGGATCGTTGGTCTCCAACATTGTTAATTTTATAGGGAGGGTTATCAAGATTAGAAGACGGAATTGAGGGAGAAGTAATGAAATTAGATAACTCATTCATGTCAATCCAGAGACCATCAAAAGGCAGCTGATCCCTAAATAATTTGATTTCCCCACCCCAAAATGCTTGGCTTCCAGGGTTTAGGAAATCAGGGTAATAAACTTCTCCAGGCCAAACTTTTCCAAGATAGTTACTTCCATTTCTCTTTATGTAGATATCAGCCTTCAAACCTCTAACATAGGTTTCATATGTCTCATTTACACTGATACCTGTTTCCAAAATCTGCCTCAAATTAATGAAATATGTAATGATGCATCATCAAACACCAAGAGCAGATTATAATTTTAGAGATTTGATATAATTTCTATGGTGTCAAAACTATGTACCTGGATCCAAGATAAGCACGTATTTCTGACCATTTTTGTGAAGAGTGTCAACAAAACTTCTCATCTTCTCCAGCGGAAAGTTGATGGGATCAAATGTAAAATCTTTATATGCATCCATATAATCAATATCAGTCCACATAACTTCAAGGGGTATAGCTGCTTTTGCATAGTTGGCAACCACACCCTGGAGATCACTTACATTCTTGTAGCCATATCGACACTGATGAAAACCTTCACAAGAGATATTACTAATGTGGATTAACCTCCATAGGTAAAATCATAAAGTTCCATAGTTAATCTTCAACTCAACCTTGAGACAATAGGTTTGAGTTTTATCAACATCAAAAATTGCAAGGAAACTGCTACGATTGTGCTGCAATTTAAAACTTCAAATTAAGTACCAGGGTGTATTGTGACTTACCAAAGGACCAGAAAGGCATTGGAGCAGGCCTGCCAATGAGTTCAGTGTACTGTTCCAAAACCAGCTCTGGGGAGGATCCAGCAAAGAAATAAAGATCAAAAACCCCACCAATGGCCTTATAAGTAATGCGATCACCGCCATACACAATATCCATTCCATTGCTGTTGAGCAGCAACACCCCATGTGAGGTGCCAGCCTTCACTCTTCCATCAGAGGAGGGTGATCTCACGTCCAAGTAAAAAGGGTGAGCGCCATAAAGGTTCACGTCCGGGGTGGCACTTGGAATATCGCCATTCCACAGTGTAAGGGTCTGGTTGGGGCGGAGCTTGAAGGAGCTCTTGGTGTGTTCCCCGAGGCCGTAAAGAGAGGCTCTTTGCGGTGGGAGCGAGGAGGAGAGCTGCAAGTACTGGTCTTTGAAAACAAGAAAAGTTTGAGGGTTGGAAGGGTCTGGTGCGGCATTAAAGAGAACATCGTTGGAGGATTTGCGTGAGAGAGTGAAGCCAAATGGGGTGGTGTTGTGGAGGGTGAAAACAAGGTCTGAGTCTGGATGTGTGAGAGTGAGAGAGTTTTTGAAACCTTGTTTGGTACTGAGGAAGCGAAGAGGGTGATACTGAGAAGAGGAGGCTCTGGGAATGACATGTTGTGGAATTTCCCATCTTTGGTGATTAGAGTCAGTGATTCTCACTCTCAACCTATCCTTGTTCTCAAAACTGCATTTCAGAAAAACCAGTTACTTATCTGATATAGATAATAGAAAAATCTGTCAAATTAATGGTACCAAACATGTACATGAGTAAATGAACAACATTGAATAAGGCTAATTAATCAGCAGTAGTTGCTGTTGTTGTTACCTGGCAGAGAGGGAGAGGTGTGGTATGTCGGGTCCGAAAACAGAGGAGGATTTGATGAGGTTAAGGTTTGCAATCAGAGAGTTGGTTATGGGAAAATTGTTAACAGTTGAGATGGTGTAGCCATAACCAACTGGTTTTTCTTCTGATGAAGCGCAGGAGAAGATGAGAAAAACACAAACAGTAAAGATAGTGGGTGTGAGTTGAGTGTTCCATGGTGTAGCCATAGTGTTAAGAGTTGAAAGATAGAAAATGATAGCATTTAGATTTATTATGTACATTGGCTCGTGTTGGAGACAAAGAAAGAAAGTAAGGGTGATTGGTGGAACCATATGTGGGGGACCATTACTTCTTGGAACCAACTACCAATGTTTTCCCACGTGTGTTTGTAATAAACAAATCATGTTACATTTGGCATTAGTGGAAATCAATGATTGCTCTTTCTTAAACACTCTTCTTAGAAGTCTTTAGTTTACACTTACCAGTTCATTAAATATGTAGGGATATCATGTCACACTTCTTCTTTTTTATAGAGAAAGTTAAGAAAATGCATGACAAAAAGAAAAAAAGTTTGGATATTGTTTTCTTATTTTATTCTTCTCCTTTGATTATGCATGTGTATCCTTGGATGGTTGCTTCCTCTTGTCACTCTTTTCTAAGAAAAAAAATATTATCATCATCTTCGAAAATCGAAAATCCTTGACTTCAATGGATCCGGAGAAGCAATGATAAAGGATGAAGAAATGGTGTTGTTTTGTGTTTCATTCCAACTTTGCTACCACTTGCTTTTGTTTAAGCCAATCGTCGAAACTTTGAAATTGCGTGCATCGTTTGATTACTATTGGTGATTGCTTTGGTCCATGACTTTTTTGTTGTCCCCACCTTTTTAAAAGCTTCTATCTACCAAATACGAATTAGGTTTTCTTTTTTCTTTTTTTATTCAATACTCCTAATAATTAGGTATCCAATAATTCTATTTCATATCAAACAATTTTTTGTTTTCATGGTTTATTTAAAAGTAAAGTGCTATTTTTTTAATGGCGATTGTATTCTCAATTTGAGAATTGCACTCTCGTTTTCTCGTTTTTTTATTAAGTGATTCAAGTGTGAAATCTAATATCAATTATTTCGGTACAAATAAATATTTTTTGGCATGTTGTGTAATTTTCATTGGAAATCGTTAATTTAGTATATCTTTTAAAAAATTGTATCAACTTGGAGTATGGAAGAGTTGAAAGATCAATATTTTTATTTATTTTATTGTTGACAGTTTATTAATTGTCAGAAGGATTTTTAATTCTTCGAAATTGACTGAATCTTTAGCCTTAAAAGACTCTTCGAAATTTTTTCAGACATATAAGATTTAAAAAAAATTAATTGAGCACTGAATTGTTAATTTTGAGGGGAATATTACGCTAGAAAAGCCCATAAATGAAAATGCTCCTTAAAATTAACGTGTCACGGTTTTTTTCTCGAGATTTATAATTCTAAACATTTTTAGATGCTGCATAAAGACGTCGTGTTATTTTTCTACTCCGAAATTTTTACTTTCATACTTTTCATAAATATTATTTTAAATATAAAGTTGTTGTTGTGAACACTAAAAATTGTTTCACTAGGTTATTTACTTGTTAGTTGCCCAAAAAATACAATTATTTAAAATAATAAAATGTCATTTTTGAGATCAGAAAAAGCATTTAGTAACGCTAAATTATATTAAATGTTTAATACAATGGCTTATTTACTATTTAACTTTGTCATTCTCATAAGTACGTATATTTAAAAGTTAGAACTAAGAATACTCATTTTTTAGGATCAGAATTACCTAACAAATCTGACGATTTGAAACGATTTAATTGATTGATACACAATCAGATTCAATTTTATATAACCATAGTAATCTAGTGATAGTTACTTTATACATTGAATTAAAGTTTTATAAACTCATATAAATGGTTTGATTTGCACCTGTTATTATTTTAAATATGATTAAAGGTGAACTATACCTGGAGAAAGGGACACAAATCATATGATATTTTGTTAAACTTAACTCACCTTTCATGTCATAAAAAAAAACAAATTATCATAGTTTATAATAATTATTATATTTTATCCTATCATATCTAAATAAGTAAAGTACTAGTAATTCCTTACCAAAAAGTTATAGACCTCAGATATTGGACCGTCCAAATTCGCATACAGGAAGAAAGACCCTTCTTGTTTGCTTAAAGGTTTTGGGCCTTGCTTTTTTCGTATTAAAACCCCAACACGTTAATATTTTGGGCCTTTTTTTTCTGCATTGCTATTAAAACCCCAACACCTTAATATTCATTTTCTTTTTCGGCAAAAAAAAAAAAAAGAGTCTCCAATAAAAATGCTACTACTCTTGATTAGCATACATAGACGATGACATTATTTCCTTAAATTTCACAATAGCTCTAAATACTTTACCTGTTTATCAAGAGTTTCTAAAATTGATTTTGAAATTAAGCTATTCTGTTTGCATATTTTTATTTTAAAATAAATTTAATATGTAGTAAAAGTAAATATAATATTTTTTATTGAACCCAAAAAATCTAACTAAAAATTGCTTCAACTCGAAATTGAAATTTATTTCTCAACTAGAACTGAATATTTTAATGTGGTTGTAGATAAATCAATGTAAAACCAAACACACACTCATTATTCAACTTAAAAATAAAAATTGTTGTTTCTTGTTATTTTACCTCGTGATCATCTTCGTCTTTTGTAATATTATGAAGAGTGACAGTTTCCCTTACCATTATATATAATTTGTACCCAATAACTCATCAAATACAAGAAGCCCGGAGTTGAAAAATCGAGGAGAATGATGACTAGAGTTTAAGCTAATTTAAATATTGAATTTTTGTAATAATTAGTTTAGATGAATGTCTAGATTATAAGGTTTCAAATTTTGATCCTTAATTACGATTCTATTAACGTTTATGTGTTGTATGCATCTAAAAGAGTTCCATAATGTTAAAATGAAGCACAAAAATATGTTTGAAATACTTCGAGAAAATCGTGAAATGTATCCTATACCATATTAATTGATTAGATGAAAATATACCTTATATTTGACTTATAATTTTTATACTTGACACTATTATATTCATAGCTAATAATTCCTTTAAATAAATTGAGTTTCTCTCAACTTGAAAATATCAAGATGGGCAAATATATAATTGATTTATATTGATCCTAATCAATCTTTTCAAATGATTCGTGTCGAGATGAATTATAGATCAAATTAATTGATAATGAAGTTGTTATGATAAATCATTATCATTCTAAATTATAAATAACAAATTTTGTGACTTAAAAATCTTGACTCTTATTCTAATTTATATTATTTTATTGTGTTATTCAAAATTGGAATGTTATAATATGAGTTTTTGTTTTTGTGAGTTTTAAAAAGTTGTGTATTTGTACTTAAAAAATTAGAGATAATAATGAGTGATGGATCATGTGGATCCACATGCAAGAAAAAGTGTGTAGACTAAGTATTTTAGTCTGCTAATATGTTTATGTCCATCTCTCATATAACATGCAGTCTTCGCGAGTAACAACATGATGACTTGTATTTGGTCCGCATAATTTACATTGATTAAAGTTCTTAAAGTTTAATAGTACCACTACAACATGTCATGTGTGTTTCTTCTAAATAACTTATTCATTTTTTATTAGTTTTTAATCCATCCAAAAGTAACTTTTTCTTCACGTTTCTTTACTTGTTTCAGTTCAGTTCAAAATCAATTCTATTTTCATTCGACTTGTATTTTAAAATGATAAATTATAATACCGTTAATATTACTTATTTTGGTAAATAGGCTTATAGAATTTTTTACTTATATTATTTTAATTAAATAAAAACAAGGTTGTTAAAATCTTGCACCCAAATATTTTAAATGATATAGCAACAACAATAAAATTAAAAAGCAAATAATTACTTATATAAACAGCGAACCATCTGCAAATCTATGGACCAAAAATTATATAATTAAATAAAAAAAAAACTAGTATGTATTTCCTATGTGGATCATAAATCGATCTACAAACCTATAGACCAAATGTTATAAAAAAACAAATTAGCAAAAATTAATTTTATAAGGGACGAACCGACTCAACACTTTTTTTTTTCTTTCCAGTGATATCAATTGTTGTTATGTGACATGACAAGAGATTATTAGGGTTGATAGGTTTGTTTTAGTCTTAATAAATTTTTATTTAATAATCTTTAATATTTCCTGGCTTGCAATTTTTTTCAGTACTGTCTTCATAGTTTTGTAACTTATTGTTACTGTGGTCCCGATCATTTATCATATCATTTAAGTGATGAACCATTGAAATGATATCTTTTTAACCTTTCTTTGATTTTATACTTAAAAAGGAAATGCGTAAAGGAAAAGAAAAGACAAAACCCTTCAATCATTGAAAAGGACACATTTTCTCTATTTTGATTATTTTTCTCCTCCAAATAAAATTATTTTTAAAATATACATGTACTGGTTCTTCTAGATCCCCAATCACTTAACAAATAATTCATATCTTAATGATGTCAATCGATGTCAAAACCAAAACAAAATAAAAATATCATAGAGACCAAAATGAAAAAAGATTTATTAAGAAAAAGGATAATATATGAACAAATTTATCAAGCACAGAAAGAAAAGTTGTATATACTAACAACTAATATGCCAGTAAACAAATAAGTTATCATTTAATACGTACAATTAACAAATTAAGTTAGCATTTAGCAAACAAAATTAAATGATAAAGTTCAAAATACAAATAAAGTTTCATAGTGTTCTTTTATCGAAAACCATGTAAAATATTAGAAAATTTAAGTCTGTATTTGAAGGAAAAAGAAAAGTACATGAACATTGAAAGTAAATAATAAGAAAGGTCTTAGTGGGTCTGAAGAAAATTTTAATAAAAAGAGACTTAACGAGTCACGGAAATATAAAGTTCATATAATATATCATTAGGACGGTAATGAATAGTACTTACTTGAAATTTGTAATAAAAAAAATTATCTGTTATCTCTCGGTTTATGTTTATTTATTTGATATTTGTTTAAAAAATATTTAGGAATTTTTTTAAACTTATTTATAAATATCACAAATATTTGAAAGAAAGTTATAAAGTTTTAAAATAAAATTTAAATAAAATTATAAAAAAATTTAAAATTAAATATGAATTAAATTTTAAGTTTAATTAAATTCAACTTAATAAAAATAAATTTTATTTTATTTTATTTTTTTACATATAACAACTATTTACAAATACAAAATAATATCATATTCATGTCTTATATTGAGTATTAAAATTTCTCTCACCCAACTTAAGTAAAAAATATTTAAGGATACTATGGAACAGATATTGATTAAAGGGTAATTTTGTCATCACAATGATATATTTTGGGTTAACTAAGTTTTTAATCTTTAAATCTTAATTTAAAATTGAGATTCTTGCATGAAATTTTGATATATTTTAATTTTTAAATTTTAAAAATAAATGAATATAGTATTTTTAATTTAATTATATTAATTTTTTTATATTACATTTTATATGAGTATTGAAATTATTTACACTCTTTAATATATCTTTAATTTAATATTAGTTAAAAAATACATTCAAAATTTAAAAAAATATTAACAAGTTAAAAGAATTATATTAACCAAAATATATTAAAATTTTAAAAAAATATTTTAATTTTAGATAAAATTTAAAGATTAAAAACATAGTTAAATATCATATTTTATGTTGTTACTGATAATATCTTATAATGTAATTAAATGTATGCTACCCACAAAAAAAAATGTAACTGTCCTGAAATTAATGCTACCAAACTCCTGATGACAACTACAGCTACGCACCCTGCATCATTTCCTCACAAACAAACACTTTCTTTCTTCTAATTTCTAATAATGAAGAACAATACAAAAGAAAAGGCCAAAAGTACCTCTGTGGTTAATGGGTATTCTTGGGATGGGTTATATACCGTTTAATTTTATATAAAAAAATATTAGATTGGATTAAATTTATGCATTTTTATATTAAATTTAATTTAACTTATTTTTGAATAAGTCGTATTGATTTATTAATTTTGTTATTAAAAGTTACAACTTTTATATATTAATCTAACTGAAGAAATTACAATTTATGTAAAAGTAAATTAAAAATTTCAAAAAAGTATGCTAAAATTTGTTCAAATTAATTAAATATACAAAAGTATAACTTTTAGGAATATTTTATTCATTAAAAAAATAACTTTTATGTTTATAAAAAAATAGAAGAATAAAAGAATAAATATTAAATACGTTTAAAAATTTGTTAGATATCAAGATAATACTAACTAATAAAATTTACACAATTTTTTCATTTCTTTTCACTTTATTTTTACTTCTGATTCAAACTGCTGAATTCTTGATAGGAGTGTGAACATGATAATGTCTGCACCCGCAATAGTTACAGGACTTGCATCCACAGGGTACCACTGAAATGTCAGAGTAATAGTGTTCTTTCTTTTCTTTTTTTCTCACCAGTCTTCCCTTACGTGGCCTTCACTATTTTTAACATGTGTGAGATGTTTTTGTCACTTTCTTTTATTGTTTGATTTTTTTTTTACGTGAATTTAATAGTTTAAATATATTCCCTAATATACTTATCGAGATTCATAAACAAAATCAATGTTTTCATAAATAATAAACTAAGTAGGACAATTTAGTTACCAAATTTGAGTTTCAAAGTATGCTGATTAGGTCTATAAAATTTTAGAGTATAAGCAAGATAATTGTGAAGATGCCAATTCTACACAACCTTAAATTTATAATAACAGCTACCTAACAATAGACTTTATTGATGGTAAAAAAAAAACACTATCAATAATGTCACTTTCTAAAACATAATTAAACATAACCTCACTCACCACACTCCTCATACATTTCGCAGAGGCTTCACTGTTTTCTCTAGTTAAAATATGAGCAATGCCTCTAAGTATTACTTCCAATACCAAGTTAAGTTTTTCACGATCGGAATCCGTTCAAGTTCTTCACTAGCACCACAATATTGTCCGAAAGATAAAAAATTTACAGAAAGTAAAACACTTACAAGTGAAAAATATTACATGTGTTACTTGAGGTTCCGAATCCAATGTATTGCGAACAAGCCGAACATAACAGAAAGTACAGATTTTCCAGTAATCAATCTTCTGAACTCAACATAGTTAAGTACCGGGATGCTTTGTTCAGTCCAGAAGAAATTGGTAGGATCAACCTTGCTCTTTATTTCAACCAATCTTTTGAAGTTGTCGTGGAAATATTGAACTCCATAAGCTCTTCCTTTAAGGTAGCCAAGAAAACCGTGGTGGTTGGTGCCCAAATCCAAGTCCTTGTAACACATGAAAGCTTGTCTTGGGTTTTGGGAGACAAAGGGTGTCATGTATTTGTAAAGTTCTCTTAGCTGCTTCATGTGGTGTTGTGCTACCTCTTCCCCTGCCTCAAACCAATTTGCTTGGTATTGGATCTTCCATAGGTTCCCAGCTCGGTGAGGGAAAGGAGTTTCTGTTGATGGAATCTCAGCCATTCTTCCACCATAAGGATTGAAAAACATCACTGATTTTTCCAACTCAATCATCTTCTTCCAAATCCCCTCCCAACCCTCCTTCGAAATTGGCTTCTTCACATAGTCAGATTTCCTTTTCAAGTACTTCAAAGACTGAGGTTGTCTCTCGAGCAAAATCTCGACCGGGGTTGCAATGTCTATGTTGTCCCAAAACATCACAGATTGAAGCCAGCTTGTTTCAATGCAATCTGACTCCTTCAAACCCAGTTGAGGAAACTTGTCCTTCATGACAGAAACAAGGCTTTCGGAGTCACCAAGGAAGAGGGCTATGAAGGTAGCTCTCACAGTCTTCGTTCCAACTTCTGTGCCGTTTACCACCTCCAAGATGAGCCTAATGAAAAGGTTATTGTCAATGCTAGGGGCTGCATGCTGCCAATTGTAGACTATGTTGGTGGCGTTTTGCTCCAAGGTTTTACCCACTTTGAAAACAGTTACCTTCTCGGGAATTCGAACTAGTTTTATTTTGTACGCAAGTATCACACCAAAGCTTCCTCCACCGCCACCTTTAACAGCCCAGAAGAGATCTTCACCCATGGTTCTTCTGTTAAGCAATCTACCTTGAGCATCCACTATTTGTGCGTCAACAACATTGTCCACTGCAGTGCCGTATTTTCTCATGAGATTGCCATAACCACCACCACTAATGTGACCACCAACCCCAACAGTGGGACAAACCCCTGCTGGAAAACCATGGGTTTTACTCTTCTCAGCAATTCCATAATAAACTTCGCCAAGCGTTGCACCAGCTTGGACCCAGGCGCTCTCAGATTCAATGTCAATCTCGATAGATCGGAGATTGAACATGTCAAGAAGGAAGAATGGCTTTGAAGACACGTAAGACGCCCCTTCGTAGTCATGGCCACCACTGCGAATTTTCATCAACAAGTTGTGTTTTTTGGCACAAACAACTGCTGCTTTGACATGGGAAACATCGAATGGGGTGATAATGAGGAATGGCTTAGGGGTTGTGGAGGTGTTGAAACGAAGGTTTCTGATGTAGGCTTGCAGAACTGAAGAGAATGAAGAAGTGTTTTGTGAGAAAATTGTTGCAGATATGGGGTGAGAGGACTCAGATTGATTCACAAGGCAGTGAACAAAAGTGTTGTCAGCTGAATTTGGAGCAAAATATGAAGAAAGAAGAGAAAGGCACAGAAGAATTGGAAGTAGTGTTGTAGAAGAAAGCAGTTCCATTGTAGGGGTTGAGGACTTCTACGTGGGAACGCACATAACATAAGAAGCTAGAACTCTTCAACCATGGCGTTTTAATTTCTTAACCGCACATGTGTTTTAATTCTAATCACTACGTAATTCATTCTAGTTTTAGAATAAAATATTTTTTATTAGATAAATTATTTAATATTATATTTATTTTAATAAAATCTTGATTATAATTTGAGATTTATTATTATCTCTTAAAAACCTGGTACATTTGTTTCAGTTTCACTGTCTTACCGAAAGCGACGCTTTTGGCTGTAAGAGCGAAACGTGATTCGCATAGCATGCTATGAAATGGACTGATGACGAAACTAGATTCTCTCTTCTATGGGTTTTCTCACTTTAATGGTCTTCTGAACTTTATTTTACTGTGATTTCAAAATATATCGAAGATGACTGATTTAAAAATTTTAAAATATTTATTAATTTTTTTTTAAATATTAATATAATATATTTTTAATATTTAGCAGAACAGAAGATGGCACCAAAAATTTTAATAAAAAATCTGGATTTATTTTTATCCTATCTTATATTAAATATTAACAATGTATTGATTAAGGTATTTTAATTTTTTTAATATATTTTCAAATATTAAAATTGATATTTAGTATATTTTGAAGATATGATGACAAATAATACAAAAAATGTAACACCCACTTTTATTGAGTACCTAATGTTAAGGGCTACCACATTGTTGGACCTAAAGGCTGGCTCATAGGGTGCCAAGGCCCCTAAAGCAGTCAAGGTCCCTTAATTGCAAGTCATTTTAAAAAATCAGTGTCCTAACTCACCCATTTTCTCTCCACATACCCTCTGCTAGGGTTTGGAGATCTACCCAAGTTCAAGTGAACTCGACCTCCGTCTCCTGTTCACGTAAGTTAGTTCTCGAACCTAGCTTTCTAAGTTGTTTTCGTGGTTTATGTCGGGACTCACTGTGTGAATGCAATTTCCTTTGTCGTGTTACTGTTTCAGTTCATAAATTTGTCCTTGGAGCTACTGGTTTCGCTGGCTTAAGATTCGAAGTCCAATATTAGTCATTTTTCAGGTAAGGGAAGCTAGGGTTTCACGTTATTTCTATTTGATGTGATTAATGTTTTGTAAAATATGAGAAAAGATTGGGAATTTTTGGTATATTTTTGAGTTAGGGGTTCAAATATTCATGAAACTATATTTGACGTTATTTTTCGTATTCTGCTGCGTCGCACAGTCGTTGGGCGAGTGCCCTGGGTCGCTGGGCGACTGTGTGTTTTTCTGATACGCACAGTTTTAGTAAAATTGACTTTCCCGACTCATTAACCGTTGGATTGAGCTCAAAATTTGACATGTGGTTCATAACATGATATTTTATGGTTTTATCGGTTGGGTCGTCGATTAGATGTCTGTAGGTTGAGAAATGTGTCACGCATTACTGCAATGATTTTGGTTTCGTGATAATAATTTTTTTTGGGGATTTTGGTGTAAGAATTATGGTTGTGGGTTGTGCTTGATTGTATGGAATTGCAAGTACTTAAAGTTGGCACTCATTTGAATGGGATGTTATAAAAAAAGTCTAACATAAATTATAACGAATATGTTAAACATAAAAATATATTTATTAAATTTTTAAAAATTGACTGTTACTTTTACAAACTTTTTATAAAATCAGATGTCTTTGTTTCTTCTCTTCTTCTTTATTTATCAATGGTTATTTTTTGGTCTGTTCTTATATATTTTATTTTACTTTTAATAAATATAATTTTAATTTATATATTAACTTGATAACATTACAATATTATCATCTATTAATATAATATTATGCATATTTAAAAAATGTATTCACACAGACGCGATTGCGCCTGTGTTTACGCTAGTAATTATAATACTTATAATAATAATTATTATTATTAATATAATAATAATAATTATTATTATTATTAATATAATAATAATAATAATTATTATTATTAATTATTTAAAAAGTTTAAGAATAATTATTATTATTATTAATTTTATTTAAGAGTTTTAATTTTACAATTAATATTATTAATAATAAGGAGATAATAACTTTTTATTCCTAATATTAATAAGGAAACTCCTTCGCCTCATACCTGTCATCCTAATAGCTATAATATCATAACACTTATAACTATTATGAAAGGTTACATTAATATTGCTAAATATTTTTCAAATGTCTTAAATAAATATTTAATCTTCATTAAACACTTTTTATAATATTATTCAATATTCTTCCCATTAATATATTGCTAAAATTTGTCTTATTTCAATATCTTTTTGCATAATTTTCTTTCAAGTGTGTTTTTTTTTTTCAAATTTGAACTCTTCTTTTAATATCAAATAAGTGTATTTTAAAGACTCATAATATAGATGAGATAAAAAAATTCAACAAAAAAAATCCGAATTTTCATTTTCAAGTTTTACTTCACAATTATTACATCTTTAATATCACTAGATTTTGATACTCAAACTAATTTATTTTGTTAGACATTCATTCAAGATAAACTTTTCTTAGACATTCATTTATCAAGAACACTTTGTTATTTCCACTAAGTCAAATCATCAATAAAAAAATAATTTACCTAAATTATGCCTGTAAATAAAATAAAGTATCTATTCTAACCACCTAAAGGAGTTTTTGGATATAACCATATACATTAATTTGTATGTACCAATTGCAACATTTCTTTAACTCTTCTTGCTCTTGTATGTTATTTGAAGGGAACACTAGTGAGATTTAACACAGTTGAGTTATTAAAAAACTCATAAAAAAAAATCAAGGCAATGCATCTAACAAAAAATTATGTAAGAAAATATAGGTTTATGCATAATTTTACTTAGGATTAAATATGTTTTTATCTCTTAACTTTTGTTAAAATTTGGAATTAGTCTTTATTTGAAAGTTTGACCCAATTTAGCCATCCAATTTTAGAAATGCGTGAATTTAGTTTTTTAACCAAATTTTGTTAAGTTTATTTGAAGTTTTAAACACATTTTTTAGTGGATATTGAAGTGAAAATATGTCAAATGATGTAAATAACTCAAATGTTATTATAAAATGTGTTTAAAACGTTAAATAAACTTAATAAAATTTACTTAAAAGGACTAAATCCATACATTTCTAAAAATGGGGATTCAATCAGTTCAAAATTTCGAAGATGAATTAATTCCAATTTTTCCTTAAAGTTAAGGCACCACAAACATATTTAACCTTTGTACTTATATATTATTTGTCCTAAAAACTACAACGTATATAATTTTTTTTTTCTTTCTTGTAATGCATGGGCTACAACTATATTAGTTTGAACTTCATACTTAGTACAAATCATACTCTTCTCCTTCTAATAAAGAACTTGGACATTGTTATCAATCATGTTATTGGATACTGAAGTATTGTTTGTGTCGTTTTTCAAGATCTGCAACTCTTGAGATCAATTTAATAATGGTACACACAAAACTTCAAAGATATAAAATTTAAAATCAAATGTGGATAATTTCTTTACATTTTAGCTTACTTGTTTTGTGTGCTCCAAAAAAGTAAGACTTAGAAATTCTATAAGAAATTAAATATAAAGAGTCACATTAATATTATTTAGAATTTCCGTAAGTATTCAGTCGATTAGAGACTTATAACAAAACATTTTTATAGTGTGTTTGGTTGAGGCAGTTTAAGAGAATAATTCATTTATTTAGAGAATTTAAAATTCTAATTAATAAGAAATTGAAATTAAGGATTTTAATACTGTATTTCAAGTAACTAAAATAGAAGAATTTGAAATTCACTTAAAAAGGAAGAAAATTGTTGTGGAATTGCTCTCCGGTTAGGACAAAAAAAGTCTACAGGTCCAAAAAGTCGAGTTGGACTAAGCAGAAGGTTGTGACTAGTTGGTCTAGGTCAAAAGTCTAGCTGACCAGCCCAGGTCGGGCCAAAGGTTGGGTCAGGCAGGCCTAAGTCGAACCAAAGACCGAGACAAACCAGCTCGAGTTGGGCCGAAAGTTTATAGTCGAGTCGAAGGTCGACTTGAACCAAAAATAAAAAACGAGTCGTAACAAATTAAAGGTCGAACTAAATTAAATAAAATTCAAAATTAGTGTAAAGTTTGTCGTAAAACAGAAATTAAATTGTTTTATTAAAAAAATTGAAATTTAAGAAATGACAAAAATTCAATTACAAATAATTGAGTTATCAAGTATTTCAATTTAAAGAAATTGTTGAAATCCAAACACAAGTTCAAACACAAGGTTGATTCTCATTGTTCGCAAAACATTTGTACCAATACATTTAGGTTCACCATTCTTCTAACTCTTCACGTGAGGTAGTGTAGGGATGCTTTGTTCGTTCCTAAAGAAATTATGAGGATCAACCTTGGTCTTTATTTCAACTAACCTGTTGAAGTTATTCTTGAAATACTTCACTCCGTAAACTCTTCCTTCGGTGTAGCTGTTCATACCATTGTAGTTAATTCCTAAGTCAAAGTCCCTATAATTGAAGAAAGCTTGTCTTGGATTATTAGAGACAAAAGGAGTCATGTAGTTGTGAAGTACTCTTGCCATCTTTATGTAATGGTCAACAAACTGTTTCCCTGCCTCATTCCAATTTGCTTGGTATTGGATCTTCCATAGGTTCCCAGCTCGATGAGGGAAAGGTGTTGCTGTTGATGGAATCTCAGACATTCTTCCACCATAAGGATTGAAATATAATTTTACTGTATTATCCAACTCGATCATCTTCTTCCAAATCCCTTCCAACCCTGCTTTGGAAATTGGTTTCTTTACATAATCAGATTTCCTTTTCAAGTATATGAGTGATTTTGGTTGTCTGTCAAGCAAAATCTCAACAGGTTCTGAAATGTTGATGTCTGCGAAAAACAACACAGAACGAAGCCAACTTGTTTCAATAGAATCAGATTGCTTCACAACCAATTGAGGAAACTTTTCACTCAAGAGAGAAACAAGGCTTTTCGAGTCACCAAGGAATAAAGCTACGAATGTTGCTCTTCCGGTCTTTGTTCCTTTTTGTGTATCGTTTACAACGTCCAAGATAAGTCTAATGAAAAGGTCGTGACTGATAGCTGATGCAACATGCTGCCATTTATAGACTATATCAGTAGCATTTTCCTCGAGGGTTTTTGCAACTTTAAAAACAGTGACTGTATCTGGAACTCGAACTAGCTTTATTTTGTAGGCAATGATGACGCCAAAGCTAGATCCTCCACCACCTGTGATGGCCCAAAAGAGATCTTCCCCCATGGATTTTCTATCAAGCAATCTACCTTCAACATCAACCATTTGTGCATCAATAACATTATCTACTGTGAGACCATATTTTCTCATCATATTGCCGTAGCCACCACCACTTATGTGACCTCCCACTCCAACAGAGGGACAAACCCCTGCTGGGAAACCGTGAATTTTACTCTTCTCACCAATTCGATAATAAACTTCTCCAAGCGTTGCACCAGTTTGAACCCAAGCGGTCTCGTCGTCTATGTCAACCTCAATGGATCGGAGTGAGAACATGTCAAGGATGAAGAATGGATCTCCAGCCACGTAAGAGACCCCTTCATAGTCATGGCCACCACTACGAATTTTCATCAACAATTTGTGCTTTTTGGCACAGATAACGGATGCTTGTACATGGGATACATGCAATGCAGTTACTATAAGGAATGGTTTTTGGGTGGTGGAGGTGTTGAAACGAAGGTTTCTTATCTGGGCCTGCAACACAGAAGAGAATGAGTGGTTGTTTATTGTAAAGATTGCTGAATGTATGGGGTGAGAGGACTCTGAATGATTTAAAAGACAACGAAGAAAAGTGTTGGGTGTTGTTGAATTTGCAGCTGAAGCTGAAAATTCAATCACAGAAAGCAAGACAGTGATGAGAAATAAGGATGGTTGTATTCTATGAGAAGGAATGACTTCCATTGTTGCTTTTTCGAATGCTCTTGTTTGATAATATAACAAAGAAAAGGGTCTTTAGTGATTCCATTCGGCATGATCTGTATTGGATTTATAAGCATCCTGGAAATTAAGATTCTTCATATTTTTCGTAATCCAAATCACAGTTTTCGCATACAATTTTATTTTTATCATTCATCGTCCAGTTTCACTTCTACATTATTTGGGTTCCGAAAAATTATAAATACAAATAAGCTTCAAATTTTTTTTTTATCAAGTAAAGTTTGCACGATTATATATATCAATGAAGAGTTAAATATTCAGTTATATGATAACAAGCGTTTATGCAGGCGCTTATGACAAAATATGGTAATTTTACAAGTTATTTAATTATGTGGATGGTTTTTGAAGAATTAATGGTGCAGCAGCAGCACATGCAAGAGACGAATTGAAGAACAGAAAATCTGCAACAGCAGCAGCAGCAGCGCCCAGTATCTGACTATCAGCAGTAGCACCAACAAATCACCAGCTCTCTCAGTTTTATTTCTCGAGAAGTACTGCAACAATTCAACAAATTCTAACATTTTGAATTGCAAAAACAACATGCAAATATTTTTAAAGTAACGTCGGCAAATTTACAAATGTGGGTCAGTTTCAAACCTATTTTACAAATCTGGGTTAGTTGACTCGAAAATTACATAAAATGGGTGAAGTCGATACATCACACTAAACAAAATTGTTATGACTTTCTGACAAAATTTAAAAAAGTGAAACCGTGACCATCAATAAAGACTTTAACAATCAAAGTAATAGGCTTTGAGCTAAAAACGTTACTAATCCTAACGATTGATTTATATTTATTTTTTTAAAATGTGCGTTTTTAACTTTTAAAAATTACAAAAATTAATTAAGAAAAACACAAACGGTTAGAGCGGTCAACGACATTATATTTTTTCTATTATTTAATTGTAGTTAATTGTTTTAATATTACTTAATTGTTATTTTTATATTAGTTAATTAAAAAAATTACAAAATTAATTAATAAAACACTTAAAAGATCTGAAAATTAATAAAAAATAATATTCAGATTAATTTATTAAAAAAGTAATTTAAAATTTTAAAACTTTTTCATACTATTAATTTTCATATCTTTTTAGTAATTTTCTAATTTTTAAGTCAAAAACGTGTCTGTAATTTAAAAATAAAAACTTAATATTAAAAACTAAAATAAAAAAAATGTAAAAAATTTTATATTACTATTTTTCATATTTTTTAAGTGTTTTTTAATTAATTTTCTAATTTTTTCAAGTCTTTGTGCCTATAAATTAGAAAAAACAAAATATTAAAAAAATTAAAAAATCAAAACAGTTAGGTCCTAGGTTTTAGTTTTGCATCGTTTTGCATGGTTTTGCATCACGGCTTCTGTATTAGAAGTCATTATGAGTGGTAACGGTTTTCACTTTTTTAATATTTTATGAAAAAAATATTGATAATCATAACGATTTAAGATGATGTTCGTTCTGCATCTTAACGACTTTATGTTTTTGTGTAAATTTTTCGTCAACCGACCCAGATTTATAAAATGCATTTCAAACTAACCCAGATCTGTAAATTTACCCGTCAAATCCTTCTTATAGTAATAAATTCTTATAGTAATAAAAAAAAATTGCTTTCATCAAAATAAATTCCATAGGAATAGATCTTACTATTGACTAAGGGGGATTATCCCTCCATTGCACGAAATTTCATTTTGATATACAATTGAAAAATAGAAATTTTATTTGTTTTTGTCTTTAAATACTGTTGGTTTAATTACGTTTTTATCTCTATTTTCTATGAAAGTTTTGAATTGATTTCTCAATTAGATTTTTATTTTTAAATTATGTTTTATGTTTTCAATACTTCTAGTTGAGGATAAGAAGAGTTGTTGTACTCACATACAGGTATTGTTCTGATCCGATACAAGTCAATTTTGTCGTATTAGTGTGAAACTCTATTATAATTTTGTTTTTAAAAAACGTCTTAAAGATTTGATGGAGAAAGAAATATTTAAACTATACGTGATCTTAATTTCTAAACCACGTGTGACACTTATTAAGTGTAGTGAAACATTTTAAATTTGATCATTTCCACCCATACTAATATGTTAAAAATATATAAGTCACAAGTTAAGATTTTTATTTAATTTCTTTATAATTTTTTAATTCTATTTATTGATTTTCTTAAAACGTGTTCATGTGTCGGTATTGTGTCACATGACAATCAAAAGGACCCATGTTAATGTTTGTGAAAAGTCATCCTCTTGAGAATTTTTTTAGAATTCTTGAATTTGTTATTTTGATTCAATTCAATTTTTTTTAAGATAATTAAATAATTTTATCCCTTTCCAAATTAAAATTAAATTTAAATTTTATTATTTTCAACTATTACGTTTGGCTTCTTTTATCTTCTGCTTCATGATGCACCCGTCTCATTACCATATTTGTCTTTTCCAACCCTAATTGTAAATCTCTCCTTCATCTCCACATTTTTTTAACGTCAATAATATTTCAATTGTTTCATTTATTATCTAAAGTAACACCACTTATAATAATTAACTATTCTTTAAATATGATTTTTGTTTTTCATTGTCTAGCCTTTTACACAATCATAAGTCAATAAATTCAATATTTTAAAGAAGACTTTTACTAAAACTGCATCTCAAATTATATGACTGTTCAAATAACATACAATAGGTACATAATTAAAAAACAATACATTTCATAATTTAACAGCAAACCAACATAGTTTCTTAACCCACTTATTTCCACTACATTATAATAAACAAAGTAATCAACAAACTACAAACATTAATGACATTTTATTTGCTATTATCCTAACTCCGTGGGAGCGTAGGGATGCTTTGTTCATTCCTAAAGAAATTATGAGGATCAACCTTGGTCTTTATTTCAACCAACCTGTTAAAGTTATCTTTGAAATACTCCACTCCATAAACTTTTCCTTCAGCATAACTGTTCTTACCATTGTGGTTAATTCCCAAGTCAAGGTCCTTATAATTGTAAAAAGCCTCTCTTGGATTCTTGGAGACAAAAGGAGTCATATACTTATGAAGTACTCTTGTCAAGTTTATGTAGTGATCTGCTACCTCTTTCCCTGCCCGATTCCAATTAGCTTGGTATTGAAGCTTCCATAGATTCCCTGCTCGATGAGGGAAAGGAGTTGATGTTGATGGAATCTCAGCCATTCTTCCACCATAAGGATTGAATTGAAACAATGTATCCTCCAACTCGATCATCTTCTTCCAAAGTCCTTCAAAACCCTCTTTGGAAATTGGTTCTTTTACATAGTCAGATTTTCTTTTCAAGTAGTTCACAGGTGATTGTGGCTGTCTATCAAGTAAAACCTCAACAGGTGTTGTAATGTTGATGTTTGTCCAAAACAGCACCGAACGAAGCCAACTGGTTTCGATGCAGTCAGATTCCTTCAAACCCAACTCAGGGAATTTCTCATTCAAGAGAGAAACAAGGCTTTTGGAGTCACCAAGGAATAGAGCTACGAAAGAAGCTCTTACAGTCTTTTTTCCATTCTGTGTACTGTTTACAACGTCCAATATAAGTCTAATGAAAAGGTCGTTGTCGATAGTTGGTGCAACATGCTGCCAGTTATAAACTATATCAGTGGCGTTTTTCTCCACGGTACTCTCTACTCTAAAAACAGTCACCACCTCAGGAACTCGAACAAGCTTTATTTTGTAGGATAATACCACACCAAAGCTAGATCCACCACCACCTGTGATGGCCCAAAACAGATCTTCACCCATAGATTTTCTATCAAGCAATCTACCTTCAACATCAACTATTTCTGCATCAACAACATTATCCACTGAGAGACCGTATTTTCTCATCATATTACCATAGCCACCACCACTTATGTGGCCTCCTACACCAACAGTGGGACAAACCCCCGCTGGAAAACCATGAATTTTACTCTTCTCACCAATTCTGTAATAAACTTCACCAAGCGTTGCGCCAGCTTGTACCCAAGCGGTTTCAGTGTCTATGTCGACTTCAATCGTTCGGAGATTGAACATGTCAAGGATGAAGAAAGGGACCTCAGCCACGTAGGACACACCCTCATAGTCATGGCCTCCACTTCGAATTTTCATTTGCAAGTTGTACTTCTGAGCGCAAATGATGGATGCTTGTATATGGGATACATGCAATGCAGTTATTATAAGGAATGGCTTTCGGGTTGTGGAGGTGTTGAAACGAAGGTTTCTGACATAAGCGTCCAAGACCGAGGAGAATGAAGCGTTTGTTGGCGTGAAAATGGCTGAAGTTATGGGGTGAGAGGGTTCTGAATAATTTACAAGGCAATGAAGAAAAGTGTTGTGAGATGAATTTGCAGCTGAAGCTGGGTGTGCAACTGTAGAAAGTAACACAGCAATGGAAAATAGTGATAGTAGTATTCTAGGAAGAGAAAGAGCTTCCATTTTTGGATATCTAATGGTGGTGCTAGAGTAACAAAGAAGACAAGTTTTTAGTGTTTGTATTATTGAGCATGATCTACATTGGATTTTATAATGGAAACCTGTGGAGGAAGAAAGCGTCAAAGACAAATGAGAAGATGAATATGGTTACCTACAAATATTTTCCATATATACGAAATAGATAACGTAACTCAATCATTCTTTGACCTTGCTAAATATGATTGCCCTTATTCTGTAATATCTCATGTGAAATCAAACACGTCAAAATTTTCGCATAAATAATTATAAAAGGTTCTTTAATTTATTTATTTATCTTTACTGAATTAAATGTTCTATACTCTTCCTGCAGTAGACTTTTGGAAATAAGCCGACTAATATATGCCAGTTTCACTTTCACATATAATTTTTCGGATATATTAACAAAATAGCGTGTGAGCTCAAAACATATTTTTGATCAAGCAAGAGTATTTGCATGAGGTGTGTTATATCAGTAAATAAATAAATAAATAAAATTCTTTAATAGATATTTTTAACATGGTTTACATTGTAATGCTAAAGATAAACGTTGACAATAATGTTGATTAAAAACGCCAGAAAGTTTTTGAAACAGAAGTTTCCATTTATCTAGTTTAAATCCAAGAAGTTTCATATGCGGGCGCCACTTAAAAGATCCATGAACTACTTCCACAGACAACAAATAATCGGTGATTGAAGAAAAGTTGCAAACTGAGACCGATAAGGCCGCAACACAAGACTTCAAATGTCATGTACTAAAATTGTTTAAACATTTGATTTGTTACACAATGTTCGGCATAACATGCATAAACTTTTGATGTTCTATATGATTATTTTTTATAAAAATAAGCTAAAACTAACTTATCAAAATATCGTAGTAGATATTCTTATAAACTTTGTTACAAGTGTTATTCATCCATATTGCTTACATTACAGGACCAAATTCATGAAGTTTTCCTATTACCGTCGGAAATCAGTAAGATTTATTTTTTAATTTGAAAATATCTAATAAAGTACATTTACATACTATATATATTATATATAATTGCTTATTTTGGTTTTAGATATTATATATAATAAATTATTTTATTTTATTTTTTATTGAGCACGATAGTATGTTTGGTATTGTATACAACCTTTTTTTTTTCTTTTATGTAAATCACACATTTATTTTAATGAATTATTTTATATTTATATTTTATGCTGTTGTTTAGAAGAGTCTTTAACGTTATCTTGTAATTTATATTAATTTTATTTTAGTTTATAAAATTAATTTAGTAAAATGATATTTATATTTATTTATATATTATATAATTTAGTTAAATATTTACTTAATACGAGATTTCTGTACACATCTCTCATATCGATGATTCAATATTGTCTAGAAAATTAAACTTGTCTAGGAATTCATATTAACTTTAATACCACATTAGAGATAGAAAAATATAAAATAATCAATTGAATTAAATGTGTGTATGTCGTATCGTATCACTAAAATTATTTAAATCCTTTTTATTAAGACTATTATATTTCTAAGATTCTATCTCGTTAAGATTTTATGGTTTTTGATAGGAGACTTTATTGTATTTAATTTCAGTCTAATTTTTTCTAACAGAATTATTGATTTAAGTATTTATTATCATAAAATTTGGATGTTAATAACAATTTTGAATTTTAGATTCTCGAAACATTGTTAGTTATTTGACTTCATCTTGGTAAGGAGTAATATATGATTTATCTCGTCCTTTTATTAAACATGACATCATTAAAATAAATAGGAACTTCATGAGTTTTCACGTGGTCTTCTCATGCTTTATTCCCTCTTTTTTAATCTAGTTTTTTTTTTTTTTTATGTTCTCACATCATTTGATTTAAAACAATTTTTTATTTTTTATTTAGATATATTTTTAGTTCTTAAATTTTGATAATAAATTGAGGAGTTCGTTTTTATCTGAAACTTCGATGCATTCTAGTCTCCAAATTAAAAAAAATTAATGCATAGTTACTTTAATCCAATTATAATAAATAATTTTAACATGTCAAATATATTTTATACTAGTATTTGAATTAAATAAATCATTTGACATGTTTCTACTTCAATGTCAGCTGAAAAATGTCTTTAACACATAAAAAATATTTAATATAATTGAGTTAAAAAAATTATATTTATTCATTTTTAAAATTTAAAAATATATCAAAATTTTAAATAAAAATGAATTATAATTTTGCGTTAAATTTAACGGTATATATTTTTACTCACATCAATGTCTCAATGTCTCCTTATTCTTGCATTTGTCTCTCCCTTTCCCATTGTTCAACCTCTTTCATATTATCTTTCTCCTTTCGTTTACCTTTTCTTTCTTCCTTTTTCTTGTGTCATCTATCTCATCTTTATTAATGTCAACGTAAAAATGTCGACATTTACATTTAAATTATTAAACATTTTTTATATTAATTTTAGAATGATTCAATATTTAAAATTTCATAATATATAGATTTTCATTCAATGCATTGTCATGAGAAAGGGATCCATTTGCATAAATATTATTTTTTCTAGATTACGAATTCTGGATTTCTATTGTAGAGAAAGGGAGTGAAACTAATGATATCGATGAGGATTACGTGTCCCTATTATTTTACTTTGGCCTCACAATCTGAGTGATGATCAAATTTAATATTTATTTTGCTGAAATCAGGTGGTGGAATTTCTTAGAATTCATTAAATTTGGTGGTCAAATAAGCATTTGTTTGAGATAATATATATTAATTTATTACAGAAGAAAGTCATGTTTGGAGAGTTGAATTTAGATTTGTATTGAAAAGTGAAGTGAGTACGTAAACTTATGTGTGCGTGTTTGAATTTGCCTAAGCCTTACCAACACATCAAAAACTGTTACTGATTACCAAAGTTGACTAAATTAAACACACGATATCAATCATAGCTACAAATAACCTCTTATAAAAAAAAAAAAAAAAAAAAACCTTTTCAATTTGTTAAAATTTTTTAAAATTATAAAATATTGTCAAGAGACTAAATAATTAAGAAGTGATGCAGGTTGCACAATTATTTTGTGACAAAGGTTAAGTAGACCAAGTCACAATCCAAGTGAGATTCTTAATAGGACAATTGCTGAGAAAAAGATTGTTGCATGTGACATCAATTGTACTGTGACAGAGTTCAAATAAACCGAGTCATAATCAAATTGTGATATTTTGGCTGTTACACTCTTAAGTAAAAAGACTTACGTTTTGATTATTAGCTATAATTTTTTGTCTAGTGGTACGTGGTTGATTGTAATGATTACAACTAAGGTCTTGAGTTAAATTCCTATAACAAGAAGTTGATTTTATTTTTTTTTATTTTTTAATAGATTTTAATTCGATGATAAAAATGTGTTAGAAAAGGTATTTATGATATATTTCTACTTATTAAAATATGACATAAGAGTGTGAAAAATATAAATCAATTCTTATACACAATTTAAAGTTGAGATTTTTCAATATCTTAACTTCCTTAATTAATTATTTTATATGTGCATTTTATATTAAAAATTCTTGTTTTAGCCATGTCATGTCGACGTTAACTACATGAATTTCTTTAAACTCGTTATCGGCGTGATATTAATGACTTCTTAAAAGTACTGCTCCATTTTTATTCATTAAGCTACGGCATTGCATTTCAGTAGTTTATAAATTTTTTTTATTTAGTTGAAAATTTGGTGTGATCCTAAGCGTTGCTAAAAATACCATTTTATATCTATTTGTATTTTATTCTAAAAAATATTTATGAAATTATTCTTTCCCTCTTTTATACATAAAACATGATTTTTTTTCCCCATCCTATCATAAGGCATGGCTCTTTTTTTTAAAAAAAAAACAAAATTTACATTTTACATAAGAAAAATTACTTTTAATTTTTTACTAAACAAAAAAGAATAACGATAAAAATAAAGATGTTATTAGTCAAATATTTATATCATATATTTTATTTTAGCTATTTATATTATTTCAAATATTTATTTTATTATTTCATAGTTATACTTCGATACACTAATAAGGTAAAAATTATATATGTTTAATGTTCTTACTAAATAAAATATTGATGATAACAAAAAATTATTATTTAAAAACTAACTTCCTGTAATTATAAGATTTGTGTGTGTTATTGTAATCATTAAACTTATGTTCATATAATCATTATAATATTTTTCTCATGGCTCTCGTTTGAATGTAAAAGCTAGAGACCTCGAAGTGAGTCAAATTTCGTAAACTAATCTGATTTATCATGGGTTCGAATTGGGTTAGATTAAAATTTTTTATTAAATTTCAGTACAAGGTTAATTTTTGACCCGATCCATCAAGAACCTGATTAATTCAAGTTGAACTCGTAGTAAATCGGATTGGTTCACTGACCCACCCACATATAAAGGTCACACTCACACAACTTGTTTGTATTTGGGTTGAATTGGGTTGACAAATGCAAACCTAGTATTTTTGTGATTTTGATTTGTATTTATGATTAACATTATTTTGGATTGTATTGAAAATTATTTAGATTTTAATCACAATAATAATTTAGTTTTTTTTGGAATTGAAGAAAAAAAAATTGTATGTTTTTTTTTAATAAATTGAGCCAGTGAGCCAACCTATGGTAGGCCAAACCGGATTAAAATTTTTTTGACTTGTTAATAATAAGTGAGTCGGATTAGGTTAACTTACTAAATAATAAATCTATGATGAATCAGACCGATTTGGACAGCTCTAATAAAAGCTATAAATAAGACTCTCTTGTAAGAAACACCCTTGAATATTGAATACAATTTGAAAGTATAATATTGTTGTACTTTGTTCTTGGCGTGTTTCTTTAAATGGTGAATCTCGATTGCATTTATCCTTGCAAAAATAAAAATACCTCTTAGCTTTAACAAATGCAACTTCAACACTTTTCCGACAAATACCATATTAATTGTAGCAAGTATTTTTGGATGTTGCAAACTTAAACTCGAGTGCTGATATAGGAAGGAGTTGAATGGTATTGTCTTTCACTTAGAGATAGGGTACAGATAAAAAACATGGGAACGTAGATAGCAATTGGTAAACTTGATGTGGTTTTGGGTAGCACAATTTTTGGCCCAACTTATGTTTTATTAAAGGCCCAAGGCATTTGTGTTTTGCTAGACAGACATACAGCGATCATTGAGTTTATCAGATAATGTATGTACTTTTCAAAGTCACTTAATTTTTTTTTTTAAACAGGTTTCACGTAAAAAGGCTGTGCAGAGTCACAGTGTAAAAAATATTATTGAAATATAAAAAATGACTATAACATGAAAAATCATGAAAAGAATTGAAAAATAACGCATTTTCTCGGTTTGAACTTCTGATTTTTTTTTTCTCGATGGTGGGTAATTCGAACCTAATGTTAAAACAATTGAATAATGCTGATTTTAGTTGTAAAAAATACCCGTCTGGCTAAAAAAGTTGTTTCGTAGAATTTCTGAAGCATATATTAAAAGGAGTAAAACAGCATTTTGATATCTTCATTTAAAAAAAAAAAGACGTTACAACGGCTTTTATTGATAAATATTAAAACAAGATATTTAATTATAATATAAATTATATGGTTTAATGTAAAAGTAATATAATCAATGGTGGAATAAAAATTCCGAGGGGTATCCATCAATCATCACCAAAAAACAAAAGTTGACTGAAAATGACTCTTCTTTTTTCTTTTGCTATATAACAAATAACTTAAACATTAGGAAAACTAATTGTAAATTAGAATATCAGTAAAATTAAAAAATGCATAAGCTAAAAATTGAAGCAGACACATTATTGGCACTCTTGACATTTACATCAAAATATTTGATACATTATTGGCACAGAAAAAATCAATAAACTTTCTTAATCAATTTCACTCTTGAGCAAAAAAATGATATAAACCAATGAATATAACAATGAAAGAATGGCTCAGGAATTTTCAGTCTCTAAGACGCCAACTCAGAAGGAGCTCTTGGTGGTGTTCTTGTAACGGTACAGCACCCTCTTCTTCTTGTTTGAGTTGTTCTCTATAGTGAGCACAACTTTCCCTGCTTCATTGTTCCTAAAAGTGTTCCTAATAGGCCCTTCTTGTGACCCCATTTTCTTTCCTTTTTGAACAATAACTGTGTAAGAACCCTCATCACTGGGAACAAATTCCTCCTTGTAACTCACCTCCCATCCCAGAACAGTCAAATCCCAGCACACACTGTTTCCAACCTGTTGAGATAAAAAACATCCTTTAGTCCAGTAAATGAAAAATAATGATAAATTTTGATAAAGTTCCTTAGGTGCTTTGTGCTTTGGCATTGTTTTCTGATAAAAAACTTTACTTTTAAACTTCAATAACTTGCATATGCAAAGTTTACTTTAAAACTTTAATTCTGATTGTAAACCAAAAGCAAAGCACCTATATGAAATTGTATCAATGTTTTGTCTATTAATACATAAAACCTAAGTTAGTACCTCTAATGCAGGAATCTCAACGGTTGCAGTTGATCCAGCCTTGAGAATGAGTTCTGAGACAGCACCATCTTGGGAAGAGAACTCAGCATCATTTTCCCTCTTGAAACCACCATATTGAACTGGGATTTCCTCAATTGGAATGTACCTTTTGAGTACAAAGAAATTAAGATCATTAATGGGATGCTGATGAAACATCCAATGAACAAAATGGCTAATTTAATGGATGGGATGGGAACATACTTGGTCAATGTTTCAGTGACCTTGTTAGGACGAGCCACCACAATTTTGCTCTTTGTTCTTTGGGTTAAGAAGGGAGATAAAAGGGCGTTGAGAGCATAATACCAGAAAGGAACGTTGATGAAAATCTACAATGAAACGAAATCACATTCATAATCATCAAAATAACAGCTTATTCTGAGCAGTGTAGCTTAGAAAACAGTTAAAAAGGGAAAAGAGAAAAAAGGGCAAAGAACTTACATTTTTTGCCACCATTTCAGGATAATTGTCTTGCAATATTGCAACAGTTTGCTTTGTGGCAACTCTAAGCTCCTTGTTTGAAATACCAGGGGAGTTCTTGAGGTCATTGATTTGAAGCAAGGAAGACACGCCACCAGGCTTCAAATTGAGCTTCTGAATACCCTTCTCCATCATCTGGCACCTCCATCTCAAGAACTCACTGCGCTTCTCCTCAGTCCCAAAAGTCTTCTGATAAAGTTCCTCACTTTCAAATGCACCAAATATGTTGTAGCAAACAGGGTGACCCTCATGATCAACTCCACTCATGCAAGCTGCAGAGGCCAAGTCAGAGGCAAATACCTCATCCACTAAAGAATCAATATTTGATTCCTTCCTCCACTTAAGGGTCTTCTTCAGCATCTCAAACGCATCACTGACTCTGAACTCCCTAGCCCTCAAAAACTTCAACAGAACCACATCAATGCCTTCCGCTCCCTTGCTTGGCAAAAGGGGCACTCCCCAAAGACACACATCGTTCTTCTCAACCTCCACATTTTTCCCCTCCTTCTTCTCTTCAGCGTCATTCTTCTCTTCTGCCTCGTTCTCAGCAGAAGCCTCCTTCTTTGGCTCTTCTTTCTCAAAAAGAGTGCCTCCCAAGATAGCCTCCTCAAGCTTTGACTTGAATTCAATCAAAGCCTTCCTTTCAAACTCTTTGAGATCAGAAAGGAAGTTGCTTTCTTCCTTGTAAGAAGAGCTTTTCTCCACCGTTTCCGGCTTCTTTTCATCCAAAGATGATTCCTTTGGTTCCACATTTTCTCCAGCAACCTTCTCCTCTTTCTGGGGCTCGGCAACAGCAACAACCTCAGCTGTCTGGGTCTCCTCTTGAGCCATAACCTCAGCAGTCATGGTTACAATTGGAAACAAGATGAAAACTTGAGAAGACCCAGATAGTTGAAAAGGGTAAATGAAAGATGAAAATCTGAGAAGACCCAGATACTTAAGAAGGGTAAATGAAAGATCTAAGAAAACAGACACACACCTAGGTTATGAACCAGAATATAGAAACTAAAAACAGGTGTGTGAATGTGTATGCTATGTTTATGCTGGTGAGATGGCTGTGAGGGTAATATATAGTAATTTGAAAGGTTGGAAAAAGGGTTGATGGCAGCAACGGTCACATAATGGATCCAACACAGAGGAGCCGTTAGGGATTTTCCTTTTCCCGAGAGTTATGCTGCTCTGGCATCCAGCACATTCAGGCGTGATACCATCACAAATTTACCCCATCAATCACAATCATACTCTTTCTTTATAGCTTTTTGTCCCACGTTACTATTCATATCATTAATTAAATATGAATAGTTTTTTTGGGTTAAATATGTTATTTTGTTCCTCAAGTTTAAGTGAATTTTGGAATTAGTTTTTTTTTTAAATTTTATACTAATTTAGTCATTTATCTTTAGAAATGCGTGGATTTAGTCATTCTTACCAAATTTTATTAAGTTTATTTGACATTTTAAACGTATTTTATGATAATATTTGAATTAATATTTAAGCGAAAATGTGTCAAACAACGTAAATAATTCAAATATTATCATAAAATGCGCTTGAAACATCAGATAAACTTAACAAAATTTGATTAAAAGGACTAAATTCACGCATTTTTAAAGATAAAAGACTAAATTGGTCAAAAATTTTGATGAGGGACTGATTTCAAATTTCACTGAAACTTGAGGGACCAAAAACATATTTAACCCTAATTTTAAACACATTTATTAAAGTATTATAAAGATCAATAATCTGTTCATATACATATATTACAATAGTATAATCCAATATTTTTTTATGTTATACTAATATTTCTTTATAGGATTTGCAGTGTAATGTTGCTTTAAATAATTAAGAAGACGATGTAATGTATAAATAGTATCACTTTTTTTTTAAAAGCAATTGAGATATTGTTATATAACTAGAAAAGATATAATTTGTGTTTAATATGAAAAAACGTTAGGAGGTTTAAGTTAATTTGCACTTTTTTTATGTTGTTTATAGTATTAGAAAGGAAGAATCCAAGGAGAGACATGAGAGGGAGGTTTTTTATTTCAAAATTTTATTTTTAAGTTTAAAATTGAGTTTTGAATAGCTATAGAGGTCAAACTAGGAATTTAAAAAATAGTGTAAAAGCTGTCTTTCTCTATGTAAGAAATATTTTAGCTTATTCTCTTTACAAGTGCTGTTTTTTTTTTTTTTTAAATTCATTCTCTGCGTTTAAAAACCTTTCACCGATAAGCTATTTCAGAATTTGTTGCATTGATGTGCTCAGCACTTAACCATATTTACTAATATGTTAGCGGGGTGCTTTTGTTTAACAAATTTTAAAAATTTCTAATGGTTTTTGATCGTGACTGCAACAAAATCCATTCCATCTCTTTAATAGTCGTGCTTTCATGCTTTATTTAATTCTTTCAAGTTTATTATTATGCCCCAAAAGTCAAGAATTTAATCTGAAAAAAAAATAATAACCATCTACGTTTTTGTAATATTCAAAGATAAGTTTTTCGAGTTATTTCTTAAAAAGAAAAAAATCTATAATTTAAAGTCGTAAAATATTTGAAGCATATAGCCACTTCTTTGTAATAATAATTTATCATTTAAGTCTCTATACTACTCCACGTGTACGAAGAATAGAGTTCAGTCCGTTGAATAATGTTGAAATGTGGTATCTTATGATTATCAAAAAATATTTGGTAGTTTGTTTGACTCAGTCTAACGACATCACTTAGCATAACATGTGAAAGATTTGGCCATCAATGTCACAGACATGCATTATATTTATTTATTTAAGAAAATAACATTTTAAAATTTCATTCTGATTTATTTTACCCCATTTATCAAATCCCAGTTTGGAATCATTCATCCATGTTAGTTTTGAGAAATAGTCAACCATCGAAGCTGGAAGGACTTGTTCTTTTCTTCCTTTCTTCCCTCTTTTTGGTTTAAAAAATAAAACACAAGAATAGATTGTGTATTTCTGTCCAGAATCTTTGTAAAAATATGCCAAATATTCGTCTAGACATCAATTAGATGTTCAGTCTGGCCTGTAAGATTTTGGACGGTTGTTAATATGTTAAAAATTTGATACATAAATTTAATCAATTTCAATTTTTGAATTCTTTTTCTTCTAAAATTGTTTGTAGAAAAACTTGTCCAAACACAAGCTTACTTAGTTTACACAGCATCTACTATCATATTATATAGAAGGAATAAAGCAAATAACAATTTATAACTCAAGAAATAAATTGAGTGTCCGACAAACAAATCTCTCCGTATCTATACAAGGATTAAAAAGCAGAACTTCAAAATTAAAGATGTAATCCTAACACGTATAAGAGGACAGCTACAGGATTCAAGATCTTCAAATAATGAAAGCCAAAACAATGATATTATACAATCAATTTTCACAACCCATGCTAAGATTCAATCTAACCCTTTGGCACCCCAATGAAGACACTATTGGCCATGTTTTAGACACAATCCTAGTATCAGAAGTTAATTTCATTTTAGGACGTAGTTGTTGTCGACCACTGTACAAGCCTACTGAAAAATGATGATTTGTCTCACTGTTATTTCCTTCTATCAGTTGGTCTCTTGTTATCTGTTGGTGTGTATTCACCGGTTACCCTGCCATTTGCCACAGAAAATGAGTTACCATGCGTACTGAAGTTTATGCCAAACAGAAGAAAATTATTTACAGTGCAATGAAGTCATTGGCTTTTCTCACTATAAATTTTCTATCTATTTTTGAGTGGTTCATTTTGGTAGCACAGTCTGAAGGGTTTGTGAGAAGATAAGTTTCATCATAATCCCTGATCATCTACTGCAGTGTAAGGAAACTAGCATTTTAGCACAATAGTCAAGGCAAAAATATATTTACCTATTATACAACAATGTGGCTTCACCTATTGTCCCTGCCACCTTGTTGCGTACCTTTCGAACACAAACCTGAGACAAGCCCAAGTCAGTATTTTTTACTTAGTAAGATACCAAAATAAGTACAATGTGCTGCAATCACTCACCTGTACTTGATCCATAGGTCCAGCTTCAGGATCCCGATTTCGGTGAATAACAATTCCATTGTCACACTTATTTATGAAGTGTGCACTTCCACTTATATCATAGAGATTGGGAGGATCCCCAACCCAATTATGCAGCTATGAGATGAGAAGAAAGAATATCAGAAAGAGTAAAATGACAACAGATGAAACCAAAGCTGTTTATGTTACCAACCTGCCTAGGATGTGCTACAAACCAAACATGGCATCCATGATGTTGTGCAAAGCGTTTGATTAAGGTAAGCATCTGACTCACATATTCTGTTTCGGTCCTGCAAGTTTTTGCAACAACTACATTAATCTCAACTAACCATCATCCATTATCTAGACAACAATAAAGGCAGCTTAGCAACAGAGAATGATTTGTAACACATCATGTTCTTGGAGGGGGACTTATTTATGATGTATCCCTTAATTTTATTATAAATAAAATGCACGCCTCTGATATACAATACACAACATTCAAATATAATTTCTCTTGTACTTCTCTAATACATATTCATATTGAAAGGAATCTCCAGTAAGTCCCAGCATTCTAAAGAGTTCTAATACAACTCAGAAAATCCAAATTTAGAATAAGTTCTTTTAAGAGAATTACTGGTTTGGAGGCCGCTGATGATCGAGCTCATTATAAGGATCAATTACAAGTCCTCGCACCCCGTGCCTTAATACAGCAGCTTTTGCAAGGTCAAGGACCCATCTTATATTTGGAAGGGAGTCATCTTCACACCTAGTATCATGTAGCCAAGCAGTAAATTTCATCAATTTAAGAAACGTGGGTAGTAAATGCTAACCAATGCCTTAAGGAAACAAGTTAAGGAATTAAAAGAAGAAAGTTTTTTATTATGATTAAAAAAAATACACTCCCCTGCTATAGTTTTAATGCGCTATCATATAACTTTCAATTTAAAGCTGTTCTAAATGAGCCAAATGCACTAAAGAAGTTGCTATTGCCTGCTTCAATATCCATTTAGAAAGATTTAACCCTTCCTATTTTAAATAAATAAAGAATCAACTGCACCACTAATCATAGCATGCATCATCACGTTTCAATTACAGACAACTGTAAAGGAAACTGGTAAACTAAATCAACTAAACAAATGTATAAAACATAAGAGCAGTCTAAAAATGTGTGGATGATTGTACAAATATTTGAATGTGGCATGCCACAAGTTACAACTACCAGCTGAGATCCTTGTAATGGACTTACCTTATGAGAGAAAAAGTATCGCTTAACCAGAGCTTGCCCCGTTCAAACTCCTCCACACTCATTCGCTCAACTTTTTCTCCATAACTAACATTAGATAAACAAGTCAATCAAGATAATCAAATATATATGCATAATAACAATCACCATTATTGCAAATTAATGAACATTATAATCCAATAGACCAATATAAGGGTCCCCTTACAATGAAAGATAAATTGCAACATTATAAAGAAAAATGCAGAGGACAAAGAATTATAAATCCTTAATGATAAAAGTAATACTGATTCCACTAGTATAATAAAATGGCATGACACCAAAATGAAAACCGAATTAATATACTCAGAAATGGAAAAGTCCCAAGATATTATTGGACCATGGTAATAAATGCCAATCCATAGGCATAGAGTACTATATCATCCATAATTCTAATAACTGGTAGTATAAAAGTTTCAATTCCATATCCCACTCATGTCTCATGCCTTCCCATGAACTCAACACATACAAAAGCAAGATTAATAACCAATTAATATGCTATCTGGTATAAAGTAATGTAAGCCATAGTATTTCTAATTGAGAGAAAGGAGTAAAATATGAACATTAGTGTGATACAGATAAGAAAAAATTGGAAATTGTTATAAATCCAGCACATAACACAACAGAGGGTGTGGGAAAACAACACCATAAGTTATTATTTGATCTGGAAATAAACACTAATTAATGTTGGAGGATTGGAGGTGTAGATCACATGGTTTTTAGCTTTGTAAAAAGTAGTAAAGGGAGACTAACGACATCGGAAAAAATTGTTGAAAGGGAGCTCATGGTTAATAATATTCTTGAGAATTAACTTTTAATTGAGCCTAACAATGTCACGTAATCCTGTACCTAAACTCACATGGTGGAATATGGTCATTTTTGTAGTAATAAAAAAGAAATAATCAACAAGGCACCAATAGTATATAAATCATAAATAATATGCAAGGCTCACCGTTCATTAAAGAATGGCTTCTTCAAGTGTTTCTCCAAAAGTTTTCGAGCATGTTCTCTGACCTATAGGATAGTCAATAACAAAGTCAGAAAAATGAACAAACTTCTGACGGGAATGTAAGAGACGACTATTTAAAAATAGAGATACTGTTGGCATAGTAATTTGGTACAACCACATACACAACGGAAGTATAAGAGAAATGACAGATATTACAACACGTGTTCAAACCCAGCAGGAACTTCAGCAAAACAAATCAATAAAGACAAATAGAATAGTTTTATTCACTCAATATTTATGAAATATTAAGCATCCAGAACCAGTTAAGGAAACCAATGGTTTGTGAAACACATTCAATTCCCTAGCATTCCAACAACTAACTTCCTTACTTGCAACAAATAAAGTAAAACACGAGGAAGAAAGAGAAATAATTCATTTACTTTTCTTATCTGAGAAAAAAATCTCTTAAAGCAGAAACCAACCACAATGAAAGTACATGAGTAAATTACCACAAATATCCAGACATGATCTACCATTTCATAGTTACCTAGAAGTGAGCAATAAATATCCTGAACATAGAAAGTCACTAATAAACAATCTAACCTTGTTCTCCATAGAACAAAGAGCAAATTTCCAGCCAGCCAATTCATTAAGATTGCAGAGAAGAGCATCAATCCACTCACTCTTCCCAGAGTTAGGAACCCCAGTCACTATGGTCAATTCTCCTGGTACAACCTGATAAAAGTAATTTAATAGATACTATCAGGATCTCTAAGTCCACGCACAGAAAAAATGTTTAATTATTACTATATGTCAAATATAGTACTTTGGTCAAAAAAAACATTTGATGAAACATGTTAGAACAGCTTATATTATATTCTGAACAACTCTTTAACAGCTGTTTTTGTTGTACCTATGCGTCATCTAGAGCCTGAGACTAGAGGTGACTCATTATGTTGTTTTTGATATATTATTATCTGTAATTAAATGCATAAAGTAAACAAAGAAAAAACAATATAAAAAAATGTTAATCACATTAAGAAAAATACAGCAATAACGGCCCTTACATTGTACAAGTCATTCAGATTATTCCACCCAGTGGAGATACCAATATCATATCCTAAGGTTCGATGGTAGTATGCATCAATCTCATCAAAGTAATCTCTGAAGTTAAACAATCCACGTATTGGATATAATTCTGCATTCTCAATCGCTTCCTTGAGTGCATCAGGACCCAAATACATGAGAACCTGTGAATATGTCATAAGGTTGCTACAGTTATCAAAGAGCAGAATTACATACAAACAACTTCAGATGACTCTGCATGACAAGTGACATACACAAACCAGACAAGTGTGAAAATTATGTTGGTGTTCAGAAACATATAATAGGGAGGAAATACTCCCTGACGTTTCTGAAAGCTTTCTCTGAAAAAATCATTTCTCTAAAATAAGCTAATCCAACCATGCATGTCAATAAACGATGCACACTAGACAACACGAATAGCATACACCAGATAGAAAAATGTATAAACATAACCTAAATGGGTCTGCGAATCCAAACAGTGGGAACAAGCCACAGAAGCATTATCTGTTTTCAATATTTAGAGGTTTAATCGTTTAGGTGAGAATGAGAGGAAGGATGCAGGTAAAAGGGGAACTTGAACATGAAAATTGATATCTGACCTCATTTGCATCTTTGCAATTGTCTGATTTCCCTTTTTTAGGCCACCTGACTCGCCAGCATCTACAACCATTGAGCAGAGAAAGGTTAAAGAAAATGTGAAACAAGCATGAAAAGAGGAAAAGAACTCTATTATTTTTTTCAAAATGGAAAATAATATGAATAAACTGACTATATAGAACAGTGAATATAGCCATTCGGTCTTGTCTAATAATGAAGATTTTGAAACAACAGCAACATCAACATAGCAAAAAAGGTTTACAGAGACACCATTTATCTTAAAAAGTAAATTTTTAGAACAAAATACACAAAAGCAACTCAAAAATAGCTGATCTATACAGTTTAGCACTTCTTACTTCAAAATTAAACACCATATACAATGAATACATGGAACATATAAACTAAAATGAAACAAGTGCCAAAATATTGTTATCCTCCTTTAATTGAAAGAGTAACTTCTTGATATTTTCTCAAATATATCAATGATTATGGTAATTTATATATGTAATAGAACCAAGACCAAAAAAATTCTAACTTCTCTTTCCCAATGCGACGTGCAAGCTCCTCAGCTAGAGCTTGACCAGGTGGATCCCCATCCGTGGCAAGTATAACCCGGGTTGCCTATCAATATAAATATTGACAAAACAAATAAAGTTTAAGAAAATGATATATTTCAGCACATTCAGAAAAAAAAAAATAAATGACAACATCTAACTAACCTTCTTTAGTTCATCTTTACAGTTCCACAGATACTGATACTTTTTGTCCTAGCTTTACAGAATGAGACATATGACAAGAGCATTAGATTCTAACATTACACATGCTACCACGGCAAAAAATGGCAACAGAGAAGAAATTGAAAAGTTACAAATATGCACACACATAATAATATAGTATCTTGAGAATTAAAAAAGGACCTGTTCTAGAGGAGGCAAGTCTTTTGAGGACACTGATTGAGGTGCCCCATCAGGAACACTGACACAGTTCAAGAAGCCAGCTTCTTCCATTGCCAACTTGTCCATTTCACCTTCAACCTATATTGTTAAATCAATATGCTAAGCATAAAGCAAAAGTTAAACTTTACTAAATTTCTACAGAGAGCAGAATACATACAATGATTACATCACTCTGTCCTACTATGTCATCCAATCCATAAAAGATCTTTTCAGTGTTTGCTTCCTGAAATAAAAGGATATTTAGAGGAAACTGGAAAGAAGTAATGTCATAAAATCAGATAAATAAATGACATCAAAATAAAATTTGACAACTGAAAAAAAAAAAACATGTTGAATTTAAGATAACATGAAAGAAATATCTTCCAGCATAATCCGATTATAAGCTTCCAGTTTTTCAGCTCCTAGCTTATAAGCTTCAGCTATGCTATAAGCTAGTTTTACCAAAACATTCTATATACATAAATTGAGATTGCAAAGCTTACTTGTGTATATTATTTTCTTTATTTTTATGCTATTTGGGTATGCTGCAAACAATAGATGTTACAAAGGGATCTAGTTGGGATCATATGTTATATTGTGATGCTTTTGCATACTCTACCTTAAAAAAATTGCAAGTGGAATACTCTACCTTTTACATGCCAATAAGTAAAAGGCACCGACACCAATAATAAAAAGAATATACTTACATGTTAACATTGCTAGTGGAATATAATTTATTTAATTTTACTCACCAACATATGACAGATGCCATCACTGTTGTTTTAACTTTTAATACTAATTCATTCTCAGCTTATCAATTTTCCCACTCAATCTAAATAAACAGCATACCTGCCAAAACATCTTGTTGACATCTCGATACTTGCAACTAATTAGTGATCCTTTTCGACGATACGTGAAAGCAATCACAATCTACCATACAAATGTTACAGAAAGAATTAGTAACAGGTCAATCACTTAAAGAAAAAGTGTGAAAATAGAACACTGCCTACAATAAAAAAAAGTTAAATGTTTATTATACACTACCAATGGAAATAGTTGAACTTTGAAGGTATGACTTTGTCAAGTGAAAATCAATTGCAATCCTTGCCTAATTACTCGTTATATAAAACATGTTTTTTCAAGGAAATATATTAAATAGAAAACTGTCATTTTTAAGACTGCCTTTATAATAATAGGCTAATAGTAGGTGTAACTAGCATAAATCATATCAAATTAACGTTATCACATATACACCAAAAAGCATTTTCTGGTTAATAAAATTATAACCAACCTATGATGTTCACTCCAGGATCTTTACCACAACCAAAGAAATCAAACAATCATAAGGATTGTTAATGTAGAGGAAATATCAATGCATTGAAGATACACATTCACAATTTAGTGGTCAATTGCACCTGATCTTCATATTTTCTCTGCATCACAGCATTTCTCTCCAGAGTCTCTTTCGAAATCAAGCGCTCTGAAAAATATGCAAGCAGCTGAAACAGGGCAAACAAAGTCATATTCACCACATTGACTGGAAATGAACAAAAAAAATCATTATCAACACAATTGAAAAACTACCTAACAAGCATAAAGCAAACAAATGAAAATAAACAAAGATTTTGATTCTAATTTCCAAAGGCTTGTTTGTATTTCTGTTTATCGTCAGCAACAGCACACCACTCTGCATTTGTTACTTTCAATAAATACACGTTTAGCTCTATGCATATCCAGAATAAATAAACCACTAAATGCAGAGATGAGAAAAATCAGAGGAAACAATGGCTCTGCTGCCAAGACATAAAGAATAAATTTATTGAGTGCAGAGTAGGAGTGTACAAGCAAAGCCAGTTTTAAACATTAGGATTTAATTTTAATTGCTTGCCAAAACTCAATACAATTAGAGGATCTATTTGTATGCAAAAGAAAGAAGACATTGCAAGTGCCCTTTTAAAAGAGAGATTGGTATAAATGATTTTGATAGCAAATCTAAATTTTGGAATGTGTGTCACTGTAAAATTCAATTAAGATGGCAAACAAACGTTTACCCAAACATTCACCAAAGTAATGGAGGACAGGAGTTTGTCATGAGTACTATCTGCCCCTCTATTATAGCATATCCAAAGTAATGGAGGACAAAATTAGGTAAGGTAGAATGTAATTACCTCATCACAAAGTGGTTCAAGTTGTAATTCCTTCTCCGTAATCTCTCTTTTCTTTTTAACCGGGGTTACAATACTTGCTGCAGATCTGCTTCCAGCAAAGGCCTACAGCAGAAGGTAGAAAATGAACCAAATACCACATCTGCCTGTGTTAATCTGACCCGCTTGAAAATGAAAAATATGTAACCTGTGTGCTGCCTTTCCAACCACACTTGCCACGAAAACACACCCATGCAGCAGATCCCCTAAAACAAAAAATAAAAATTAAAACAAAGTATGTATACAATCTGTTAAGAAAAGAGAATCAGAAAAGTTTACGAAAAAAAATGACAAATACCATACCCATCTGGTGCAATGTAGAGAGATAGGCTCCTTTCTGATTGATCGCCACCTTGGCACTATAAAAAAAATATTAAATGACACACAAGCAACACTTAATACATAAAAATGTTTAAATCCTATTGGGACGTATAAAATGGGATTCATGTAAAGAGAATGAATGAACTATTCTCACTGCAGAGTCCCAGTATCCCAGATAAAGTGGAAAATAAAAGATACAAACAAGATAATCCGACTGGTTTGAAGTACATAATCAACATTCCTCAATTCACTATTTTTTAGCACTCTCATTCGTAACACCGTTATCGCCTCCCTCAACTGAAACTAAAGCTGCGCCTTCAAATAATCACCTTATGCAAAACAAACAACAAAAAATTTGCCCAACTTCACACCTTAAAACAGACATGATTAATAACAAATACCAAAATTTTCATACATAAAGTGAAACAGCAATTTGAGGACAATGTCTAACCAGCAAAACTTTCCAAAGGATCAAAACATCACAGTTTATAAGTCATATTTCAAAAACATCTATTCAACTTTGAAGGAAAGTGGGAGACACCTCTGGACAGAGCAAGTGATTGTACTGCCCCGGCACACATATTCCAGTTTCCATCCCAACAGCCTCCAACCTCTGCTTCAAAATATTGAACTGCAACTCCACACTCTTCGCCTCGGTGTTCTCCAATTGAACTTCAGAAAACCAAACCAAAAACACAAAAAGTTAGCAACTTGAAACACACTTAAGGCTGGCCTGTCCCCCACGGAAAAGGGCACCTCACCCGGTCTAGGGATACTGGCATGAGAGACACCGTGGTAGCCGTTGGTTCTGAGAGGCGATGGAGGGTTCCTTGAGGTGGGTTTGGAACAGAACACGGTGAAGAAGGGTCTATGAGGAAGCAAACGGTGTCGTTGACAGAAAGTAGTGTTTTTGAGGGTTGGGAATGAAGAAGAATGGAAGAGGGTTTGAGGGGTCATTGCAGTGAGTTTTGAAGAAAAAAATAAGGGACGTAGAGTGTAGGGATAACGAAGGCGCATGCTTCTTGTTCCCTTGATGAAGAGAGTGTTGGTTTTTTGGTGTTTCTCTAACAGGGTTCCATGTGTGTGCCAAAGAGAGAGTGGTAGTGGCAAAAAGGGTTTTGGTTTTAAGGCTCTGCAATTTTTTAATGTCTAAACAGAGTGCACCTCAAATCATTGGTGCTGTGTAGTGTAGGTTATTTATGAGTAATGAGTTTAGCCCGGATAATTTTGTTTGATTTATTTATACTGATAAATTTTACTTAATTTGCCCTAAACATTTTATTATATTTTATAATTAGTTATTGGTTATTTGAAATGTATAAGTGTTGGTTTATAGTAATTAGTAATGCTTTAACAAAGAGGGGTTTTTATCATAGTGAGGTAGAATGAGTAAATACATTTAAATATTAATGTAGTTTTCGGTGATTAATACATGTAATTAATTAGAAATGATATTGTTTTAAATTTGTTACTTTTAAGAGCTTTTATCGCAAATAATATAGTTCTGAGATTCTATTTGATTTTATTGCTCTCTATACTAATTTTTGATGAGTTCAATTTTAAAATATTATTACATAAAAAATTATTATCAAAAATAAAAGTCATATAATATATAATCTTGAAAACAATAATTTTGACGAATAATACTTTTATAATTAAATCACATTTCATAATTATGTAAGACTGTGATAAATTAAATTTATGTGATAATTTGCTTATATTTGTCAAAATCTTATCGAGATTTTAACTTTTTTTAATATTCAACATAATATGATATTTAAATTTTGTTTACACGATTACCTCAATAACTCGTGCACTTCTATGGGGATTTTTTTTAGAAGAATAATAGTTAACTTATCTTCAACTAATCAATATATTAGAAACGACTGAGAGAAAAAATTAAAATATAAGTCCAGTAATATTTTTATTTGTGTATTGTTGATCAGTATTTTCAAATCCATAATTATATTATAACTAAAATTCTCTAACCTCTGCTTCTGTTGTGTTAAAACATAATTTATTATAATTTGTAAGAAATTTAGAGTTTTGGATCAATTTTATTTTTAATTATACTTTAAGAAAAGTATCAAATATATTTCTAAATGTTCTTGGCTTCATAAAGATTCATGTTGAATATCCGTTAATAAGATTATATTAAAAACAATGTTCCTAATATGTTTTCTTTCTTTAAAACAAAGTAATTAGTTTTTAAATATCTTTATGTAGGTAACAATATCAAATAACTTTTTTATTTCTCTTAAATTTGTAAATTTTGAATGTGTTGTTTATTAATTATTATCATTCAAGTGATAATACATTTCTTAAATGACATGTCACTAAGTGAGATTGGTAAGTACATTCTTTCATTTCTGTTTTTTTCACTAAAACTTTTCTACATTTTGTTTTTCAGTCTCTATAATTTTTTTCAGTTTTATCTTTATAAATTTTTATGCATATTTTGATTTATATTAAAAATTTATTGTTCAAGTCATCGAGTCAGTAAGTAAATCCGAAAAATATTATACTTATTGTGTAATTGCTCTTAAGTTTCCCTAAATCAAAAAAGAAAACCGAACATTCATGTATATTGAACAGTGAATAATCTCTCCATATACATTTTCATTTAGCGATAAATAATTAAATCAGTTATTTAAGATTAACATAATTAAAATCTACTTCATTAGAGTAATAACAACAAGATTAACAAACTAAAGGCTGTTTTAAATATAATTTACCTAAAGAGTGGAATAGCGTTATTCCAAAGTTACATCGAATGTTTAATTAAAAGCTCATACATGATATGATCATCATACATAGTTTACATAAAGAGCGTACAAGGCATGTACAATACAAACAAAGACTCACATATCTCCGAAAGGAGTCATCTGTCATCTCTGACCTTCGCAGAGGACTTCAGTTTTGGAACCTTGAAGCCATTAGAGAACAGCTTAGGAGCTACAATGGGAATAACTGGAGGCTCTTTCCTCTTCATGCTTGTTTTCCCCTGGACATTAAGATTCACTAAGTCAAAACATAAAAGAAAACAACAAGGAATGCTTTTTCTCAAACTTTCAATTTTACAACCTGGGGAGGGGGAACACATGCAGTGAATACATATTTCTATTGAAATGAATGCATAGTTCAAGCATTTATATTTAGGAAGCAAGTTGCCACTTCAATACAACCATGTTCATGAACAAAATGAATTAACAAGAGTACAAAGGACGATAAGTGATTAGAGAAAGAACATCCCATACCCTTTCAGAAGATTTTGCAGCTGGTTGATCGGGTGTACGTAGTTCCTTCTGCACAATCATACTTCTACTCTTGCTGCTCTTAACTCCCGTACCAGATGCTTTACTCCCATCGGAGCAACGATTTAAAACAGGTGTGACATGGTTGTTCTGGAGTTTTCTTAAAGATTCCAACTCCATTGAGAGTCCAGATATTTCCTTGTTTAAGCTTTTTGTCTCAGCCTCCATCTCAGCAATTTTACTTTCTAATTCGCAAATTTTACTATCTTTTTCATAATGTTCAGATCGTAGCTGCTCCATGCCGGAAACAAGTACCTTTATCTTTTCATTTGCCTTTTCTACTTCAGCTTCCCTAGACTTTAATTTAGCAGTGTAGTCATTCTCCATTATCTTATATTGATTCCACACAAATTTCTTTTCCGCCAAGAGTTCAGACACCTCCGAATATTTTTCTAGAGAAAGCTTATCATATTCACCTTTTAACAAACTAAATTCATCGCAAGAACATTTATCTTTTTCTTCAGAATTCGAAATGGGCTTGTTCCCTCTATGTGTGGTTCCTTTTTTCTTCTTGCCAGTATCCTTAGATTCTGTTCCTTGGTCCTGTTATAAAGTGAGCGTTCAGCATAATGTAATACATAAGAAATATCAGAAAACCCAACAAATATGAAACGCTGACTGACAGATTACTTACTTCTCTAACAGAGGATTTACGAGAAAGAATTTCAAACCATTCTTTAAAATCCCCCAACTCATCCTCTGTATGCTCTGTAATAAAAAAGATAAACGAATGCAGTTAGAATAATGTCAAATGTAAATTCATTCAAACACCTATTATTTCAACAATTAACAAAAACTTTCCCTTGAGTTGAAAAAATCGAAGATATTAATAATTTAAACCAGAAAGTGAAAAGAAAAATTCTTTGTAGCATGCTAGGAGTGATGCATCATCCAGGAGCAGGAACTTGCATATTGGTTCAGCCAATCAGGTATGTAACCATCTCAGACAACCCTTACATTCATGTATCATGTAAAGTTATTTACATTTACATTTGGGAAATGAAAATAATCTGAACCATGTAACATCCAGGACCATCCCAAGATTGACGGGTCACATAAACTAGTTCTCATTCAAAACTGATTAATTTAACTCTGCTCCTATGCAAATAATTCCAGTCTGAGGTCAAAGTAAATGAATGTATAGGCTTCCGCAGTATTTGTTTTGGATTTACTTCAAATGGCCTCAAGAGAAACCTTTCGACCCCAAAGAAAAGAGACTATTGTCCAAAAATAATCATATCACAAACATATGCTATTACTCTCTACTGTCCCCCAAAACTCAACTAAGGTACTTCAAAAAACAAAAAATCTACATCACGTCAAGAAACTATCTAACCAAATAGTTCTCTCCATTCTCAATCCTTAATAAAAACCACACAACCAGCTTTTTGCTCCTTGAAAGCAAAACATTAAGGAATAAAACGACAAATGCAAAAACCTAACACCAAGAACCAAAAGCAAACACCTTTTCCATAAACTGGCTCAAAGTAAAAACTACTAACAAGAAATCAAAGAAAGCTCACTGACCCAAAATCCATTTTAATATAGCACCCTCTCTGTGCTTCAAACCCAGCGCCAAATCCGCCTTCGCTTCCTCCAGAGACCGTTTCTTCTCCTCAAATGCCAAAATCTCATTCAACTAAAGAAACAATGGTAATAAAAACACATGAAAAAAAGTAATTTTGTTAAACTTTAGCGGAGCCCTAAAAGAAGACTATCTACCTGAGAAATTTGATCCTTGTGAAAGCGAACATCGGAGATCCACCCTTCGTGCTGCATCCGAAGACGGTCTTCGAGAAACTTGTGGCGGCTAGCGAACGATTGAAGCTGGTTCTGCTGGTTGCGCACCATCTGAACCAGAGATTTGAAGATATTACCCCAATTTCGGCGCTCCGACAAGGCGACGTCGGTAGATTCTGGTTTTCTGAATTTCTGCATCGTGAAATTCAGAAAAAAAAAAAGGTTTGAATTTGGAAGAAGTGAAAGAGAAGAGACAGCAAAATTGTGAATTTCAACGGTCAAATTTTTCGCCGGTTTGATGCATTAGTAATTTCAAAAAGTTCGATGCGTTTTCGGACCGCGAAATTGATTTTAAAAAATATTGACCGTTGTGTTTTACCCGACCCAATTAGCAATCCCTAACCCAAGCTAGGTGGGCCCGTATTTGAAGCAGGATTGGGGCAGTTTTTTAAAATGGCTTAAATGATGTAGAAAATTGCTTCCGGCACCTTCATAATTGTTTCTAGCACTTTAATAACGAAAATGGTCTTTCAAATTTTATAATATTTTTGGTAAATGGTATCTAAAAATGTAATAACAGGTTTCTGAATTATGCACATTCTAAAAAATTGAAATTTTCTTAAGAAACTTTATTTCGAAATCATTTTGTTATAATATCTCTAAAATGCGTAACCCAAAAGGTTCTTTTTCTTTTTTTTTATTTCATAATTGGAAATTGTGTGAAGCAAATGAGAGTGTAAGAAACATTTGTGATGAGTGTATTTTATTCTTGGTCCTACAAATTTTTATGTCTTAATTTTTTTTTCTTTGTTTTCAGTCCTTCGAAAATTGAAAATAGGTTTTTTTATCCTAGTATTATGATACTTGTTAATTGTTTATATTGATTGAAAAGTTTTCAAGCGGTGTCTTTTATTATTTTTATATTGTTTATATTGATTGAAAAGTTTTCAAGCGGTGTCTTTTATTATTTTTATATAATGTCAACTGGTAACACCTTTTAAAATAAAGCTTTAAATATCTATGAAATATATCTTATTCGTCTTGGTGAATGTCTGAGGACAAAAATTGGAGGTGATTTCAAATTTATAGAAGGGTGAAAAACTAGGAAAATGTTCTACAGGATTAAAATTAAAATTCATAATTTTTGTGAGAGCTAAAATATAAAATTCTTACTTTTTGAGAACTAAATATAAAACATAAAATACATTCATTAAAATTCTAAAAGATACATTAACACTCACTTACTCATACTTCTGAAATCCTCTAAACAACTAAAATTTAGCTACCATACAAAAAAAAGATATATCAATACCAATTTAATTAAAAAAGAATATGAATATGACCACACCACAATTTTCACCACATTTTCTGGTATGACTAAATCTTAATAGTAGTTCAGGATCTTGAGCACTGAAAGCTATATCCACTTCCATGGGTGGAATTACCTAGTTGGCATTGTATATGGCTCTGCATTCTCAACTACTTTCTTCAAAGCATCAGCTCCAAGGTATTGGAGAACCTAGGGTCAAAAGCCATTAATAAATTATTATGTCCTGAAGGAATATAAATATACTGCATTTGAAAGATGAAAAATACAAATCATATTGAACAATACTAACAGCACACTTTTTCTAATGAAGTCTCTCGGTTAAAAGTTATTAAAAACTATAAAGTCATAAATAAAGTTCATTAAGCATGAACTGATAACATATTTCAATTTCTAATGAATATTAATCAATAATAAAGAGTGTCTTCAGGAACTTGAAAAGTTCATTTTTCTTAGAAACTCCACAAGCCAATAGTGAACTGAATTTTCACTTGCCTTACAGAACTAAGAAAATATTGATAACATAGAAAATCGAGTTATACCTCATTTGCATCTTTGAAAGAGCTGAATTCATCTTTCTTTGGCCAGAGTAGACGCCAACACCTGATGACAACCAAAAAGGGAAGGAAAATACAAAGTACATAACACAATTCAAAAATCTCAAGTCTATTCATATCCAAACTATTCATGCTGCATGCTATCCAAGTCTCAAGTTTTACTTTATATTTTGTACTTAAACACAATGACATAGAAAATAAATAACATCGTATATATAACCTTTCTCGGCCAAGGCGCCGTGCCAGTTCTTCTGCTAAAGCTTGACCTGGAGGATCATTATCAGTTGCCAGGATAATGCGAACTGCCTAAAAGAACAATGAAGAAACCAAGCTAATAAGCACTTCACTTCTGCGCTATAAAGATCCACCTTAATGGGAACATATCAAATGTGTGTACCTTATCCAAGTACTCTTTGCAGTTCCAGAGGTATTGAAATGCAGTGTCCTGATTTCATAAGCATGCACAGATAATATTAATGCGATCAATTAATTGATTGAAACACATACTTTATGAGGATGTAGAAAGATAACCATGGATCAGTTAAGGCAGAGAAAGAATGACTGGATGCAGTTTTTCTTTTTTTGCTCTCATGTTAATCTTAGGAAAGTAATGTGTGATTATGGTCCATCATTAAGAAAATAAACAAAAGGTGAGTTGACAAGAACAGAATTAATACACAACGTCAGTATAATAGATCTTCAAAGAATAAGGCTCTATACTTGGACACTTTTGCAGTAAAATGCAATTAGTTATGACTATTAGTAGGTAACAGGAAAAGCCAGAAAACGTTTAAATAGATTTTTCTTTTCAAAGTTAAGGATTATAACTAGTAAAATTTATTAGAATGAAAGTGGTCTTAAAACACAAATGATCTCCCTTGAAATAGTTAGAACCAACAACACTAAATGATCTGTTATTACATTTTCAATTACCGCAGAAGAACAACCACCATAAAACCTTGTACCTCATCAGAATAAAAGTGAAAAATTAGATGAGCAAATTAGTCTAGGTATTTGAAATAATCCTGAAAGGGTAAGTCGCAATCAGACAATTAATAATCATAATGAATGAAAACAAAGACAAAACTACAGACGGAGCCAATTACAGTTCATTCGGAAGAGCACATCTAATCTATTTCATTAGATAGATAGATAGATAAGAGAGACAAATAGATTTTGTTAAAGAAAAGAAGCATTATGGATATTTGCATTAATAAGACATATTACATTAAATATTAACTCGGCCAAAGAGAAGTGAAAACAAATTCTAATAATGGCACACACACAAACCTTCTCTATTGGTGGCAAATCTTTTGAAGAAACCTTTACTGGTGCACCCACTGGAACACTAACACAATTCCGAAAGCCAGCCTCCTCAAGTGAAAGCTTATCAATTTCCCCTTCAACCTATCATCATCATTGGACTGTAAGAATATCTTCAATTCTTTCCTTTTTCAGCTTTCAGTTAGGAATTGTCAGACAAAAAGAAGATACGGATGGAGAATAAGGGAGAAAAACTTACAATGATGATTTCAGACACTTGTCTAATGTCATCAATTCCATATAGTATCTTGTCCGTGCCTCTTTCCTGAAAATCAAATCGATCATTTGAATGAACATAAGTTACTTGGTATCCAGATCAATTAAACTTCATATCAAAATGCGCATTTTTGATTGTACATGAAAAGCTACTGGTCATTTCGAATCATTCATTGTAATGAATACTATTTGCAGTCAGGAAAAGTTACCAGCCAAAATCTTTTCTCCAGTGCTCTGTATTTGCAACCAACAAGCAACCCATTTTGTTTATAAGTAAAAGCAATGACTGTCTGCACAAAATTTGCAGTACACAACGAAGTTTAGAACTTCTAACTAGTTAAGTTCTTAAGAACTAAACCACGTATAGAAATGTTTATAAGACAGCAAAGAAGAAATTATGATCATTGCTAAGATTCTTTTCATGATCTTGAAGCCATGACAACTAAAGCAAAGTTTACTTCTAAAAGAATATATACGTACTACTTCTCTGGTTCATGTAGATGGATTTGTATTTCCCTCCACTATTGCCCCAGTAAGGTTCAATTGCAGTAGTTGAGAACGGTTGGAAACAGAACACGGACTTTAAATATATCAAGTTATGGCAGTAATCATTCAATTCAATTGCGAATAATGAATTTTGCCATCAGAATTAAAGCTTAATATATCAATCTAATATGAAGAAAACGTCAATTACCCATCATGATATTGCCAGAACTATATTCAAAATCAAAAGTCACCGCTTCATGTTAAAAACCCAAAAAGTACACATGATATCAGTCTTTTAGTTCAGATTTCAAGAATTCAAGTGGCAAGATCACTGAAGATTCTTTTTCCCTTTTGAAATGGTATATTTCAATAAAAGAAGCAGCTATAGGAGTCCCAGCAGAATACGGGACAGAAAGCACCAATTACAGATCTGGAATCTGTTTATCTAGCAATTTAAAAGAACAAATATTACAATTACAAAACCAGAACTGTGAAAATACCTTATTATCAGACAGTTGTCTTACAGCATTTCTGCTCAGGGTTTTCTCTGATATCAGTCTCTCTCTAAAGTAAGCAACAAGCTAAAACAAGGAAAGAGAAAATCAATACATAAGCAAATAATCTGACTATTACTAACACTTAAAGATTGCAATATATTGTCACAAGCACCTAAAGAAACAGTCTTGGACATCTTGATGAGGGAACACTCAATCAAGATTGTAGATTTACATGCTCACACTTGTCCATTCCAAAATTATCAACCAGATTCACTAGCATGATTGAATAGTGAAGCTTCTAAGACCATATTATTTACTAGCCATTACATCATATTTCTAAACCTCTACTGGACCTTTGTTGTGAATAGTCCAAGTGTGAGTCAAAAAGTTTCACATTGAATAGAAAAGACAGAGTTAAACACTATATAAAAATAAAGACCCATAACAATATTGCCTTAAGGTTTTGGTGTAAAGGTGGTGTCTAAGGTCTTATATATGTAAGACTAATGTCATATAACCATATAGAACCACAATCTCTCAATGAAAGTCACACATTGGATAGAAAAGACAAAGTTAAACACTATATAAGAATAAAGGGGAGAATATAAGAATAAAGACCCATAACAACATTGCCTTAAGGTTTTGGTGTAAAGGTGGTGTTTAAGGTCTTATATGTGTAAGACTAATGTCATATAACCATATAGAACCACAATCTCTCAATGACTATAACCATAACCCATATATGAAAAATTATATAGCCTATCAACCTTTGATACTGAGATATTAATTAACATGCCACAGGTTATGGAAAATGGCCAGATACTTTATGCTAAGAGCTTGAGGGTGATGGGGAAAAATGATATGTTATTGAAATTGATTTGACACTTGAACATAAGTCCAGGTGAATCTTATTTCAAAGTGTCCAGTAAATGCTTGGTTATTTTGACAAAAATTGGGATAATAAAGCCAAACCACAAGAAAGTCAAACCCTGTGTCTATTTCAGCTAAAAATAGTAATTATACGCATTCACACTCTCGATACCCTTAATAGTCCATACTTTGTATGTTGGGTCAGAGAACAACGAGAAGACCAGCACACTTAATAAGACAATCAATTTTCACTAATTCATTTGAATAAAAGACCTTCGAAAGACATCTGGTATAATAACAATTACCAGCAAAATGAGACAGATAGGTCAGTCTGAGAATTTGGCAGTTATTCTACCGCTATTGCCCACTCAAAATGCCATAAACAAGTTGTATACCTTAGGACCAAGTAGTTCCAATCCTAAGCTCTCCTCAGCTATTTTTCTAGAAAACTTGGCGTTAGTACAAACCCCACTGTACAATTCCTGATCATCTGCAAAAACCTACAACCAAATAATCATGTGGAAGCAGCACGTCTTTGTTACCCCATTACAAGTTTTATGCTTTAAAGGAGACGTAAATTTATAAATCCAAGTTATGTCACCTGACCAGCCCAACCACATTTAGCTCGAAAACACCTCCACATTGCAAATTCACTGCATCGCACATTTGCCAAAACACATTACATCAAAACACGCAATTATCACCACACACACAAAGCAATTACACGAAGTATACCCATTAGAGATAATGTGAAAAGACAAACTCCTCTCCTTTAATTGCCCACCTTTGCACTAGAATATCAAAACAGACAGCAGTCAGAAACCTACTTAAAACCGAATACATACAAAAGACTAGGGGAAGGAAATGGATTGCAGTTTTAGAAGAAAATAAAAATAGATACTTTTGGACAAAACAGATTATGGTACTGCCCGGGCAAACAAGAGTCTTCCAAGCTGATGCCCAGAAGTTCCATTTTCTCTTTCAATACTTTCACTTTAGGTGCATCAGAAGTACTGTCCACAACCTGCTCCACAACACCTTAAAAATAACACGAACAATCATACAAGGAAAATTCAGTAAATATCTTTTCTACAAAATAAACAGATTAAATAGTTTATGCACTAACGGTAAGGTTTTATTATTTTTCACATCTTAAACAAATCACTCATGAATGTAAATTTGTTAAATTTTTCAATGACTGATTAAAGGCAACAGAGCATAGATACTAAACTCTTAAAAAAGCTGAATCCTTTGGCTGCCCAGAAAACTCAAACTAATAACAGTAACAAATGGGGGAAAAGGGTATTATAAGAGAAGAAAAGCGAGGGAAAACGATGAACCTGGAGTAGAGGGCACAGTGGTGTTACGAGCTAGTGAATGACACCAAACGGTACATTGTCTTGTGGATAACACTGCTGCATAGGTTCTGGGAATCAACTTGGAGAATAGAGATTGAGTGACGGGAAGACGCAGCCATAGGTTCTGAAAAACTGACATGTTTGGTCTTTAATTTTTATTTGTTTGAGTTTTCATTGCAAGTTTTGGAATGCCTCTCTGTTCATCTGGAGCTAGAGAATAGATAGATATTTTTGCCTCCATTCAATTGAATAGGAAAAATATTAAATTTCTTGTGTTTCCATAAAATATTATTTAATAAAATATAGGAGGTTTAGTTATTGTAAAATTAATTCACTCAGACGACTTCTACCCCTATATATATATATATATATATATATATATATATATATATATATATATATCATCCAT
>Ga0214544_1000688_pt1 | contig 64994 bp, 23 predicted proteins | sample CNSS3metaG_FD_160074 | JGI IMG/M metagenome (GOLD analysis project Ga0214544, IMG submission 160074) | Root nodule microbial communities from cowpea collected in UCLA plant growth center, Los Angeles, California, USA - CNSS3 | ecosystem: Host-associated > Plants > Roots > Nodule | place: USA... | reverse complement strand
TATTTATTAATTTTTATATATATATATATATATATATATATATATATATATATATATATATATATATATATATATATATATTTTACAAATGAAAAAGTTTACATTTATTAGAACAATTTATTCTTATAATGGATTCTTAAATGGTAGTTATCCGTGTCTAAGAATTTTTTTCTATATTTCATTCTCTGCAATGCATTATGCATTCTAGACTTCATTATCTGCAATGCATCTTGCATTCTAGTTTATGTATTGCTATTATTTTGATAATCAACAAATTTTTACACACACCTTATATAAGTTATTTTACTTTTTAATATTTTTCTTTCTTTACAAATATAAAAGTTAACTTTTTTAATGGTTCACACACTTTTAAAAGTGGATTTTTAAGTAGAGTATCTAGTGCAACAAAAAAAACATATTAACATTAAATATATTACATGACATAAGGTGTCAACATATAAGGTAACCCGACTCACATGGATTGACTAATCACGGGTTGAATTAAAAAAGGACCAACTTAACCCGTATCACTTTTTGGTGACCCACAAATTTTGCAACTTGACCCGATCACCATGGGTTGGTGGGTTAGTGGATTGATTCACTTACGAATTTTTTTTGTAATTTATTTTATATATTTATTGTATTTTAATGAGAGTAAATTGACTTAATTTATTTTTTATAAGAGTGAAATCAAAGTGTTCACCTAATTCTTAAAATGTTATTATATTTATAGTAGATAAAGATTAAAGTGAATGCATATAACTAAACAAACAAATTAATTGAACATTCAAACTATTCAAATATTATTAAGCAATATTCTAATATTTAAAAATATGAAATTGTGAACTTCTATAATTAGAAGTAGTATATAATTATAACAAAAAAACTTTAAAAAAATTGTAAAAGAAATGTTTGTGGGTTAAGTGGGTCAACCTACCCTCAGCCCGATTCAAACCTGTTTAACAGGTGGATTAAGTGCCGGTTCGAACACATGGTGAGCCGGGTTAACTCACATGAAACTCGTTTTGACATTTCTATCCACTTTTAAATATATTTTGGTTATTAAAAAAATTAACATTTATAGTTGTAGAGATAGAGAGAAATTGAAAAATAAATAGGAATGTAAAGTGTATGTAATAATTTGTCCAATGTGAAAATAATAACTTACTACATATCTTGACCTCTAGCAAGATTACCTTAGTTTGAAGCCTATATACACATTCGTTGTTAATCCATACCTTTGACTAAAATTAAACTCTCATTACAAGCGAATGAAAGTAACAAGAAACCAATAACCAGTTATCTTTCTACTTTTGTGTTTTTATATATTAAATAAATAATTTGAAATGCTCTGATCCATATATAATATATATACAAAATCCAATAGAAAACCTACTTAAAAATTATAAATAATAATATTTTGACCAACTTTTTTTACTCACTTGTAATTTATTATTTCAATTATTTTTAGATCATTAATCACACCACTAAAATAAATAAATCAAAATAGAAAATCAAATAATGATTGAAATAATGAATTAAAAATAGATAAAAAAGTGAATGAAAATATCATTATTCAAAAATTATCCTTATTCTCGTCATAATTATACTTTCATTACTCATAACTAAGATCCAACACTTACCCAAATTACATTTAGAAAGCCAATATGAATGATCAATTACATAATTGAATTACCCAAACTAAGGCATATACCGGCCATACTATTTGAAATTACCACCCATTTCTTAATGTGACTATGTTAGACCAAATTTGCCCCATCTCATTCATTCTAATTTTACATCCCTTTTCAGCTTCTTTTTTAATCCCTATTTTCTTTGGATGTGTTGCCTCAACATGCTTTGTTGTTGATTACTCTTACAATATTTATTACTTATCCATCCAATGTTTTTAATTGTGTCAATGTGAATATTTATGTAGCATCTGCCATTCCATTCCTAAAGATGATATGGTTTCTCTGATTCCAAGTTCTATCTTCTCTATGTATGTACATCCTTCAAGTGTGACTGAAACTTCTTCTCATTTACCTCTGTTCTGGTGCTGCAGTCATCTCGGAACACCTACATAGGAGATGAAGGGACAAGAGGAGTGTCCGGCGGAGAGCGGCGGCGCGTGTCAATCGGCGTGGACATAATCCACGGCCCATCGCTTCTCTTTCTGGACGAGCCAACCTCAGGGCTAGACTCCACCAGCGCCCACAGCGTGATCGAGAAAGTGCACGACATCGCACGCAGCGGCAGCACCGTCATCCTCACCATCCACCAGCCCTCGTCCAGAATCCAGCTCCTCCTCGACCACCTCATCATCCTCGCACGGGGCCAGCTCATGTTTCAAGGGTCGCCGCAAGACGTGACCCTCCACTTGTCACGCATGCCACGCAAAGTCCCCAAGGGAGAGAACCCCATTGAAAGTCTCATTGACGTGATCCAAGAGTACGATCAGAGTGAGGTTGGAGTCGAAGCACTTGCAGAGTTTGCACGCACTGGGGTCAAACCACCTCCTTTATCCAACCACCCTCATTCAGTGTCCACTGTTGCACCCTCTTATGCCAATTCCTCGCACCTTAGCCACAGGTTTGAGGAGAAGTCTGCGGAGTTTTCTCACTCCTCGCAGGTGAGTAGAAGGGCAATGGACGATTTTGATCACAGTCTCAGAAGTCCCTATAACAACACTTCCATGTCGTGGAGCACTGGGAATAGTGCAGCATTTCTCAAGTTCACACCAGCACGGCTTAAGAATGATCACAAGCTCCACAATACCACAAGGTTTATATAACTTGTTATTTTCAAATTATACCTATCATTCATAATTTCTCATTGGTTTACGTATATAGCAATATAAATATTGGTGTTGTTATGCAGAAACAATACTTCACCTGGCTTCTACACGTACTCGAGTGAAATCTTTCAAGCCACTCCAACACCACGCAGCAGTGACTACACAGTGAATGAGAATGACTACCTCACTCCCTCAAATGGCACAGAAGAACACCTTGGTCCAAAGTTTGTAAATTCTTACATAACGGAGATATGGATACTCATTCGCCGCAACTTCATAAACATAAGGCGCACCCCTGAGCTTTTTCTCTCAAGATTGATGGTTCTCACCTTCATGGGCTTCATGATGGCCACCATGTTCCACAACCCTAGAAAAGATTTGCAAGGAATCACCAACCGCCTCAGCTTCTTCATCTTCACAGTGTGCCTCTTCTTCTTCTCTTCCAACGATGCTGTCCCAGCCTTCATCCAAGAAAGGTTCATCTTCATAAGGGAAACTTCTCACAATGCCTACAGAGCTTCCACTTACACCATTGCAGGCATAATCACTCACACGCCATTTATTCTTCTCCAAGCAGCTGTCTATGCAGGCATTGTTTGGTTTGCCCTAAAACTCAGAGGCCCTTTTCTTTACTTCTTGCTTGTTCTCTTTGTTTCTCTTCTGTCAACAAATTCATTCGTGGTGTTTGTGAGCTCAGTGGTGCCAAACTACATATTGGGTTATGCTATGGTTATTGCCTTCACAGCCTTGTTCTTCTTGTTCTGTGGATACTTCTTGAGCAGCCATGACATTCCCCGTTACTGGCGTTGGATGAACACAATTTCAACGATGACATACCCTTATGAAGGGCTTTTGATGAACCAGTACCAGGTGAACGATACCTTTGGATATATGGATGGAGTACCCATTACCGGTTTTCAGATCTTGGAGAGTCTACACATCAAGACAGATGGACGTAGGAAGAGAACAGTTGTGCTTATAATGTTTGGTTGGGCTGTGCTATACAGGGTTTTATTTTATCTAGTCCTTCGTTTTGCATCGAAAAACCAGAGGTCGTAGAGAACTGTATCTAAGGGAAACTGTGTGAGTTAGTGAATCATTTCATTTGTTTTGCACTGCAAACATTGTTTTATGATGTTAAATATGTTGCTTCAGTGTATTTTGTTTTGCATCAAGCTTTGTAAATTATATAGCTTGATGGGCTTTTTCTATACCGTACAATAAAGCAAATCAAGGAATTAGAGCAAACCTTTTAACAAATCTCAGCGATATTTAACTGTTGTTTTGCATAAGGAAAGACATAGACCTACCAATGATCTGGCTTTTTTCAGTGTTTTCTCTTAAGTCAATGTGATATAATGTGTTTATGAGTTTATGGCAATCTGATGAACTTCCTCATGCTGATGATCTTTCTTAGGCTTGATTTTCAGAAAATAAAAAGTATTTTAAAATAGAATTTAAAGTTAGATCTAATCACAGTGTACAAAATTTTCCCAAGAAAAATGACACAAGAATACTCAAAACACCAAATTACACCCAGTATGAGAGAAAAGCATAGGTAGTATAATATAATAGAGATAGAAAAAAATTACAAGTATATAAGTATGAGTGTGTGTGTGTGTATGTTTTTTAACTGATAGAAGAGAATCGTGGAGAAATAGAAATGAAAGAGAATAAATAAACGGAAACCTGGAATTGCTTTGCTTGCTTGGTTGATTGAAATCTGTCTTCTTTTTTTTTTTTGCTGTTTAAAACTGTGAGTAACATAAGAAATGCTAGGTTTTTTTTTTTTATATCCTTCTTTTCCATTTTTCTCAAACCAAATAATCTATTCGATATTTATGTTATATTTTAAGTTTCCTATATTCAATAATTTTACTTTTTTTATTCTTATCCGACAAAATTAAAAAAAGATACGATAGATAATGTGGTACAAAATAATAAGACTAAAAGAGGGATGGTAGTAACTCTAGTTCATTTCCATTTGGAAGAAGAATTTGACATCAAATCCATTGAAATGAATGAAAAGCAAATATTACTTGAGTTTCAAAAACTTGGGTTTTCCCGTTGACAGTAATATAAAATTGATTAATGTTAGTAGATAATTCCAATTAGATTGACTTATTAAAGATGAATCGAATGTTTCCTTTTGCTTTTTATTACTATTACTTTGGTTGATGATTGATTATGAAAGGTCTTCTACCAGTTGGCGTGCCAACTGTTTGGATGATTTTTTATTTCGTTTCTCAAAGATAATTCGCAGAGTTGAAGTTTGGCCTTATAACGAAGGTTTTGGACATATATATGTATTATTAACAGACAAAGCTTAATACAGAAATATGCTACTAAATCCATTGGAAGTATCAAATTCGCTTTGTCGGGTATAGGCAAGCCAACTTGGATGGAATAATCATATTTAAAATCTTTGGCCAAAATATACAATATATATATATATATAATGGGGAAAACCTTTAATCATACCCAAAAGGCCAATTTAACCTGAGTTTGGCAAGATGATTTATTAATGAATGTCACCATAGATTAAGATTTCAAACTTGAAGTGAAGAATTAGGAAATTGAATTGGATTGACTTAATGTTCATGTAAAATTCCAAAAAATATGATGATGGCTGCATCAAATTCTTCTAACTTGATCTTCTATTTGAATCCTTTTACCAGCTTTGAAATTACCGGCAATATATAAATTTTCTATGCAACTTGTTACTCGGACTAATTCTATAAATAACAATATTCTTTTTACACAGAATAGAAGTTTTTAGTTAATGAGATGTTCTTGAACGTGTGCTATGGGATTGAGACTGACCAAGCATAACATTATATGTTAATCATATCGACATCTGTCCTTTCTGTATTTACAATGCCTTCCATTATAATCTGATTGTTCTGACTAGAGATAGATAAAATTAAAATAATGAGAAAATTTTATATTATTGGAACAAGGAAAAACGCATTTCCTAAACTGAATTACAAATTTTACCTGCTAATGGTTGTTTGAATTAGAAAAAGTTAAAAGGGCTTTAGTTAGATAAATGACAAACTATAATTTCTTAATTCTTAATTATCATTTCCAGTTAAACATGTCACCCTAGTTTTGAACATTCTTTTCTATATTTTACTAGGCAAAACAGAACCTTCTACATTCACCCTAGTTTTTTTCTTCTTGCTACAGAATTTTCCTTATCCACTGTATTTGAGACTAATTTCAACCTTAGTACTATGATTGTTGCTGATTTAATCAGTTTCTGTACATATGGGTGCAAGATTTCTGATCATTACAGCAACCCATCATGTAGTTATACGTTAAAACCTTATAACAGATCCCAAACATAAGAATTCAGAAACGAATATATATTCTGCTCCTTTTGAAAATTTACTGATGCAACAGCTCCCTAGCACTCAAGAAGAGAAAGAATAACTTCAACTATCAGTAATATTATTACGCTCACAAACCTTAAAAATACTAATAGATAAATTATTGAATTCTAGTTTACCTTAAGGTATCCTACCACATAACAACCTGATTTCATCAGTGCACATTACAGCAAATTTAATCATGATAATATTATGTTCACATGTTGAACATCTGAGTTTTGACTCGGTATGTGAATTTTTTAATCAATATATGTAACAAGCTCAAACACAAATGGGATTGGATCCTAAGCACGCTTTGTTTCTATCAAAATAATTAAGTGTAAAATATGTTTATAATAATGAATAATGAATAGGATGTAGTATGGAGTCTATTTCCTATGCCCTTTGGAGTTTTCTTTTTATATATGACTAAGAAGTTATATATGAGATTAGGTAAGCAATTATATTGACCAGAAATTCTGCTAAATCTTGCAAAATGGATGTTAATTTAATTTGCAAAGTAAATTTTTAGTCAGATAACGCTTAAAAGTTAGGCTAGTACTACAAGGATGTGAAGGGGTTACCTGCTCTTTTGGGGTTTCCTTGAGCCACTTCCTCTTGATACTTGGTTTCAAATGTTTATCTATAAGCAAAATATTATAGAAAACATGAAAGGGAATAATTGGTGTGTTGATAGTGCTAGGCATGAGAATGAACAGTCTCATCTTTGATACCCTTCACAATTCCTATCTTTAGTAATTTTTTATTTGAATTCTTTCCCCCAATAACTTCATTACCTACCTAAAGCGTAATCAGAAACATGAGACTCTAACAATAATGCTCATAACCATTAGTATAAAAATGCATAGGTCAACATTAGTGGAAAGCTAAGTATGCAATATATAATAAATATATTCAACGATACGTCACTAACAATTGCTACGTATGTATTCCAGAAAAGTTCAAATTTGTTCCAAGATACCACTCTTATTTTGATCATGTAACATCCATGGTTTCAAATGAGAGGAATGAAGGCAGAAGAAGACGAAGGAGTGGTCTGTCCAATTATTTTAAACTATATCAATATTAAATACACATAATCAAGCAACCACCACCACCACTCCATGAAAAATAATGTTTAACATCAATAACATATAAAACTATAAAAGAAATATTTAACAATGGATTTATACTAATTCAATCTCCTTACTCGTCTTCCATCTCTTTCCTAGCTACTACCTCCTGCAGTTTCCAGGCTTGAAGTCAAACCCCTATTTCTCAAAGATATTTGTTCTTCTAATCCTCCATCCAATTCAGTACATGTGCAAAATGGCTTCAAAGTCTTCCACAAGACATAAGTTCTCAGAATTATGGGATTAAGCAAGCTTTCTTTTATTTCTCCCCTAATCTGAGATATAGGAAAACTCAAGAGTGTTGGTGATCAAGGCAGAGAAAGAAATGAAATTCAGAAGAAAATTTATGGTACTAGGTGGAAGATGAAGAGTTAGTTGCCATGATTCAAGTTTGTAAACCAATGGGGTAACCACTATTTCAGATTATGATGGAGTTACCAGAAATTTGGGTATTGAGACTGGTTGTGGCATGCGCTGTTTGTCTGCATATATTTATCAGATCAGTTTCTGGCTCTGCAACTGAAGGTTAGTAAGTTAAGATTATAATTCTTTTAGATCATGATGTCTATTACCTGGTATATTTTCCAATAATTATAGCAAAAAATTTAATATAAACTAAAGGTCAACTGATGATCAAGGTTAAAATGAGAAAAAACAAACAAAATTTGTGAGGATGAAGAAATAGAACTGATAGGGCTTTCCAGTTTCCACCCAGAGAATCTTAAAACCATTTTACACTTTCTTTTATTTATGTTGCTCAAATTTATTTAGGGGAACATCCCTTTTAGTACAAAATAAGTCTAATCCGTGACATTTTTGTAGGGTTTGAAAACATAGCATGTTGTGCTGATTCAAATTACACAGATCCCCAGACCACCTTAAATTACACAACAGATTACACATGGTTCCCTGACAGAGGAAGCTGCAGAAGACCTAAAATTGATTTGAATGAAAAAGTTCGACTGTTTTCTCTAGATGAAGGAAAGAGATGTTACAGTTTACCAACAATTAAGAATAAAGTATATCTGATAAGGGGCACATTTCCATTTGACAGTATAAATTCTTCCTTTAATGTTTCAATTGGGGTAACACAATTAGGTGCAGTGAGACCATCCACGCCCCAGGACTTGGAAATTGAGATTGAGGGAGTTTTTAGGGCTACCAAAGACTACATTGACTTCTGCTTAGTGAAGGGGGAGGTGGATCCGTTTATTTCTCAGCTGGAATTAAGGCCATTGCCAGAAGATTACCTACTACATGATTTGCCTGCCAGTGTTTTAAAATTGATAAGCAGAAATAGTCTCTGGGGTACAAAAGATGAAATCAGGTATGTCATATACTTTAGTTTGAGGTAAACTTCACCACCATTTATCAAAGAAGTGTATCTCCTAGAAATCTACAAGGCTTAGGAGTTATCACTAAGGTTTTTCTGAAAGCATTATATTCACAATATAGGGAATGGATGTTAAATATTCAATCAACATGTTTATGGGATAAATAATAGCAATTTTGCATTTTTCTTGGTAATGATTTAGACACAATGAAGTTGAGCTCCATGTGCAAGGATCACACCAATAACTGCATGAGATAACCTATCTTCACCTAATAGACAGAAGTGTAACACACCTTTATGCACAGCTTCGTTTCTTTATGATGCAATAAGATGCATCGTAATGAAAATAACAAGAAAACGCGAAGCCAAAAATCTATTATCACTCAATCCATTATTATGTGACGCACAAGAATTACTGTCAAAACGTATATACCATAAGTAGTGCAAATTGCAAAAAGGGTGTCAAAGGGATTTATCCTTAGTTTATTAAAGCGATTTATGTTTAGTGTTTGGTTTATAAACTTGTTTAGCTTCTTGGTATCATGGACTATGAACATGAACAGAAGGTCTTATAATATGGCTATTTCCAAATTATAGGTTCCCAGATGACCCAAGTGATAGAATATGGAAAGCAACTTCAAGTCCATCATCTGCTCTCCAATTGTCTTACAATGTTAGCAATTTTGACCTCAAATCCAACATGACACCACCTCTACGAGTCCTACAGACAGCTCTTACCCACCCTGAGAGATTGGAGATCCACAGCAGCCTTGACACTGAGGATTATGAATATCGTGTATTTCTCTACTTCCTTGAATTAAATAGCACCGTCAAAGAAGGAAAAAGGGTGTTTGACATCTATGTTAATAGTGAGATTCAAAGGGAAAAATTTGACATATTGGCGAGAGGGTCCAAGTATACATACACTGTCTTGAATGTTTCCGCAAACGGTTTACTTAATTTAACCTTGGTCAAGGCATCTGGTGCTGAGTTTGGACCCCTTTTGAATGCTTATGAGATCTTGCAAATGCGATCATGGATTGAAGAGACCAACCAAAAAGATGGTAGTGTGTCTGTGTTGTTTTCCTCCTTTTCTGGGTGGGGTTATTTCACTTGGGGACCTATTTGGACAAACTTCTCTCTAAGAATTTCTAGAAGAGAAAGCTAACGAGAAAAAAAATTATATCAGCTTCTTCAAAAGTTAAAATTATTTTACACAAACTAATTTGTAGAAACTTTTTCGTATAACTTCTATAGATTTTTATTTTTTAATTTGTGGTGAGCTAATTTTGAGTAGTTCATATAATTTTTTCTTGTTTTTCTCTTTTAGAAAACCTTATGGAGAAGTTTGTCCAAATACACCCTTAAGTGTTTTACATTCCATTTTCTTATTCATTTCTATAATTAAGATGGTGTATGGATGTATTTTAATTTGTAACCAGTCTTCAATCTCTTTCTCTTATTTTTACTTTAGTGGAAGTGATTCAGAAGATTAGAGAAGAACTGTTGTTGCAAAACCAAAACACTAAAGTGCTAGAGAGTTGGACTGGAGACCCTTGTATTTTCCCCTGGCACGGAATAGAGTGTGATGGTTCAAATGGCTCGTCTGTTATCACCAAGCTGTAAGTCCGTCAGTTCTAGTTAAAACACTGCCACAAGCAAGAAAGATGTATTTTTACTCCATGTATACTTTACCAAACATGCACTCAATCTCACAACTATTTCTATAGGAATACTAGTCAAAGACCAATATAGACAATGGCTTTAACGCTTTGATACATGCAATTGTCAACCAATCCACATATCTAGCTAAGTAGGTTCTTGTTTAGATAAATGAAGTGTTTTTTTATGTTATCTATATTTTTCTCTATTTCCAGGGATCTTTCCTCAAGTAATTTCAAAGGACAAATTCCTTCTACTGTTACTGAGATGACCAACTTAAAAATACTGTATTGCCTTCAAAACCCTTTTTCAATTGCTTCTGCATCTATTTTTGGAGGATAACCAGGGACTCTGTTGTATGCATGGATGTAACTATTTGGTCATGTGCAGGAACCTGAGCCACAACAATTTCAATGGTTATATTCCCTCGTTTCCACCGTCCTCCTTGTTGATGTCAATGTAATGATCCCTTCTAATGTTTAGCTATGACTAGATGCCACAAGCTGAATTATAGTACTTCTATTATACTTGTTAATGTTAACATGAAAATAAGCAGAACCAAAACACTTAATTACTGAACGAATTGCTAGTCAGGTTTAATTTTACACGGCTCAACATGCATTTACCTGAAATTTGATTTAAATGGGTGGCAAAAATTGCATGATTTAATAAGCAAGTTTAGTTCCTAGCCTTCGTTCTCTGTCTTGAAGCAGCGAGGAAGCATAACCGTGTAGTATTACATGGATTCAGTATCCTATACACATATGGACAACACATAATTTCATTAGGGTTAGCACTCTATTGAAATAAATCCTTCTGATTTGATGTCTCTGTACATGCTCTAACATCCTATGCATAACTCTATGGAATTAGGTCAGTCACATAAGAGGTAGAAAATATCAAATTAGGCAGTATCTATAATATTCATGAGCATACTGACCCTTATTTCTCTATGACACTTTAGTAGGTGCAGATATAATGATCTTATTTGTTCCTTCCTGCACTTAGATTCAAATCATAGAGAATTTTCCTAGTAGTGTCATCAAGAAAATTTCCTACCACTGAAACTTGTTCATATGTTGATTGATATATATTTCCGAGCAGAGATCTAAGCTACAATGATCTTATGGGGTCACTTCCAGAATCAATTGTCTCACTGCCATATTTGAAATCTTTGTAAGTATTTGAGTTAACATTCTATTTCAACACCAAGAAGTCACTTTTGATTATTTAGTTTTTTAATATATTTTCTACACATTTTGTTTGTACTCTATTCATTCATAGGTATTATGGCTGCAACAAACGCATGAGTGAAGACACTCCAGCTAATTTGAATGGTTCCCGGATCAATACAGAGTATGATGCACTCTTTGAAACGAAAAAACAGACACTTTAAGTAAAGCATAATTTGATTTTTTTAGTATTAATATTTCAGTTACGGAAGATGCAAAGCAAAAGAACCTAGATTTGGACAAGTATTTGTCATTGGTGCTATTACATGTGGATCACTTCTGATCACATTGGCAGTTGGAATCATTTTTGTTTGCCGCTATAGACAAAAGTTGATTCCATGGGAAGGATTTGGTGGAAAGAACTACTTAATGGAAACAAGTAGGCTTTTTGTCTTCTCTAATCATTTTTTCCTTTTTTATCCTATGTCTCTCAGCATTCTAAAACAGTACATTTACTTTTAAGATTAGATATACTCACTTCCCTCTTTAAATACAATCCCAGATCATGAGATCAATGGTCTTGAAAGATTATCATCTTTATTATGTACATAGTTTTACAAACAAAAAGAATTAGTTTAAACTTCGATTGGCTTCACAAAAACAAGATAAATATAAATGAGATTCTGCTGTTCTGAAGAAAGGTTTAAAGAGCCATACATCTTTAATTGCATTATCCTTCTATTAATCCCAACAGCCCCGTTCTCCAAGATTAATTCCACTTCCTTCCATTGTTTCTAAACAAATTTAGGTTTAAGCTACCATTTCAGTTAGGAACTCGCACATAATGTTGTGTATAGTGATGAAAATAAAGAAGGGGAAAAAATACTAAAAAATTAACATATAGCGTGCAAATTTCTAACAAAATGACTGTTACAAGTTTGCAATCCATACCTGTGCACTAAGCACGAGAACTTCATTGATCACACCGCTATCAATGTGTTTTTTCTTCTGCGTGATAGGGATGCTGATTAGTTTTGTTCAATTTACACCGAGTATATGACATAATTTTCTATAAAAAACATGCAGATGTAATATTCTCTTTGCCAAGCAAAGATGACTTCTTAATAAAGTCTGTATCAATTCAGACATTCACTTTGGAAGATATAGAGGTTGCCACAGAAAGGTACAAAACATTGATAGGGGAAGGAGGATTCGGTTCTGTTTACCAGGGCACTCTAAATGACGGTCAAGAAGTGGCAGTGAAAGTCCGTTCAGCCACATCAACTCAGGGAACTCGAGAATTTGATAATGAGGTACAATAGGCATTATTCAGTTTATTATACTATCAAAGTTCTCAGGAAATTTTTCTAATTAACATTTTTTGGCTCAAAAGTAATTCAAAAGCTGATATTTGCATCCTGGCAAATGCTAAAGAAAATATAAGATATTCTCCTTTTTTTCACTACATCCCTGGCTCTTACATTCCCGAACCCTCTTTGTTTACATTTTACAATGGCCTACTTTTCCACCATCTGACCAGTCTATGATGTATCTTGCAGCTAAACCTACTTTCTGCAATACAGCATGAAAACCTAGTGCCTCTTCTTGGTTACTGTAATGAAAATGATCAACAAATTCTCGTGTATCCTTTCATGTCCAATGGTTCTTTGCAAGACAGACTCTATGGTAAATATTCCAAAATCCTTTCCGCTTATTTGTTTTGGTACCCATTAATTTCTAAAATTCAACTTTATAACAGGGGAACCTGCAAAGAGAAAAATATTAGACTGGCCAACTAGACTCTCTATTGCTCTTGGTGCAGCTCGAGGCAAGTAATATGATGTTTTACTTTTCCCAAGATGCAGCAAATATACCTAATTAACACATGAGCTTGAACCAAATCAGGCAGGAAAATAAACTAAAAAGATGCATATTGATTCTATCGAACAAAAGAACTCTAGGAAATCATAAGTAAAGTGATGAAGCTTCACTGATTGACAACGATGATTGGTTTCTACCACCTTGTAGCTTAGAATGATTAGGGTGAAGGTATTTGAGGGGGAATACCAGAAAAATCCGGCAAAGAGCATGTATTTCATAATAGTATTTTTCATACCCTATGGCAACACTTTGGACAAACTCCACAAGTATTACTTCAATTTTCTTCAAACAATTTATCAATTTTCGTTTTAATATTTTTCTTTTGGTGTTATTGACAATGTTGAGTGTTGACGTTAATCTTTTAAATTAAAACATTAAATCTAGCAAATAATGATTTAAATTGGAAGAGGAACAAGCTCCTGAATTCTTGATGTTAAGATTAAAAAAGAGAAAAAAGAGAAGATTAAGTTTTGTCAGACTATCACTGCATAAAATAATTTATTAGGTGTTAAATAGGGGTTGGAAGATTAGGAGGAGTTAATGAAACTTTTTCCTTAGTATTTTAGATAAAGGAAACATAGTGCGATTTACTGGGAGGGACAGAAACCACATCATTGATAGTTTTTCTTCATTGTTTCAATACAGTAGAAAAGAGAGAGAGAGAGAGAGAGAATGCTTTAATTGGTTCATCATAAATCTACTTTGATATAAAGAGAAACATGGCACGATGCATCCTTAGACTTAACTGTCCTCGTTACAATTTTCATCTATATCATCTTGAATGCTAACAAATTTTTAGCAAGCAGGTTTGGCATATCTTCACACATTTCCAGGACGTTCAGTAATACACAGGGATGTGAAATCAAGTAATATACTTCTAGATCATAGCATGTGCGCTAAGGTTGCCGATTTTGGTTTCTCAAAATATGCTCCTCAAGAAGGAGACAGTAACGTTTCTCTTGAAGTCAGAGGAACTGCAGGGTACCTGGATCCTGAGTAAGTAGACATTTTCGACCATGTCTTAACCTCAAATTCTAATACTGCTTTACTCCATCACTTTGAGAAAAAGATTTATTAATACTACCCACATGAAGGATTCTAGGAATCATCTCAAAAAAGAAAGGCCCTTAAACACAAATAATATCTGAAAGAAAAAGGCTCAACTCTCCTATCATGTACCAATTGACTTCTGTGTCATGGAAGCCCTGTCAACAACAAACAGATTGAAGAAATGTTTCTGATTAGAATTTCCTATATGAAGTGTATAATTATTCATAAACGTGTAGGAAACTAGACTGTTCCATACACAAGACAAATGACAAATGATAATCTGAGCAATTTCAAACGAGATGAAGAAGAATCTGTCACTTCAACTCTATTTTTCCTTTGTTGCAAAACGCAACTATGATCTAAACAACTTTGACAATACCAGAATTTTGTCCCCATGTACTGCAGATACTACAAAACTCAACAATTATCTGAGAAGAGTGATGTCTTCAGCTATGGCGTGGTTTTACTTGAAATTGTGACTGGGAGGGAACCTCTTGACATAAAGAGACCACGGAATGAGTGGAGCTTGGTTGAATGGGTATGCTCCATGTCCTAAATGTTTTATTTTACTGGACTGTACGGAATCACATTATGTTCACATCACTAACTAAGAAATAACTCTGCATGCATTGCAGGCTAAGCCATATATAAGAGCATCAAAGATGGAAGAAATTGTGGATCCTGGCATCAAGGGGGGATACCATGCAGAGGCAATGTGGAGAGTGGTGGAAGTAGCACTGCAATGTCTTGAACCCTTCTCAGCATATAGACCAAGCATGGTAGACATTGTTCGTGAGCTAGAGGATGCTCTCATCATAGAAAACAATGCATCAGAATACATGAAGTCCATTGACAGTCTTGGAGGATCCAACCGCTACTCTATTGTCATAGAGAAAAGGGTGCTGCCCTCAACTTCATCAACAGCAGAATCAACCATCACAACCCAAGCCTTATCCCATCCTCAGCCGAGATAGTAAATGGTTGAAAATGGAATTCTTTTGATTCGTTTTTCATAACTTCTTTAGTAATTATACATTTCATATGGTAAAGGAGAAAATGCTAGTTTTTGTGATGTTACTTTCATCCACTCTATGCACCTTCAGACTAATCTCTCTTGCTCAGCCTCATTTTATGAGTGAAAAGAATAAAGTAGGTGTCAAATGCAAAAGGCCATATCATTTGCCAAGTCCAAGCTTGGCTGATAAAAAATTGCGTAAACTAAATTGATTGTGATTTAATCTTAAAAAAGTACAACTGTGCATCGAACAAAGCTAAATCTTTTATTGATGGACTTGGACAGGTTACATAAAGCAGGACGAACACCTAAATCTGTAGGGAATATATTAAGTCCAGCCAAGCAATTATTAAGGGGTCCTTTTATCCCTTTTTCTTACGGTAGAAACATGTCAACAACATAAATGTTGGCCACTTGTATGTTCTTATTATTGTGGAATCACGATTGAAGTACTACTGATAAATAATCATCGCGTCAGTATCTTCCTACATCCACGGTTCATGGAGGAGGAATGTGTTCAGCATAAAAGACAATTTCCAAGTTTTGGACTGTCCAAACTCTCAAATGACACGGAGGGAGAAGAAAGGTTTTTGCGAAGCAACTTTATTAAAAGAAAACAATTTCCTGGGAAACCAACCATCCTCATTCTGAGTTGATCGCGTCCCTGAAACACCTATTCTTTGGTGGGTATTATAGAAAAAATGATTGACTATTACAACGCATAGTTTTTAACGAGTTATTACATCCTTACAATATATTCTATAACATTTTTTCACAACTTAATTTTTTTTCCATATATTCTCATTACTGTCTTTATCTTACCCTATCTCCTTATCTTTCTCCTAATCGTAAAAAAACGTCAGAAAACAAGTGCAGAAAGAATATTTCTCGTTTATAATAGCCTTGAGTAGAGATACATTCAAAATGTACATAGAGACTGAATAAATCATAATTAATGTCCTGATGCTTGGTTGAACAAGATAATGTAGGCAAAAGAGATTATTAGAGGCGCCTGATTCAATGAAACTTATTTTCATTTCTGTTTCAGAGAAAAGAAGAGGGAAGCTTTAAGCTCTTCAAAATTTAACAGACAATTACTACTGTTATCAAGGAGCCAGTTCGAACACTCTTCTTCCTCCACTTTTTCCCCGGCATGCCCCCTAATTAAGAAATAACGTGTTGATGACAATACTGCAGAAAAGGTCCGAAATTGTAGTGACAGCGTATCTGCCATACTATGCAGTTGCAATACTAAAAGTTAGCATAAGAAACGATTTTCTGATTCAAAGGCAAGCTTGAGTTCCATAGTTACAAAGTGATAATAATTTTTGCCCTCCAAGGAAAAATGACCTACATATTGAACAACTAATCACTGAGACTTTTGCGTGATCAACTTCATATTCATAAGCTACACTGTTTCCTCTAAGTTGTAAATTATGCCCCCTTAAGAACACCAAAGTCCGAGCTAGATGAGAACAAGAAAAATAAAGGTGGAAGGGAAGAGATTGGGCAGTGTGAAAAATTCAGAACTTATCCTCCAAAGGCAAAACAGGGATGCTGTTGGGAATTGGCGAAAAATCTGTTAAGGGCAATATTAACATTCTTCACTGTGTATATGTAAAATGTCAAACTCAGTAGACCGTTATGAAGAAAAAAAGATAGTATACAGTCAGTACAGACTAAAAACAAAGAATAGAGTATAAATGGTACTTTAAATCGTGGTGTAACTTATGTCACATCACATCACCAAATTAGTATGTAATAATCCATTTCTATCTATACCAGAAATCCGTATTCATTCTACTAAGCTTCCTTTTCCTACAAAATTGAAGGTATAATAATAACGCTCTCAATCAATTGATGCGTTCTTTCTATTACTACATTCTTCAATTACTTACTACATCTAAGATGACTGATGCTTCAAACCTCAAGCGATTGATTATGCATTAAAAGTATGTCGCAAATGAAACTGAGGTGGCAGAGGAACACCACTTTATCATGTAAGCTTAAGCACTGGGCATGTGCAATGAAAACACATATCTACGATGAGAGGGACTACAAGCCTACGTAGATAATTTTTTTTTTTAAAAAACTTATAAAAAAGAAAAAAAAGGAGAAAAATAAAAAGAAAACTAAAATTAACTTAATATATTAGTTGGTTTACAGAAACCTTCTTATATTACTTTTTTTAAAAGCTGATTTTTATAACTTATTTACATAGCCTAATTTCGGCTAATTTAAGGTTATGGAGAATTTTTTTTTTCTTTTTCTACTTATTCTTTTCCTACAGATGCTTCAAGAGAATTTTATCCAAACAAATATACAATGGCATAGGAAGGGACTAAGTTAGAAGGCATTGTGAGTTAAGTCACATGTCAAACAGGGTAAGAATCTGAGAATTGCAACAACCCGTGCTTATGAACTCCAACTTGCAAATAAAGCAGTGCAGTAAAATATAGGATCACACAATAAATAGAGAAACCAAGAGCTATAGTTACAAAACAAAGCATGACAATGATGAAACACTTCACTTTTGATTTATAAACGAGATACATATCAAGAATTCCGTTTAGATTTTACATCATAGGTGGAGAGTGCTTACTGGAAAATCGTATTACAACACAAAATCATGTGGCAAAAAGAGAAGGGTTGGCCGAGGCATTGCCCACTTGAACTTCGAGCAGTTCCAACCTGCGCTCCAACACATCCAGCTTCTCATTCAGAGACGCCAACTTGCTCTTCGTCGTAGCCTCTGAAAAACACATTAAATTTTAAAGGGGCAGAATAAAAACTCAAACTTTGAAATACTTTTGGCGTGATTCAACGTGCTCCAACACTCATGGGATACCCAATAAGGTGAAGAACACAATGGTGATGCGGTTTCACGGATAGACAAAACGACACCGTGACGGGTCGTTTGGGAGAGAAGGAAAAGTGTGTGTACCAAATTGAACAAGGAAGTCGAAGAGGCGACGAACGTTGAGAGATATATGAGAGATGAATTCGCGGTTTTCCCAATCGGCTTGCACTGCGATTCCAACGTTTACTGCATTTGTTATCCCTCCCGCGCGAGCCATTCTCCTTTCTTTCTCTTTTTCTTCAGCTCGCTTTCAGATCCAATGCTAACTCTGCAGATTAAAATGCACAGTTTGCTTCCTACTCCTCTCTCATACTATAACTTTAGTTTTGTTAGATGTAATCAATTATACATTATTTTAAATGCTATTTTGAAGTTAATTATTATAAAAGAGACAATTTTTTTTACTGTATCTCTATTTTGTTTTACCAATAGTGACTGAGTTTAGTGGAGACTACTAATTTATTACAAGGTGAGATTTGTCTTAGAGTACACTTTTTTTGTCCTTAGATTTCAAAATTAGGTGGTAAAGATTCTTCAGTGACACCATGATAAGGATAGATATGTGGATGGAAATTGAATCATAAGTTGACACAAGTTAACTCTATTGTTTTTATGATACTAACTTATTTGTTTTTCAATTGAAGATAATTTTTTATTGTCCTTCTTTGACAGAGTAAAAAAGATAGGAAGATTTTTGTTTGCTTTCTGCAGTGGCAGGAAGACAAAGTGAGTTAGTTGAAAAATGGTAATGGCAAGGAAAGGGGAAGAAATGGAGGGTTGACTTCATTATTGCCAGTGAGAGAGAAGAGAGAGTTAATGCCAAACTAACATATCCCCCTTTGGTTGAAGGTTATCATTATGAAACTTTTATGTGTGATTTTTCTTTTGTTTAATTTTTGTTACAGATAAAACATGTGAATTAAATGAAAAGACTTGATGAGAATTTTTGTTATGCATTAAAGACCATTACGCCCGGTTGTTTGAAAACGCGAAAAGTTGGAAGAAAAAAAATCAAAGAAAAACACGAGAAATAAAAAATTGAAAACAAAAAATAATAGAGGCTCTGAATTTTCCGTGAAAAGATTCGTGTATCATAATGGATTTACCAAACAATCTCCACATGTCCCCTTCCTTATGGTCTTACACCTCATATTTTTCTTTTGAAACTAGTCCTATAGATTGTCATAAATAACTTAAACCAAACACAAAGAATTCTCCTAAATCATCTCAAATAAATTCCATTCCAGAAATAGTAGATTGTGTCTACCGAACAAAGCATCAAGTGGTTGGACAAGAATGTTAATAGTTTAAATTGGATTAATTTAGAGATAAATAATTTATGTAGTGTCTACTACTTGCTCATTTTGATTTTGTTTAATAATTTTGCATTCAAGAAAATGGAAGATAATATTTGAACAAAAGTTGAAAGAAAGGTTTGTTGACGGTAGATAGGGGAGCCACCTATTTGGAAGACGTGAAGGCAAGGAATAGAAGTTGTTAGAACGTAGCCTTCACAATCATCTACCAAACACTAACAATTCTAGGCCCTCACTCTATTCATTCTCAAACACCATTTAATCAAATTCATTCTCAAAACAATTTAAATTTCATTTTAGATTATAAATCTTATTGCATGTTCTCGAATGTCTCTACAAATTTTTAAAGTTTCAATACTGTTTTTCCAACAGAGTGAAGAAAGTTTGAAAACTCCCACAGAACAATTTGTAATTTCAACTTTTTGTAAGAGGAAGAAGAAAAGCCTTTCTTCCTGCATAGATATTGTTGGTTTAAGTTGAAAATTTCTAGAAACTGTAATTTTTTTTCTTTATCGAAAAATCTTAGTTGTTAATTTTTTATTAGTAAAAAGAATTTAACTCAATTTTTCCACCGTCCTTCTAACTTTTACCACTAAACCAATGTTTTAACTCCGAAAATGTAATTTTGTTATAGATTAATCATACATGAAATTTATTAATGTGCTTAATTTGATGAAAAGGGAAAGGAAAAACTGCTGATGAAAAGAGAACGTTACAAATTTCAATCCTTCAATTGTTTGGTAGTTTCAAAAGACAGAAAGGAAAATCTTAAAAAAGATGAGTCCCCCTAAAATCTTCCGATTCAATTTGGAAAGATACCAAGAGAAAAGTGCAATTCTGTACGACTTATTGACACTTGTGTGATAGATAGATACCCTTTTATCTTACTTCTATGTCAGTCTTGGTACAGCTATTTTTCTTTCTGCTAGTTTTTCTGACACTCTTTCCTCGACTTTTCTTTCAGAAAGCGAATAAACCATAAATTATAAGGGGATGTTGTTTGAAATGTAAATGGCAGAATAATCATTTCTTAAATTAAATTCCTTTGAGTGTCGTAAAAGCAAATTTAAAAGAGTAAGAAAAACTATAAATGAAAAAAGTACGATTCCCTTTTTTTGTTTCCGTAATTGAGTCCCATTTATTAAGTATAGAAGTGGCAACTCTATCATGAAGCTGCAACTGGTAATAGGCCATTGTGCCTAAGCAACGCATCTGGTGTTGGTTCTCGACCACGGAATTGCACAAAAACCTGCATAAACAGCAGCACCATTATTACATTGAACTGTCTTATTAACAGAGTGGACAAAAGAAATGATCTTACATCCAGTGGTTCCTTGCCACCTCCAAGAGCAAGAATGGTCTCCCGGAACCTGTGCCCCGTTTCTTTAACAGCCTGTGCACATGTAAGTAAAACACATAGTAATCAAAACTCTTGTTGCCGATTAAAAAAACATAATAATAAAACTCAAACATGTAAGAATCATAGGTCAAGGAGGAACAACTTGGCCCATTTATGGACCATGTTGAGGACTCATTAGACATCATTATTAGAAAGACTAATTACTCACTTATTTCTCATCTTAATAGTTTAAAAAATTTTACCTTATAAACCCTATGTTTTTAAAAATAAAATATTTTCAAGTATATAAACTATAAAAGGTATAGTTTATTCAACTGTAGACACTAACTGACTACTTTAACCTTATTATTGTAAACAATAAACCATCAGTAACTATACCAAGTTGCAAGTAACATGTACGATAGCGTCCTCTTGTGGTTTGTTTGGTAGAAAAAAAGAAATAGATTGGATAGAAAGAAAAATGGTAGATGAAAATATGAGAAAAATAAGGAAAGATAGAAAGATGAATGAAAATAGGTAAAAAACAGAGTAAAAGGATAGCTTTGGACTCCATCCTAATTTCACTCTATTTCCGTTCAACCAAACAACAATTATAATCACACACCCTATTTCCACTTTCTTCCTCCTATTCTCATACTACTAATCAGGAGTATTAAACATGGAAAACAGAGGATTTTGTTCATTAAATACAAAGGCAAGTCCATAAAGAGTAAAGTACAACAATATTAACAGTATAGGTCCTCCATCCCGCACAATAAAAAGAAAAAAGAAATGTACCTTGTCATTATCCAATCCAGCATCCTCAAATGCTGAGAAAGCATCTGCAGACAGCACCTCAGCCCACTGCATAACAGGAAAATTTACCATAAGAAACAAATAGCTCTGTCTCCATTCATTGGAGGGACAGGGATGTTTCTATAGGGGAAAACGGAGTCTACCAAAAAAGGAGAGGAAAACACATCCAAAAGAGATCCTCAACACATAAGCAATGTTAATCAACATTAAAGCAATGCGGAATATACCTTGTAGCTATAGTATCCAGCTGCATATCCACCTAACAAATGGAAACCCCAAAAATCAATTTTTTTTTTTTTTGTTGAGACATTTGCATAATTACCAACTACCAAGAAAAACAAGAGGTGCAGCAAACCTGCAAATATATGGCTAAAGCTGCAAAGGAACCTGTCCTCTGGTAATGGAGGAATCACTTGAGTTTTCTCAGAAACTCTGCGGTCAACATCATAGATGGACTCAGGTCCCCCAGGAACATACTTTGTATGAAGTTCCAGATCTAGACTTGCGAATTTTAACTGCACATTATATTTATAGACAGATTAGAAGGAATCATGGGAAAACGCATATTTTAACAATACAAGAATCTAAGGACACAATTAGCATTGATAAATAAAATACTAGGATCAATTAACAGAATATTGAAGCCTTACAGAAAAGTCAATGAAGTAAAGCCATGGTGCAGATTTTAATTTTTGGGATGCAGGGGTGCCAAAGCACTATATTTATGTAAAAGAATATGGAATAAGGGATGGGAGGTCCCAAATGAACCTATACTGAGGCAGACCACTTTTAGACCACCAAACCCACATGAACAAACTAGTTATCACATAATAATGTTCTGAATTAGAAATGAAGTAGTTCAGCTTTGATTGATAAGTTAATGAGAGTAACATCCGCAACTTCAAAATTACAGAAAGGAATAACCAGCAATTACATTCACACTGACCTGTCGAAGACTTAGAGAGCCAGCTCGAAAAGTCCTAGCAGCAACAAGCTTCAAATATACTTCTTCAGGGAGACTCTCACCAGTTTCAAAATGCTTTGCAATGCTCATTAAAGTTTCTCTATAGTAAAAAAGAAACACCATAAATAGAAAATACCAGATGTTTTTTAATTCAAAAACTATAATGTTAGTTTTGCAAGACTTGAACTCGAACAATCTAGTCTCAGACAGTCTAGTCATATCATACAACCCTTCCATTAACTGTTTTGATGATAACAACTAAGATTAAATCTTGAGGTACTAATGTTTAAGATATATTCAAGTTACAATATACACAAGAATTCACCAATTTAATTAATTTCAAACAGAACTTCATGTGTTATTTGACCTTTTATGCTCAAGAACAGCAGACAACGGTTACATGCATGAACATTTCTGTAAAAGGCGAAACTCAGTTGCATGAAGAACAAGAACAGTCAACATAAAACTATCTTTCGCATGCAAAAGAACTGCAAAAGTTTTGTGTGAGCATACAGATGTAAAATGCTAGCTGTTTACTCAACCTTATAGGCTTAAAGAAAAACAAATTGTAATATTCATCACCAAGGGACGTTAGATTCTCAATTAAGCAGTGTTTATTTGTATATTCTGACATGGGCATATTTACTTACCTGTGGTAACACCAGTTTTCCATGAACTGAGAAGGTAATTCAACAGCATCCCACTCTATCCCTCTAATACCAGCAACCAGACCCTCATCTTGCTTGGTAAGCATATGCTGAAGTGCATGACCGAATTCATGGAAGACAGTCTCCACCTAAAAAAAAGAAAAAGATAGTTTAAACCACATGATATTATAGATAGGTGCACAAATTAGTAACTGCCGCCAATTCTATACACAATAATGTATGTAAAATATGGTCTGTTTGGACAAACTTATCATAAGCACTTCTATAAAAGAAAAATAAGAAAGAAATGAGATGAACTCCTTCACAAGCTAAAAATAGCTAATTCACAAATTGAAAATAAGAATTTAGAAAAACGATGAGAACTTTAACAAACTATTTTATAAATACACTAATTTTAACTTACAGAGAAATTCATTTCAATTTTTTCTTTTTTCTTTTTTCTTTTTCTTTTCTTTCTAAGATGCACATAGAAATTTGTCCAAACATATATTGTATCTCAGTCGATATTTTGTTAGGCCAAATTTTAATAATTTTTATTTACTTGTTCCGTTTCAGTTGGGTAGTTAACAAAAATATGCCAAAACCAACTCAACCAAACCCAATTCTAAATTATCCAATCAGGTCATTTTCCCCCTAAACCTGACTTGTGTGCTGCCCAATTATGGGGGTTTTCTGAATCAGGTATCAAGTTGTTGAGTTCAGAACATATTGGGGTTTTCTGAAACGAACCTTTAGCCATTCTATATTTTTATTATAAGCAGTCATCTGGTGCAACTACTGATTAGTTTAACAATTGGCAGAAACATGAGAGCCTTGAAAAGTTTAGACTTAGTATGGCTTTGTCTTTGTACACTATACCAAATCCAACAAGATGTTTCAAGATTTTACTTTAAATTTTACAAATTTAGTATGGACGGGAAATATTCTGTTTTCCATTACACACTAATTTATGAATATTTTGATTGCACTGCAACAAATGCCTTCACTTCAACAAATTGACTAGAATACAGTCAATTGGAAAAATATCAACTGAACACCATTGAAATCAAACCAAATATCATTTCTCCGAACAAAATAATAAATGAAAGACAGTAATTGTTCCCTTTACTCAGACTAAAATATGCAAACATATCAAGAGCAGACACTACCAGTCACAATGAGTGTTTTAATTAGCTTTAAAGCATAGCGTAGGCAAACCTTTTTTATCTCAGATAACGATCATAGCAAAAAGTTATAAAATAGACAGACACATAACATAAATTTGAGGTTACCTCGCGGAATGTCATTAGACTTGGCTTGTTTCCTACTGGAGGAGTTTGATTGCACACCATGTGAGCAACGGGCAACCTTGCTGAGGTACCATCACGTGATAATACACGACTTCGAGCAAAGACTTCATCCATCCATGCACCTTGCCTTTTTTCCGCAGGACGACTATAAGGATCAAAATAAAAATACGCAATTGGACTACCAGAAGAATCCTTAACACGGAAGAACTTGACATCATTATTCCAGACCTGATTAACAATAATAACGTGTCAGGAAGTTTAAATAGGTGCTCCCCATTCAAGAATCATAGCTAAACGAAAAAGAACCAAGTTTACCGGAGCTACACCATCAGCTGGTTCAATTTCAATGCCAAAAAGTGAGTTCGCAAGTTTAAAGAGACCGTCCATAACTTTTGGCAGAGAGAAAAAGGGACGCAGTTCTTCCTATGAGATGCAGAAGCAGAAGCATGAGCATTTCCAACTCCAATAAAATGTTTACAATAAAAATAAGACAGACACATTGAAAGTAATAAAATCTTGTTGAAACAGCAAGTACACCAGTCAATGGTGTGAACAAGTATTAGCAAACCATAATCTGTAATTAGAGGGTAGGACTGTGAGAGGAAGAAACTCTTGTTGGCAATTGACATGAATACAAATAATAGCTTCCAGAATTTAAAATGTGCAATAAGCCTAATTGTGAAATGTGAAACTTTAAACAATAATATTTTTGAAAACAAACATCAATGGATAATTTGCAACAATCAATATTTTGCAGGCTGACGATAAGTTCTTCTTACTTTACCATAGGAAAAGAGCATTCAAACAGACTGTAAGCCATAACAATTCTACAGCTGATAATAAAATAGTTGTATAAAAAGTATTGACTGCATGAATAATTTAATACATGAACAATGTATTTGATACTAAATAATGTAGATCTTTCTTCTAATCGTTCTATATTTCATAATTCTCCAATGTAATAGTTAATTGAGCTTGTTTCTTAATTTCTTTTGTCTTTCTAAAAGATAACTGAGATAGTGCAATAGAGAAACCTCATTAATATCATATTTTGACTCGCGTAGCCTCTCACTCCAAAAGCTAATGTCCCAATGAGTCAAATCACTAGCTTCTAATGCATTCTGACTTTTGGAGAATTCCTTAAGGTCTTCAATATCTGCAAAGAAAGAAGCAACACCTAACTTATTTCCTGATTAAACGAAGACACACATCTATATAAAAAAACCAAATTTTAGATAGATAATACAGTCCCCCATGGTGCATATATGTCAGAACTATCATGAATTGGCAATTTAGAATCCTTCCAAAACAACATATTCAATGCCAATGAAAGGCCAACTCCAGAAAGCTTATATGCAATGCATTATCCTCATGAATAAATAATAAAAGGGTATACAATTCAAAGCCTGATGCAAACACAATCAGAAACACATTTTATACACACTACCTTGCACTGCAGGATCCCAGGAAGCTCTGCGAAGCTTTTCAAGAAGTTCTTCAGCTTTATCAACAGTTGCCATTTTGGTTGCCATGCTAACCTGATAGAGTATTTATACATAAGCAACGTACAACTGGGTTGTATTCATAATATGGCACATGAATCGTACCTCAGCATAGTTATTGTAGTTGAGAAGTTTGGCCTTTTCCAACCTTAGCTTTAAAATTTGATTAATTATTTCTGTATTATCCAAATCTCCACTAGATGCCCGTGATACATATGCACGGTAGATCTCCTCACGCAAAGATCGGTTGCGTGCATGTTGCATAACAGCAATAAAACTAGGAGCATCCAATGTAATTAACCATGGTCCATTCTCAGCGGTGGCATTTTCATGACCCTGCATTTGCCCATTAAGTAATCAAAACTCAAAAACATAGATGATTGTCACAACTTGAGAATAATTCAAAACATGTAAGATATATATACCTTGGTTACTGCACTTTGTGCAGCCAACCCAAGAGCAGTAGCAGGTAATCCTTCGATTTCCTTCTGATCTGTGATTAGTTTTTCAAACTTCTTTGTTGCATCTAGAACATTCTCTCCAAACTTTTGTGATAACTTTTCCAGTTCCTATGGATAAAATCCAGAGAGAAAATAAAACTGTAACTAAAAGAAAAGAACCAGTGCATGGAATATTGCTAAGTTATGAAAGTCCGATCACTGTGCTTTTGGAATTTGATCACACACAAAGAATTATTTAATAAAAAATTTATTACTTGGTTTAATTTGGAGTTGGGATATTAAGCAAAATCCTCCACTCTTCCCAATTACTGCTAATAAAATTGGGATTGCGAAGTGCTGTTTAAAATCCATATACTGCATTTGGATCTTTCTCAATTTTCAAAGTTCATGTTGCCTATTATGTTATTTGTCACTCACATTTTCATAATGTGCATAATTGAAATTTCATTTCTACCCTTAACTGAGAAAAGGATAGGCCTGGATACTTCCACAGAATAGAGAAAAAAGATCAAGATATAACCAGATTACAAAACCTAGTACATAATCACTAAACGATGGGAATCAAATAGCATGTGCGACTAAAAGCTATAGTTTATAATTTTGTTTAGTAGTTAAAATAGCACACCTGTTCAATTTTGTTAAAACTTTCTCTTTTATCATCTTCAAGGGAAACTCCATTCAGAACCGCCTCCTTTATTTGGCCTGCAAAGACACACATTCTTTTATTAGTTAAACGTAAAATGATGGGCTCAAAATAATACATGTTTAAAATTGAGTGAACAGTGAATGGAACAACAGTCTGAGATCTAGCATGGCCTAGAGTATTGATTATACAAGGTCTTTAGCTACGTGTAAGACAGACAATGTCACACAGATATTACATATCACAAATCAAACACTAAAAAGCTCAGCATCAAATTGGTGACCAAGTTGACTCAGAAATCAGAAAACTTTACCCCAACTTCACACCCTGCGTCTTTCACCTTATTAAATGAAAGTCTATAAGCTGAAAAGAGGCATTGGGATACAGACATCAATTTCAAGCAACTTTTACCGTAAAAGCATGGCGGTACTAAAACAAAATCACATCACAACAACAGCATATCAATAAGATATCATAATAACTTACTTTCAACAATGCGCTTACGAGCATCACTAAGTGTCTGCCAATCAGGAGACTCTCGAATGGCTTTGAACGCATTATAAATAGGTTTACTTTGACCCAGTCTAAGCTGAAACTTAACCTTCTCTGCCTGCAAACAGAAAGTAATCCACCAATCCTCGTTAGCACACCAAAGCCAATGTTCTCATCATCCAAATATAAAAAGCTGAATAACATATTCCAACATGGCTCATGTGTTATAAGCCAACTAAACAAAACATACTAAATCCCACAAATTGTTAGACTACAACCCAATTGTATAAAAAACAAGTATACTAATATACTAATACAAAAACAAAACAGAACCAAAAGAATAAAAAATTAAGCAAATACACATTAAAAAAAGCACCCAATTTATTTAATTTTCAATTTAAAAACAATACCTGAACATCTTCAATAGCAGAACGTAACTCAGAACTATCCTTAACAGCCTTTAGATGATTGACCATGCCCCAAACAACAGTTAGCCGATCAACTATCTTCTCCAACGGTTCCACCAGCTTTGGCCACGACGGTTCCACATTTCGTTCCAGATCCTCCAATTCACGTTCCTATCAAAACCCCCATCAACAAACCAGCCACAAAAACCCGAATCAGCCCCGACCCATTTCCCGAATCCCGACGGAGAATCCAAAATGAGAGAAAAGAATCGAACTTGTCATAATTACCAGCTCGCCGAGGAGGGCGCGAATTCCGGGTCGCACGTGCTTGGGCTCGACGACATCGAAGGGTGGGAAGTCGAAGTTTTGCAGAAGAGGGTTGTCTTCGACGAGGGCGTTGGGCGAAGAAGCGGCCATGAAGGGAGAAGAAGAAAAAGAAGAAGAAGCGATAAGAGGAGAAGTGGACTTGCGGAGTCTGAGGCAGAAGGAGAAGGAGGAAGACCAGAGGGGACAAGGATGGGATTTGGGGAATTGTTTGAGGTGTGAAACGGAACAAGAAGTGCGAGTTATGAGTAATGGGGGAATGGAACGAGAGAAAGTGAGGGTGAGACGTGTTGCCATGAGAATGTTTGCTATAAGAAGGGTACCCAATAGACCTGTGCGTCTCATTTTGAGAGTTTCTGTATACAATGATTTTTGTGTCCAGGTTCGTCAAAAATCTAGCATGGGACAATTTTGTTTCTATTTACTTTCCTATTTTTACTTTTGTTGTTGTAGTTCAATTCTGTTTCACATCCAAAAGTCTTATTCAGGGCACCTTAGTTAACTAAAATTTGTCAAACCAGTTATGACAATTACTTTCGATTGATTTTGGTTTTGATATTTGTGTAATGTTATGATTCGGTGTAAGTGTTGAGTTTTTTCTTTTGTTCACTATAGATGTATCCTTTTCGAAAGAGTGATGAGATACGAGTTTTGGAGTTTACTTTGCACTTGAAAATTTTAATTTGAACAAAAGATACAAGCATGGAACTTTAAGGAAATAGGGTTGATGAGCATGTTTTGAATTGTTATTATTGGAAACCTTTTTTAGAGTTGTTTTAGCTAAAATAAAATATGAAATGATAAGTTGAGAATAAAGTAAAAGAGTATTTTTTTAGTACTTTTTATTTTATTTTATTTTATTTCATTTGGTTTCGATGCTTATCAGATAAGTTATACTTTTATTTATTTTAGATCAATTTTCTTACTTTACTTTAAATTGATTGGATTATTTTAGACCTTTAATTAGTAGATGATGAAAAGTAAGAATTTCGCTCAAATTAAGTTGTTCGTCTTAATTTTACTTTGGTATTTTTTTTTTCCATTTGAAATATGCTAATATGGTGGTGATAGGTAAGGATTTTTATAGTTTTAGTTCTGTCTGATGATCCCTTTCTCTATTGGTTTAGTAACTTGTCTATGAAATTACTAGTTTGTTTTTTTTTTCATGCCCTCGTACTAAAGCAATGAAGTAACATGTTACATGGGGTTGAGGTTGACACTATCGTGTAAAGTAAAGTTGTGCATCAAAATTAGTCATTGATCCAAGAATGTCTTATGAAGTTACGAGGTAAAAAAGAATTGAATCAAGTGACAATTTTAAACAATGTACAAAGATAAATAATCAAATTTTTTATTAAAATTGATATTTTTATTTATTAAAGTCAAATATTCTTTTTGACGTATTCAAGCACTTAGCAATCTGAATCAACAATGTTCAGATAAAACACACAAACTAAGGAAAGATATTAAAGTTTTAGAAACTTCTGCACTATGACTTGATCTTCACAGCCAAACATAATACTGCATCACAAAACTCTGTCACCTTTAGGAAATCCTTAAAAACTCTCCTAGAATTGAGAGTATGTTGGTTAGTTTAGAAGATATTTTATTTTATGCATTTACTCTTCTGTTTCAGTATATCAAATAAATTTATTTACTGTGTTATTTATTAGAGATTAGCCGTTTCAAATCTAAGTCAACATCCACCCATAGCATGAAATCATGGGTGAAATTCAAATCTGTAACTGCTGTGTATGGCTTTAAAAATCAATGTTTCATTTTATAATAAAATAACACACACATCTTAGAATTTCATTTTTGTGGTGATTATAAAATATAAGAATGGCGTGGATTGACACGTGTGAGGTCTTTTGCATAGACTGGTTCATGAATCACACATATAAATAAAGAAGAAAACAGTTATATATTCTAAAGCAATTGAAAATCATTTTTGTTTGTGTAGATTAAATTACTCAACCATTTTAAGAAAACTTAAATTATAATATTCTTTTTATGTTTGCCGAAGTTCTATTAGAATAATAGCCCAAAGCAACCCGTTCGGATTGGGCTAAGCCCGTGTATACAGCAATATGAACCCAACATAGGCCCAAGAAAAACAAAATAAAAAAAAGTGCAGAGAAACGAAAGTAAAATACAAATGAAAAAAAAAAACGCTAGAAGGAGGGCTTGAACCTCCGACCTTGTGATTAACAGCCACACGCTCCAACCAACTGAGCTATTCCAGCTTTTTGATTATAATATGAAATATATATTTAATATATCTTAAAATATATGGATAAAATATATGTAGAAGCTTTTGAATTCGATTCATCCAATTGCAGGTGCATAAATTTGAGTTCATTCTAAGCCATTTAAAAGAACAATTTTGCAGCTTAAAGGGCTTGTGACGAGGAAGATCATCATCATAATTCATATGTGCTGTGTCCTGTTCTTGGGTCCCTCATGTACAACCTACATCATAGCCATTTCTTATATGTTCAATATAGCTAGGCACATACTTAATTGATTTTTACTATCATCACACTGTTCATTTTACAGGTAAACACACCTGATAACCATTTTTGGAACATGGACAAACTGATCAAGCAACTCCTACATTAAAATTCTCACCAAACAGGAGCCTAACCTAGGAATTAGTGAAGAAGACTAAGACTATAGTGAATAAAATAAAACAAAATCACTTCAGACCAGATAGAATATGCTTTCAAAGTTATTCCATTTATTATTCTTTTACATTCCTCTGTATATAAACTATGTAAACAATATAATAGTTTTACTTTATGAGGAAAATAATGAATGCACACCAACAACATTAAACTCTTTTTTTCTGTAACCAGATAATAGTGCATAATTGTTTATAGCTGTAGAAGTCTTTTTCATTTGATCTGATTCAATTTTATAATAAGTTGATTGAATGTGGGGCAATGGAAAGAAACAAGGGTAGGGGATAGGGTTTTATCATTTAGTAGGTGAGTGCATGTGGGCTCACAATCTTTCTGCTCCCATCTTCTGATCCACATTCAACATGTGCATAAGATTCTTATAGCCCCCCCAGATGACCCTTATGCTTGTCTACGTTGCTCATGACAGTAAGTCTACACAAAAATTCAAATTTTGAAGCATCCAACTACAATCACACTTACTAGCTCACAAACCACTAAAACCAGTTTTTGTTTTTTGTGATGATAAGGGACTAAAGTAGTTTCAAAGCGTGTATGAAAATCTTAAACTTTGTAAACAATAAATAAAATAAACTAGCACTCCCTTGATAAAAAATGGTGCCCCTAAAGACTAAAATAAAATGTGTGTAAGAGATGCAAGATGAAGTAAGATGTAAAAGGAATCCAGCTATGAACTAAGGCAAGCCAGAAAAAAAAATGGCACCAAGACCAAGGAAGGTGCTGAATTTTCTTTTAGCTAACGACACTATCCTCTGCTTCAGCACTTGGTGAGTTAGAGAGACACGACAGATTCCCAAGTCCCCACACAAATACAGCGTTAGGTGTGGTTTGTGGAGCTGTGATTGTACCAAATTCACATGCCCCCATCCTCATGATTTGTTGCTCTTTTTGCCATCGATTAATTTCTTTTACCTTTTCTTTCACTATGTTTTTCTCCAATGTTTCCGTTACTGAATGGTTTACAAAGACATTATTCCAAGGAATTGCTTGGCTCATGTTCTGTCCTTTTCCTCTCCCCTTTCCATAACTCTAATCCTCCAGTCATGAACATCAATCCCATTTTGTTTAACATTGATTGGAAAATTCAAAATCTTTATCTTACCCTTTTATCATAATATGGTTTAGTTTTTCCAATTTGTATTGTGCAATATCCATTAGCTCCAAATTCATAATATTTTCTCCCTTAAAATGTGTTGAAAGATATCATTGTTACTCTTTACTGGGTGAAAGTTTCTATTCAGTAAAAGAAAATATCACTTATCTTTAGTGATTGATGCTATATGTCTCTTACCCTAAAAAAATAAGGAATTAATATCTCTGTTTCATATTTTCAAACTAATAATTGATACTAATATGACGATTTCCTGATAATAATTCAGTTCATTGATTTTCAGATTTGGCTCTATACCTTACACCGATTGTTCTTTTGTCACTTACATACGGCTACTTATTTTCTAATCCATACTGTTAACTCCAATTAATAACCAGAATAAGACAACGTACCCTGTTATATAATTAATGACAGATTAAACCAACACGTTTAAAAAATCTTTGAAGAAGAAAACTTTGAATGAGAATTACCCTTTTACAGCATATGGTACTATGCAAAAATGGTAACAGCCTAAAGCCACTAACTCTTAGCCAAAGAAAATAATTGAGATGATAAAGAAGCATACACACTCACACTCACACACATACACACACACACCTCAAAAGGAAGGATAACATAACATGTCAAACTCCACTCCAATGGAAAAGGATCTCACAGTGACAGTGCAGCGTTCCTCATACATGCCGGGGTGCATGATGTCCCCTTCGTGCTTGCCAATCCACAACGAGTTCCAGTACTCGAGAATCCACTACTGCAGCAGCCCCAGAAAGAGAGTGAGAAGGTGGAAGAACATCCTCAGAAAGTTCATGAGGGAGAGCAAGACCTTGTGTAGATCCAAACCTATATCATTTCAATATGACCCTGTTAGCTACTCCCAGAACTTCGATGAGGGTTGCCATCTTCACCAACCAAGACCAGGGTTGCAAGATCTTAGGTGGGATTTACATCATTGATTTTATGTAACTCTGGTTTTTACCTGCTTAGGATTCAAAACAAGGACATTGACCCTTCTGTTTCCACACATGCCATCTTTTAATTAGTGTATGGCACAAACAAGTTATTCCTTCTTCAAGATTGTATATGGTGTATCTCATTCACATTTCTCAAAGTACCATAGTTCTTTCAATCGAAAACTTTTCTGTATATATATTGGATCCACCAGTAGTATTACTTTACTATGCAATCTTTGCTTCAATTCTGATTGTTGTCTGTGTTTTATCGCATGATGCTCTCTAGCAGTTTCTGGTGAGTGAACTAGAGTATGTGTTTATCAACTAAGAAACCCCCTTCATATTTTTCATTAGGAGAAAAAAGGAGATGCTCTGCAAATGAATTTTTCTCTTTGGATTATGAAGACAGAAGAATGCAGATTCTGGGGTGTGAAATTTAACGCCTTTTTAACAGTGAAGTCTTGAGGACTATGATGTATGGTTGGAATATTTATTGTGGCTTCAAAAAGCCACCACCACACTCTTAACTGAGATGAAATTGTTTGAAGATGTGTAATACGTTTGAAAAATTGTAATGAGGCAAGCATGTTAACTTGTTTGTTTGTGATTTTGATCATGTCATGGGGTGTGGTTGTGGGGTATATGTCGTTTATTTATTCACATGTACAGAAAGAACATGATAGTGGTTGGTATTGAGAATTATTATTTACAGAAATCTGCATTTTGCTACTTTCTTTTTTGGGTTTAGGGTAGCATAGTTGCACTTCACTTAAGTTTTTTTGGTATTCTAACACATAAAGGGACAATTATTCCAGGAATCAGACGCTGATATGAAATTAAGAAGTAGATCTGAAGAGTACAACCTAAGGAACTCGTGCTGTAGCAAAAAAATGAAAAGGAGAAAAAGCAAGAAGAATATGACGGCCACCTAACCATTTCTTTTCACCCTGTATTTTCTTTAATTTATGAAATGTTTAGAATCTTTAACAATAGAAATGATTAAAAATGGTTAACTTTAGAATAAGTATTTAATTTATTAAAGGCAAAACTTTATACTAAAAAAAATATCAAAATTGAGCGCATACAGTTTTATACTTTATATTCATTTATCATATTACTTATTTTGTTTTTGATTTTTCTTCTACTTTTTTCTCTTTTTAATTTGTAAATAATATATATTAAGTTAAAGTAAAATTACAATTTTCATTTTATTTTTTAAACTCAACTAAGTTAACTTAATAATAATTATCTTTTATCAAGATATCTAGGAGTTTCTACCCAAATTAGAAATTTAATAAAATTTATAATACAATGAGTACAAACTTTATTTTACATATTATTTTTTTAAAATTAATTATACATATTAATTTTTTAAAATTAATTATATTTAAATTTTATTTTCTAAAAATAATTTTAATTATTTTAGTTTATAAATAATAAATGTTAGGGAAGGTTAATATAAAGTATCGTTATTTTAACAATTTAATTTGTTTCAAAAGTATGGTTGCTTTACCGATTTAAGATAATATTAATAAAACATTATATTTTACGAACCTGTTACATTAAATAGTTAGTATACAAATATAATAGCTAATATTTTTCTAATGCATATACAAACTCATGTTTGAGTAAGGGTGGTGATCTTTTTCAAAAGTTCGATTATATGAAAAATTTAAATCTATTTTTAATTAAATCAAATTTAATTGGACTTTTCATATTTTGATTAAATTAGATTAAATGCAATTTATAAATATATTTTTTTCAATTGAATTTAAATTGGTCTGATTAAAGTTTAATCTAGCTAAAATGAGTCTAAGTATGTTAGATTCTACTAAACTTAACTTGATGTTGATCTAACTCAATTAAATCGAGGACGATCTAGGTTAAACATGATTTGGTCTAATGTAGGTTTGATCTAATTTAACTTAATTTGAGATTGTCCCAATATGAACAAATTTAAGTTGAGCAAGACTTAATCTAACTTATGTTGACTTGGTCTGATCAAGATTGATTTGAATTAACTCTGACTTCGTTGCTAGTTTAGGTTAAACCTAACCTAGACTTGACTCGATCCAATTCAACTAACTTTACGTGATAGCCACAAACATATTTAACCTTTCTTACCTTGGATCCAACCCAACATAGTTCCAATCCAACTTATCTTCTAGCATGATTTGAGGCTATCTCGGCCCGACTTAAACCCTAATAAACATGGCCCCACTCTAATTTAGTTTGAGGTGGATCTTGTTTAACTTAGGCACAAGCCAACTCAGCCTGACTTGAACTTAGGTGATAAATGTGATAATTACTTATTTTTCATGCTTGTTATGACTTCTTATTTGTCTTCAAATCATGCATTTTATGTTATTTTCATGGAAAGAGTTAAGATTTTAATATTTTTTTTAAGATAGATAAAATTAACCTTTTATTGGATTATTTTGTAGAAAAGTGAAAAATTGGAGAGTAATGAAGAATTACTTTTCAGGACCTTCTTGCTCAGCTAATAGATAGCTCACTCAACCAAAAGAATGTTCTCTCGCCTAGCCACTTAAATCCTCGCCTAACGAAAATATTGTACACTCGTCCAGCAAGTACAATACTCGCCCAGTGAGTGAGAGGTTATGCTCACCTAGCGAGAAGATGCTTTTTGGTAGTGGTTGAAAAGTCAAGTTTGGATGAAATGAAGTAGTTTCTCCGATTAGAAACGCAACTTGGGATGAGAGCAACGACAAAGGCACGTCTAAAGCTCAAATACTTCTTTTTTCTTCATCCATCCCACTCTTTTTATCCATTTTTTAGTTTCAAATGTGTATAGGAGTAGCTAAACGTCCACTTAATTGATGGTTGAATGTGATGTATCTAAACTCTATGTAGATTTTCATATGCACTACAAAAAAAATTCTTAATTAGCAACCAATTTTAGAGACAAAAAAATAATTGGTCACTACAATGACTAATTTATAAACTAAAAATTATTGGTCTCTAAAATAGTCACTATTTTATGAATAAAAAAGTATAATTAGTGACCAATTAAACTCTAAGTTAGTCATTAGCTATCAAGGTTTGGGTTATCAAAAGAAACAGAGATGGTTCAAAAGGTTCATTCTTTAAAAAATTACAAAAACAAAACTAACATTCCATCACAAGTTATAAAAGATTGATAAGACTAAAATCACATTTTTTATTTATTGGTTTAATTACTCGGATGGTACCCACTTTGGTAGAGGTGTGTCAATCTGGTACCTGCTTTTAAAAAAATGTCAATTGCATCTCAACTTTTGAAAAAGTGTTTCAATTGAGAGAAACAATATAAATATTAGTACTTAGTTTAGTAAAAATATTTATACTTAATTAGTTTGAATCTTATAAAAAATGGATTACAAAAATATTTTAATTATTAAAAAAATAGGTCAAAATTGAATCAGATACACATAAGTAAGTACTAAATTGAAACAAAAAGACAAATATGGGAACTAAATTGAAATCAACACAATGACATCTGATAGTGACACTGACACGTGGTATTTTTTTAAAAAAAATTTCAAAAAATTTAAAAAAATTACAAAAACCACATACTTACACGTGGTACGTCGTTAACGACGTTAGTCAACTCCGTCTGAAAGAGACCTAATTGAAGCACTTTTTCAAAATGTGAGATAGAGTACTAGATTGACACATCTCTATCAAAGTGGGTACTATCTGAGTAATTAAACCTTATTTATTTAGAGAAGACTAACAAGGAACAAGTTTTCGAAGAAAAAGAAGAAAAACATCCTTCCCCTAAAATCATACTTTATCACAACACTATTTTGATTGATTATCATGACAATTGCCCAAACTAAGGACCGTTTTGAAAAAATGGAAAGGAAAAAGTAGTGAATTAACAAATTTTCCAAAATATATATATATATATATATATATATATATATATATATATATAACCAATTTGTTTCCCTTGTATTGAGAGACATATCAGGAAAGGTAACGTTTCAATATTTGCCACAATTATAGTTTCGTGTTTGTCATGGAAAACATGTGAAAAACAACATGTGTAGGTACTAGGTTGGTATGATTTCTTATTCACCAAAGTCTCACATAAAATAATAATAATATGAAGAAGGGAACAATAGGAAAGTACTATAAAAATAAAGTATTGATTGGGTACTTCTGTATCATTGGAATGTTTCTAATTTATGCTAGAAAAATTGCAAAAGGTTTTGCAGTTTTGATTCTCCAAAAATTGTATTTGAATGATAATACTTTTTGTTAATTATTTGTAGATGTAGATCGAACTTGAGTGATAATACTTTTTGTCAAGTATTTGTAAATGTAGACCTTGAGGTGCTGAACTATTTTAAATTTCCTATTTTCTATATGCTTTTATTTCTATTTTTCTGCTTTTATTTGTGGGTGTGCTTCTGCTTGAAGAGATTTTTTTTTATTGCGTGATTTCTCGATAGATACTTATATGACTTGGATTGCACCACTTATTCTAGTGGTTACTTAATGGTTGGTAATCTAAGAGTAAGTATAACTCTCGGTAAAAGTAGGCTTAAATATCTTTTTGGTCCTTATTTTTGTAGTGTTTGTTGCGGATGATCATCATTTTGACATAATGTTCAAAATGGTCCTCATTTTTTACCGAATGATTAAAATGGTCATCGTTTTCGCAATTCATGTTTTATTTGGTCCTTTTCTGTAACGCCGTTTAAATCATTAACGGAGCATTGTACAGGTGACACGGTTTGTATTAGGGTGTGTTACGTGTAGTGTACATGTGGCTAATTAACGTTAATTTTTCAATTTAGGGAAAATTTTGCAATTAGGGAAATTTCTTCATCTTCGTCTTTCTTGAGCTCGAATTTGCAGAGGAAGCAACTAATACTTGTCATTTCATCATTGGATTGCAGTTGCGCTCTTCATTTCAATTTTCCAATTAATCATCATCAACGAGGTAAGTGGGTTTAGGATTTTCTGGGTTGTGTTTGCTCGTGGGTTAGGATTTTCGTAATTTTATCTTGGGGTTTATTTGTTTTTCGATTGTTGTGATGTTCTGCATGGTTTCTAAATTACCTGTTGAGACTGCACTAGATGCTTAAACTGCTGAGAATGCACCAACTGCTAAAACTCAAACAACTCAACTACCAAGGAATGAAGTGGAGAGTCAAGCAGCACCACTACCAACACCAGAAGAACCATCTCAGCAGTTTAGGATAAAATTACAGATTAGGAGGAGGCCATGATAGCAACTACAAACGTCTTAGTTATTTTTTGGAATTTCTGATGTAAAATTCATTATTGATGTACTGTATTTTGACTTTCCTTAAACTTCGTTCAATTTCACTTTTGCCAAACATTGATGTAGTGCATTTTGATGAGGATGAATTAACGTTATGAATTTAACTTCTTCCCGACTTAGATCAATTTAATTTTTCCCAAGCTTAGATCAATATCACTTACTTCAATGCTTAGATTAAGATATCATTTTGAACATGTTGGGACTAATATCAACATAATCAAATTAATTCATTTCTTCATTTAACAATAGTACAAAATAGATTGGACTTTAAAAGATTACACATAATAACAGTACGAATAATACAATAACAACACAAGTGAACCCTATTACTAATTGCAGTCTCTTCTCAACAACCTTCAATGACTTCTCCAAATCATTAATCTGCCTCATTTGTGTCATGATGATGACATCCTTTTCATCAACACCACCATTTGAAAAAAGTTGCAGCCCACATTATTGGAACCACCACTATGTAAATCAATAAACCAATTTATTATTAACGCAAAAATAAAAACAGATTGTACCCAAAATTTTCTACCAATATTCTTTGGAGTTCTTGCCATCCTCAAAGCTGCCATCTCTCCGCAGTTACAACTCGGGGTTAATACATTTCTCGTTGAATCACCAATAGTGCACAAAGATTGGGACCGTAACATACCTATAATGGGATTGCAGGAAGAAGAAGATTGCAGCAACACCAATTGAGAATGGAGGAACAAGATTGCCAAAACTCACCAACTGCCCAAACATTCCTTACCAAAACCCTAGCTCACTTATTTATCTCCAAATATCTAATTACCACACCTGTACAGTACACGTAACACACCCTAATACAAACCGTATCACCTGTACAATGTTCCATTAATGATTTAAACGACATTACAGAAAATGACCAAATAAAACACGAATTGCGAAAATGAGGACCATTTTAAACATTCGGTAAAAAATGAGGACTATTTTAAACATTTTGTCAGAATGAGGACCATCCATAACAAACACGACGAAAATTAGGACCAAAAAGATATTTAAGCCGTAAAAATAAAATAAAAAAGTTGAGCACTATCAAAACTTATAAATCTATTGTATTAAGGAGTTAGTATTGGTTTCGTGTTTCTCCTCAAAACACCGATCAATTTGATATCTTATGTGAAAGAGGATACGATACAAATACAACGTCAAAATCCACCCTATGCAGTAATCAACATTCAACGTGCCATGTATGTGCTTTATTGCAAAAAGGTTTCATTTATATCATTCCATTTTTATCTTAAACCTGTATGTCTCTTAATTGCTTCCATGAAATGCTGTTCGATTGGATTTCTGTAGCGATGGACATACACAGCACCAACACGTGCGAATTGAACTTTTGCATTTGTGTGCAGCTACAGACAATAAGATTGCATGCAAAAAGATAGCATTTGCATGTGTGAGAAACCGCGTATGGAGTGTTACTATAGCGTATATGAAATGCTAATTAATGATTTCGCTTACATGAGAGTGATGCGTTGGACCTTCATAATTGTAAAGGCTTTGTTTTCTTGTGTTCAAAACAGATCTAGAGCTGATACAATATTTATCTTCTTCTACATTAACAGTAGCACCGGTTAGTTCTCTATTCTGTGTTTTTGTATGCTTAACAGAGAAACTTTGAATTGGATATCATATACTTTATGGTTTATCTCCTTCAAGAACAATTGGTTAAAGAAGGAAAAATGTATGTCCAAGCTGTGTTATTCAAGATTTTTTTTTTCATATGAAGTTTTACAAGCAAATATCATTTTACTGATTAGATTTTACATAACCAATACAATATCAGGGAGTGCATTGTTCTCTGCTGGGATTCTCCGAGGGAAGTAAAGTGAGAAATATTCATCCCCTAGGCCTAGAACTCTTCACTTCTTGTGTGATTCATTATTGAGCTGCAAATATCATTATATAGCTTTCTTTTACTAAAATATTAGACGAAATTAGAGTTGAGCATTATTTTGTGGCAGTGTCTGATGTCTCATAAGCTTCTTGTTCAGGCTGGCATAACTGAAGTTGGACTAATTCTTGTGGATGCCCTCCTGCATGCATACCAAATGGAAGAGGAACAAATGCATTTCTGCTTGTTGTGGCTGTATCTGTTGTACCATACACCTGGGACATCAAGCCTCATTATTAAGCATCTGTGCTTTCTATTTGTTGCACTTCATGGCCTATGTGAAGATAATAAGTCTCTTGTAATTTTTTTGGAAGCCATTTTGCATATTAGTGTGTGTGTTCTTGGTGAATGAGGTTTACCTTCTTGTAAAGTTCCACATTTTCCTGGAAGATAAGGTTTCCCTGTTTGTGAAAAAAAGGAAAAATGTGAAGGTGAGTCAATGTTACAAAAGTTTTGAGACGAATAACACAAGTTATTTCAGAAAGACCTTCCGGTTCAGCTCTTGGATTTCATCTTTTAGAATTTGTTCCTGCAGAATTTGGCTAAACTTGTTAATCGATTTCTAGTAATGAGATTAATGAGATTAGTCACTTCATTCTCTAGTGAATTTAAAAAGCACTTGACCTTTTTCATACGGACACCTTGGAGGCTCATTTCCAGTTGATTCTCTAGATCTTGTAGGTTTCTCACACTCAGACCATAAAGTTGTTCTCCCATCATTTGCCTGTGTCCTGAAAATGTTAGTGCTCTTATGCATGGGGCTTAATGAGATATGTGAATCCGTTGGTTTATCTTCTATCGACAAAAATGAAAAAAGACTATTTTGAAGTAGGGTAAGATTGATAATGAACTCTACGGTTGAATTTGTGTTCAATCCAATCTTGTTATGTACATGTACATAGTCAAAATTTGTGTTCAATCCAATCGTGTTGTGTACATGTACATAGTCCTATGATTGACATGTGAAGTTCCTTTACTTGATTTAGAGAAGAAAAAGTAAAGTAAGAAGGTCATTATTCTGCCACAACCTTCTTTATGGATTGTACCTGGTGAGACATAGTATAAATGTTTATTGTAAGTAGTCTAAGATGGAGATAAAAGTGAGTGCTTCTTCTGCATGGACTATTTTTTATGCTATTCTGAAAAAAAAAAAAGAGAACTATTTGTGTGAGAGATTTAGATCAAGAAAGTAGTGTGTGCATATTCAAATATTTAAGTCCATGTTTCTTCCTAGCAAGAAAGTATGCGTGATGATATTTTATTTTCTGGAAGAGTATGCATTTTATTTCTTGGATCAGTGCAGAGTTAATTGTTTTATTTGGTAGTATTGACAGGGTAAGAAACACAAGAGGACGCTTAATGGCAGTGCATGACATGACAATAACCATTGCATTATTTTTCCCATCAAAGTATAGCTATCTTTGATTACTTCATGGTTTCTTTATCTTATTTTTGGTTTTCCTGCAAATTCAATAGGAGGATTACTTCGGTAAAAAACAAAAAAAAAAAAAGGTCACTACTAATGATTTGAGATTGAATAGACAGTGGCAGTAAAATCTTAACAAAATATCATAGACATGACATGCAGCCAATCTGCTATAGTACTGTAATGTCCTGTTTTATCTAATTTTATAGAATATAAAAAATTGCTAAATAAATTTTAAAAGTTTATACCGATGGTTTTCTTGTAGAATCTGTAACTGTTGCCTTAGAATCTCTGCCTCCCTCTGCCAAAACTACCAAGAATAAAGTAAAATGATATAAGTAATACTGAGGGAAAAGAAATGCAAGAGATGCATTGTTATCGTTTTGACTTAGATCCAAACATTCCCCAAACGGATATGTCAGAAACTAGACATTTTGTAACACTTAATGCTTGAATATATTCTACTAATAATATGTCCGAAACTTAAGTGTGAGTTTGAAACATATCTTGCTTATAGTTTTTATTTAAGCCTGAAAAGGGTAAGGAAATTGTGAAGAGTGATTAGCAGGAACATACCTTGACTTCGGCTTCTGGATTTATCTGATGGTGTTGTTCTTCCTTGCATGCGTTGTATCTTTCAATTATGGATTTCATGCTGGTAACAAAAAAATCTTTCCATTTTTCTTATTTTGTATACAAAATTAAGAATTCCATTCATCAAGAAAAGATAGGAAAAGACACAGTGAAAATAAATATCACAGCAAACCACCGAGAGATATATCTACCAATAAATTGGACTCTGATATATCAGCATAAGGCAGAAGTAGAAACAAGATATATGCACTTTTTTTGTTTCTTTAGCAAAAATGGCCACATAATGACGTATATTTATTATCGGTGACCATGAAGAAATAATGGAGGATGGTTAACATTTTATTAAGTGAATACTATCGATCCATTTCAATCCCTATATCACACTGATAGAAGACTATTCCAAGATTTCATACAAAAAGGAATTGAAGATGAACCTTTACAATTGAAAGAACCTATGACAAAGACAAAGAGTAAGAGATGGGAAGATCAAAATTATTCGAAGCTCCTGATGTTACAAGTAATCTGAAATTCCAAGGATATGCAGATCATGGCTTGAAGCACATTTCAAGGATAGTTTTTAGGAAAATTAATTTATGTTTTTAGATTTTGGATTTCCTCTTAGAAATCAGTTATGTTCTATATTTTTGGACTTTGGTCTTTCTTTTATAAATTAGTTTATGCTTTTATGTTTTGGGCTTGAGTCTTCTTGTAGGGTTTTCAGGTTTTCAGGTTTTCTTAAACTTATGTGTCTATATACAGAGGTACCAAAAACAATGTAAACAATTTTAGACATATATTGAATTTGATTTCATTAAAGAGAGGATTCTCTTTGTTTTTGGTTTAGGCTTCCGATTCATATCAAAGATTAACATCTGTATGACGAATCTTCACTCGACTTATCAATCTACTAGACTTTCATCTCTATCTTATTTTATGTTTTTCTCTGATTTATTCATGTCATACCCCTTGAAGACTCAAGTTCAGAAACCATCATGGTCTTTATGAATAGAATCGTATTACACATACATTTGACATTAGTTTAATCATCTGAATAATTGCAATGCTACAAAGCGAAGTAATTTTTAGGCTCGTCTCATGCTAACTATTACTCAATAAACTGTTTAGGAATTGATTGCTCAATTGCCGTTCAATTGTTCTAAATCTTAGTTGTCGGAATTTCTACTCCACCTTTTTGTCGGTTCCACTAGGTTCTCTTAAAATATGTATCACATTTGAACGATTACCTTACTCATATTGAACAAAAAAAATTCATATATATCTTCGACTTTAATCCATAATGATTTAAATTAATATTATTTTAATAAATTTATCTCAAATATAAATTTATATTTTTGAATTTCCAGTGCAATCCATTTAGTTACACTGGATTGGATATAAATTGGATAATTTTTTAGGTTTTGAAAATCTAAAATCAATATATAAGTCTAGGCCAGCTTTATGAAATTTTAGGTCAAGTAAGACAAAATTGAATTGAGTCTAACTTATTCATGGTCGATTGGATTGAGTTTAAATCATGCAAAGTTAGGTCAAATCAAACCTAAAACAAATAGGATTAGACCATGCCAAAGTTAAGTTAAGCAAGGTTAGATCCATTTTAGGTTTGAACAAGCACAACCCATATTATGTTAGGCTGTAGGATCCAATTTCATATTGGATCAGATCTAAGTCAAATCAAATTACTCCAAAGTCAAACTGAGTTAGGCTAAACCTAAGGCAATATTTGGACTTAAGTTAAGCTAGGTCGAGGTGAGGTTAAGCTAAATTGGATTTAATCCTAACTTATAATATATTTAGATTAGATCAAGTCAAAACGACTGAGATGAGTTAGACCAAGTTGGGCTAAGTTGAGTAGGCCTGATGTTGGGCTTAGATAAGTCATGTCCACGTCAAATCTATTATATCAAGTTGAGTTGGACCCATCCCATTTGGATAAGATCATATCCAAGTCAAGTTAAACTAAGTGAGGTTAGGTTCAAGTCAAGCTTTGATTGAGTTAGGTTGAACTCAAGCAAGTGTGGGTCAAACAAGGGAAACACATGTTATAGTGGCCTAGACTAGCTAGGTTAGGATGAGTTAAACCGAATCAAGTTGGACTTAATCGAGTTTTAGTCAAACTAGGTTTAGTCAAAAGAAGTTTAGTTTGATAGAGTTAAACCCATGTCATATTAGATCTAGTGTGATCAAATTTATATTAAACTAGATTTGATCACAATGAATTTATGTAGACCAATTCAAATTTAAATTTAAAAATAATTTAATTTTAATCTAATGAGTAAACCAAATTTATTTGGATTTAATCCAAATCAAATTGAATTAAAAAATATAAATCAATTTGAACTAACTAAAATAAATACAAATTTTAGATCCATTTATTTTATTAAATCCGAATTAAATTTAAAAAATTCAATCCATAATCAATAATCATCTTTGATTATAAATCTTCAAATATTAATATAGAATTATAGTCAATGAGTAGAGCTGCATCTAAGGTTTAGGGTTCTGAAAAAAAAAAAAGAGAGCTATTAATAGAGGATATTTTATCAAAAGTTGCGTCATGCAGCTGTTGTTAGAGATTAATCACTAATAAAATTACTAAATATTTATATAGATAAAAAATATGTATAAAAAAAACATTAAACATTTCCTTAATTTTATGGTATATTATTTAGTAAATAAACTATTGCATTACTAGCTCCGTGGAAAAAAAAAAAAACCTTTGGCTTTGACCTTTTACAGTATTTGATTCTTTAGTTATTATCGTTTATATTTTAGTTAGTTTTCTTTTCACACCTTGATCTTTACAAAAATTTTCAAATTATCTTATGGTGTACTTCTCCCCTTATAACTTCTCATGACTTCTAGTATATATTTGATGATCCTCCTAAGTTAAATTATGTAGCTTCTTCCTCATGCAACCTTGAAAAAACATGCATATTTAATTTAACTATTTGTTCTTGACCTATTATGATATAATTCTAGAGTTTTCCACACCCCAATACCAACACTATGTTTCTAGTTCATGCATTCTTATGATTACATTGTAGATATTTTTATTTCTCCTAAGTTCTTAATTTGTACTACCTTTAGTTATGGTATATAAACTTTGCGAGCTTGCATGGCGCATATGTTAGAGTAATGCATGCTTTTGTTATGTTTCCCTGTGCGTCTACTTTGCATATTGCACCAAATTTCCTGTTGTAACTTTTGTTATCAGTATTATAATGTACGCCAAGCATATCTCAAATAATTATAATTCAACTTCTTTCTGTTTTCATTAGGGTTTCCTCATCTTTTTAAATGTGAAATTATACTTTGTGATAAGGTTGTTGAAGATGTGATTTTGGCCACAAGCTAGCACAACTGAAGCAAATTTTTTTATCCTATTGGAGATATGTAACTAAGGATTTGATATATATGTCTTCAATATTTAAGTAAAATTCCAAACATTATATGCAATATTAACACATGAAATGAAATAATTTGGCTTCACAAACAACATATTATATCTTCACTTGTTAGGCTTCCAATACTAAACACTTCATTTTTTTTTTAAATTATCTGTTACTTTTGGTTTTATCTAGAGTTAGACTAATTAAATTTCATTTAAAGACCAATTTAAAAATTAATTTTCTAAGTAGAGATCAATTTTTTCTGTGGTCAAAATCTTAGTATTTAATATTAGTGACTAATTTATATACTAATTCATAATATAAACTATTTTAGTTACTAATTTAGAGATCAATTATATTTTTTTGAAACTATTTTATTTGTCAATAATTTTTATTTATAAATTGGTCATTATAGTGATTAATTATTTTTTATCATTAAAATTAGTCATTATTCAATAATTTTCTTATTGTAATATCATCTACAATATAACAAGAATAGATAAAAGAAAACTTGAAAAATTATAGGAAATCCTTCCACCGTCTAGTTATGAATTCGAACCAAAATGTTTGTTCTTGCATGAGATAAATTTTAGGCTGCAAAGTCATTAATATACACATATAATTAATACTATTGCGTAAGTTTGGTTAAAGGTTTTCGTAAAAAAAAAAAAAAAAAATCGAATGATAAAATACAATAAACAGTACACGTTTGAATAGTTTATTTTAAAAGTTAGTGATCTCTTAAAAATTTCAGTGAGAAGTCTAAAAATGCATGGTTACTTTTTTTTAATGAAAATAGTTTTTATTTTCAATATACTGTTTTGCGTTAGGTTTTAAATTTTTTGCTTTTTGAAAAAGTTAAATAGAAGTAACTTTGCAATTAATAGATTTTACTTAATAATAAAAATGAGTTTTACTATGTTTTTTATACTCAACTGTTTCAAAATTTTTATGAATATATAATAAAAGATTTGTTCCCAACCTAGTTTTTATATTTATTTTTAATTGAAATTTATATATATATATATATATATATATATATATATATATATATATTAATAAAACAACGTTAATTGACGTATAACATAGTGATTTTAACCTAACAAGTTATTACGTCATTTATAATTTGTCCGAGACATTCAAATAAATTTTCTAAATAAATTACGTTTTTAATTATTCATCAACTAGTTTAATACTCACTTATGCATAAGGATTAAAAGCACGTTCTTTTTAAAAAAATACATTTTATTGTCTATTCAAATTCTTAAATGTATGGTCAAAATTTTAATTGGAGAAACAATTTTGAAGAAAAATTATTAAATTATAAATAATGTGTAAAAAAGTTCTATAAAAAATGTTACCACTATGATTTAATTTTTTTTTTTTAATTTTCATTCAAAATTTATTTACTCATAATTATTTTGGTTGAACTAATAACCAGAAGAATAGTTAGGGTCAGGGTGGTGAGGACTTTTGGATGCTATGTATGAGATTTCAATTTTTATTTTCATTATTATCATTGTAAAAAGTTTAATTTAAAAAAAAAAAAAGAAGAAAACCTATCCACAACGCGTCCTTATTGTTCTACACGACGTTATGAAGTTTAGTTTAAAAGCGAAAGGTTCAATGCATGGTCTAAGACTAGGAAACAAGTATATATAGAGGATCATAGTAAAACACCACTCACCACTTGGCCAAATATGTATATTTATAAAAGAAACCAAAACAATAATGACAAAGAAACCTACCAAAAAATTGGTTCGATAGCTAGGTTTTAATTACCTGATAAGGTTGTCTACATCAAAATTAGTGGTGACATCACTTTATCCGATGCATGCATTTGCCAATGATAGGGATCCTAAATGGGACTTCATCATTTGCTTATGGGAGGGGACATGCCACCAATGTGCTTCTACCTAACACATCCACATCCTCAATGATGTTGACATCGACTAATCAAACCCATGGTATCATCAGCTACAATCGTTTCCATGGCTAAAATTATTCACATTTCGAATCACGCATACTTTTATATGTAACCTTCTAAAATTAGAAAAGACTAGGTTGATGGGGCATCACACAGCTAAAAGATGCATCTAATCAGATACTATCTGCTTATTCAAAACAAATCTGTATACGTTGGTTACAGCTCTGTGGTCAATGATTTGCTGGTTAATAATGCCCTTTTCCTTTTCATGCCCACAAAAGTTCTACTTTCAATTTCTGTATTTCCACCTTAATAATGCCTATATATCGTTTGTTGTAATGTCTTATGAACCATATATGAACCATATATGCATTATGCAGAATTTCCAATTCTTTCTGAGGAAAATAGCTAGGTTGGATTGGTGATGTTCAATATAAGATAGGTCATGCATGGAGCTGAGCTGAGACTAGAAGAAATTGACGACTGAGGAGTGATTTTTCACTATTCCATTTTTCCAAATACCTACTTAATACTTATCATCTATCTCTATCTCCCACTTTCCCACAGTTTCCCACTTCCTGTCATGTTATATCATGTATCATACCTATACTTCTTTTTTTCCTCTTCTTATCTCTTCACAGAAACAAATAATATAGTTATCTCTTCTCTGAGGGGTCTCTGCCTTTGGATGAGGAAAACAGGAAGCTTAGATTCAGAGATGTGATGTTACATCATGAGTTCAAGGATAAGGTTTTTTTTTTTTTGTTATTTAGGATATCTATTGTCCCTTAAAAATATTATCATATTCAAACCGCAGCCCTTTTCATTATTGACTTCAGCATAATGCACATTTATTACGTTTCCAAGATGATACTCTCCCAATACCCCACAAACTCTGGCAGGTTAAATTCTGATCCAGCATCAGCTTTACTATATACATTGTCAGAAACTTGAGAAAAGTGTTGTTAACTCATATGGGTTGAAACAAATGAATACACATGCTATCTAGGACTGTCTAGCATCAGAAGAATCTCCTGCAATCATGTAACTGTAGTAATTTTGCAGATATATATATAACTACATGATTACACAAGATTCTCTTACTATATGTATATATCAAGTCCATGCCTTGAGCGTGATCTCTCAGAAGTTGTAGCCATGCATTTATTTATCTTTTTTGCATTATAGAGATAGAGAGATTTATATGTTGAGTGAGACCTAAAATACATGGAAGTTCGCTCAAATAGAGATGAATTAATTAAGGTTCGTACAACAGATAAACCTTTTGGTACCGATCTATTAAAATCATAAGCATAATTATGCATCTGGGAACAAACATAGAGTGGGAGAAACATGGTATTATTGCAATTAACTAAAAAAGATGACGGTGATGATAATCAAACCTGGTGCTGGCATACTCGTAAAGCTTTCCCGTGCTGGAGAATATGAGAAGACCAACTTGTGCATCACAGAGGATTGCAAGCTCTTTGGCTTTCTTGATCAATCCCTTTCTCCTCTTTGAGAAAGTCACTTGCCGGCTGGTGGAATTGTCGATCCTTTCAATCACAATCTTCCCCCTTCCCATTTGTAGCTTTGAGTTCACAGTTTAGGGTTTCTGAAGCAATTATGTATTGGAGTTATGTATTTATATATATATATATATATATATATATATATATATGAATAGAAAAAGTGAAGGCATAGACATAGTTCAGTAAAGGAAAAAAATTCTTACTTGGTTGTGAACGCTATTGAAGATGGTGCAAGGGAAGAATGGTGTGGCGCTGGGTTTCCATTTTATAAGCAGAAAAAGCAGTTTCTGGGTGAAAGGTGTATAAGCCGCTTGTGGCAGTGGACAGTGGGGCAGATTACTATGTGGGGTTAAATTAAAAATTGGATCACTGATAAAACCAGTGACTTTAGTTTTTGCATACTTTGTACAGTGAAGTATTCAAGGATAAAATGTATTGCTTCAATAGTTTTGAGAATTTTTATGGCGCCGCCAGCCGTATAAGCCTCTGACACGTTAAAGGTGCATACTATGTTCTTCTTACTAAACCATTCTCACACATCCACTTCAACTCTATTTATTTACAACAATGGGGTATATAGTTTTATTAGATTTAAATATGCAAAAAGAAACATTATTTATTTTAGGAATATAATGCATTGTATTAATACTATAAGTGAAATGAATAAAATACTAACTCTTATATAATAAATTTGTACTCAAATAAATTTATTAAAGGTTTATTTGCTCTATTTAGACATAGATAGAGTTGGTTTTGACAAATTAATAGCGTAGCTGAAATATTAGTAAAACATTACTAGTAGTATTATCGTCTTTAGATTTTACAATGAAATATATTCCATTTGCGCTGAAACTTGAGAAAAGATTGGATGGGTTACATGCCTTGTAGTTCCAAAGAGTTAGCTTATGATGCAATTGCTAATGTGGAAAACAAACCATATGATAGAAAGATTGATTAAGAAGAATATTTGCAATGTTTAGGAATTGCTATTTTTTAGTATTTTGACTTGTAACCAACATGTAAGCCTGTTTGGTGAAGTAGGAAGAGAACAAGATGACTTCCTTCTTTTGCTTCTTTATTGTTTTCTTTTCTTCTCTGTTTTCTTACCTCTTTTTAATATATTTGTCATCTTGTAACTAACATATCTTGATAGTAAGTTATAGAGAATGGGATAAGGTGAGTCAGCCTGAAAATTCAAACTTGTCCTGTCAAAGAACGGGTCAACAGGAGCAAAATGGGTCTGGACACGCAGGCAGGGTCACTAAAATTTAGCAAATTAGATTGGAAAAGTATGTTTTGATTTGTCACTTTTCCTTTTAATGAAAAATTATTAAATTTTTTGATATTATATTATTTGAAGGTTGTAAATATATAACAATATTAAAAATTAAATTTTAATTATTAATTGTAATGAATTTTTTTTTATAAAAATAAAAATTATTTTAATTTATTCAATTACAAAAATTAGTTAATCAATTAAAACTTTAAAAATAATTATCGTGCTTTTAAAATATATATATATATATATATATATATATATAATAAATTTTAAAAATATAAAACTTAAAAAGCTAAAAAGAACGGTTCAATTTTGACAAGGTGAATTAAGATTTTCAGTTTGTTTTTTATCTGACTCGCTTTTTAAGCGATCAAAGTGAGAAAAATAACACGGACCGACCCGCTTTGTCGTCCTTAACTACCAATATTTACATAAATTTCTCTGGTCAAGTAGAACGAAGAGGTCACAAGATTACTTTTTTCTTGTTTTTCTTTTCTTTTTTTTTCTATATAAGTTAGGATAACTTTTACATTTTTTTATTGTATTTCATTTTACTAATAAAAATAAAATACAATAAGCATACGTTACCTAAGAACTAACACAAATAATCAAATTATCTCGAGTTATATGAAAAATATATATAAATATGACATGTTCATCATATAAGATATTCTTTTCTAGACTTTGACTATGATAAGTAATATCATATGTAATTTAGAAAACTTATCTTGTAAACACTAAAATTGAACAAAATAAGTTTTCTTTTTTTTTCAAAAATGTATATATATTGTTACGTTTGTGTATATATGTACAAAATTTGAAAGATAGAGACAATTGTATACCATTTCATGTTCGATGTACTTTTTTTTATTATGTTAAGTAGGAATGTCTATTAGATCAGATAACTTAATGAACTAATTTTACCTCATCCAACTAAATACATTAGGTTGTATTTTTTCTTTGTAAGTTCTGATAAGTTAGTATTTTACCTCATCCAAAATATATATATGTTTTTCCATTTCTATATTAATATTTTATTTCTATGCTTAATGTTTGTTGTAACTTGATCACCCATGGTTTGATTGATAGTTCTTGAGAAAAATGTTTTTTGAATCTAAAACTAAAATTAAGTACCTAATTGTATCTAGAGATAAAACATCATTCATTAGTATTTTAAGAGTCTTGAACTTAATGCATTTCACTTGTTGAGGATTCAAAGAATTTGAACTTGGTGAGTTATCATAGGTTAAAAGTCACTAAAGATAGAATTTGAGTAGCCTGTGAGTTGATTTTGGCATAAATATGAAACTGAGATGATTGTGAATGTAGTGGTTCAAATCTAATCTTGAAAATTGTAAATATTTTATGTTAATTTTCACTTGCACACTAAGTGTTTGATAAAATACTAATTTTTTTTTGTCATTTTGTAAATATTGTTGTCTAATTGAGTTATTGAATGTAAGAGTTGTCATGTGTTCTACAAGTCAATTGAGAGAGAACCATAAATACTTATTATTTGTTACATTGCGATCAATGCACTTGTTATTTTTGTACTAACACATAGAAGAAATGAGATGGAGAGAATAATGTGAATGAAGGGGAAGAAGAGATTTGTGCCAACACATAGAAGAAATGAGATGGAGAGAATAATGTCAACGAAGGAGAAGAAGAGAAGAATATAGATAAAAGATTTTCCTCTCAAAAGTTCTAACTGAATAATATATTACGTGTAGTTTCATTATAAGAATGTACGAAATTAATTTTCATGCGAAAACATTGGCTATGAAGTGGACAACACTAGAATCAACATATATGACTATGAGATGACATTACAATTTTGTACTTTTTAAATAATTAAAAGCAATACACCTCACATACCGACCAATATGAGCAACCTTCAAACAAAGCAGCTAAAATTCTCATATATCCATCCCAATCCAATACTTTCTCATGTTTTGATAAATTCAACTTTTTAGATTCTTCCATTAGCTTAAGAATTATGAGTAGTATCAAGTAAAATTCGTCTTAGTGACCATGTATGAATAAAAACAACAATAACAAGAAATATAGAACTGCATTTGGCATTTAGTAGATTGATGTTGTTCTGAATAATAAGAATTGAATTGTTAAAGAAGGTGTGAGTTGAAGTGGTTGAGCAGTGAGGTGCGAAAGAGTTGATAGAACAGTGTTCGAGAATCGAGGGAAGCCTTGGCACGCGTGTGTGGAGGTTGAGAAAAATGGTAGCATTGTTTGCGCTACCCGTAAACAAACTGGGACATCCCCACGCGCTACTATAGTTAGAAATATAGATCATGGTTTTTAGGTCCCTAGTAAATTTAAAAATACTCGATTTGGCCTACAATTTTTAGTGCTCAAATGCTCATAAAGCTTCCTCTTTGTCTCCAAATTTCTCCACCTTTCCACACATCATTTCTCCAACCCACGTGAACAGTGAACATCTTCTCATTCACCAATAAGATTCGATCTCGCCGGAATTTTATTTTTCAGATGGCACCTCGATCAACGTCTGCGGATTCATTAACGCAACTTGCACCAACTCAGCCAAGTGTCAATCATCAGTTTGTGTACGGAACCCGTTTAACCACTTCTTTATTCCTCCAGCTTTGGAAAATGCTGCTTTATTTTACTGGTCATCGTGCCATTTTCATACCTTCTTTTTCTTAGCGGCATTGAATCAGTGAAGCACATGAAACTTAATCATTTTCAACTATACACTCACCCTCACCAAAAGACCACACCACTTTTTCTCGTGACTTGCATGTGTGTCCCTTCTCTTGTCCAATTATGATTCTCATGATCTCCCATCAATTTACGTGTACTGTTCATCAGCGTGGCTCTCAAAAGTAGTAGAACTGAACCCTCAGGCATCTCTCAAACCTAGCTACCTATCGTGCATTCTCAACTCAATGTTCTTTGTTAATGCTTCCTCACTATGCCATCCTCAACCCACTCACAAATTTATCAAACATTTTATCTGCTTCTGTATTAGGTTGCTGAAATGATCCTCATGGCTAATGAAATTTATGTAATCACCGAGTTCAAAAGGATTTACGAGCTATATAGCATGTGAACCTTTGAAAACTGGTGTTTTCTTTTACTTGTATGTGGACTGTGGGGTGACGAGATATTTGACATTCATCAGATCGAATCACTTATAATTTTAGGTGTGTTCTGTTTTTACCAATGGGAAACGCAAAAGAATGATAAACATGCTAGGTCGTATAGTGATAATAGAAAAATGATGTTTCTCAACTTCTCTTCTTTATCAATCGATAATAGTTTAGTTAGTAATTAAATAATTAAGGAGAATGTTAACCCGTGTCTAGATCACTTAAAGGAAAATTAATTTACATTGATTTCTTCACTTTTATATTGAAAATCGAAATAATTAAATACATTAAATAAGATATTATAAATGCATATAATAAATTTTATAAAGAGAAAAATATCCTTTTAAATTTGTAGACAATAACATACAGAAGAATGACTTTGAAATTTTTAAGTCTCTACTAACAAGAAAAAAATATATCTGGTGACATTTCAAGAGTCTCTCAAGGTGAAAATTTCAAATGTGAAGACTGTAAACCTTTGAAAGATATGTCTTTAAGTTTTATAAAAAAAAAATTGATATTTTAGTTTTTTTTTATAAATTTTTTAAATGTTTAACACTATTTTTTTGTTCTGGTTGTTATGTTAATTTAAACTTCCTTATGTTTAATAATATTTAATTTTTAACAACATTAAAACATAGTTATTTTATTATTTAATTATTTTTTAACTTTTATCGGTGAACATTAAATAAAATATGAAACTCACATGTACGATATTTATGAACAGTTTTTTCTTTTAAATAAATAAAATTACATTAATGATAATTAATTCAAATTTAATTTAATATTACACTTACTTATATATTTTTTATAAAATTCAATCCATATTAATTACCTTAGACCCAATAATTAATTATATACACATTATATAATTAATAATAACAATGTGATTTAGTGACTAGATAAAAGGAATGAGAGAAGAAGGTCATCTATTCGGTTCTTTATCATCATTCGTACGAGAGTTATATTTATAAATAAATTATCCTTACAAAAATTGAGGTTAAAAATAAGGAGTACTAAAAAAACAAACTTTTAAAAATAAAAAACACAAGAAAATATACATCTTTTTTACTCTGTTAAATCCTAAATTTTTAACAACCGAATATCTTTTCAGAATTGATATAAATTTTCTTTTAAATTAGTATAAATTAATTCAAAAATGATCTACAATTTAACTATAGGACAACTTAATCACTTATTCCAAATTTCAAATTTTAAGTGAACGTCGATATAGGTAGATTATTAGATTGTTGATTAATATACTTTGTGGTATAAGACCATAACTCGTACTCTCTTTTTTATCATGACAATACAATTTCTTAATAACCAATATAAAAACATAGACATCTTTCGAAAAAAAAAATAATAATCTGAATCAAACTTTATACCAAGACAAAAGTAACTTTTGAATTGTCCTCGTCACAATCAATCTGAAATGTTGACCGACTTCTTTTTATTACTTTTAAAACTAAATTTGCACATCACTTGTATGAGGAATCAATCTCAAAACCACTTTTAGATTCATTTATTGTAGAGTTGATATAAACAATATTATGAACCATTAGTTTTGCTTCACCAAAAACATTTTAATTCTAAAAAGTACAATATTCCTATCTCACTCCTTTAAACTTGCTATTGCGTTCTCCATTCTAGAAAGTACAATATTTTATTCTTTTGTTCTTATATTTCTTGATCACCGTGTTCTCGTTCTTGCTCTTCATTACATTCTTTTCACTCTCGTTAGACCAAGCACAATTTTAGTATCTATTATTATATATGGTCGCACTAGTACTTCAAACAAACAAAAATTTAAATAAACATGTACGATTCATCTTTCATATTAGTAAAATGATAAAAGAAATGTGCAAGTAGAGAATTTATATTCCAAGACCTAATACAATAAGGATTTGATTAAGTTTTCTTTATTTCAATAACTAATGGTGTTGGTTGTATGTATTTCTCTTGTTTGTTATTTGTTTTTTTTTGTGTTGTGTTTCACGATGAAAATTTTATAGCACGATGAAATTTTTCATTATCAAAATTTCTTGAAATAAATGTACGGATAATAACATCTTTTATCACAGATTTTCAATGGTGAAAATCTGAGAATAATATATTAAAAGGGAATGTTTCAAAGAATTTCTTTCGTGGGTGATTTTCGATGGATTTAGTTTGTTCTCCGTTATTTCAATTTTTAATATTGTATGACTGCCAAATTTTGAAAATAGAGGGAAGTAAGTTCATATCGTATCAAGATTTTTGGGAAAGAGAAGAAATAATTTTGTTTTCCTAGACCTATTTTTAAGATAAATATTTGATGAACAACGTGGGATTCTACAGCTTTATTATATACTCAATTAGTTAGTAAAAATATGTTAGAACCATAAGGCTTTCTTTAATTACATATTCAATATAATACATAATATATATATATATATATATATATATATATATATTAAATTTATCCTTTAATCGATAATATTTTTTTAAATTAAAATAATTATTTTACCAATTTTATCTCTTAAATATTCCTTTTTAATTATGAATTTTTTACTTAATATTTTACTTATAATATATATAATAATTATATATAATAAAAATTATTTATATTTGTATTTATAATATAATTATATTATTTTTTGTTATTATAAAAAAAAAATACATGCGTACATATATTTTTACTGGTGACATAATTAGTTTTAGGTCCTCATAAAGGTAATTAGTTACTAGGGACGTTGTTGAACAACTTAGATTTTTAATAAGTTTTGATAAATTCCGGTATTTTTTATTAGTTTTTTAATGTACATAAATATTTTTTTATGATCTTTAATTAATTATCGCTCATTTAATTTTTGCTAATTAAGTTACATATTGTTCTGTTGAACTACAGTTTACTCGATTTTATATGTAAAATGATGTGAGGTTTTGTAAATAATATAAAATAATATTATAATTAATATAAAATTAATAACTTTCATTACTTCAAATGTAAATGTTCGACGAAAAATAGTTTCATTGCTGGACTATAAAAGTCGTCGTAATAAAAGATACTATAATAAACTAACAGGTCACTCGGTTAATAAGAAAAATTAAATGATAAAAATTCGTTTTGAAAAAAATAAAAAATTCTGAATACCAAAAATTACTATAAATTTAATTAAAATCCTAATTTATTATAAACCTAAAACTTAAATAAAATCAATAAATGTAATAGTTTTTTTTTTTCAAAAATAACTTGTTTAGTATATCTAATAGGGTTGTCCTTATTGTAAACCGAAAACTTAAATAAAATCAATAAATGAAACAGTTTTTTTTTTTTAAAAATAACTTGTTTAGTATATATCTCATAATGATGTCGCAGTCCTGCAAAACCTATCTCAGAGTTAAATGTAGCCAGAGAAGAAGAGTATTTCCAAGAGACTTTACTTTTGGTAATTAGAATACATGAAAAACTTTTGCCCTAAAAAACAAGAGATTCACGCACCGTTGACTTTATTGTGCGTTTACTACTTTTTGTGTTCTTGTTTTATGGTTAGTAGAAAAAAATAGAAATTAAAGTAACAATATATGTATCAAAGGATAATTAATAATCAAGATTTATATAATTTTTTTTAAGGAGTATGTCATCATTAAATAATTTTTTTATTAACAATTAATATATGTCATATGACCTATTTTGTATCGATGTGAGAGATTAATCCTCATAATAGACAAAGTTCTCCCTAAAATGGAAAAGAAATATAACCTATCTTTATTTCTTGCTTTTTGTAGCCCCACTTCATAATGTAGATATTTGAGCTAAGTTAGGTTTAACATAAATTTAAGATTAACTTGGTATTTTTTATTTAAAATATTTAAAAAAAAAAACTCTATAAATAAATTGGGCTTGTCTTTAGAATCATTTGGGCTTATTTGAAAAGGGAACACGTAATTAGAGCATGGTGGTATTTCTTAGGGCCTTCATTATTCAGCACGATTAATAAGGTAATTGCTTCTTTCACCCATTAAATTTTTTCTCCCACCTCATTAAAAGTTTCTGAAAAATATTTTCTGTAAAAAGAGAAAATGTTTGACTTTCGTAAAAAAAAAAAAAATTGAAAATTGTTTATTATGAAAAGATGGGTGCAGGAGAAAAAATATGTGAGGAAGAAGTAATTACCTTACTTCAATGTATTATTACCTATTTGTCCTTATACTTTCGTTCATATTTTATTATGAGAAATAAAAAAATGTTTTGCACAGTGTACAAATAGAATCAATCAGATAAGTTATAACCAGAAATATTGGGTACACTGCTTTTCGCTAAAGGTTTTTTCTTCCAGCACTCCCATAATTTTAAAAAAAATTCTATAAGAAAATATTCGGTAACAAGCTTTTCAAATTTTCTGATTTGCATAAAATAGGATTTGTAGAATAAGATTTTTAGAACAAGTTTTTCATAATACATGAAATTTTGAAATAAACTTTTCAAAACAAACTTTTTGAAACATATTGAATATCTTTTTAAGGGACTTCCCGGACAAATATTTTGAAACAGATTTTGTATTCAAAATAAAATTTTATAACAAACTTTGCAAAATATAAATTAGATTTTTTGAAATGAACTCTTTTTTTCCGAAATGAGTTATTCTTTTGTTTTCTTTTCTCAAAAAGAGTATAATGAAGAACACAAGTGGTACAACAATAGTGCAGTGGTGATGACGACAGTAGTATAATAACGATAAGGACTACAACGACAAAGATATTTTAATTTTATTTCTTAGAAATGTGGAGTGCAATTAGTAATAATGAGACGGGAAGAAAAAGCTTTTCATTTAATGAATAACGGGCTTGACTTCTACAAAATAATTGAAATTAATGGGCATCATATGGGCCCATATGAACACATTTTGTCCACCAATTTTGTGAAAAAATTAATCAATTTATCTACAATAATATATAAAAAAGAATATATAGAGAAAAGATCTTTTTTTTCCATATTTTGTTATTCTATTTTTTAATTATTATTATAAAAATTAATTATTTCATAAATAATTTATTTTTAACTATTATTTTAAAAACTTTTTTCTTTAATAGTTATTTTAAAAATTTCTTTTATATATATATATATATATTTTTTTTTTTCTAATTTTACATTTAATAACTATTATAAAAATTAATTATATATTTTTTAATGATCTTAACTCAATTTTTTGTAAAAATTAAAAAATGCGAACACACTTAATGTTATGAATGATACTTGAAAAATATAACTTTCTGAATGAAAGTTAATTTTAATAGTTGATAAAACTTGAAAAATATTATTTCAGACATGTTGTGGTTTATTTTTATTTTATAAATTCCACTTCTCACGTTTAATAAGAGTATTTTATATATTTACATTTTTAATAGATATATCAATTTGGTTAATTTCATAAGATTACTCTTAGGTGGATTAAAGTAAAGAAAGTCTAATGACTAAAATAGTTTCAAAGTCTTGTAGGACCCAGCCAACGCAGAAATCAACTTATGTGGATTGGTTTAATATCAAGATAAACAAGATCGAATCAAATTTCACTCGACCCGTCATTATTATCTTTGACTCATATTGACTATTTTTTATTTAAAATAATAATTATTTTAGTAATCAATAATTATTTATTTTGTAAATTAATATTATAATTAACAATTTTTAATTATTAAAATTAGTTGTCAACGAAACATTTCTCAAAAATATGATAATTTACTACATCGGGATTTTGTGAAAAATTATGTATACCAATATTTGCATTTCGACCAAAAGAAAAATTTGATTAGGTGGTTTATGAATATATCGGAAAGGACGAGGTTACAGGGATAATATTTGGTTTTTCTTTTTCTTTCGTAGATGGGTCGAGAAAAATCAATTGTCTTTATTAATTAAATTTGTTATTCCCAATTAAAAATGATTTATATATAAAAGAATTAAAATAATTCCTAAAAGGATTCTGATAACTAGTGTTTTAAGATACTAATTAAAGATCATTAATATATCTTGAATTTTATAGAAATATGTAATTAAGTGTAATATTAAATAAATCTTGATCTAATCTTCTTAAATGCAATTTACTTTATTTAAAAAACATAAATCACATAAGTGATATACATCTCTAATTAATAATTTATTTAATACATACCTATAAAAGTTAAAAAATAATTAAATAATTATATTTTAATATTGTTAAAAATTAAAATATAATTAAACGTAATAAAAGAAATTTAATTTGAAATAGTGATAAAAGATATTATAAAAAAATGAATATTTTTTTCACTTGAAAGTACAATATTTTTATCAGAGAAGAATTTGAAAAGACTATAAATTTTAAAGAGATTTTTTTTTCTTCATAAATTAAAGACGATATCTTTGAAACATTCAAGCATCTACGAGAAGACTCGTCGCAGAGATATTTTTTCTTGCATCTTAGTAAATGCATTATAAATTTCAAAGTGTTTATTTTGTATCAGAGATATTGTTTAGAAATTCTAAAAGATATTTTTGTCTTTATAAAATCTATTATATAAATTTATATTATTTTAATTAATGAAATTAATTATTTCAGTTTTTAATGTAAAAATGATTAAATCAAATATCATTAATTATACCTTAACAAGTGTTCTAAGGACATTGATTATCATTCTCCTTCTTAAAAATATACTGTAAATATGTTTTATTTCTAGTCGATATGAAAATTGTAACATATACTCTCACATCGATGTAAATATATCTTTGAATGTTGAATCCAATAATCTGATAACGTGTAAAATTTAATCTTTAAAATCTAACTAAACTTTACAAAAACCAATTTATAAAGTAAGATTTATATTTGTATATATTGTAAACTCAATTTTATATGAGATCTCTTAAAATAATCTGATATGTTTTTCTATTTATTTGATTTTTATTACCAGTAAAAATAGTTATCATTATGAAAAAAATGTAATTAGAAAATATCATCACGATGAGTTAAGCTCTTATAAAAATTAGAAAATGTAATTATATGAAGAAAATTTATACTGGAAAAATAAAATCAAGGAATACTTTCTATTGGTAACACACTAACATTAATATAAAAAGAAAATTATTCCATTGATATGAGGCATAAGCTGTTGCTGCTGAGCACTCAGCAACTTGATCCGGCCCAGAACTGCCATTGCCGGCCAGATTTTTCTTGGAATAATTGAAACTGAGTTTAACTAAAATTAGGGACCAATTCATTATCCACTTGCACAGTGACAAAACCAATCAATGCTTTCCATAAATGAGACATACATTTATTCATTAATTGGAAATAATCTGGCTTATTAATATCTACAAAAATGGCATAAATCACATGAAACAAACCAAATCTCTCAGTTCAAGGACAAAAGTAATGTCCAAAAACATCTTGACAAACATATTCCGAACTTGTTCAACTAGGTTGTTTTTTCAACACAGGAAATCTTTCCTCGTATATTTCGCCTATGTTTGACCATCAACACAAGAGAGTGTTGGCCTCTCAGCATACTATGGAGCACTTCATCTCTCCGACACAAAAACTGGTAGAGTCGCAGACTTCATCACCGAGTTCTCCTTCGTTGTGAACACAAAGGGTGCACCACTCCATGGCGATGGGTTCACCTTCTATCTTGCATCACTCGACTTTGAGTTCCCAGACAACTCCAGTGGTGGATTCCTTGGAATCTTCAACCATGAAACAGCCTTCAATACCTCGCTTAACCAAGTTGTGGCTGTTGAGTTTGATAGTTTCGCAAATGAATGAGTTTGATAGTTTCACTGGTACCACAGGTGACTTGGTTGAAACGCATGACATTCTTTCATGGTCTTTCAACTCCTTCAACTCCTTCATATAGGGCAGAAAAGGTGGGAGATGATCCACAACAGAATGTTCCATGCTTATGGTTTGATTTTGTTACTGTTTCCTGTTTCCCTAATTAGGTTAAGGGAACTATTGATTACAAAGTATTCATTGTGTTTTCAATCAATTGGTTTATTTGGCTTATTAACTAAGTCATTCTATTGGAAACAAGAATAAACTCATCTTGATCAATTCGAATTTGTAATGATGTTATGATTTTGATGAAAAAATTCTATATTAATTAGTAAGAGTTTTGGAATATGAGTAATATATATCTGATTTTTCAAAATTAGGTGTGAGATCAAGAGAGCACATGAACATATCTATTTCTGTCCTCATTTCAACACGTATTTCGATTTTCATACTTGTTTTTTATTTAAATTATTACAACACGTCTAGTTTTTTTTAAGTAACTTTAAAAGATCATTTTTCTTTTATCTAATTTATTTCCATTTGAAAAATAATTTTTGTTTTCTTTCTGTACGTTGTTCAATATTCAAAGGGTTTATTAAGATTTTTAAGATGCTTCTTTCTAATATTTGAAAAATGTGTAAGATGTTTAATATACTCCTTTCTAATATTTGAAAAATATGTGTGACACTCAATTCAAGTATCCAAACCCTTTGTATTTTGTTTTGAGATTGTTCAATTATTATTTGTTATGTTTGATATTTAAGAAAAGAAAACGCGTGTCCTTTTAATAATAAAATGTTTTTTTATGTAATTTTTTATATAGATTATTTAATTAATATTTGAAAAATAAGGGAGTAATAACGAATATGAATATACCTCTTATAAGATTGAGATGATGATAAAACAAAAATTTTGTGAAAATTGAGTATGTTGATGAAAATGAAATTTTTATTTCAAGATGAATTTTTCCAACATAATTATTAACGGGAAGTTGGGCCTGAGATTGTTAGGCAAAGTTGAGATCTCCTTTTCAATCCTAATTTTTTGAAGATTTTAGTGTTGGAAACTATAAAAATTTTAAACTCGTAGTGCAACCTATATTCCACAAATCTCAATCTCATAAGTTTGAAGGCTTTTATTATTATTTTTTTTTATTTCAGAGTCCATTTGATCATAAATTTGTAAGACAGGATCCGTTGAATTTCTGTTTTAATTTGGTTAAGTCGTCAGGATAGAGGACGATATTACAGGTGAAGTCGTCCTTTACCCAGTCGGTTTCTTTTTTTTTTTTAAAGCAAAGTCGTCCCTACACACGACAGTTTCTGTGTGCGTGAATTGTGCAATACAGATTGCAGCAACGCGTGCCTCTATCAACATTTTTGGACAAAGCAAAGTCGGTATTCAAGCATACAGTTTCCAATATTAAGTCGTCACCACTATAGTCGGTTTCCATTAAATGGTATATTGAAGTCATGCTTAGGGATGGCAATGCGGACCGTCCCGGCCTGTTTAGGCCCGGCCCGCATAAGGTCCGTACATCGCGAGCTGGCCTGCCCCGCCCGCATAATTTATGCAGGCTACAATCACTGGTCTGCCCCGCACATCACTTGGTCCGCTGGCCTGGTTATTTTTATTTTTTTAATTTTTATGATAAAACTTTCAATGTTTAAAAATTTGAAAACTTTAAGAAGTTCACAATATTAAGTAAAGACTTTGGGGAGTTGGATGATAAATTGATAATTCAACATTTTCATCATATTCATATTCATACTATGACATACACAATTTATTCTTTAAATTTTAGCACATTAAAAAATACATAATACTCGTCTTTTTCAATTATATAAGAATTTGGAACGTTAATACAAGAATCCATAAAAAAAATAACTAATATACACAAGTGCAAAAAATTGTTTTATGCGAGTTTGCGGACTGCGGGCCGAACTGTGACGGGCTTGCGAGTTCAACTTCTAGGCCCACCCCGCGTATTTTGTGCAGGCCTACGGGCCGGCTGTCGGGTCAGATCCTAATTGCCACCCCTAGTTATGATCCATGTCGGTTTTCAATGAGAAGTCGTCACCATTGCAGCTGATTTCACTTTCCTACGTACAAAAATAGAAATCAACTGCATGAAGAACGACTTCACCTGTAATGTCGTCTTTTATCCTAACAACTTGATCTTAATTGACAAAAAAAAAAAAATTGAACAGACCCATTTTTACAAATTTGATTCCAAATAGATCCTCAAATACAAGAAAACCTGTATCGTAACTCTATATGAATGATAATCCAATAAAACTGTCTTTCAATCAATTATTTTACAGCATAGTGAAAGTATTACAATCTGAAGACCATAAACAAGTTACAAAAAAAAGACACCATCAGACCTTTAGTTTCATTTGTTAATAATTCTTTTTGTATAACTCAATAAAAATAAAAACTAATACTAGTGTCAGACAAATTATCAACCATTGAAAAGTGATTCAATTTCTCCACCCAAACGAGTAGCGTGAAGTAATCTTTCCTCAAAAAAAGATGAAAATAAACTTGAATTTGGTCTTCAAAAAACTAGAACTACAGTGCAAAACTCAGAGTGGACTATTTTTTTTTCATGGAATCTGCAATTCAGCGAAATAAAAGAGTATGTGCGGACAAAAATTTCAGCACATATATTGAAAATAATGGTTTTAATATTGGACTTAAAAAGGTAAAATTTGTATAACTGTATAGGCTAAAAAATGTGTAAAAGTAATGCTAGTAAGAATAAGTACCAACATGGAACAAACAGGGTATGCCAGTATTACCATCACATAATGAATCCCTTAACGGAGTTAAACTGTTTTCAATGATAGGAAGCGAAAGAAAAAACTTGTACAACAATTAGAAGAAACTATATTTCAGTATAATAACAAAAAAGGTAAAAGATCAAGAACAAATGAATAATACTTTCTTAATTTTATTAGTCGATAATAACAAGACATGCATAAGTGGTTTGCTTGGCCGGATAATGAAAAGTTAACGGTGCTGGATCTTTACAATTGAAAATGTCCCGCTTTATTAATAATATAAAGAAAAGAAAAACGGCATAAATAATGAATTAATTATTAATGGAAACACATAAAATCTCTCCAAGTGAAGGACAGAGATATCTCGGCCTACTTAACCAATCGATATTTGAATTTTCATAGGAAAGCTTCCTCGCTCTTTTCGCCTAGGTTTGACGACGGCAAAACTATGTAGTTTGGTTACACAGTCCAAATTAATATAATGAATATTTTTTAGTTATTTTTCTGAAGACAATGCAAAACCCAGGAGTATAAGTAGCGACATTCATGCCTCGTTCTGAGCATCCTCACAAATCATTAAGAACAACAAACACTACAATGGCCAACCCTTCAACTCAAAACCCTTTCACTGTTTCCCTTAT
>Ga0214544_1000687_pt1 | contig 65003 bp, 19 predicted proteins | sample CNSS3metaG_FD_160074 | JGI IMG/M metagenome (GOLD analysis project Ga0214544, IMG submission 160074) | Root nodule microbial communities from cowpea collected in UCLA plant growth center, Los Angeles, California, USA - CNSS3 | ecosystem: Host-associated > Plants > Roots > Nodule | place: USA... | reverse complement strand
ACTTTAATTTTTATAAATATACTTTTATTTTGTTCATTAACTTAATAACATTACAATATCATCAATTATTAATATAATTCAAAAAATGCGTACATACAGACGCGATAGCGCCTGTGTTTACGCTAGTGTAACTATAATTTTAATTAAAACTAATACTATTTTTTATAATATTACATTTTAATTTTTTTTTTCTCTAAAACCAATGAACCAAACGGTATTCCCACTCTTTAGGTTGCTCAAAATTAAATCCATCTAAAAAGGTTAATAATTATTTAAATGTAATTTTCAACATTAAGTATAATTTAATGAATTATTAATCTCTCTTAGTGGTTGAAGACTTACTAAAGATATTTAAAACATGATTATTAAGAGAAGTTGCTATTATATTCACTCGAGTGTATAGAGAAGTCTAAGAATGAGGGAATGTATCACTGAAATATTTAATTATTAAGCTCTATTTTGTTTTATTAGTTATTAAATTAAAAAAAATCAGTAATTCATATGTAATAGTTGAAAAAAACATATTTCTTTTATAATATATAAAATGGTGTTACATGGATGATAATGTGGGTTTGACTCAACGAGTCGGTGTGCTCGTAGGCTTGTCAAAAAAAATGGGGTGGACCAAAATATTGAGCTCGTTGGCCGCAAAAGTTCGGTCTACGTAACTCGCAACTCGCATGAGCCAGAGGCAGGATACAACGGGTTGACCTATGACTCGCATAAAAGAAAAACTTGCACTTGTTTATGTTTGTTACTTTTTTTGTAGACTTCTATGGATGTTCCATATTCATGTATGAATGAAAAAGAGAAATATTATATATTTCTGAATGTGTTAAAATTTGAAGAATTTATAGTGCATATGAATATGAAGAAAATATTGGATTATTAATTCATCATTCAACTCTTCAAAGTCCTTGAAATTTTATGAATTGGTTAAAGTTTTCAATTTGTTAAACATTATAAATTTTAGGTTAAATTACTCTTTTGGTCATTGTATTTATCAAGTAGTGTCAAATTGGTCTTTCAGTTTTTTATCTCAATTTAGTCCTTATTTTTTTTAAATGATTCAATTTTAGGTTAAAATTATTTTTGTTTTTATATGAATAATTTTAAATTAAATTTAAATTTTATCCAAAACTTTAAACTTTGGTTTTGTTTTGAACTTAAATTTAGTTCCTAAACTTATGTATAACAAGTCATTTGATTATTAATCTTCACTAAGTTTGTATAGAATGATACACTTGATGCCTTTATATATGATGACAAAATGGTTAATTATTGAAATTAGGTTTGGGATTTAACCTTATTTAATAATAAAACTAAAAAAAAATATTTAATAAAAATGTCAATTTTAGTAAGAATATCATCAGAAGATTTATACAAAAAATAAATTGAGTCTCAATTCATGGAGAAACAATATTGCTTCATTTTTACAAAGATTGGAATTAAAAACAAATATAGGGACTAAATTGAATCATGTTTACATGTGTCACAACTGTAAGTGACATGTGTAAAAGTAATTAAAAAATTAAAAAATTAAAAAAACCACAAATTGATACATGATATTGACTTTAATGTTATTTGGTCAAAATTAACTACAAAAACTAAATTTAATATTTTTTTAAAATTAAGGACCAAATTGAGAAAAAAAATCTGACAAACTAAATTGAAACTACTTAACAAAATAAAAAGAAATAATTTAAGAAAAATTTTATAATAAATAATAATAATAATAATAATAATAATAATAATAATAATAATAATAATAATAATAATAATAGAAAAAACAGGCTGCAAAACAGACCAAAATTTTGAATCACATCTTAAAATGGAGACAAGCCAATCCAAGGACTTAAGCGAATCGCGGGCCCGATTTACTGCCCCTACATAAATCTAGCGAATTAAAGAATATAGTAAAAACCTTCTCTAAAACAGAAACTCTCTCAATGTTGTGGGGTCTCTCAAACATGCAGTGGACCCCACTTATCATAACATAGATAAATCTAGTGGCATAGGAAACACGCCACGTGTAGTTTGGATGTGGCATTAGCTTTTATACATTTATCAATATTTATTATAAAAACTTCCAGTGAAAAATGTGAAATTAATTTTCTTTAATTTATAAAAAATGTATTTTTATCTCATAACTTAATTTTAGTCCGTAGAAAAATTCATCACATTTTGTTTTTTTATATAAAATCATCTATATTGTAAGATAACATCTAGGCCATACATATTACAATACTTTTTTTTTTTTAATTAGAGTGTATTTGAGTGGTTTAATGTAACATAAAATTCATGAGCATGAATTTTAAACACTACATTTTAGTAAGCTAAGAAAAAAACATTATTAAATAAAAACTTGTATTGGAGAATTTTTTTTATGGAATATTAAAAATAGAGTAGAATAAGGACTATAAAAAGAATAAATCAAGATGTAATCTTTACAATGGAGATAGGTATTGCAGTGTGAGGTTTATCCAAAAGTGTGATATTAAGTGGTTTGTGTTGTTTTCTCACAAACAGATTGAAACGTTTGAGCAGAAAGTAAGGATTTTTTTTGCCTTAGCAAAATTGCATGGAGCATACATATTCTTCTTGATATGGTCCCCACCAACATGATCTGAGTTTCAGAATCTCAAGGATCCAACTAAGTGGTTCAGATTCATCTGGGCCCCACTTCCCTGTTTTAATTTTTCTCCCTCAATCGAGACACAACAAAAATTCAGTTTGTGCCATACACATGTTGCAGACGTGTTCTTATGATCAACTCCTAAATTTAGCACATTGCTCATTCGCAGACATTTTTCTGTTCTTACTGTTAATTTAAGGTTTTAAATTTATAATAATAAGTGACAATGAAAGAGAAAATAAAATATGCTATGTAGATATTTTGTAAAAATTATTTTCAAGGACAGAATAGGAGAGTAAATTATAAGAAATTCTTATATAACAAGCAATTATTAAAAAAAAAAATGAATAAATTGAAGGATGTTTTGGTCAGTGGGGTAGTTCAAGAAGCAGTTATGGACTTCGAGAATTAAGCAAAATAATTTGCCTGGTATCTGTGGTTACGTAACAGCTGTGTGTGATCTTCAAAAGATGGGTATAAAGAAGGACAAATATAGATTAGTCACCACAGTGAATGAGTCACAAAACATAGAGTGATAGTGTTTAGTGTGCGAGTGTTGCTCACTGGCTTCACATAGGATTTCGATTCTGGACCTTTTCCGAGAGCATTCTTTTCCTCAGTTTGTGACGATACTGCTCTCTGAATGTCAGGTGAAGCTCTGAGATATGTAGAAGACAAAAGGGTTGTTGAAAGATCTGTGCTTGAAGCACGTTCAGGTTGCTTATGTCCTTCTTCTGTGTTTGATGAGTATGAACCTTGCCACATTTTTAACTCTTCATTCTTTTTCATATGCTTTCTTTTCTTCTGGGATCGGATGTTTGTGGAATACAATTTTTGTGCTTTCTGGGACATTTGATTATTTCTCACCATATGTTTCTGCTTTTGATGGGTACAATACAACTTTTGTGCTTTTTGGGGACATTCGATTATTCCTCACTGTTCATTTCCAAATTAGGAAACAGATAATTTATGATCTATATTGGTCACAAATAGGTTCATCACCTTTTGCTGAAAGAACATCACTCTTCTTGTTCTGAGATTTTATCCAACTTTTTTCTTATCTTCTTCTGCTCACTCTAGGACTCATTTATCTTCGATGTTTTTAAATTATGGCCACTTTTTCTTTATGTCTATTTTCTCAGCAGTGTTTAGTGATTTCTGTTGAGTGTTGTTTTAACTCTTTGCAGTGACTTCAAGCTATGGATATGGATATTTCAGAATACACAGGTATAGTTTTAGGTAAACTTCAGAAATTTGAGCCTGAGAAGGCCTCAAAGATTTTAGGGTATCTCCTTGTCCAAGAACATGGGGAAGAAGACATGGCGAAATTGGCTTCACTACCTGATGATGTGCTTCGTGAAGTGGCGTTCCAGGCCAGAACCAAGCTTCAAAGGTCATCATCAGCTAGATCAATCATTCATCCAATTTCACCTCCCATGAATTTTGCCCAGTTATCAGTAATCACACCTACCACCCCTCTCACAGCAACAAGCTTCCAGGTTCAATCTCCGTTCTGGGATACTCAAATTAACAATGCCAATGCAGAATATATGGCACAGGGTTATTTGGATTCTATCTCTGAACTTCAAAAGCAAACCCCGTTCTTCACTCTGGATAATCATATGGTAATTGCTAATGGGACTTCCGACACTCCAGGTATTGCTAATGATTACTATGGCTTAGATGCTTCACCAGCTCCGAATTTGGCTGGAAAATCTGGTAGAAGATTTGACCATCCAGTGAAGACCTGTCACTACTTTAACAAAGGATTTTGTAAGCATGGAAATAGCTGTAGATACTATCATGGACTGGATGCATTCCCTCACATGTATGGAAATGATGGTTTTAATGATGATCAAGTGATTTCACCTGGGTCACTGGCACAACTAGAGTCAGAAATTGTTGAACTCCTGAAACTGAAAAAGGGTGGTTCTATATCAATTGCTTCCCTTCCAATGGCGTACTTTGAGAAGTACAAGAAGGTGCTGCAGGCTGATGGATACCTCACTGAGAGCCAGAGACATGGAAAATCTGGCTACAGTTTGACAAAGCTTCTTGCACGGTTGAAAAATAGCATTAGGCTAATTGACAGGTGAAGATTTTTGTACTTTTCATATGGATGATTCTTGTGTAGAAAATTTGTTGAATATTTCATGCTACAATTTTCATTTTCATCTTTTGTGATGGTTGATTACCAGGCCTCATGGGCAGCATTCGGTTGTTCTGGCTGAAGATGCTCCAAAGTTCAATGGAAAGGGAGAATATGGTAAATACATCAGTGCATCACGACAGATATACCTGACATTTCCCGCTGACAGCACTTTTAGCGAGGCTGATGTTTCAAACTACTTTAGGTGAATGAATGTTTCAAACTTGTATGCAGTTAAGGATTTGTGTTGGAAAATTCAAATTGCTTTAACATGTTATTATTCTGTGTAGCACTTTTGGGAAAGTTCAAGATGTAAGGATTCCAAGCCAAGAAAGAAGGATGTTTGGGTTTGTGACATTTGATGATTCTGAAACTGTTAAAGCAATTTTGGATAAGGGAAATCCCCATTACGTCTGTGAATCACGGGTTCTTGTGAAACCTTACAAAGAGAAGCCAAAACTTATGCTCAGGTAAATTTCATGTTCTATCTCTGAATCCTTCAATGATGAAGTAAAATGAGACATTGACAGATGCTAGTACCAATGTACCATCACTGTTTTTTTATGTGATTTTCAATTTGGATGCAGAAAGCACTCAGATAGAGTTGAGCACCAGCACCCTGCTTATTACTCAGCACACTACGTAGATGTTGACACTGAACCTACGCCAAGTGAGCATGATATACTCTAGTTTGGAACCTAGATTTCATGCAACAGTTCAAAGTGATATATGTTCATGTTATGCATATGCTCTTTCTTTCACTCTGTTCCTTTTGTTTAAGAAGAAATTTCCACTAATACTTAGTTTTCATAGTTCCAAGAGGTTGCAGGAACCCTCGATCTCTGAGGAGCCTGATCATTGAACAGCAAGAGGAGGCTGCATTTGAATTTCAGAGAAGACGTTTTGCAGAGCTGCAGTTGGCCCAAAAATCTTTCACCACTTCACCCCATTTAGGCTTTAACGCAGCAAAAGCTTCAAATGGTGTGCAGTGATATATATTATAAACATAGATTGCATATTTTTCATGATCAGTTTCATTGCATTTCTCTTTGCTTATCTTGTATTTTTTGGCTTCTTGCAGATCATTTCAATGTCCATTCTGCAGAATCTCTCAATCATGTTCTGAATGACAAATCCGGATATATGGATAACAATTACACTGCTGAGGGCAGGTATGAATCATCTCCTTTTGGCTTTATCTTTATCCACAGCAATGCTAAATATAGTATAGATTACACTTTATTTTGTGGAAAAAAAAAATGATGCAGCAATCAAGGACTGAATCTCCCAGATAGCCCATTTTCATTTCCAGTAGATAGTGGAATTTCAGCAGTAATATAGTTTGAGAAAGACATAGAAGACTGCATACAAGATTACAAGAGAAAGAAGAGAAATATAGAGAGTTAGTTTGACACATAATTCGGCCCTTCCATTGGTCTCTTTCCTCAACTGGCTCATCACAGTTTAGTCAAAGTTGCAAGTACATAAAAGCTCAGTTGCTGGAATTAACAATAACAACTTTTAAGAAGGTTATAGTTTTCTTTAAAGAGTCACAGAAAGATTACGAGGATGTTTGGTTTCTACGACAGTATCAGTTCAGTAACCAATTACTCTCTGAGAACAGTCAAATAATTTAATTTGTGTTACAAGTATTTGGTTTTTCGTTTTCTTTACCTGATCTTCATTCCATGTCATACTTCGAGAAATGCTCTCTGGATTTAGTAAGGAAAATAAATTACAAGTATTTGTTTCTTGATCCCAAAAGAAATATTTGTTGTTTATTTAGTTATTATATATATAATATTTAGTAGACAGGACTTATATATATATATATATATATATATATATATATGATCTTTAGGTATGAAAAGATGATATTTTAAAAAAACATTTGTTAACAACTTATGGTTTGAAGGGAAAATCTTAATAAATTGTTGGGCAAACAATCCATTTGTTTCCTAAAACAATCTCCTATTTATTCTCAATTTGATCTTTAAAAATATAATGGTTTAATTATTCGAATAATACCTATTTTTATTTGGATATGTTAGTTTGATACTACTTTTTATAGAGGTCTCAATTTAAGTTTGAAAAAGTACCTCAATTAGATCTCTTTCAGTACAAAATTATCGCCATATCAGTCTTTGTTTTTTTTTCATTTTTTTAATTATTTTTATTTATTTTTTCTAATTTTTTTTAATTTTGAATTTTTTCTTTTGATTTTTTTTGTTGGTCATTGGTGTGACATGTGACATTATCAGTGACACGTGACACGTCACACTGTCAGTGACACGTCACACTGTCAGTGACACGTCACACTGTCAGTGACACGTCACACTGTCAGTGACACATGCACTGTCAGTACACGTGACATGTCACACTGTCAGTGACACATGACACGTAACACTGTTAATGACACGTCACATTGTTAGTGACACGTGACACTATTAATGCCACGTGATAAGGTAATTGTGTTAGTGTAACGCCTAAATGTCATTGTCTTCAATTTAATTCTCACATATTTCTATTTGTTTCAATTTAATCCTCACATATGTCCTTTATTAAGTTATACATTTGATTCCTACTTTTGTTAAATTTTATCAATTTAATTTTAATGTTTTTTTAATCTGATTTCAATTTTCATCAAATTTTTTTCAAGTTGATCCTTGGGTTAAAAATATTTTTGGTCCCTTAACTTTTAGTGAATTTTTGAATTAATTCATTTCAAAACTTGAACTAATTTAGTCCTTCATCTTTCGCAATACATGGATTTAGTCATTTTAGTCAAATTTTGTTAAGTTTATTTGATATTTCAATTTCAAGCGTGTTTCATAATAGTATTGTACTTAAACATTAAAGAAAAAATGTGTCAAATAATATAAATAACTCAAATACAATCTTAAAATACGTACAAAATATCAAATAAATCTAACAAAATTTGATTAAAATGACTAAATTCACGTATTTCGAAAGATGAAAGATTAAATTGGTCTAAAGTTTTAAATTTACGTATTTTGAAAGATGAAGGACTAAATTGGTCCAAAGTTTTGAAAATGACTAATTCTAAAATTCACTAAAACTTAAAGGTCCAAACACATATTTAACCCTGATCCTTTTTGCTAACCATTTAAATAATTAACGTCAATGATCTGTGTCTACCACGTGTCAATTCGTGTCAAACTATCTTCGTGCCATGTGTTAGAATCGGTGCCACGTGTCGGGGTCACTATTTTATATTCAATATGGTCCTTATATTTAATATTTTTGTTCAATTTAGTTTCAATTTGGTCCCTATATCAGGATTGAATTTACAAAACTGAACGAAAACAAAGATCAAATGTGTAATTTAACATTTTTGTATCAAGTTTTTTTAGTTGTTTTGCTTTGGTTTTTTATATAAACTTTTTCGCTTTGACTTCTTTTTTTTTAATAAAATAGCCAATTAAAGCTAAAACTTTTTTTTTTTAATTTGAACTAAAATTGCTTCGCTTGAGTGAAAACCTAATCAAGACCAAGGTTGAATTCATGGTCCATTTTCGCCGCAAGTTAAAATAGGATCAAGAGCAAAACTAATTTTTCTACTCCATTTTTTCAAGTGACTGCAAATGGAGTCAAAAGTAAATGTTGAACTCCTATTGTTCCGATCCGACCCAAGTTCGTTCAGCCATTGTTAGGAACAATTCCTGTGTTTCTGAGGTATTATCTGTTTTAGAGCAGCGTGGAAATCCATCACAGTTTGTCCTTAAAATACGCCTCAGAAGGTGGAGGGAGGTAAGAGTATTTAAACTTCGCTGACCTCGACTCCTAAACGATATGAGACTTATTGAGTATACCAGAACACCTATTATATTTTAGTTAAAATAAATTTTTTTCGCTTAAACATAAATGTACTATCGAGCGAAAATAACAATAAATCACTTTCATACAACCAATTTCTTTTCAAACATTTATCCAAAATCAATGTAACAATTTTCAACTTTTTGATAACTCAAAATGTCAACATGAATTTCATTTTCTCAAATACAACTTTGCATTCTCATTAACTCATATATTAAATCATAATAATTATAAAAAAATAACTACTCTTTATAACAATCTCTATAACTTAACATACAAAAATCTATTCACCATCTCAACGTCTCAATAATAATATTCGAACTAAAGTACTCTAGAAAAATCTCTATTAACAAAAAAATTCAAATAACATTCTACTCTATTTCAAAATTTGCATATTTTCAAACAAAAGACAAATGCTTATTAGAAATCAAAACTACTATGACCAAATCATCTCACATCTAGATTATCTACCTTAAGATATTATTAAAACATGATATGGTTTCCCTCACTTATTAAAACTTGTTTATATTTAAAGGTAACCTTCCAACTTCTCTTATCACACAACAAACTTAAATTTATAGAGAAGATTTTGATCAATGATGTAAATATGCCTTTATAATCTTGGACCAAGAAAGATTTATCTTTATCTTAGAAAGTCCAAATACAAAAATCCAAACCTCTATACATTTAAAACTTTTCAAAACCAACTTAATATAAAAAATAAAGAGAAACTTATTCTAAAATAAGTTTTGATTGGATGTACTTACTCTATTATCTATCAAAATCCCTAAACGAAATCTAATTTATAAAAAATAACATATATTTCAAAAATTTAAAAATAAAGAAAAGTATTATGATAAAACAATGTTTTTTTCTAAAATAAAACTTAAATAATTTTTTCTATTTTATAATTAAATAATTAAATATTCACATTTTATCTTAATTATATCACTTTTTTCCTTAAACAACTATCTAAATCTAGGAGTGATCATGGATTGGATTTTTAATGATTCAATCCACATCCATTTTCGATCCAAATAATTGGATTAAATTTTTGATCAAGATCTATTTTTTCAAAAAAGGTATATTGGATTTTTTTAAAATTCAAATCCAAATATTTGGATCAAGTTTAAATCTAGATCCAAATATTTGGATCAAGTTCAAAATCCAAAATTCATTTTTCATAAAATAAATTTAAATTAAACTTTCTAAACCTTGTGTCCACAGGGCCGACATCATAGAATTTGACAATTTTTTTGTCGGGGACAACGAGGCCAAATTTCAGCATGGGATGGACTTAGCTGACTTTCGGTCAGGGCCGACCGAATTTTGGTTGAGCTCGACTTAGTCGAATTCAGCCGAATTTTGGCTGGAGTCGACTCGACCGAATTTTGGCTAGGGTCGACTCGGTCAAATTCGAACGAATTTCGGTCGGGAACGACGTGACCAAATTTGGGCTAGGGTCGACTCGACAAAATTTCAATCGAGATCGACTTGACTGGATTCGACCCAATTTCGGTCAGGGCCGATTTTACCTAATACGACCAAATTTTTGCCAGAGCCGACTTGACCAAATATGGCCACATTTGGGCTAGGGCCTGATCAGTCAAATTTCGGTCAGGGCTAACTTCACTAAATTCGTCGATCGGGATCAACTCGACTGATAATAGCCAATTTTTGATCACGACCGACTCAATTGAATACAGTCAAATTTCATTGGGACTTACTAGATCGAATACGGCTAAATTTGGGCTAGGGCTGACTCGACCAAATTTTGGTCATGACCAACTCGACTGAATTCGGCCAAATTTAGGTATGGACCGACTCGCCTGAATATGACCAAATTTCGGTCGCGATCGACTTTTTCGAATACGACCAAATTCAGGCGAGGACCAACTCGGTCAAATTTTGGGGCCAACACAACCAAATTTTGACCGGAGCCGACTCAACTAAATTCGGCCGAATTTTGATCGTGGCCAACTCGGTTGAATACAGCCAAATTTCATCCTATGTCGTCTCAGCCGAATATGACCAAATTTGGGCCTGGGCCGACTTGGCCAAATCTCAATCGGGGCCAACTCGATTGAATTCGACCGAATTTTGACTAGAGCCAACTAGGTTGAATACAACCAAATTTTGGTCGCAGTTGTCTCTACTGAATACAATCAAATTTTGTCTAGGTTGACTCAACCCAATGCAATCATATTTGGGTCGGGATGAACTCAATTGAATACTTCCAAATTTTGTCTAGGACTAGCTGGGCCAAATTTCGATCGGGACCAACTTGACTGAATTCGGCCGAATTCGGCCAAATTCCGTAAAGGGTCACACCAACTCAATCAAATACGACTAAATTTGGACAAGTCTCAACATTTAGCCTAATCTAACCAAAAATATAAATTGAAATTTTGGATTATCCATTTTGAAAGTCTAGATTTAGAGAATAGATATCTAATCCATAAAATATATAAAATGTAGATTATATTGATATCCAGATCCAACAAAATAAATTTTAAATGAATTAAATTTTTAATAAAATATATATTAAATTGATTAAATCAGAGAAAAAATAGATTGAATCATCAAAATTGAATTTTTTTCCGTGACGTTATCTAAATCCTTCCAATTCTCTATTTCCTTGCCCTCCTCTGTTAGCTAATGATATAGTACTAATATAGTGTAATAACTTTTTATAGTAAAATAGAGTATTATGAATAAGGAGGAACATGTGAAGTTATGGAAACAAATGGTGAGATTTTATCCAAAACAGAGTCAAATTAAGACATATCCCAAAAAAGGGTGAGATCTATTAAACCTATAATAACAATCATCGTATTTATTAAATATTATTGTTAGGGTTTATAATATCTATACACTGTGACCCATGTCACATCCTTTGACGTTATCTCTTTTCATATCTTAATTGATTTAATATTTAATAGCCATACATTGATTGGAGCTTCTAGGAAGGCTCTAACGTGTCAACATTTCAACGTTAAAAAAGTGTTTTCAAGTCTTCCCAATGGAAAATTCAAAGTCTCCATTTTGACAATTTAAATTCATTCAAATACGTTTAAAATACTCAACAAGAGAATCTAGGAATATTAGGACAATCCAATTAGCTTCTCAATTCAAATAAGTATAATCGAAGAACAATTACTGCATCTCATAATTTAATAAATAACGCACTTTATGACCTTTAATCTTTCTCTTCAAATTTGAGCATAACCTTTTAATACATTAATTAGTTCCGATTTTATATAGGTCGAGCATTAACGCAAATACTATTTTCAATCTTCTAAATTTTGGTGTTTAAATTGATGTGATTATCAAAACATAAATTTAAAGTGTTTTAGAAATTTTCTTTATTCAAGAACTATAAGTTATTCACGCATTATATTTGGATAAATTAGTAGATAACTCGACAAATCACTGAATGGGCCAATTGCTACCCACTTGTCATAAAATTGACCATTATATTTCAACAACAGAAAAATATTGCTTTGACTACAAAAGCTTGAAAACTCTAATTTTGCACTCCAAGTTTAGACCTATATATAAAGGGTATTAAATTTGTATCAAAAACCAAACTTTAAATCATAATTTCTACTTAAATTCATTTTTCTAAACATCCACATGTGTGAAGTTTTTATGTTATATTTATCTTTCAAATAAATATTAAATAGCCACTTATTGTATATTCAAAAAAGTTAGTGGCTGTCTCTATAGTTGTCCTCAGTGCTATTTTTAATAAACAAGTTTAATTAGTTAAATGATATCTACTTTCGTTCAAATGTGTCAGTTTGGTACCCGGTTTAAAAAATTTGTTAATCTAGTTCAATTCTTTGAAGAAGTGTTTTAATGAAGTCTTTTTCAGACAAAAATTACTAAAGTCGTCAACTTAATTCATGATTTTTACCACTAAATTTTAATATAAATATAAATATAAATATTTAATTTTGTAAGTCATTTTAAATATCAATATTGTTAACGGTGTTAATAATTTTTTGCTGAAAATGACCTAATTGCGGCATCTTTTCAAAGTTGGGATTCAATTGACATATTTTTAAAAGTGGGTACCAAAATGACACATTTAAATGAAAGTGGATACCATCTGACTAATTAAACCTAATAAACATGTGTCAAAATTTGATATATTTTGTGAATGCCTTCTTAGAGTATATCCAATAAAAGATGTTTAGCACAAAAGCCACAATTTCTTAGAGTTACTTCAAGCAAAAATGTTGGAAGAAAGTGATGTAGTACTAAAGTTTTGTTTAAAAAACATTAGTTACTGTTTGGAACAATTTATAGAAAAAAATGAGCTTGTATGAGACCCAAACTCTTATACAATTGTAGGAGACCACAGCATTACTCCTCGATCTCATTGCTCTCCGGTAGAAGAGTATTATCACGTGTATCTTCCTTTGTTTAGATAATTATGTGATCATTGCAAAAGAGACAAATAAAACACAAGCAAGACAAAACATGCAACAAGATAATTAGTGTGAAAAAGAATTATTTATATAAAATTAAGGTTAAATTATGTTTTTGGTCTCTATTTTTGTAAAAAAATATCGATTTGGTCCCTTTATTTTTATTTATCTTAATTTTGTCTAAATTTTGGGTTCGGGAGTCGGTTACTCGTGGAAAAGGTATTAGCACCCACAACGTCCATCCTAAGACGATACCTTTAATTAAACGTGCAAAAAGAATGTGGTTTTTTCAAAATGTTTATTTTCTCCAAAAATAATAATAAAAGAATATACAAAATAAACAAAAATATTTTTTTAGTTTTTTTGTTCGACAAAGACTAATCTTTCTCCTACGTATCTCCCAATGGAAGATCTGGATTATGCAGTTTTTTATGAATCTATAAAATTCTTGATTTGGCTTCTTTTTTTCTTTATAATTTTGAAAACTTTTTTATGTTTTTTTATTTTTAATTCTTTGAAAATGGATGTCATGCAACGCTAACGACCGGACACACACTAAAAAGTAAACAAAGAAAACTATTTTTTATTTTAGTTTTTTTAATATTTTTTTTTGAAGAAAAAGAAAAGAATTTAAAAAATTGGTGTTGGACAAACACTAAAAGAAATGGGGAAAACTATTTTTTGTTATGATTTTTAAAATAAGATGAAAAAAGAAGACCAAATTTAGGTGTAAAAAAAAGTACAATATTAAAACAAAAAAATATAGTGAAAATTTGGGAATGTATAAATAAAAAAATAAGAAGAATATTGACACTGACATACCTTTTAAACTTTTCAGTTGGTCCTCTTCTTTATCAATCTCATTCTTTTGTTTTCTATATTATAATTACCTTCTTTCTTCTCTTCCTACCCCATTTGGTAAGAATTTTGCTCTTCTCCCCAAAGAGATAAAAAGAAGGTGGGATTGTGTGAGTGATAATGAGAAAGAGAGAAGTGTAGAAAATATTTTTTTTTTCCGATCCCTTTTTCATATGACAGATTGTGGATACGCATTACAATATCAATGTAACTCTAACCAACAATATAAGGAAGAAATTAGTAGTTATGATAACAACACATCACCGAATATCAACTCACACCGAATCAAAGCAAATTTATCATTAGTAATATTGATTCTAATTATTAGAAGAGATATTACTTCTAATTATTAGAATCATATCATTGTTTTCTCTATAAAAAACAAAGGGTAGAAAACAAGGAGTGAGGATGAAAAAATGTTGAGTTGTTGGACTTACGAGGAGGGGTATGATAATTAGAAACAAATTGAGTTCTTCCTTTTTTTTCTCTTTTCTTTTCTTTTTTTTATCTCGTATTTTTAAGTTTGAAAATTTTTGAAGAAAATTTTATTTCACCTTTTTCTTATTTACCATTAACTAAAAAATATTTTTTCTTTTATTTTTTATTTTAAAAAAAATATTATTCATCTAGACAAAATTGGATGTTTACACTTGCCTTACCTAATTTAATTTGATCTAAAATTTCATTACTAAAACTAATTTAGATCTACCTTAATTTTGGATTTTTAAAATTATATATTCTATTTAAATCAAATTAAATGGATTGTACTAATAAATCTATTAAAATAATATATTTAAAGTAGTATAGATTTAAATAACTATAAACATTTGTTCACACTTTGAGGTACTGTGGTATTGGATATAATGTATAAGTTTTTTAAAACTAATAAAAGTTTTGTTATGTTATATTGTTCTGAGTTATTTATTCGTTAGATAGTATAGTTTAGCTTTTTTTTTTTTTCTTTAAATCCTCTAGTAGAATTAATGCCACCAATAAAACTTTTGACTAACAAAATCTAATATAAATAATACTTTTATTATATTTAATATTATAAAACACAGACTTAGAAATTTCTGTATATACTAACAATAGAATGATGGAGAATGTCCGAAACATATACAATCATGTTTAGATGTACAAAAAATAATAAAACGTGAACGGCAGGATTCGAACCTGCGCGGGCAGAGCCCACATGATTTCTAGTCATGCCCGATAACCACTCCGGCACGTCCACTTCTTGACATTGAAGCATGTATTTACTAAAACCTTTCTCTATTTAAATCCAATACAAGTTTAGTTTCTCCTAAAAGTAATATTTGTAGCGTGCAATTTTAATAATTATAATATTTTATTTATAAAATTAAGTAATAATATTTTGATTGATTTATATAGTAAAAATATAATTAAGTTATTTATATATTCTTTAAATAAAATATATTGTATATAATTATTTCAAATAATATATAAATAGATTTAATCAAAATTAATAATTTAAAAAAATATTATTTAAATAATATATAAAAAAAATAAAAATAATACATTTTAAATGATCTAGAAATTGTTAAGAAGATTTTTAAAAAAATATAAACATTATACGATACAAAAAGTTATGAACTGTAAATCAATATAAAACTACAAATGATAAATTATGAAAAAAATGTAAAGAATAAATAATATAAAAAAACAAATATTGGACTATGCAAAAAATTGAAAATAGTAAATTATATAAATTACAAATGATAGATCATTCATAAATATAAATAGTATTGTAAATATATAAATGTCACATGTCTAGTAGATTTGTCTAGTAGACTTGTCACGTTTTAACACAAATTTATATTTCAAATTCTTACTACATTGTTTGTCTTTAAATGACAAATTGTAAATAGTATAAATAGTTAGAAATACAATTATATTTAATAAATTAAAAAAAATATGTTTTCTTAATATTTAATTTGTTTTTAGTTTGTTATCAATGTCATTATTAAATTATTTAGGATTAAATATGTTTTTGGTTTCTAAACTTTTGGTAAATTTTATAATTAGTCTATTTTGAAATTTTGGACCAATTTAGTCATTCATCTTTCAATTTATATGGATTTAGTCTTTTTAAAAAAAATGTTAAGTTTATTTGACATTTCAAACCCATTTCATAATAGTATTTGATTTAACATTAAAGCAAAAATGTGTATTATTATTTTATATCTATTTTTTGTTTTATATTATTATATTAGTACTATTATGTTGTGATATTTTATTATATTGTTATTAGTATTATTAAATATTATTATATATAAAATATTATTGTTCCGACTTTACCCAATAGTCTCACATCGCTTAGAAGTCGAAGCCTAAGACAGTTTAAATATTATTTTCTCCTTCTACCATCTAAGACGCATTTTAAGAACAAAACCATGACGAAACACACACTCTCCAGAACGGACAATATCCCGAATATATGGTGATTGATAGTGATTCTATCAATAGACTTTGGATCGGAACATTAGTGCCTGTTGTGGGGTTGATAATAGAATTATCGGTCCCTTAAGCCATTCAATGGGGATGATCCGTCATTCCCCTTAGATCTCGATTAGGGAGTTTATATTCCTTTTGCGTCCAATAGTCCAAAATCACGTCCAATAGTCCAAAATCACTTATAAGTGGAGGCCTAATGTAATTTAAATACCCCTTCCTCCTTCCATCCACCGAGATGTCTTTTAAAGACCACACCATGACGGAGCACACGCTCCAAAATGAACAATACCTGTTAAAACGTTGACAGTATTTATAGAAATGAAAATGAGGTTTTATATATGAATCTTCATTCTCTTAGCCCTCAACAAAAAGAAAATAAAAAAGTTATTCTAAAAGTCAACCTTCTTCTTCTTAAACCTTGAGTGAGGAGCTTATTTTAGTATGACCAATAATCTATATCACTTAGCAGTCAAAATAAAAATAAAAAAAATTAAATACACATTTGTTCATTGTTCTTTCAAGATAATTTTTAAAAACAAAACCGTACTAAAACTTCAAACGTCATACTATCTCAACAAATTTTAAATCAGAATAAAATCCATCGTAAAACTTCTTTTTCTTAAACCTTGTGTGAGGAGCCTGTTTTAGTATGACCAATAGTATATATAACTTAAGAGTCAAAATAAATAAATAAAATTAAATATACATTCTTTCATTATTCTTTCAAGATAGTTTTAAAAACAAATCCGTATCGGACCTTGAAACTCTATGCTATCTGAACAAATTTTAAATAAAAATAAAATCCATCATAAATCTTATCAATTTATTTATTATATCTTGTTATCATTAAGATCCTACGCATGATTCCTACAAGTATACTAGGAAGCAAACTTTGTAGGTTAATTTAATGCGGTTGACTTAATGAAGGGGACTTTTTCTTCTGGGCCAAAATTCAAGGTTTCATTAATATCTTAAATCCAAAACATTGCTAAGAAAAAAGGTACAGGCTATAGAAAAAAAGAGTTGGGTAAAAAGACTTTGTTTTGATGAATATTATATGAACAATTTGTTTTAAGGGAGGAGAAATATAATTTGAAGTTTAGATTAATTGACAAAATGTAAACGTCTTGATTATAATATCTTTCCATTAAACGTCTTCATAATATCTAAAAACAAAATAAAAGGATTTTCGATACAAATATTTTTCAAAAACATAATTTAACCCCTTTCTTAATAGTAAGATGTTACTTGTAAAATCCACAGAAATGAAATTCAGATTTTGTGATAATTTTAAAGATTGCAAGTTGGTGGGGAACTAAAATTTATCATTTTTTGATTGACTCGTGTATTCATTGCATAAGTCTCATATATCTCAAGGTCAACGTTATCTTTCTTCAGCATTTATTCTCTAAAGAAATCATATATTTCTAGAATGTAGATTCTTTGCAGGATTTTTTCTTCTGTTTGTATATTATGTCTTCGTAACATATTAATTATTACTAATTTTAACATTTTAAAATATATTAAAAGAATATTAAAATATTAATATAGTGTTTTTTTAATACTCACAGAAAATAACATAAAAAAAATTCAATAAAAAATCTATACTCTACCTCATAGGATAAAGAATTGAAAAATGAGGTTTATTTTTCTCTGGGATTTTACGCTTAAAATTTAAACATCAAGACCCTCTAAAACAAAATATATTTCATATCATATATATCCAATTTTGTAACTAATAACTAGATATTCTACTTCATAAGAATATCAAATCCAATTAACAGGCCAATTTACTAGCATAAACGATTCTTCTTCTAAATCATGCCACTGTTACATTATTAATATCATATTGATTAAATGACTCTTTGAAGTAGGCAAAATTATATTTCTTGTATAATTTTCTTTTTCAATAATTGATGGGAACCAGCTTTATCAAATGAAATATTTCTTGGTGTGAATCCAGCAGAAAGATTAGACTTTGCGGAAGTATTCCCATACTGATATAACAGTAATAATAGTAATATTTTTTTTCATAAAAAAAAATTTCAAAATTAATTACAACTTATTTAAATGTAATTTTATTTTATTTTTAACATCAATCATAATTTGGTAATCTTATTTTTTTATTTATCAAATTTTTTTATTAATTATATCAGTCAAATCCTTTATAAATTTTCACAAATTTTACTCACAAATTACTTTTAATGTTATCTACAAATTTCTTAAACAGAACAATATAAACTTTATCTTCAAATCCATTCAAATCAATCATCTCGTCCTTGAATCATTCTTCTAGAAAAAATACATCCTTAGATAAGAAATTTGACAAGTGACTCTGTATACTTTTGTGAAGTGTGTTTTTAACCGATCATCTATCTCTCGATAACTAAATCTAAACTCTTTAATGATATTGTAATAACTAATTGGATTACTATTAAATTAGGGTTGCTATTGGAACATAGAAGCTAAAAAATGGTGCAAATATGAAAAATGAAATAGTATAAACTATGTTTCGAACATCCTCGTAAATCTTATCCTGATGAGCTTTCAAAATTTGGGTCCTTGTTAGATTTAAGAGTGTTTTGTCTTGATGTTTGAATAAGAGAAGAGCCACAATTTTGGACTTATATCGACAAGGAATTAAAATGTAACAAGTTACATCATCACATCACAATTAACATGAGGTGGAGATGAAATTATGATAGAAAATCAGAAGGAAAATTGAGACCCAAAAATGACTCAAAATGAACGAAAACCATTGTTGGCACCATGCGTGACGCACGGTTGACGATGAATCAATGTCATTCTACAGCATCAAATATGACATAAACAATCATGGCGTGCATTTTGGTGCGTTGAAAAACAAAACACAAAACAACAAATTGAAAACTTAACAAGGGAAAGTTTCAACTCAACTTCAACAAACCATTGCATAAGCTTTTTCACTTTCAAATATGTTTTAGCCACAGATAAAGAGAAAAGAGTTGTTAAAAGTTAAATGAACCTACCTTATAAGGATTCATTTGTAATAGGTGGAGTTAAAATTTGATCAATTCAATTTACCTTAGTTAAAACTTTGTAAATCTATTCAACCTACCATAAAATAATGAGTTAGGTAGATTGACTAACTTAAATATATTTTATTCCTCAACTTATTTAAATTGGAAAATAAAATTTAGAATCTATAGAAAATTCAGTTAGGAACTTAAATTTAAATATTTGGATTCATTAAACCAAATTTATTTTACTTTTCTCAAATTAACCTAACTCAAATTATAAGGAGTCATGGCATGCAACACCCTTGTTTTTGTTATCCTTTAGAATCTTCTTAATTTGGAATTTTGCATAGTTTTTCTTTTCTTTTATAACAGGAATGACAATGCAATTCAATGCATACTTTTTAGACTTTTTCACCTTTGAAATAAAATGCAACTTTGAATTTTGTGAATCATACATTAATAAAGATTAACTAAACAAAGTCATACAGAAAAAAGTTGAAAAAGAAAAACGTTATCTTTCCATCATTGTCGTCTAGGAAAATGCTGTCGTGTACTGTACTTTAAGTATGACAATCGACAACAAAAATAATAATTTATAAACACAAGAGTAAAATTATTTAAATGTTATTTAATAATATGTTGTCGTTTTTATTATTTTTGAACTGGATACAAATCTATCAACTTGTATATCGGTTCATGAATATGAATATATATATATATATATATATATATATATATATATATAAGTTTAATAGTATATTTTAAAATTAATTCAACTATTACATATGACGCTATGAACCTTGTCCTAATTCTGCTTACATATTTTAACATTATATTTCAATTTTTGTTTAAATGCGTAATGATATGAATGTCATTATTTTAGTCTGTGAAAATAATTTGGTTTAAGTATATTTTTAGCTCTTGATCTAAAATTGAAATTCGTTTATGTTCGAAATTTCAAAATATTTTGGTTTCTAAACATAAAAAATAAATAAATATAGTTATTTTAACTCAATTACGTTAATTTTTTTTAGGAGTCGAGCATATTTTTCAACAAATATTGAACTGAGAATGTGTCAAACGGTGTAAATAACTCCAATACTAACATGAAACGCGTTCAACACGTAAAAAAAATTAACATAATTAGGTTAAAAAACTATATTCATTCATTTTTTAAAGTTTAGGAACCAAAAAATATCAAAATTTTAGACATCAATAAATTTCAATTTTAAGTCAAAGTTGATGAACTTTAGTTATATAAAATATTAATTAATAAAAAATATATTTTAATACGAGTTTCATAAATGTAAATTTCTTACAATTGATTAGCAACTCTCTTATTTCTAGGATTTATATTGACATATTTTATTATAAAAAACTCAAGCAATTTTTATATTTCTAGATAATTTAATAGTATGTACTGGACATTTAATATGTGAATAAAAGCGATGGTAAAATATTGAAAAAAAAAGGATGAGAAATGTCATTAAATAATGATAGTTAAATGAAGAAATATTATATTAAATAAAATGTTTATGAATTAAATAATGCCTAATTGGTAGTGCTTTGTTTTAACTGACTGTAAAGTTCAGTTTTACATCCAAATATAAAGCTGAATTCATGTAAAATTGATCCTTTGACCATCATTTTACTATGTAAAGTTGTAAATGAAAGTATATTTAGAAATCTATATTTATTCTATTATGTGAAAAGCAATACAAAATATTATAATATAAATTTAACTTTATTAAAGTTTATTTGAAAGTTGACTAAATTAATGCCTAGATGCATGGCAAATGATGTTTTGTGATTACATGAAATACTAAACAATTACCCTTGTCCCTACTTAACCAAACATTCTTTTTCTCTTTTTCTAATGTTGGAGTTCTTACCTAAAACTATACCTAAAAGGATGGTTTACTACTTTAGTCTCAATGAAGTTAAACAAATATATCAAAGGGTTGGCTATGTCAATTAAATGATTTAGGGTTTCAACAACATGTAATTTTATAATAAGCATTTATTAGAGATTGTGGGTCACAACATGAGAATAATGTCAGCTTAAGCAAATAGTAGCATTAGAGAAAATAATGCATGATGACATTTATGTGTGTTGGTGTGATTGCTGAAAAAGTGGTTGAGATTAGTACCCAAAAATAATAATTAAGAGATGTTATTATTTCTATTAAGTATATTTCATGACAAGTATTTATTTCCAAACTTAAAATATCTTGATATTTTTATGTAAATATTTTCTTCATCTAAAAGTTGTTAGAAAGAATATTAAAAAAAATAAAAAAAACAAATATTTCACAGGGTGTTTGACAATAAATATATTGAATCAAGGTAGGTTTTATTAAACATCATATAAACAATTTCAAACTCACATGTATCAATACCAATTATTCCAAATTTCAAAAGTAAAATTTTAATAGTTAAATTGTAACATAATCAAATAATTTATTTTTAAAAGAAAAATGTACATTTTGAAAAATATAATATAATTGTTAACTTTTTATATTTAAATTTTTTCAATTTTTTTTTACGTATCATTTGAATCATAATTAATATTTGCAGTATAATTTATTTAAAATACTTGTATAAATTAAAAAAAAAAAAAGAGTAAGAATTTGTAGGACGGGTACCATGTAAATTTATCTAAGCTCGATAAAATTCGACAGGACAAACATCGATATTAAAATTTTAAATTTAGTATCTTATAACTTAAACTCGTCCCTTTTACGTAAAAGTAAAAAAATATATTTTTCATAGATAAAATTAGTGAATGGTATTTAAATTTATATAAAATACATCTTGCTGGTGTTCAAAAATTCATGGATATTTCTCACAGTTTATCTTAGGAAATTTCCCTAAGTTTATCCATAGAAAAGTTTCCATAATTTAAACCGGAAGAAAAATTTCATAATCATTTCTGTGAAATATATCTCTTGCAGAAAAGTTTTCAAACGAGGCGGAATAGTCTTTATTTTTTTTTTTAGTTTCATTGGTATTTTCTTAATTTCTATTTTGAATCACTCTAATTTGTTCCAAAATTTTAAAAACGCGTTAATATAATTTGTCTTGCCAAATTTATATCGTATGATATTAATTTGTCTTGCCATCCATATGTTATGTATCAATTTTGACTGGTGATATATCACTTATGTTATGTGTCATTGTTGGAATACTTTTATCATTATTTTGACAAATTTTAAAAACAAATGAGATTAAAGTACAAATATTCAAAATAGTGATATAAAATTGAAAAAAAAAAGTTAAATTATATCTTTAGTCTATTTTTTTAAGAAACCTTTATTTTATAAGTTTCAATTATGTCTTTATTTTCGAAAAAATGTATCAATCATGCCCATTATGTTTAATTGGATTAAACGGTTTTAAGGAATCAATGCATAAGCATGATTTTGTCTGATTAAATAGTGACCCGGCAAATGAAATCACGAATTATTCTTTTTTAATAATTAAGTTATATTAAAAAAGTGATACAAGGTAGTAATCCCAACAAAAGACTGTAATTAATTATATGTTGTGACTCCAAGAACTTACGATCTAGGAAAATTTGCCTTCACTAGAAAACAAAATTTTGGTTATGATTTGCACATTTGTCACTAAGGTAACTGATTGTTAGGAGCAAGTTATTTGAGTAAGGATTCTTGTAAATTTTTATCCATATGAAACTCATATTTAGATCAAGATCTTTCAATGTTGTGTTGCAAATAATTTTATCATTGTATGTATATCTTCCTTGTAGTTCTGTGCAAAACACATTTCCCATAAACACAAAACAGACATGGTAAACAAAATAAGGAAATATATATATATATATATATATATATATATATATATATATATATGTATATATATTCAATTTGAGAAAAAGAGAAATGAAGTTCCATATAGGTAACAAATGATACCTTTTTATCCACCTCTTAGTGTTATTCTATGGATCCCAAATAATTTTGTTATAAGAGTATTCTCATGATCTCCTACACGGTGATAATATTTAGGAAGCATCCTAAGGAGAACCTACACCAAAAGAAATCGTGATTCCATCAAACACGTTCCCAGATATGATCACCTTCACCAAACACCTCAATCTTCTATCAGTCTTCAATCCCTATTTTCCTTAATGAAAACCCTAATTTCACATAATCTCAATCTCTGTTTATAACAAAACCCCCTTCTAATAATCCACATAAGTAATTTCATTTACCTTTAATCAGAGAGAACCATGCCTATTCATTATTTCCTTAACATCGTTTAACCCAATTTAATATAAAGAACATGATTAATCCTTTTTTTGTTCAAAAATAGAGACCAAAGTGAGACTTCTAAAAATAAAGGGACCAAATCGATATTTTTTTATTACAAAAATGGAGATAAAACATAATTTAACCAAAAAAAAAATCATAACAATGAAAAAAAAACACACACACACACACACACCCACACCCACACACACACACGCACACTCACACACACACACACACTCTCTCTCTCTCTCTCTCTCTCTCTCACACACACACACACACACACACACACTCACACACACATACCCACACACATACGTACATACATACACAAACACATGTAGGCACACAAACACACACACACACACAAAGTCACACAACATGTGTAGGCACACAAACACAAATACAAAGAGACACACACATAGACACAAACAAAGACACACAACACACACACACACAATAGCTTATATCATATAAGCAATGGACTATTGTTCAAGTGACACCCATGATAAGTCGTTATTGCATGCACTACTCAATATTGCTCAAGCAACAACATGAATTCTCAAACAATAGAGTATATATCTCAAACGATGACTTGAGTCTTGAACGAAATAGAGATCAACACAATTCTCTTTCCTTAGGAGTGAATATTACTCAAGTGACATGATGCCGCTAAAGTGAAAAAAAGGTGTTGGTGCTTGGATTTTGGAATGTGAGACAATGTAACAATGTATCAATACTCGAGCCATAATGTGATTTCTCAAGAGTTAAGTAGTGAGATCTGACACAAGAAGTAGTATCGCTCAAACAATGGTAGGAAGTAGTATCGCTCAAACAATAATTGGGTGAACGTGTGTGTGAGAGAGAACCAATTAAGTAGTAGGAAGCCACTCAAATAAGAAAGTCATTTTGAATTTCAAAAAGTAAGATTATTAAGAAAAAAAAATAGAAATTCACTCAGTGATACCGTCTCATGGTATGATGATGTTGATGACTACTATGTGATGATGATGGTAATGAAGACTCTTATATGTGTGTGTGTGTGTGTGCGCTTTTTTTTTTGAAAATAAGTTTATAAGATATTTGTTATTCAAAAAATGTGTTGCATAAGTTATTAATTTGTCTTTATCACTATAATCATTTATAGTACGCGAAGTTGTATCTATAAAGCTTATATGAAGACTTACTTTCTCACACCCATATGTATTTAAACTCAAATTCCAATTCATTTTAGACGTTCTCTTCACTTTCCAAATGTGTGCTGCATATATATGGATAAAAATGTCTTATTAATCATTCAAGATCGCTAAAGTTCTGATGAATCAAAGAAAATAACTAGGTCCTATTTAAAAAATAAATAAACCTTATCAAATAAATTTTTTAGTAAATTAAAATTAATAAATATAGAAAGAAAGCCTAATTTTGAGTTATATAACAAATCAAGTTCAAAATTATAGAAATAGAAAGAAAAAGGAACTTCTTAGTGACATTTACTCTATCAAAAACAAAAATTTCCTTGAAAAATTATTGTACACGTATCATATTCTTGCATCATAACTCACAACTCAAAGATCTTACAATTTAACTAAAAAATAATAATAATTAAGATATACAATTAGAGTTAAAAACAAAATTAACTTCCACTATCTCAAAGTAGAGAAGAAAACAAATATACGTAAGTAACTCTCTTAAAAAGTCCACACTAAGCATCAAAACAAAATATCTCCAATCAAGCTTTTAAATTGAAAGCCCTTTGATGGAAGAAACCCTAGAGGCATGCACACGTAGGGCTTCAACGTTCAACGCACTCTATCCACTTCATCTCTTCCACCACATAAACTCCTTTTCCTGCAACCTATCTTACAACAACTAAATTCCATCTTTTAACCAACTTATTCACAATTTAATCAACTTAACTTAAACAACCAATTCAACATTCAACATCTCAACCGTTAAATCAAATATAAACCCTATTTAATGATAATAAATAACTATTCAGCTTTACATTACTTTTCAACATGCTAGCCTTTTCTTGTATTATATCTACATCCTTTAATTTTTTTTTCAGATTTTTTGCTCTTTTGTTTTACAAATAAAAATTGGACATTAATCGATTCAGTATAATAAATACTAATATATTTTATTTTTAACATAATAAAAAATTTAATTATACTTTTAATCTAAGACCTTCATTTTGTTAATTTATTGAAATTATGCTAATAATTAAGGTAATTAATTAAATATTTGATTTTTAATAATTGCCACATAATTATTAAAACAAAAATTAATGTTAATATTTAAATAACTACTAAATATTTAGATTAAAAAAGTGTAAATTTTTTTCAAAGTTAATTTTATATTAATTTAATAATTATATATAATAATTATTTAAGATTAAATATTTATTTTATTATTATGATTATTAATTCAGTTTATATAAAATTTTTAAATTTTTATATTAAAACTTTAATTTTTTTCGTTAGACTAAAAGTAAACACTAAAAAAATATTTAATTAATTATCAATTTTAGTGACAAAAAAAATTTAGTAACTAAAATAATTTTTAAATTATTCTCTATATCGATCACTTCAATAAATTGATCTTTAAATTGATAACTAAAATTATAGAAAAAATAATCTTTAAATTTGTATATAAATTAGTCACAAATTAGACAAATTTAGTGACTAATATTTTAATAGCTAAATTCTTGAAATTAATTAATATCAATTTAGAAACTGTTTTAATTACTAATAATTTTTAATTTATAAATTAATATTTAAATTAATCATTATATTAATTATTTTTATTTTTAAAATTGATTATCAAACATTTGATTGTAGTGAAAATACACTAATATTTATTATTGGGTAAATTATCTATCTGAACAAAAATTGTTCCACGATCATCTAACATGTTTTAGGAGTTTACGTTTCTTGTACAAAATCTAAACATTACAAAAATATAAAACAAACTCACAAGAACTAAACAAGAAAATGATATATTTTCATAAAAAAATTAAAAAAATTAATGTATTTAAATGATGTAGTATAGTTATTTACTTTTTTGATGGAAACCTAGGAATTAAAATGATCAGAGGTGAAAGCGTGTGGGGCCCACTCCAGGAGACGCCAGCACATGCATCATTAGATGTTTACTACCACTCAATTCCATGACGTGTCTATGTCACTTACACCCACTTTTCTTTACTACCTTTTTAACAAACAAAACAACAAAAATTAATAATGTTCCAACTGTATTTTTTTTAATATTAATAATTCAATAGTTTTACAATTATGCATAATAATTTATCTATATAAATTTTTAATGAATGCGATGTATAAAATTACATTGCATTTCCAATATAATAATACTATTCAACTCGTACGTTTTTAGTGTTTAAAAGTGAATGCTCATAAACTTTCTGCAAGTGCCAACCTTTTCACAAGCTTATTTTACTCAATTTCCAGCTTATAAACAATTTTTTATTCACAGATTTTGTTTGTGTAAATAAGTACTTTCAAGAACTGAGGCAATGCAACTTTTCTTCTTTTGGATTAAATTTTATGTTAATTCCATTTAAGGAATTCCCTTTTACATTTTTCTCGATTATTTTGTTTGATAAAATTTTGATGAGTGTGAACTTAGAAGATTTGATATAATTGAAAAACAGTAATTTGAGATAATTGAGACTCTGTAATTGTATTGATTTGGTTTCACTAAGTTCTTTCTGATGTGGACAAAAAAAAGGTGTTTATATACTGTTTTTTATATATTTACAGGAATATTATTTTTATTACGTAAAAGCAATTTATGTAAAAATAACTTTACATTAGTGACATACAAAATAATTATAATTTAACGTGTTACATGGATAATTATATTTTGACAAAAAAGAAAAAGATTCACGAGAAATGCTTTTGTCCCTTCTTAAAATAAAGGTTCTAAAGTTTTTCTTGAATATAACAAAACTTACACTAAAACACTTAATAAGAATTAATATAACTCCAATGATGCAGAAATTAAACACACAAAAAAATATTATCATGTCTCTTTTCTTAAAAGAAAGAATATCACAACTTTCTTTAAAAAAAATGTCAATGTAACGATCACCCTCTTCGTCGCAAACCTTTGAACATGTTGATGTTAAAACTAAAATATTAATAGATATAAATATAGTAATAGAAATCCAAAGATATTCGAGAATAATGAAGTGAATAGAAACAAAAGAAAGAAAAAGTTAACAAAGTGATCAAAGTCTTTGTAAATGAAGTGCAATGTCAGAGTCAAAAAAGTAATTTGCCAGTATAGGAGACTTTCTATGTTGGCGTCCATATATAAAATGGCAAAACTGCAATTCAGAGTTCATAGGGACCATAGCACCACCCAACTACAACCTTTGTGACTTGCCATGTGTTCTAAGATTTAATCTCTAATTCCAAACAATTTTTCTTTGTATGACACATATGTGTATGTGCATGATAGAGTCTTCTCAGTCACTTTGAGCTTCAAATCCAACTGGGGCATCACTGCTTCTCAGTAATCTTCTTTCAGATCAGGTTTTTTTGCAGAGGTGAGAGTCTCTGAAATTTTTTAACTGCTCCCTTTTCATGATTTCTGTTATTGGTTGATATCATGAAGTGTCTCTGCTTGCTAAGTTTATGGTGGTGAGAAAAATGTGTTATTTTTGTTTTTTCTTCAATGGTTGTTCTTATTGAGTTTGTGACAAAGGGTTGTTGTTGGAGTTCATTGATAGTCATGGCATGTTGAAGCTCTTTCTGTTCTATATTTGAATGTTTTTTTCTAATTACCTTTTGGCTTTGTTTCAATAGTTGTTGAGGGAAAGCTTCTTATCTGTGTTTTTCTACTTTGTTTGAATATGGATTTGAATGCATACTTTTTGCAGGTAGTTTCTGACCAAGGGAAGGTTTAAAACTGTTTGATATAAAAAAACTTCTGTGTTAATTGAGTTTCCATAGTTGAGTCCAATCCAGAATACCAATAAATTTTTCCTAATTGCCTGTTTGGTGTTTTACAGAATAGCTTATCCTTTGTGTTTACCTTTAATTGAAACCGATGTATAGCATGTGAGAGCCTTTTCTCAATAACATCACCTTTTTTACTTTTTCTACTGAGATAAGCAAAGAAGAAAAAGAAAAGTGTCTTGTTTTACTTTTTTTATTGCTTAAATTTGAAACCACTGATCAAACGATTACACTTATAAAATTGCTTTCAACTAGACTTATGCACTGTCTCTTTTGGTTTTCTGTTTATGTAATAGCTTGTTACGAATCTGGGAAATATAGATTCTGATGTCAAGAAGCTTACTCTTCTGATTTTGAATCTTTTAATAAAAGTTTCATCTCAAATCTTTCTAGTTTCTGACCTTTATGTGAATAATAGATCACATACACCTTTGCACCCAACCTCAAGGAATAACAGATTTAGGAAAACTACATTACCTTCTTCAATCAATATCAATACACTGTGTCTTAGTATTGATTCTTTATAGTTTCAGATACCTTTGTTATCATATTTGTCTAAATTTCTTCCTTGACCTTCTGCAGATTAGTTCAGATATTCATTACACTGCAATTAAAACGTGGATAATGATAAACAGGCTTGAATAGAGTCCAGAATTCAGCTGATTTTGTGTCGAAATCTTTTGGAGTTTGACTATACCTGGATCTCAATGCAAACATCTCAGAATCATAAAATTTCTTATGGCCCTGGTGGGTTTTATGTTGAGCCCGTGCAAAATTTGGAGTCATATTGCTTACCATCAAGCGAGAACATAGACAATTACTCTTCCTCTGATAACAGCAGCCAAACAACCTACCCTTCTGTCCAAACCTTAGAGCAATATTGCACCCTTGAATCTGCTTCCACAAGCAACAGTTTCCCTTGCCAAAATTCTCCACCTGCTCTCAGTTTCTCATCAAACAATAGTCCGTTGTCAAAGCTAGAGTCAAATTCATATGTGCTAAGGCCACAGCATTCTCTTGAAATTGCCAGTGGCCCACTAGAGAATGATCCTTACCCAACTCTTGACCTTGATGACCTGTCCCATAAGATAAGAGAATTGGAAACTGCTATGCTGGGACCTAATGCAGAAATGCTAGATATCTATGGTGCTCTAATGCCAGGAGAAGCTGATTCAATTTTGTTAGAGGCTGAGAAGTGGAAGAAAATGATGGAGATGGTATCTAGAGGGGATTTGAAAGAGATGCTTTATACTTGTGCTAAGGCAATGGCTGTGAATGATATGGAGACAACTGAATGGATGATGTCAGAGTCGCGTAAGATGGTTTCGGTTTCCGGCAATCCGATTCAGCGGTTGGGAGCATACATTGTGGAGTCTCTTGTAGCAAGGATGGCTGCTTCAGGAAGCACAATCTATAAATCCTTGAAATGTAGTGAGCCTACTGGTAATGAGCTACTTTCATACATGCATGTACTCTATGAAGTTTGTCCATATTTCAAGTTTGGATACATGTCAGCAAATGGAGCAATTGCTGAAGCTCTGAAGGAGGAAAGTGAAGTTCATATAATAGACTTTCAGATTTCTCAGGGAACTCAATGGGTGAGCCTGATTCAGGCTCTTGCACGCCGCCCCGGAGGGCCACCAAAGATCAGAATATCAGGTGTTGATGACTCCTTTTCATCTTATGCCCGGGGAGGAGGACTTGATATTGTTGGGAAAAGGTTATCAGCACTTGCAGAGTCATGCAATGTACCCTTTGAGTTCAATGCTGTGAGAGTACCTGCTTCTCAAGTGCAACTTAAAGACCTTGAACTTCGCCCTTATGAAGCTGTGGCTGTGAACTTTGCCATTATGTTGCACCATGTGCCTGATGCAAGTGTTAACGGCCACAATCATCGTGATAGGTTGTTGAGATTAGCCAAGCACTTGTCTCCTAAGGTGGTGACTCTTGTGGAGCAAGAATTTAACACCAACAATGCGCCGTTCTTGCAGCGATTCGTTGAGACGATGAACTACTACTTTGCTGTTTTTGATTCAATTGATGCTGCTCTTCCAAGGGAGCACAAAGAGAGGATTAATGTGGAGCAGCACTGTTTGGCTCGTGAAGTTGTCAACTTAATAGCATGTGAAGGAGAAGAAAGAGTTGAACGTCATGAGCTTCTGAATAAGTGGAGAATGCGTTTCACAGATGCTGGATTTTCACCTTACCCTCTGAACTCCGTTATTAATTCTTCAATCAAAGATCTTCTCCAGAGCTACCATGGTCACTACACTCTAGAAGAGAAAGATGGTGCACTTTTTCTTGGTTGGAAGAATCAAGCTCTAATTGCCTCTTGTGCTTGGAGATGAAAATCTGACAATACTGAGTTCGTTTTTTGTTACTCCAGGCTTCTAGTTAGGTTATGTATCATCCTTAACTTCTTTCAACAATTTCTCCTCACTTTATAGTCAAATCACTGTTTTGTAAGAGAGCATCCTTAATCTGTCAGCAATACAAGCAATATCAATATATTCTATGTTTTCTGAGATGTATTTTATAACTGCAAAACATGTAAGTTGAAATATATAGCAAAACAACGTATGGATCTGGTATTTCTTACTACAGTTTCACTTTCTATGCTTAAATGCATTTCTCTTAAACTGGGTTTGCTCTGACCCTTCATAATCACCAGTAACACTCACATATCCTTATATTCTTTACTCTTGTAGTAATTTTGTACACTAAACTCCTAGTTCTTTGAATCCAATTGAATATGGCCATATTCAAAGTTGAATATGAATTGAATTATTTGTCATTGACAACCACTACACGGATCTACACAGGATTCCCAAGCTGTGTGAATGCATGTAAAATCTGAAGTGCCTTATTTTAGTAAAGGAGAGCTTTATTAGTCTAAAAAGCTCACGTGAAACCGTGTTGTTTGGCCTAGAAATAATAACTCTACCGTAGCAAGAGTGATCATTGACTCATAGTCTCTAATCATTTCTGTGCTTTATCATGTTTCTGGCTTCCTAGGAAACATTGCAACGCGTGTGGTTTGAAATATATTATGAGGAAGGAAGGTCTTAGTCAAATAGCTGTCTCCTAGAGTACAAAGTTTTCTGGAGACAAAGCAAAACAACACAGACTTTTGTCTGAGACATGTATTTACTTTTGACCATTTGATTTAAATATAGAGGACCGTTTTCAACAATGTTATTCAGTTTATTTAAATACAGTTTCATGTCTATTAGTTACGAACAGCAGTATAACACGAGTTAGAAACCAAGTATTTCTATGTATTACTTTTATTTAAAGCTATCGCAGGATACACAAGATATGGATTCTTAGTTCTTACAGTCTATCAACGAGATTCAGGATAATCGATAGATAGTTGACTTTCTTAATCATGTTATAAGGTATTTGATTTCTGGTAATGTGAATAGAAAAAAGTTTGGTTGAGAAAGACAAAACTCAACTTTGATGATCTCTACGCCTCTAGAAATTACACTCTTATAGTCTGCAATACACCCTTTGATCTGAAAAGTTGCCCCACAAATCAATGGCACTGAAACATTTTTCTGACGTTCGTCATTATGATTGTCTGTTACATTTGCACGTATTTGTAGCAATCAAACTCTTTCATCTTCTCAGGAAAAGAAAAAGAAAGTTTCTGTTGAAGTGACTTTAGTGTGCTATTCATCGCATCTACACTACACTCAGATTCGAATTTTATTCAATCTACTTAATTGTAAAACCAGAAAACAAAGCATCCAACAAAAAGGTATCCAAAATTACTTCAGTGTCACTTTGGAACCTAAAATTAAACTGGTATACACTTGAGATCAATCGAAACATCTAATATATCCATGTTTGGATCTGCATTTTCAAATAGCATAATCCACTTCTAGTCTGGCCCCAAAAATAGTGACAGTATCTTCAGAATTAGATACAAAAGTCTGTCCAGAAACACACAAGTATTTGTTTCACATTATATTGTATGCAAAAAATAGTGCGAGAAAACCAAACGTGTATTCCACTGTTTACACATGTCACCTGCCTTTGAATTTGACTAATATCAAACAGAATAACAAACAACTTCACGTGGGGAAGTTTGCGTTGTAACGAAGCTGGGGTAAACCATGGAATAAAAACAGTAAGTTCAGTAACAAGGTAGAAGCTACATCTTATAAATAGCTGAACTCACACTTTTACAAGGGGTTTTGTTGAAGCAATTGTGGTATAAGCTTCATATTTGTACAGAAGAATCTGTATATAATTATACAAACAGAAATTAGATTTAAGAGTCAACCTGAAGGGGCACAGCTACTAATTCTACTAAAGAACAGCTCTCAACATGTAAGGATCTACATAAAAGAACTATCAGCATTTCCAAAGAGAAAATGAGGAGCTATGCCTTTAAAACTTTACCCGCCAAAAAGAAAAACCAAAATGGAACTCAGTATTTCCTTTTATTTGTGTGCGCAAACAATTTTAAGGACCCATTAGTATTCTTCCCACGTTCTGAGGGCAGGGATATGCAGAATGGTTTAAAGATGTACTACTATCACTTGGATTTTCTCTAGAGCCATATGGGTTAGAGTTGTTATTCAGAACACCAAAGTACACAGGTGCCCCTGAAGTATGAACAAACTTGAAATTGGAGTTGCTGGTATGAGCATGGTTGTCCCCAAATTCAGGAAGCATCATTCTCCCTTGGCTGTTTGGCGTGTTTTCCGAAGCAGGGCTGATTCCCATACCAAGGTCAAGGCTGATGGTATCACTTTCTTCTGCCCTAATTCTTGTGTGTCCACCACCACTTGCTGATCCTGCAATGTCATGGCAGCTATTATTCCTTGCAGTTGGCACATCATGATTGTGTTTCCCCTCATATGTGGTTATCACAGCTTTTGGATCATGAGAAGCCCTCTCCACATGTTTCCTAACGGGGCACCCCGTGTTTGTGCATTTGTAATAGCTTCTGAAAAATAAAGCGAGTCCTTGTAAGAAATAAGGTTAACCAGAATATGTAACTAAGCATCATATTGTCTTCAACCACAAAATGTAACGATCTTACTAAAAGAGACCAGCGATTTTATTTTCATTTCATGCCAAAACAACGGAAATATATGACCAAATTATACTACAGATAGTTTTATGCACACAAAATGCATTTCAAGCGCCTTTCAATTCAAACAGATAGTTGCTCAAGTGAAAACTATGCTGGTATATTGTTTTGGTCAGCCAAGGAACAGGGGAATCCTCGAAATATCAAGTGAGCACATGCTTATAAGGAATGTAGATTTTGACCTAGAAAAAAACTACAATATTTGGCAAACATATTCGCATTCAGTGAAAAAGAACAAACTTTACAACACAAAATCTTAAATCTTGAATCAAGTAAATAAGTGGATATCATACCGGCTCTCCTTTTCCCCTAATTTGCCTTTTAACTCGCTCTTAGTCGACAATCGTGACAATTTTACATTGATATTTTTTCCTCCCGTAGCATAGGAATAATACATATAGATCTACACTTTCTTGATATCTAAGAACCTAACAACAGTCTACTGTCCCGTAAACTTCTCCATTGACACTTCTACGCACATTCTTAGCAATAATGCTCTTACAATCAACTAACTTTCATTAATATAACATTTTTTACCATTACAGTTCCCATTTGACATACCATCACCACCTTTCCTTAACGTAAAACCATACCTGTATAAAACTTTGCCAGTATTTTGTATTAGACAATAGGTAAAGAGGACAACAGAAATTATTGAATGAATTTTTAGAACCGGTTTGGAATAAAACTTTGTAAAAGCTTAAGATTCAGTATTTAGAATATACAACAGTTCACAATATATTATTATAGTAACTACTCTACTTTTCTAGAATATATCATAATGCACCACTCTTGTGAATGAGGATGAGGTTATCTCAGCATTCCCTACAGTGGGCGTAAGAGTGAACCGAACATACCTAGGGTTAGGATTGCCTCTCACCACCTTTTGCCCATACTTGCGCCAGCGGTAACCATCATCCAATATATCAACCTCACTCAGAGTTTGTACAACGACCCGTGGCTCCCTAATAGGCTTAACTACAGGAGTAATGTCAGCATTTGCAAACTCCATTTTTCTGCTCAATAAAAGAAATTCCGGCTATCAGCAAACATACATGAGTAGCAAAAAGAAACATAGGTCTTGGGCCTAAAGCTGTCAAACCTTCGCTTTGATAAGGGATCATCATCATCAACCTCATCACTATTCCGATTTGAAAAAAATCCTGTACCCTCTGGATCACCATCATTTGTTGCTGCAGGTGATAACTCTGGAGTACTGTCAGGCTCAGCTGGGTGAGACACCTGGCCACATATATTGGATCCTTTGTCTGCAATTCAAGAATTAGGAGAAAAAGAAAGCCACATTATTTGTTTACAAAAAGTACCAATAAAATGGCATCAATAAGAAGCATCTAGCAGGTATTACCATCTCGAAAGGAAGCTTTATCAGTCCTCTCTTCTTGCATAGTCATGATAGTTCCACTTGAGTAACGCCGGTTTGGCTGGGGTTTCGGATGATCATGTGTCCCCTTGTAAATTATCTCAGTGATTTGCCCATCATGAGATCGTTCAAATAGTTTCTTAACTTCACAGTTAGGATGTGTACATTTGTAATAACTGCGTGGAAATTCACTTCCTTTAACATGTTTCTGCCCATACTTTCTCCAGTTGTATCCATCATCAGATACTCGCTCAGCTGTGACGGAAAGTCCACTACCTCTATTGTCAACTTGTGATGGTTGAAGCCCAGTTGCTATGTTGCTCCTAGGGTTCAGTTCATCCAAATCACCTTCAACACGGGCATTAGCTCCCGAGCTAACAATTTGAACAGGAGATGATAGACTTAATTCATTTGAAGGGACCGCTATCTCACTTTTTACTAATGGTGATGATGAATCAAAAGGTTGAGCTTTTCCTTCACCATCTATTTGAGTAGATTTTTCACTTGCGTGATTGTCGGGGTCTGCAGGAACCTTAAATATACGAATAGCATTGTGTAAGTACCACGCAACCAGTAATCTTCAAAACAACATCAACCAAAACAAGAAACTTGAAATCAAATCTGGTTCGAGTTAACATTGCAATATATTTATATAATTATCGCTATGTAGCACGGATACTGATACAGACAATGGATAGGACACTTTGACATGTGTAATCTTTAAAATGTAAGACAAGGATCTATATTACATCATTATGAATTATTTCAATTGACAATCAAGAATTATGTATTCAAAGTCATCTATAAACAAGGTTAGTCAAATATAACAATATAAACATACTATCACCTAATATTAAAATGAGAGATTATATAAAAACATTCCCAATAATGCATATATAATCTAAATATTACTAATTATATAGGATTTATTTCTTATTTCTATAATCTTAATAGAGACTTATCCAATAAGCTTATGGGTATTTAGAAAATAATTGTATTTGTTCTTGTTAACATTGTGTTGGAGCGGTATCAGAACTATGTCAAAGACCAAACAAATATCTTTTAAATTAGACACTTCAGAACTATGTCAAAGACCAAACAAATATCTTTTAAATTGGACACTTCACCGATACGTATCCTACAAATGTTGTGTTCGAGCTTCATAGAATTATCCTATCTTGTTAACTTAGTATAAAGGTTATGATCAGGTACAATTAAGAAGAAAAACATCAATGTCAAGTCCATTTATCCACCATAGTTCAGAGTTTATATTCTTCAATTTTACTAGCAAAAGCATAGAGTAATTCATTACCATATTTGGTCTACTGTGCGGTTTAAACTCAAAGAAGCTGGGTTTCCGGTCATCAACAGTATTGGTATTGAAGCTTGCAGTGGTTACAGGAAATGAAGCAGATGCAGCAGAAGTCACAGAAGCATGCGCTGTTTGATGAAGCATAAAAAGGGATCCTGTAGTCGGTGAAGGTTCCACCTGCAAAGTATGTGAGAAAGCGTTAGATAATCTAAATAGGCAAGTACTGAACGAATCAAAAAAATATATAAATGAAGACACTTAAAAATTTTAATTTCTTAGAGCAACAAACGGACAAAGAAAGTGACAAAATAACAGGAAGTTTCAGAATACACACTAGTAAAGGGACCATGAATAATAACAGAAAGAAAGTACATACAAAATCATCAGAGTAACCACGCTATCGAGTATATTTATCAGCGACTTATGCAGAAAGATTCAATTACAATTGAGCAAATCCAAAACTCTAATTTTCCCTTCGGGATAACATTGCATGTTTATCATTTAGAATCTATACCACAACCTATTGCATCACTACGTGTGGAAGTTATATAAATTCAGCTCAGAAAAACCACCCCGCATTAATTATGCACAGATTAGGACCACTCGCACAATTACATCAAGATTTAACAAATATGTGATGTATTTTTGTACTTTCACAAAATTACAAATCTTGACCCACAATCTCTGACATTCCTCATATTACTCCAATGCCATGCCATACAGAACTAATATGGATCCACTAACCCTTGACAAAGCATTTATTCTGTTGTTCCACACATATAAATAGGGAAAGAGAAAAGCATTTCCTATAAAACCTGCAATGCAACACCGTTGAAAACAAAAAGGAAAAGCACCGAAGCAAAGGAAGATTCAGTATGTGAAAAAACAACACTGACGCAAAAGAAAATAATGAGAATGTTGAGCAATCGTAAGAGAAAGCCATATTCCAACAAAACACCGTATTGAGCATAAAGGGAAAATGCAGAATTCCATAAGAGCAAGCATCAGAATCTCATGGTCCCAACACAAATAACAAAATCTAACAAGTGAAAAAGATCAAGCACAGAAAAAGGGCCAGCCCTAATTGTAAAAAAACTAATTAAATAGAAAAAACAAATTAGCCTCAACCACCAGATTAAATAAAGCACATATACTCACTCTGTCACTCACATCGAATTTTTCGTGAAACAAACAGCATCTTCCATTCATCAACATTTAAATCACCTCATTTTTAAAAATTATTCCGTCCAAAGCATAACACTGTCCCATATGCCCCATTTTGATGCCCTTGGCATTTACATGAAAATCACACTGAAAAGACCACTATTTTTTTATATGCCACTCACACTGTGTGGACTTCAACACACTCGGGTCAAGTAAAAACATTTAAACACACCTTTGACCAAGTTCAACTAAAAAAAATTAAAAAACACAGAAAAACAAAAATCAAATTTTGCCGATGAATTCACACACCCATTTCTCTCTTTAAACTCCTTTTCTTTTTCTGAGCAATTAAACGGATCAAACGCGAGCCTCGAACCCAGCCAAAAAAATCAGAAACCCTAGAAATTGAAAAGACGAATGCATTCACCACTGACTAACCTTCATGTTGGAGAGCAGCACCGGTGACTCGAGAAACGAAGTCGGACTGAGCCCCGGCGGAATCGTGACGCACGGCGAGCGTGAGATCGGGAGCTTCGCCGGTGACATGAGCTTGTACCTTGCACCGCCTCCGGCGGGAGCAGCGTCGGCGGCGGAATTGGGCCTCGACCCAGGTCGATTTGGATCGTCGGAGAGAGCTTCGGCGGCGTCCATTACGGTGTAGAGAAAGAAAGTTTGTGTCTTGGAGGAACAGAAAGAGAAGGGTGGAGTCAAAGAAGAAGGAAATGGAGGCAGAGATGAGAGGGCAAAAGAGTCATTTCAAGTGAAGGGTATGTATGTCAGTGAGAAAGAGAGAGATCAAATTGACTTGTTGTGAGAATGAATCTCAAAACGAATTATGAATCTGTGTTCAGTGTTGTGTTTGGTCTTTGGCTTTTCATTTTAACCTTTTTCTCTGCATTTTTTTTCTCTCTTCTCTTTCATGGTGTGTGCTGCTTGTAATGTTCTACTGATTCTCATCATCATGTTATACAAATGTCTGAAGCTAACATGTCTCTTAATATATTATAATAGATATATTAATAATAGTGTTAAATATGTTTTTATCTTCACATTTCAAATAAATTTAAAATTAAATTTTTCTTTAAAATATTATCAATTTAATCTTCTTCTTTAGTAAATATGTGAATTTAATATTTTTAACCAATATTTTTAAGTTTATACAACATTTTAAATACATTTTAAAATAATATTTGATTGTTTAACATGTTCAACTTTTATTTTAACATTAATTTAAATATTATCTTATAACGCATTAAAACATTAAATAAACTTAATAAAAATTAATTAAAAAAATTAAATTCATATATTTATAAAAATAAATAATTAAATTAATAAAATATTAAAAAAAAAACTAATTTCAAATTTTACTAAAAATATTAACTTTAAGAATCTAAAATATATGCATGTTAATAATATGTGAAATGGCAAGAACATTTTTTTTCTATCATGCTTCACTTCCTCAGACTCAATAACTACATACCAAATTTGAATTCTAAGATTTCAAATGAATTAAATTATTCAAATTTAATTTCTAATTTCAATTTCAAGATTTAAGTGGGTGATTTGATTTGGCTAAATATGTTTATTAGTCTTGAATTTGAATCTTTGATACGTGTTAAACACAAAACATGTATTACATAAAAAATGACATTATCTCACACAGTTCAAGATTATTCTAAAAATTAAAAAATAATAAAGACATGTTATTATATATATAATAAAAATTTGTGGTTAAACAGCAGTATAAAAAACATGCTTGTAATGCGTATATTTTTATGTATATTATATTTTGTTAAGAAATATGGATTCTTAATGTAAATTTTTTGCAAACAACCAAAAACTATATTTGTAATATAACTTTAAAGATGATTATTCTTATAAAAATTAATAAATTTATCATATAGAAATTTGTTATAAGGTAAAGTGTACCACATAATTACTACTAGAAATTCTCATATTACATAGGACTTTTCTTGCAAATTTGATAAAAAAATTTGCAAGAAAGAAATTTTTTCTGCCATTTTTTCTAAAAATTTTAATTGGTAGGTAATTCCTTCGTAGGTAATCATTTTCTACCAAATTATAAAATTTGTAAGTATTTCCTACAAAATTTGTTATGAAAAGTGTTTTATACAAAATATTTTACAAAAAAATTGGTAGCAATTACTTGCAATTTTTTTTTCTCAACAAAATTTGTAAGTATTTTCTACGAAAAAGAAGATCAAAACAAAATTGACAGGAAATATGAGTTTTTTTAGTAGTGAATATATTCTTTCATGATACGATGTTTATTAAAAGAACACGCGGGAGACTTGTTACTGTATATTAAAAACAATTTAGCAATTAAAATCAATAAATATAGTTATTTTGATTTGTTTAATTAATAATACCACAATATTAAGCTTGATTCTAAAAGCTATTCATGAAGCTAAATGATATAAAAGTTTATTATATTTAATAATATTACTCAAGGTACTTTTTAAAAGTATAAAAGTTAATAATTACTTAATAATATATATTTATATATATTATAATTAATAAAAAAATTCCACTCATTTATTTTTTTTTATAAAAAATTAGAAACTAATATTAATAAAAATAGTTTAACTAATAATAATCCATGCCCACCCCTAGTTTATTATTAGTTAAACTATTTTTATTAATATTAGTTTCTAATTTTTTATAAAAAAAATAAATGAGTGGAATTTTTTTATTAATTATAATATATATATATATATATATATATATATATATATTTTTATATAATTTTTAAATAAACCATTAGTTTAGCAACTAAGTGGTATCTTTTAAGTAAAATCTTAAGTTCAAACTTTATGAATGGAAAAGTTCTTAGAAAAGGAAAAACTCTATTAATGCTAATCAATCATGTTTTTGAATTTATAAAAAAAACGGTGAATATTTTTGACCAAAAAATAGTAAAAAGTCATAACTTCTATGAATTCGGTATTTTTGTAAAAGTGATGTGCATTAATTACAGTATTTAGTTTATTAAAAATATAGATCGATATGTAAAATAATTATTAACTCCCTATTATGTTTTTTATCAATATTTATCAACTGTGTAAAATATGTAAGAATTACGAGATGAAAGTATATAATTAATATAATTAGAAAATAAAGTTAATATTGCTTGAAATTGTAAATGAACAAATAAAAATAACAATAGGTTTCAATTTCTTTAAGCTTACAAAAATTAAAATGTGATTTTATCATATAAAATCATTTAAAAATAACCCATGCATAAACATATTAATTCTCTTTATTACCAAAACTTTATTTAGGAAATGAAAACAAAATTTTCTATTCCTCCATAGTTAATTCAAGGGACACAACACAATTGGGGTGGAAAACTACAAGTGCAAAGACATAATAAAAAATATTAAGTGAAAAAAGTCACATGGATTTAATTATTTAAATATGAAAAAAAGTGTGGTATTTTTAATTTGGTAATGATAGTTTGATAGATGAGAGAGAAAGAAAAAGGGTTTGTGTGGATTGAACTTTTAGACTTTTTAAAAAGTAATGTGGTAGATGATTTTGTCAAGGAATTGTTTCACTATTGGACAAAGATTTGATAACAAAATAATTATTTATTTTGATGTGTGGGGAAATAATAAAGAATTGTGGTGTTTGATTAAGTGATTTTGTTGGGATAGGTAAGATTTGAAAGGGAAAAGTGGTGTGTATGCTAAGTAGCAACTCAATGTTACTCTTTACCACACAAAAAAGAGTTTGAGTGATTGGTGCACAACAGCAAATCAAATCTCTTTCTCAAGTTGGAAGTTAAGGCCACACCAAAATTCATGCCACAAAAAGGGATAGATTCAAATCATTTTATCAATTCAAACAATATCATCTTAATCCATCATTCTTCTTTATCACATTGCTTTATTCATTTCTATTCTTAATTTTAATAAATTCTCAATTTCATTGAAAAATAATGGATTAAATATATTTTTGTTATTTAACCTTGAAATTAGTATCTTTTTTAAACTTTGACTAAATTTATTTACCAACGTTAGAATTACGTATATTTGTCTTTTTAATCAAATTTTATTAAGTTTATTTGATTTTTTAAATTCATTTGTCAATTTACATTGAAGCGAAGATATGTCAAACAGTGTAATGTACTCAAATATTATCATGAAATACAATTAAAACGTCAAATAAACTTAACAAATAGTCGTTAAACAATAATTATAATGTTACAAAATCAGCTAATATTTCAACATCCAAGTTATTTTATACTCTAAGTAGTCTTTAAAGTACAAAAAGAAAAAAAAAAAGTACAAGTAATCCTCCAAAAACTACAAAACATTTCAAATAGCCTAGTGAATTCTGCATAATGGAAGAATTAATCAAACAATTTCATTAGTTTAAATTCCACTTAACAATAAAAATAACATTTAGAGGACCAAATTAGTAGTTTGTTCATATTATATTCAAATTGGTTGTGTAAGTTATGTCAACTTTGGTCTTTGGATTATAAATCACATCATGCAAGCTATGTTATTGTGAATAATGAAGTTGCAAGTGGTGAACGAAAAACTAGGTCACAAAGTGATACTTTTGGTGGGGTTTAGAAAGTAAAAAAAATGAAGTTATGACTTTGGACATTGACTCCAATTTTTATTTATTTTTTGCTTCTAAATGAGGTAATTTTTGACCCTCACAAATTTGGATATTTTCAACCTTTAGTCACAATAAATAATGAGAATGTTCTGAGTTTCCATGGATATGGCATACACAAATGACAAAGAGAATGAGTTAATATGCTGGCTTTATCACTCTTCTCAGTTACCTATTTATTGATGATGAAGAAAATAGAAAGTTGTTAAAAGTGGTTAAGAAGATATTTTGTGGATAATTTATGATATAGGGTTTATAGGCTTTAATAAAACATGGTCTAAGAAAGGGTAAGCTATGTTACCTAAAGAAAAAAAAATGGAAAAAAGTGTACTTATTATTATGATTAGGCAAAGATAAAACAACCCAAAAATCTAGGACTTTAGAAGTGGTAGAGAATACTTTAATTTTCCTTTTCCACTTTTGTATATTACTATTTTTTTATATTTGTTTTATTAATGATTAGTTTTGGTCATAAAAATATTATTACTTTTAATGATTTTTTTTTCTAAAATTCATATTTTTTTTATTATTCGAACTCGACATTTAAAGAATAAATTCAATTCCCATTTTTAATGGATATGTTTTATCTTACTTAATGAATTATACTAATATTAAAAGATGTCACAATCAGTGCATGATAAATTCAAACTTTTATCCATATAAAGTTGTTGCTTCCATTGTTCCTCGAGTCTTTTCTTTATTGGTATTTAATAAACTTAAAGCATGAATTATTCATCATGTGAGTGCTACACTATCTTCTATTTGTCTTCTTTTAAAAGCATCAGTGCACTGAATATGTAAGATCAATAAAATTAAGATACTTATTTCATATAGTTAAACATAATAAATTTATATAATCTTATATTTCTTTTTATGACCATATTATTAAGGAATTTGAGAGATTTAACAACTCTCGTTAATTAAGTTATATATGAGAGATTTGACTTCACATTTTGTCGAAAACCTTAGAAACAATAAATTTGTGAAAATTTTCTCTTTATATATTGTTTACTTTATTTATTTTCACTTAATGTGACACTCGTGAATCTACACCTGAATTTATTGATGTTTCATCTCAAAAAAGATATTTTTAAAAAGTTATTATTATTCTCATTAACTTGCTTAAATTATTCTATATTAAAGCAAGTGATTTTACTTCTTTTTTTTTTCATTACTTTAAAATGCGTTTTCCTAATTTTAATTTGACATAAATTTAAACTCGTAATATATTATATCAAAACAAATTATCTTTAAACTGAATAATATTACCTCATTTAGGTTCAAGTTTAGGTTGAGGCTGAACGTCTTATGTTTTTTTAAAGCTATTACATTATAAAATATTATTGTTGTCATTACTAATAACATCATTATAACATGCCATCTATGTTTACACTTGAATAAGTTAACGTGTTAAACCTTTTTGCTTCTTGAATGACCCAAAATTTAAATTTTCTGGCTAAATAATCTTGAAAAATAAGCTTGACCAATCATGTATAAAGCATAGGCATGAACTGATCTAGACTTGAGGTAAACTAAACTATAACAAAAATCTAATCAACAAATAAACAAAAATTACATTTAAATTTGAAAATCTAATCATGAATATCATAAACATTTTAATAATAGTTTAATCATCTTGAGCCAGTTAGGTGAAACTGAATTTCAAAAACTCAATAATGTTGCCGATGAATATATCAGCCCATCTTTTCTTATTAAATAAATTTCAGAAGGACTCAACATTCTTCCTTTATCGAAGAGGATGAGTTTTAGATGTGATCTGATCCACTAACATGGCAAGCAATTACATTATTAATAGAGTGAAACATTGTAGATAAGTCATTAGTCAAATTTTCTTTCATAATTGTATGCCTCTCTCTATGTATTGAGTGTTAAGGAAGATTGTTGCCATGAATGCATGCTTGGTCCCAATACATTTTTCAGATATCATGAATGCTTAGTTTACTGTCATATGCTGTCACAGTGAATTGTAGTGTATTGTCTAATCACACCAAATGCATAAACAAGTGACTTTCAAATGTGGTGAAACAATGCACTTACATCAGGAATCTAGAATTTAGATATGAATGAAAAATTTTAGATTGACTAAAAGTAAAAAGTTATATAAAAAAGACAAAACTCATATATATCAACTCTTAAAGATTTTAAGATAGAAATGATATCATGTGTCTTGTACAAACAACTCATATCTCAGATGCAATTAATTTCCCCTGTCTATCCCAATAGATCCAGTTACTACAAGTTGGTGCTAAGCAATTCAATTTTTTATGGATGGATTGTCTATTTTCTTGTGAATGAATGGAATTATCAGCTATCAGGAACAAAATTTTTGTTGAACACATTCAGAACATGTCATAATAGTCATGCAGAATAACCATTTCCACAGCCAAACCATCATGCAAAAGGGTTATGGGGATTTTGAAAAGGTGAGAGGCACAATCTATACAACAAGAAGTAGTAATACTTACAAATCCTTTCGTTGGTAAAAAATCACTTCATAGGCAGAACAGTAACATGTTTCTCCAATACATTAACTTTGTTGAGCAGTGAAAAACTCAAGCCATATCTATCTTTTAATATATCTAGTAGTAACTTCCTCTAGTTAGAAGCTCCTCAAATGATTATAACTTCACTACAGTACTAACACAAACAACTTGTGCTGATATTGATAACAACACCATTGTAGTATTCTTATGGAAAATAGTAAATGATTTATGCACATAATGTAAAGAACTGTTACACAATTATTTAAGGTATGCTAAGATAAACTAAGAAAGGAAGAAAATGAAATGAAATTATCTGTTAGTTAAAACTATCTTATAACTTATACACATTAGTTTGTGTATAAGCTAATTTTAACATACAAATAAAGTTATTTCAATTTTTCTTCAAGAAGCCATATAAAAATGTATATCCAAACAGGCCACCAATCACAAATTTTCATATATGTCAATTATATTGCTTATACAATAAATACTTCTACAGTCATAATAATAATTTTATAATTAGTTTGACAGTTTAAAACTTTTTAAAACTGAAAGTGCACAGCAATTAAACTCCAGAAAATAAATATCATTACCAACTTTGACAAATAATCATAATCATTCTTATCAACCTAGATAGACATGGGAACCCACACACGTCCCAATTTGGGCTTCTTTTCACAAGAAAAAAGAGTTCAAACATTATAGACCAAAACATGCACAACGTGCTTTACCCAAAAATATAAAAACAGCATGCATATCGTGATCCAACCACATATCCCCAGAGCATTGAAGACAACTAACATCAATTCATCTGCCACATTACAAAAGCATTATATGGCCTCAATTAAAAATAGTTTTAATCACAAAAACAACTCATAAATTCATATATGATACCAACAATTAAATGAGACTTGGTCGTCTATACAGTACAAACCATAATACATAACAAATAACAGGTACCCTTCAACCTAAAATGTTATGAATTGAATAGATGTATAAAAAATTAAAATAAAAATGCAATTATATACAATGTAAAATTGACTTTGAATTTTATAAACGAGCAACAAAACTATCAAATGACCAAAACAGAGAAAAACAAAGAAACCAGAGGTGACTAACTGCACAACACTACGTACAAATCTTGTAGAAATACAAGCACAGAAAAATTACAAGATACATCTGGCCTTGGTCATCCAATTTGGATAATGCTTTATGAATCAATAGAATTTCCCAAAAAGCCTAATGGTAGACCTTCAAGTTATAGGGTCACTGAGTTACTGATCGATTTAGACACTCTAGTTGAATTCCATGAATTTCTGAATTAGCAAAATAATTAATAATTAAAATATGTCCATGCAGATAGCACTCTTCGCAGCAATTATCCAAGTACTATATTATGGTCTTAGTGGCAAGTTTTCAACCAGCTGCCTCAGGTTTTCTGAACAATGATAAAATGCTCCGCCCAGTTTCATGTTCCAGGGTTATATTAGGTTTGGTGACATCAAAGCGCAGTGGAATGAGTTTCTGAGTCAGTAGAATTCAGCTTCCGATACCGATCGGTTTAGGCCTAGTTTTAAAACACAGGATAGAACGGTACTTTCATCGAGTTTACATACTTTCATCGAGTTTACATTTGTGACAACATTAATAAAAGCCTATAAATATGATGCCCCCCATTTCATGTATGGATAAGAAAGAGCAGGGTTGAATTAGGCACTGGGCAGTTGCCAAGAGCCAATGTAAAACCTTTTTTTAATCTTTTATATATGGAACAAATAGAATATCAATTACAATTGTAGAACATTTGAGACAATACGAAAAAAATATTTAATAGAAGACTTTGTTCAATATAAATTTAATGGAAATTTGATAGTTCATAAAACCCATTGATGACTAACACATGTAACAGACCTACCTAATACTGGTAAGATACGATTTAATGTTGCCAAACACACACCACTATAATCATAAGAACAACAGTAGACTTGTTTAACAAATCACCATTCTCATTTGAAACATTAAAATTCTATTCCAGAGAATGTTAGCTCTCCAGATCCAGTCAATTCCCATTACTTATAAACAACAAAGCCTAGGGAATGGTGAGCTAGAGAGAATGAGAAGATCCATGGGCGCATGACCATGATTAACCTAGAAGTAAATTCTATACATACAATTACAGAGTGATTCGAGCAATAAAAAACTGTGACACTGGACATTCCCTCACAATTCTTAATTACAGAATCTACTTGTGCCCTATGTCAATGAAGCAAAGTCGCAGACTAGCATGTGACGACTAAACAGTCTGGGTGTAAAACCTTGAATATCAACCCTCCAGTTCAGTACTGACAAAATAACTGATTTATTGATCTATTGAGGGTAATAAGATGCTTGGTAATGATGTTGCAGACCAATACCACCAAAGGTTGAGGTTCTATCATAATAACCACCAGTTGGCACATGTGGCTCTGATGAGCTTAGATGAGAACCACTTACATTGGGGTTGCCACGGGGACCCATTGGGACACCATCATGGCCATAATAAGATCCGGCTGAAGGACCTGCATATGGAAGAAATTTTGGGGTAGAAGCCATCATGCCAAATGGCATGGCTGACGAGCTCCTATAGGGATTTGGATGCTCTGGAAACAAACCTGATGGATGGACACGAGGTTGCTGGTAATGGTGCATTGCTGAATTGACATTCTTGAGGACAGCTGCAGGAACAATTGGAGCAGATGCACGAGGATGCTTGATCCTAGGCTGCTGCTGCTTTTGCATATTCCTCTTTTGCTGTTGCTGCTGCTGCTTATGCTGAGGTTTTGAAGCAGGTGCTGCAGTAGATCGTTTATTATTTGTCTTCTGCCTCTTTAATTGCTCTATACGCTGCTCAACGGTGGCTCGTAGGTGTTCAGATTCAAGCTTATAATTCTCAATAATCTTGATCACCAATTTCAGTGTATGAATTTCTCTAGCAGTACTCTCACTCTGCAAACATACCTCAATAAATATAGAGTTTTATTTTAGGACACATGCATTGACAAGGTGACACACTTACAGATGAATTTCCTTCTTCGGAAAGTTTTCTAGCAAGTTTCTTAGCTTCATCCACAGCAGCTTCCAAAACAGGAACAGGTGGAATCTGATCAGCAAGATTAAACTCGAGAATATACTTGACAGCTGGGATATGTTTGTCCTTATCTATAAGTTTCTGAACAATATCTGCAAAACACAAGTATAGCCTTACCAATGAAACTACATAAGAGGGTAACACCATAAATTAAGCCTGTATGTCTCCAATATACATATGTATATGTACACACACACACACACACACACAAGTTTATTGTTCTTCAAATCAAAGTTATCAAACTTGAGAGTTTAAGTAAACTCATGGGAGCTTCATAAACTCAACAATGGGAGACTTTACTTCATAATAAAATACCTATAAAAAACATAATAATTCAACGTTTTAATTCCATAATAAAACAAACTAATAAACATCAACAGTAAAGTAACTAGCAGTGGATAGTTCTAAATAAGTTCAAACTATACAAATTAGAATAACAAAGCATTTTTTCCACAAATTCATTTTCTGAAATTTGGGAAAGGACAAGCAGTATGTTCAACCAAAACTATGATCCAAAGTACAAACAATAGAAAGTAAGGTGGTGTGCCAGCTGTATCTGAACTATTTAAATAGTTCAGTGACAATTTTTTTTCTTTTTTTGTGGTGGGGGGGGGGGGGGGGACTTTGGAATCGGAGTGTGGAGAGTGAGGTTCTCTGTGTAACCTCAGTAGATAAAAGAATTGTAATTCTTTCAGACTCTCGTCTATTCCTACTGCAGTGGCAAGAAATGGATCTGGGTATAGCAATAAAGATTGACAAGAAGAGTGTGTTTTTCCTCTTCATTGAATACTAGTTTTATCAGTTAACTTCTAGGGAGATGCAATGCAACTAAAGTCAGTCCCAGGAAGCTGAAATTATGTCCAAGGAGCAACAGTTAGCAATTGCTGATAAATTCCAAAGACCAACAATAGAAGAATAATCATAGTGAGGAAGAAGAAATTGAAGTGAGGAATGAACAAAAAAACTGAACCGCAGTAGGGAAGAAACAAAGGAAAATCAAAGCGAGTAAATGATCAAATCCAATTCACAGATGAAGAACACTGAAGAAGGGGATGTGGTGATGGGCATCACGAATGGAAAAGGAGATACGAAAAGAATAATGAACCGAAGGGAAGTCGTGAAAAGCAATAATGGAAAACCCTTACTGCAGATCTTCTCCTTTTTCCTATTTCTGCAAGCCAAACGACAAAGACAGGGATGTTTCATTTAAAGAAAGCAGCCCATAGCTGAACTTGCCAGCTCGGTCCTAAACTCGCTAGTTGGCTGAGTTCATCCGAGTTCACCATGAGCCCACTGAGTTTACTATAAAATGATTCTACTACCTAGTCAACTTGAAAAGGAACAGTAGTTCGATAACCATACTCCAAACGGGAAAAAAACTGATTCATGCCGAAAGAAAACAAATGATGCTTAATTTTGGATTTTTACTCTTCTTTTGTCCTTTTATACATTAACTAGACATCATTTTTCATCATCAGGGAGAGAGTAATGGAAACTTTCCCTGGATCATCACTAAACCTTGCCAACACTGTAAACTGTCACTGTTAGTGGAAGATTCCAATTTTCAATGATTAACCAAGTCAGCCATCTTATTCACCATAAAGGAAGGGAGGTAAACTACACAGAACCTCTTGTGAACTATGTCAACGGTTGCACATTGTTAACTAATTTTTATTATTTATTGAATAGCTTTTATAAAGCTTCCTTTTTGGATGTATCTAGTTGGTACTAGAGCAGGTAAGATCCTGCATTACATCTTCTTCGTTACCTGTCTGGCCACTATGCACCACTGCCACCATCAATCACAATTTTCTCAAGGGAACCTAAGGTCAGGTGTGCCTCAAGGAGCGTAACCCAATTCAAGAAGTTGCATGGCCAAATACTCAGGTACGCTCTCTCACACTCAGGTTTTATCCAGCAATCTGCCACACACATGAATCTCACACACCACCCTCCACTTGTCGGAATCTCAACCAACCATCTCCACCAGCTTCATCACCATCTTCTGGGGACATCTCTGCCCTTAATTCTTGGTTTCAATCTACTTGAAGTTGGGCACATTTTGGTTCTCCATTTCTCCCTTTAGCAGCATGTTTTGTGCACTTGAAATGGATTTTGCAGGACCTGTTCTTCCTTTTTCTGGTACTCCTACCATTACAATTGTAAAACTCAACTAGAAAAATTACTTGTCTTGTTCTGCATCACTGCAGATGTGGTTCCTAAGTCAAGGATACCAAGACCATTTGGAGAAGGAAGCTATAGTTATTCCCATTGAAAATAAATCTCAGTGGTACAGTGGTTAAAATAACACCTACAGTGTCCTTTTTTTTCCATGTTCATTCCCGTACACTTTAAATTTTAAACTAATAATGACATTGTTTTTACCATATTTTCTGATTACACATTGCTTCCTGTTTTAACCATTTCTTTGGTATAATCTTCAAAACAGAAAACAAAGGTTAAACAAGACCCCCTTTTCTATTCAAGTCATACTACTTGCACATACAAAGCAAGTGCATAACTCTATCTACCATTAATTTCTTTATCATTCATCAATACACAACTGTTCTAATAACCCTAAGTGATATGTGTGTGCAAAACTAATATCCAATAATCATTTATCTTTCAATATATATTCTAACGCACAACTATTTTAAAACACCAAACTCCAACAACAACACATCAATCACATCATGCTCCAAGCAATTAAAATGTCAAACACCATCAACTCATACAAAAGCCAACATCCTTACCGGGAACTTTCTCTGTCAACCCGATCGCCCGGCACAGCTCTGGGAAATCCTCATTGGCGGGGGCCACGACCGAAAAGTCAACAAGCTCATCCCAGCTGAATTCAGACACCAAACCAAATGAAGCAATCAAATGCAAAAGCCCCAAAGCTTCAAACACGTTGTTATCATCACCCACCAACTTCTCTTTCCATGCCTGGGCCAACTTCACAGCCCTCAAACTGGCCTCAGCACTCAAACTTAGAGCGGCAACCCTGAATTGCCTCAACAGCACAACACAACTCTTCCTCATATTCCTCAATTCCCATTTCTTCAATCCGTTACCATCTCCATGAAACCCCTCCAACGCATCCAGAACCATCATACCCGCGTCCGGCGCATGGCGAAACGCACCGGGAAGTTCCGCCTGAACCCTGGCCATGTCCAAAAAATTGTCATTGACGTAATTCCTCAACCCCACGCCGTCCATTTTCTCGCAAAGAACGACCAATTCGTTTCCAGGCGTAACCGAGCCTGGAACGGCGTCGTTTTGGGGGGACACCCCAGGTGAAGATTCGACATGATTCGATGATGGGATTTTAGGGTTTGATGAAAAATGTGCTTCAATAGGGGTTTGAGCAGGTGGGTCGGGAATTGGGGTTGTGGTTAGGGTTAGGGTTTGGGATTGGAGGAGGTGGAGGCGGTGGGAGAGAGAGTGGTGGAGCGAGGTGAAGTGAGAATCAAGGTCTGGCCATGCGAGAGGAAGAGGAGAGAGAAGGGATTGAAGATCATCAAATGCTTTCTTCAGATTCTCTTTCTTGGAATCGACCAGGTTCAGTGCCGTTGAGATCGTGTTCAGTGTATCCATTGTTGGGGCTTTGAAAATTCACAGGTACATTCGAAATGGAGGTGCTTGAAGAAACTATGAATATGTTATTTTGATGAGTAAAATTGGGTTAAAAATAAAATTTAATCCCTTAAATCCAATATTTAAGGAAAAAAGAGGTTTTAATTTTATAGTCTTTTTTGGTTCTAAGTAGTCAAGGATTTTGTATTTTTTATTTTTGTATTTTATGAAATATAAAGTATAGAAATTTAAAAGAAGGAATTTTAAAAATTTACAATACTTTATAGAGTTAATGTTGGAAAGAAGAGAACAAGATAAAAGATTGACACCGGAAGACTTTTTAGAACTAGTCTCTGTACCGTGCACACATCCAGCATCCAGGTTAATTAGATTTTAGTTTTTTTAATTATTATCAAAAATACATTAAATAAATATTATGTGACATATTTAAATAAAAAATAATGAATTTTATTAATGCATCGTATACGTATTTTTAGATGTTCAAAATAGTATTCATAATGAATCGTTTTAATGATTTAAATATTTGAATATTTGGAATAGTTGTATTGTTTGTATGTTTCGTTTATTGTGAATTTATTTAGTGACCAAACTCAATAAACATGTAACAGGGAATCAATTTTGAATTTTAGCTTTAGAGTATATTTTGTTAAGTGTACTCAGACTTGGATGCGAAAAAAGTTCGTATTTGTGAGATTTGTGGGTATTTACGAATAAAATCCATAATGAGTAAAAAATAGATATTGAAGATCGATATTCGTGAGTAACGGGTATAAATATTTTGTATACTTGTATGTTAACAGGATATATATATATATATATATATATATATATATATATATATATATATATTGTATTATAGTATCCGTATCGTGGATACTTGTATCCGCTATAATCAAATTTAAATTAAAAAAAAAAATTATTAAAACATTAACATATTGATTTAGAATAGGTTATTTTTTATCAATTGATTTTAAAAAATCTCTACTTATCTATAAACTGTCATTCAACACAATTTAAATGAGTTATTTTCACTTTTTTAAAAATTTATATAAAAATTATGCATTGTATTTTTATTTGAATTTATGATTAAATTTTTTTTATTAAATATTAAATTTTTCTTTTGTAAATAATCGCGGGTACCCGTGGATATTAAAAAAATATGTTGATATCTGCATAAATATAAATACGGTACGAAATGAATATTTATTTAACGTATAAGATACAAAAAAGTGACTACTTATACTATACCGGTCTCATTGAGACAACGAAATAAATCGTGTATAATAAGAGTAATAATATATTATTGGATAAGCTGAGTTGTCAGTATTAAATATGGATTGATATTGCATCATGTTATTTTACTATATTTTAGTATTAACATTTAAAATATTGTTTGTTTGTGCTAAATAGGTATTAACTTAAATTACTTTCATAAAAATACTCATTATTCTATCACAATAATTTATTTATTTCAGTATTTACATAACACTAATATGTTCAAATATATATTAATATATTTACGTGATTGTTCTTAAACAAGCATGGAAAGTTTGCATCCGAAATGTAATCATGATAAATATATTAACGAATTTATGCTTCAAATGTTGATTGAGGTTAAAAGGTTGTGCTGAAATTGTAGAATTCACAATCCTAAATTCAAATATATTTCTCATTATCCAAAATTTATATATTGTTTCATAATAGAAGTTGAGGGGAAAAGAAACATCATTCTTATTCTCTCAACTTGGTCATTTTCGCAAGTGTAACAAAATAAAACTCATACTTTCTCACACTTTTTAAAATGTCTACGATAGTTTTATGTACCCGACAAACATGTTCTTTCCTAAGAACTTATCTCTTTCTTTCCACAAGATGATAGTTAATATTTATATTTTTTTTTTCAAAAACACATTAGAAGGGAGAGTTATGATAAATTATTTACATATTTAATATACTATAATATATTAACCATTTTGCTTGGCAAAAAATTTGATTAGATGGCATGCTGAAAATTTTCACTTGTTCAATCAGACTCGTTTGGATAGAAAGCATGAAATAGTGAGGAAGAAGAGTGTTTTGACAACTCTGAAAAGCGAACGAAAAAAAATTGAGGATCCAAATGAATCTTTATCCGAAAAAATAAGAGAAAAAAAGGGGACAAACACAACATCATCATCATAAATACACACGCTTTCACGTTTATCTGTACCTAATTTTTAAATAACTAAATTATTTAAATTTTTAAAATTGTAATTAAAAAGGTAAAATTGAAAAAAAAAGTGTACATAGTAATAGAAATAGCTGTAAATAAAATAAATTTTATTTATTGAAAAGAATATTATAAGTAATATTTTGAAAGTAGTTACTAAAATGATAAAAAAATAAATATTTTTTTATAATGAATAGTTATTAATAAAAATAGTTACTAAAATTATAAAACTGAAAAAATAGTTTGTTTATTATAAATAATTATTTAAATTTAAAAAGTGGTAGTTAAGAGGTAAAATTGAAAAAACAATAAAAGACATCAAAGAGATATATTATCTTTATATTTAGTTATAGAAAATTATTCTTATTACCTTATTATTATTATTATTATTATTACTATTATTATTATTATTTATTATGTTTAATGTTTCAATTTAAAACAATCTCATAATCAATTGTGAGAGGTTGTGATTTTGTAATCAATTGTAAAAATTCAAGTCGAGAAATAATGTAAAAGAATGGATTGATTAGGCATAATAATGAACCACACAACTGTAAACACAATTCATTCACTTATTAATCAATAAAAGGAATTGCATGATCTAACTCTGACATCCAAAAAACCAAAAACACATAGAAATGACTCATTCTTTGGACAAATCACAGTATCGGCATGTATTGAATTCAATATCTTTATGATTTAAATAATTGGAATGTTCGTTTTTCTTCAAAATTTTAATGACAATGCAGTCTGACGTGGCTCGTTTAGGCCCGGCCTGCATTAGGCTCGCACAATGCGGGCTGGCTCGCCCTGTCCCGCATATTTTATGCGGACCGTAAACACTGGCTCGCCCCGTACATATCTTGGTCCGCGGGTCTATAGGCTGGACCGCTTTTTTAAAAAAAAAAGAATTAATTTTTTTAAATTTTTTTATGATAAAACTTTCAATGTTTAAAAATTGGGAAACTTTAATAAGTTCATAAAATTAAGTAAAGACTTTAGGAGATTAGATGATAAATTGATAATTCAACATTTTCATCATATTCATACTATGACATACACAATGTATTCTTTAAATTTTAGCACATTAAAAAATACATAAGACTTGTCTTTTCTAGTTATACAAGAATTTGAAATGTTAATGCAAGAGTCCATAAAAAAAGTAATTAATATACACAAGTGCAAGTTGTTTTTTTTTAAATTTTATGTGAACTTGCGAGCCGATTCGCACGGGCTACGGACTTATGCGGGCCAGGCCACTACGGGCCTGCGGGCTCACAATCCTGACCCGCCCCACATTTTTTTTACGGACTTGCGGGCTGGCCTGACAGGCCAAGCCCTAATTGTCACCCCTAATTTTAACTAGGTTTACAAATTTTAAATTATCTTAATTGAATTTTTTTTTAAGTATGTATTAAATAGGTCATTTCTTTTATATACCGTCCAACAATATTAACTCTAGTGTCAGTGATTTTATTTTTATTTTTTTAATTATTTTTTATTTATAATTAAATAAAATTTAAATTTTTATTTATAAAGGATGAAAGTTTAAACAAAAAGTTGGAAGAGATACATCTCCCAGTTTGCCATTAATCCTTTAGAGTTAACCTATTTTATCACTCTAAATCTTTCATTAACATCATAGATTTATCACCCCTAAATATTTCACTAACATCGTGGGAGAGGATCAAGCTTTTTCTTTTTTTCTTTTTCTCTATCTTGTTCTTCAGTTTTATTGTCATCTGAATTTTTTATTGTGGGCTATTTTTATGTTTAGTGTTAGATCCTTGTTCATCTAATTACTAAGAGTTACATAATCCAAATAGATTTTGCTTTCGAAACTTGTTAGATTGATTCAACACTTTCAAGTTCACCAATATTGTTGATTCATATTCATAGTGTTTACGTTTGTTCTTTAAAATTTTGACAAGCTCTTCTACCAATTTTGTTTAGTTGGTGTTTACTTCTTGCGAATTCTTTCTTATTTTTGGAGATGTTTTTACTTTTAAATGAAATTTTTTGGTGGATGCAATTGAGGGTGATTATAGCATTTTTATTTCAAGAGTTATTCAATTATAACTTAATCTAATTTTTATGAATTTTATTGTGGTCTTACCACTTTTTATGATTTTTTTTTAGTTTTTATTTCAATATAAAGATTTTGTAAGATTCACATTCCTATCATTTCATTTGGTTGTTGGTATAAATATATATTTTCAAGACACAAACGTTATTTTTTATTTATGAGCTAAAAATTTGTTTTTTTTTATGTCATATCAACATATTTAATAAGGGAATATTATAAAACAAATGTCTTAATCGTATAATTCTTGCAATGAATATTATCTCTTAAGCATTATGATTGAAGTAAATCACTATTTATTTTTTTACAATTAAAATCACAAAAAACATTGTCGTAAAGTAAAATAATTTGGAATAGTTAAAAGAGGAAATTGCTCCATATCTATAGTTAAAGATGATCTAAAATCATTTTTTTCACAGGTCTAACGTGAGAAAAAACAACTATCCTTTTAATGATGGTTCAATTATGTTTTGTGAAGTTATTCAAAATATTTAATTTTTAAATTTTAATTTATACAAGCATTACACATTGGAAATTTTTAATTTTTTTTCAAAAATATTTAATTTTAACAAAATGGGTTGGACGTCAGCCCAATGTCCTAAAAGTTGCTGATGGGTTCACCCCTCTTTTGTCAAACGAACAACCTATTGATAGATAGGTAAATAAGTTGACTCATTAATTTACCATTTTCATTTCAATAAATAATTTTTTATGAAGTGTTTAGACATATGGTTCTTACATTCTAATTTAAAAAAAAAATTAATTACTTCTTAAGAATCAAACAAATGTTTGTCATTGTATTAAGTTATTTAGTAAGTTCAATTCCTTTAATATTAACCATAAATTTTTATTCAAATTAAATTTAAACCAAGTAATTAACATATCCTGGGCATTTTTAGCAAACTTTTCAAATTAAATTAATTTTAAGAAATGAGAAGTTGATATATTTTTTTTTATCTGATATAGTAAGTCAATTCCCAATGTATAATTTTGATAAATCAGTAATAAGATGGGTTAAAACATCCAGTATGTTTCCCTTCTTGAATTTTTAAGAATGATACATTTGGATAATTCAGTATAAAAAATTATAAAAATCATTTTTCACAATATTATTAATAACTCAAAAGTTTAAAACAATTGGTTCATACGTTATATATATATATATATATATATATATATATATATATATATATTATATATCTTTTTTATTTCTATTAGAATCAAATTTATTAAAATATTTTATTTGGATAAAGATTTTAAGAGAATAATTCATTTACTTTCTTAATTTAAATTCTTTAAAACAAAATGAGTTCTTTGCCTAATCAAATGAGGGATCCCAAAATACTTTGGACCTAAAAGTTTTCTCTTTGAATGGATAGTGTCAGAGTTAAAGTGTGTTTGACTCCATTATAAGATTGTAATTAACTCTTAGATATAAGAATTCACTTCAAACCTAAGGTTGAAGATTGAATCGAGTCACTTTAGGTCGAAGATCGAGCCAAGTCAACTAGGGATGACTCAACTCTACCCAGCCTAGACCGACTCAGGTCAACCTTTAACCCATGCTGACTTAACTTGATTCTTTAGCCTGGTCGACTAAAGTTGACCTTGTGTAAGACCCGTGAAAATCAATTTAATTAAATAATTAATTAATTAGTAAATGTGGGTAGAAAGAGCCTTTATGACATTAAATGTTAATTATGTGATGTGGAAAAGTATTAGCTCAAGTGGTTGAAAGTATTTTATTGTGTGAGAGGACTTGGGTTTAATTCTTATGTATGTCAATTGTGTGTATTTGATTTATTATTATTTTGATAATATAATTGTGACTAGTGAGTGATATTATAGTCATAAAATTATAATAGTTATCACTAAATATGACTTGGCATAGTGATTGTGCTTGGACCTTATGAGTGGAAGGTCACGGATTCAGACCTTGTTAGAGGTAAAGTAGACTTTAAAAGGGCATGATAATTTCGTATGGAATGTGTACAGGTGAGTCAGCGGAGTGCAGGGGCTACCTGGGCTTTTGAAAGGATTTTCATTTTTTAGACTTTTGATGTAAAATTTATTATGTTGAATATTGGTGGATTTTGTAATGATGTAATTGCGAACATATGAATTATGCTACAGTTAAAGTTCTGTTTTAATTTTCCCGCGTTTTGGGAAAGGGACTTATAATAAATGTGATTTTGAATTCCTTATTTTTATTTTATTAGTTAAATCCGTAATATCCTATCGGGATGTTACACCTTGGCTTACTTCTGGTCTGGCATACTTGGATCAACCATCGACCTTAACAAGCTTGGCTCGACCTTTGGCCTAGGCTACTTGGCTTGGGTTGCACGGCCCAAGCCAACTTACCTCAATCTTCAACTTGGACTGACTCAACTCTAAGCTTTGAACCTACTAACTTGAGTCAACCTTTGGCCTAAGCCAACTTGGGTTGACCTTTTCCTAAGTCAGTCTTCGACCTTAATCGGGTTGGTTTAACCTTTGGCTTAGATTAACTCAACTCAACTCTTTGGCTCAAAACGACTTTGTTTGATCTTTGGCTGGTTTGACCTTTAGCTTAGTCTAGTTGGGCTAAATTTGTTGGTCCTATCAACTTGGTTTGACTTTCGATCTAGATCATCTCAGCTCAATCGTTAACCTCAATCGACTTGACTAAGGCTTCGACCTAAGCCAACTCGACTCGACTTTTGCTGAAATGACTTTAGTCGACCTATGGCTCAAGTTATCTTGCATCGACTTTCAGCCTTAATCGGTTCGATTTAACCTTCGACTCAAGCTGACTCGACTAGATTCTTCGGCCCAACTGACTTAGGTCAATCTCTGACCTAGGTTAATCAACTTGACCTTTGATCAAATTGACTCAACTTGACCTTCGATTGGGTTGACTATGCTTAATTTTCAAATCGAGTTGACTCGACTCAACCTTAAGCTTGAATTGGCTTAAGTTGACCTTTGTCCTGGATGGACTCAACTCAACCTTTTAACCTACTCTACTCTTACTTTGATATGAGTGACTTGACTTGATCTTCGGTCCAAATCTTCTTAGCTCGATATTCAACTCAAACCAACTCGAGTTAACCTTCGGACCAAGTTGACTCTTTTGAATTTCATTACTCTTTTAGCCTTGTGGACTTTTTCTTGTGGGATTTTTTGGCCATATACTTTGTTTTGGCTCCAACCCACGGACCAAGACCAAACCCTTTGAGTTAAACCAAATGACTAGCTTTACTCTTTCTATATATTATATACACATGTACATATTGAAAAAAAAATTAAATTGTTAAATTTATTTTAATATTTAAATTAAATTAATATTTTATGAAAAATTTAATTTTAAACTAAATATTTTTAAAACGAAATTTTATCTATTTAATTACTTTATCTAAATAAAAAATTAAAATATAAAATATTTTAATTATCTTATTCAAACAAAAAATTTAGATAATGAAAAAAGATTGAATACAAATAATTCAAATATCATATATATTACTTTTTAAAATTGTTGAAATTTATGGAATAAACATAAAGTAATAGTTATATTATTATTATTATTATTATTATTATTATTATTATTTTGTTATGGATCATTGTCTCCCATGGGAAGAGATACACAAAACTTCATCTTACTTTGCAAAATGGGCATATTGAAGATGACAATTTTATAAGAAAAGAAAACACACTCACATTATTCTCACTTTCAGAAATTATATAGGGTGGATGAAAAGATATATATGTAATATCTCTCAACATGTGATCTCTTCTTCACATGCATCACACCACAATTCCATTCAGATATTTCTTCTAACTAATATCACCAACAAAACCCTAATGTGTTGTGGCATAATTGATGAATAACTTTGTCGATTTCTTAAGCATTATGATCATGAACAAAGTTAGACTAAGATCTATGCATAAGTAGAAACTAATATCCATCAACATTTAAAAGATTAGACTATTTTTGGTGCAAGAACCTGATTAAAGAAACAAACAACAAAAAAGACATGTTAAGTTGTAAAGGCAGCAACTACAATTCCATCGAAACAATTAAGAGCAATAAAACATTGACAAGGTTGTGCAGAAAACCAGCAAATGGTTTCTGATACTGCTCATTGTTTTGGACACAGATTTGTTAAAATCACATGTTGTTTGGTGTATCCTTTATTAATTCCATGAAGAGCAAAAGCTAAACCTAGGATCACGGGAGAACGCAAGCCTTCACAGTGTTGAGGATTCATATCTTTTGCCAGTTAATGCAACACATGCTTTGCAAGATTCATGGAATAACACCACATTTTAACTCATTTTCAGCCATCAAAATAAACACTTGAACCTTTCAAACATGTTAGGGTTTTCTTTTCAAAATTCATTTTCATCAACCATGACCCAAGAAGAATATTGTTTAATGCTTTTACGTATGATTTGAATAAAACGTTGCATAATTCATTTTCATAAGTCATTACTCAAGAAGAATGAGTTTTGATGCTTTTGCATGATTTGAATAAACAGTTTCATAATTCATTTTCATCTTCCATGACTCAAGAAGAATAAATTTTGATGCTTTTACATGATTTGAATAAAAAGTTGCACAGTTCATTTTCATCCGGCGTGATTCAAGAATAATAAGTTTGAATTTTTTACATCATTTCTGAACGGTTGATAATTAAGTAAGTTTAAATTTCACATCAAATAAATTATAAGAAAGTTGAGCACGAAAAACCATAAATATATTGTATTAAGATATTGAATTGAAAGTTATGTCAGTTCTTTAATTAGACTGGACCCAAATCTCATTATCTCTTTATTGAATTTTCTCTTTAAAAGACTCATAATATATGTTATAGAATTGCTATATTTATAACAATGAAATCATGTTATAGAATATATAAAGTAAAATTGTCATTTTCCTGATTATGAGATATATTATTTCTTTATTTACTACTTACTTATGTTTTAAAAATTCAACATTTTAAACCTACATTGAAAAAATATCTATACCTATATGTAAGTAGATATCTCTTTTCGATGTCCACATTTTCTTTCCAATTTTTACCCTTTAAATATTTTTTTCTAAATTAAAATTATTACTTTACTAATTTTACCATTCAAATGACTGTTATGTTTCTTAAATTTAATGATTTTTCTCAATTTTAATTTAATAATCTTTTAGTTAAAAAATTACCTACAAAATAAATAAAAAATATTTATAGAAAAATTATAAAAATTATTTATATTTAATTATAATAAAAATATTATTATTAATTTTATTATTTTTTTACTATGATAAAAGAAAGTAAATATGCATGCTCATACAAATATGTTTTCAATTTTAAAAATTCACTACTCGTCCACTCAATAATTGTAAAAATACAAACACATAGCCGAAATAATTGTATTTTAAAATGAGCTACTCATTTTTACTATTAAATATTAATTATAATTAAAAAGTTAAAATAATGAACAAGTTTGAGAAAGATGATTTTGAAACTATATTAGAATTGTGATACAAACCTTAATTTCGCTAATAAATTTAACGAGGTAATTTGTGATTGTTTACTAAAGAATAACTATTAGTGATGGTTTTAAAAATCTTACAAATTCGGTAATCTAATTAAAATAAATTAGTAAGTAATTGGTGCATTGTCACGTCACGGATGATTTCACCCATATATTTATCAAATTATTATAAATAGTATGAAATTTGATTAGATACTTATTTATTATTTAAAAAGAACAATAACAATACTAATTAAATATTAAAAAACAACCATTATGATTATTATATATCTGACTACAAATCAATTACACATGTCTTTATTATTATTAATGGTATGTGAAAATGTTCTTTCTCAACTTTTCTTACACTATTTACTAGAAATTGAATGAATTAATATTCAAATTTAGTCTCAAAAGTTGGATAAGTTACATTAGGAGTCCAGATTCTCTACCAGTTTTTTTATTGTCCTTTATTGAACATTAAAAATACACGTATTAATATTTTAAATATTTTTTTAATATATTTTAAAACGTTAAAATTAGTGATAATCAGTGTCCTATACAAACACAGTAGAAAAACAACTCAGAAAAAACTAGGGGTGGCAATGCGGACCGGCCCGTCCCGTTTAGGCCCGCCCCGCATAAGGCCCGCACACCGCGGGCCGGCCCGTCCCGCCCCGCACACCGCGGACCGGCCCGTCCCGCCTCGCACATTTTATGCAGGCCGCATACTCTGGCCCGCCCCGCATATACATTGGCCCGTGGGCCCGTGGGCCGACCCGCTCTTTTTTTAATTTTTTTTATGATAAAACTTTCAATGTTTAAAAATTGGGAAACTTTAAGAAGTTCACAAAATTAAGTTAAGACTTTGGGGAATTAGATGATAAATTGATAATTCAACATTTTCATCATATTCATACTATGACATACACAATGTATTCTTTAAATTTTAGCACATTAAAAATTACATAATACTTGTCTTTTCCAGTTATACAAGAATTTGAAACGTTAATGCAAGAGTCCATAAAAGAAGTAATTAATATACACAAGTGCAATTTTTTTTTTAATTTTATGCGGGCTTACGGGCTGGCCCGCACGACCCGCGGGCTAGCCCGTGCGGGCTGCGGGCCTATGCGGGCCAGACCCGCGCGGGCCCACGAGCTCACTATCCTGGGCCGCCCCGCGTTTTTTCTGCAGGCCTGCGGACCGAACCCGCAGGCCAGGCCCTAATTGCCATCCCTAGAAAAAACCAATAAATAGATAGTGCCAGATACTCATCCAAATATGTACAACATAATCAAATATTATATTTTAATTGTGAATTATTTTGACTAATTAATTGAATCATAACTCAAATAGAAATCAATGTTACTTGATAATGATCTCAAATATATGACAGGGAACCACAACAGTTGAGTGAAATATATACTTAAAACAATGATCTTTTATCTAAAAATGAAAGGAGTATCATAATCTAAATTCATGATTTTCCTTATATTTTTATCAAGTGATTTAAAACACTATCTATGTGTTATTGTAGCTTTATCCAACAATAATATTATTGACTTTATTAATTTTATAAGCTCAACAAGTTTAATTGTCTTGATATATTACAAATTCATTTATTCAACGTGGGATCAGAATATTGAATTTCAAGTGTGTTGTTCTAGCTAACAACATTAATATAAAGGAATTTAAAATTTTCATTGCACATACAAAAAATTCATAGTTGAAGTGAACAAGAGATTTAATCAAAACTATTTTTTTAAAGGTATTATAAAAGTTATTGTCAATTAATAATAAAAGAGCAATTCCACTTCGTACTATTATTAATTACTACAAACGTTAACTATAAAGCAAAAATTAATGTATTCCAGTTATGGTTTGTTAGTTCTTAATTAAAGATAAAAAGGTAACCTTGCTGATTATTATTTGTTAATTAATTAGTAATCCATGAAAATTGATAATTAGTTAATATATTAAATATAATTACCAACTGAAGTATAGTATATATTTATTAGAAGAATTTTTACACATCTAAGATAATTAAATAAATCTTGAAATTGACTATAAAACATTAATATCATATTCCATTTATACATATACAAGCTTATTCTCTAATTAATTTATGATATAATCATTTGGACTCTAAAATGATGAATATGATTTAAGGTTCATATGTTATTTTGCAACAAAATTTCGATCTCAACTAAAATTTAATTGATACCAGTTACAAAAGAAAATTGATTAATAAGCATATATACGAAAGAAATGTATTTTGTTATAATTAATGTAACAAACAAACTAGTACTATTTATAAATTCAATATAATTTTCTTTGTTAAGAAATTCATTAAGTTTGAGGAATTTTAATTTAAATTATAAAAATATAAGTTGATGCTTGCTTTTACAATTTATTTTGTAATTAAATTGTTTGTTCATTTTTATTTTTTTTATATTCAAAAAATATTAGTAGTTAGTTTTTGAATTGAACACATAAACAGGGATGACAACTGACGAGTTTCGCGTTATCTCATATTCATCCTCATATAAAAAAATTGTCCTCATCCTCATACTCAAATTCAACGGGTATCAAACTTTTTTCTCATTTTCATTTTCACCAGTTAATGGGTATAATTTTGTAGTCATATCCATACTCATTTTCTTATTACTTCAATATTAATTTTAATTATTTTTTATAAAATAATAATAAATTACGGTAAAGAAAACATAATATTATCAAATATTCAATATTAGGAGGACGGTTGTTTATTTGATATCAAATACTTTGAAATAAATTATAATTGTTTACATTTTATATTAGAATACTAAATAAAATTTTATGAGAACCAAAATATTTATTAAATTTGCAAATATTAATGAAACCTAGTTGATAAAATTTAAAAATATTTTTAAAAAATATAAAAGGAAAACAAATATTCAAATTAAAATATATTTTAAATGTTTGTTTACTTCAATTTTTTAAATTCTAATGAATCTCTTTTTTATACACTAATAAAAATTATAATACATCACTTGATCAAAATGATGCAAAGAACAAATAATAAACATAATAATAAAATTTTCATATAGATTTTATATCTTTTGAACTCCAATATATGATGGTAAAAAAAATTCATGGTAATTACATTAAATTTTTATATTGTAGTAAATAAAAGTTATTTATTTGTAAGGGATAATGAAATTTTTATTTTGTATTTCTTTTCGTTATTATAGTTTACCAATTAGAAAAATATCATGTAAAAAACAGTTTCTGATATCTAATAACTAACATCTATAATATCTAATATCTAATCCTAATGAAATTACCCTTTTAACTAACGTACCCTCCTTGGTTTTGTGTATATATAGTTTCCTCCAATACCTCACCCTTTCTTGTTTTTGTGTCTCATTCTACTTCTTCTCACATACTTGTTTCTTCAGCTCCTCTTTCTTCTTCAAATAGCATTAGTTTTTTCTTCATGGTAATCATCTTCACTTTCTCTTTCTCTATTCTGCATTATCTTCTGTTATCAATTTCTCATGTAATGCTGCTAGTCTGCTCAATCATCAATGAATTGATTTCTATTTCCTTAGTTTCCTCTTGGATTGATTTTGATCTGATTTTCTTGCACACCAACTTGCCATTTTTTTTCTCTGATGTGGAAAGTAAGAAACTTTATATGAATTTTGATGATGGGGTTGGCTACTTTCTTCCTTTCT